>Ga0181535_10006111_pt1 | contig 12629 bp, 8 predicted proteins | sample PEATcosm2014_Bin_44_FD_119774 | JGI IMG/M metagenome (GOLD analysis project Ga0181535, IMG submission 119774) | Peatland microbial communities from MTU Mesocosm Facility, Houghton, MI, USA - PEATcosm2014_Bin17_30_metaG | ecosystem: Environmental > Terrestrial > Soil > Wetlands > Peat | place...
CGGGAAAGACGGGAAGCAAGTTCGGTCTCAATTATAATTATCTCGGATTTCTTGTGCGTTTTAGCTCCGACACGCAGTGCCCGGTATGCAAAGGGGTCGATATATCGAAATATTCCGGCATAAGGTTCAAGATCAAGGGAAGCCTGCCATCCGGCAGGTTGAGTTTTATCCTGCCTTACGAATCGGGCGAATGCGACACGCAGAAAATGACATGCAAAAGCCGTACGGATTACGCGGATTTTGAAAAAGACATAACAACCCAGGTGACTGGCGAGTGGACCACCGTGGTCATCGATTTCAGGAGCGGCCTGAAGCAGCCTTCCTGGACGCCGTCAAAGTCGGCGGTCAAAATAGAAAAAGTCCTGCAGAACGTCCATCTTTTCAAGTGGCAGTATGAGAACGGCAACGGCTCGCTCGCGGATATCTGGCTCGCGCAGGTCGAACTCTTTTAGGCGATAAAGGAATTCAAATAAAATAGTTGTAAAATTTTTTAAGGAGGGAATAAGGATGAGAAAGTTCTTAAAAGCAGCACTGGCGGTTCTTTTTTTTACTGCTTTTGCCCTGCATGCTTTTGCCGAAGGCGAAGATATAGCGGCAAAACACAGGGTGACGCTCTGGAATTTTGAATCGGGTACGACCGAAGGCTGGCATGGCAACGCGAAATTCGCTAAATCATGCTCGGTATCCAAGGAACATGCTTCCGAGGGCAAGTACTCATTGAAGGTGGACCTGACGGGTTCCAAGGACTGGAACCAGGACATCATGGTGAACGACGGGCCGTTCGACCCGTCGATAAACAAACTGGTGGAGCTGTCCTTCGATGTATTCGTGCCGGACGCCACGGTAAAGGGGCTTGATTACCAGGAAATGTACATAGTCTTCTCGAGCAAATCCAACGCCTGGTACCAGCTTAAAAGCCCGCTTGTGGCCGGAGAGAACAAGATAGTCTTCAAGATCGACAATTCAAAGATAAAGCAGGACATGTGGCACATTTATATCATCACGAACAACAGCCAGCCGTTCAACGGCCCGATCTATGTGGACAATATGGTCGGCAGGATGCTGGGCGAGCCGGGAACAATTGAAGGCCGTATTACTGACAAGGATTCAGGATCCGGCATAAAGGACGCCAGGGTCGTGGTCGGGGATTCCCTCGCAGTGACCGACGACGGCGGCAATTTCAAGATGACGGTCCCTGAAGACGCTTACAAGATGGTAGTTGTGGCCTTTGGTTACAAGGACCTCAGCTCCGACGTTGTTGTTTACGCAGGCAAGGACAAGAACCTAGGCAATGTCGGCATACTGAAGAAAAAAGAGCCTGTAAAGAAAGCCGTTACAATAGACATAGATACCGAAAGGGTCATCAGGACCATAGACAAGCATAAACTCCTGGGGCAGAACATAGCCGCCTGGCACAAACCCGACGGCTATAGGGACGCCGTGGCCCTGGGCAAGATAGAAAAAATGGGGGCCACTTTTTTCAGGATCCCCGGCGGAGACTACGCAAACCTTTACAACTGGAAGACCGGCGACGTTTATAAATTTGACGGCACGGTCAACTGGACCCCGGAACTCAACTATATGGGGGGAATGGTTCCGTTCTTAAAGAGGATGGATGTGCTCGACGGCAACCAGACCGAGGCGCTTCCAACGATCAATATATTGACTCCGGCGTCAAAGACCATAAACCAGAGGCTGGATTATGCCGTGCTGTGGCTCCAGGACATGAAGGACAAGGGTATAAGGTTCCGCTACGTCGAGGTTGGCAACGAGCTTGACAACAAGCCGGATGTCCCGGGACCGGCAAGGGCAAAGGAAGGCAAATCCTTTTTTGATTCGCCCACAGACATGAAGAACACGCACTGGTGGACCAAAATAGACAATTACTGCACCGTTTTCAACATGGCGGCTTACAAGATAAAATTATTCGACAAAACACTTAAGATAATGGGGCCGGTTCCGATGCAGCCCATGAACCAGGAAAGGATCGAGGGCTCGCCGTGGCTGGCGGCCTCGACAAAGTCGCCTTTCTGGGTGGAAGAGTTCCTCAAAAAATCAGGGCGGTATGTGGACACTCTTGCCGTCCATGAATACCCGTTCTGGGCAAATAACGACGCAAGGCTACTGCTGACAAAACCACAGACCACCTGGCCGGTTTACATGCCGAAATTCAAGGCCTGGATCAAAAAGTACGTACCCAACAGGAATGTCGAGATAGCACTTACGGAATGGAACTCGGGCGACGAGAACGTCATCACCGCCCTTATCGAGAACGGCCTTTTCTGCGCGGATTATCTCGGAAGTTTCATGAAATCCGGCGGGGACCTTGCTTTCTGCTGGGATCTTTACACGCAGAAACCCGGACTGGGCGGCGGACACGGGGCAATGGACGAGGAGAACGACCCGACGAACAAATACTCCGAGAGGTCGCATTACTGGGTATTTTCAATGTATAACAATTATTTCGGTACAAAAATGGTGGAATGCAATTCCTCGAGCCCGGACCTTTCGGTCTACGCGGCGATGGTGGACGACTCCACGATTTCGATAATGGCCATAAACAAGACGAAACTTTCCATCTCAAGCGCGAAGATAAACGTGAAGGGAAAGACGGTTTCGGGCTCGGCAAAGGCGTGGCAGCTTTCCGACAAGGAATACGTATGGTCCAAGGAGCTTTACAGGCCGATAGTGAATTCCGGCCCGTCGGAGCTTAACGTGAACCTGGAAAACGGCACCTATGATTTCCCACCGTATTCAGTGACGGTTCTGCAGGTTAAAATATAGGATAGCAAGCGTAATATACAGGGCAAAGGGCGGCTGAAAAGCCGCCCTTTGTTTTTTTTGTAGAACAAGGGCTAACAGAAAGGAGAGAGGAGAAAGTAGATGGAAATGTGATAATACTACTCTCTGGACAGACAGTCGGGTAAGTATTATAATATCTAAATGGCGGAAAATAGGATTTTAGCCGTGAAAAGTGTTATTGACAAAATCAATCCAGGGTTTATAATAATAAACAGATCAAGCCAAAACCAAGGAGACAAACCAGTGGAAGCGGTTTTTATAAATATGAAAAATTGCTACTGCGCATATTGCCCGAAGAACCTGTTCACCATCCTTAAGAGATAAGACACCTTTATCCGTCATATCCTGCTGACACCGGGGCTTTAACGCCGGCCCAAACCCATTGACATTTACCCTGTTTTTATTATAATGGGACATCTTTTAAAAATTAACGCAAAAATATTACTAAACTTGAAAAGGAGAGAACTAATGGCAAAGAAAGCGGTCAAGAAAAACGGCATCATTTCCATCCCGGCCCAGGGCATGACTACTACTATCCCCAACAAATTTTATCTCGTGGCCGGGCATTCCGAGGGCATGACGCCGCTGAACGCTTTTGACAATGCTTTAATGGACGCGGGCATCGGTAACACGAACCTGGTAAAGATGTCATCCATCCTTCCGCCGAATTCCACCAGGATCAAACCGGTAAAACTTCCGCTCGGCGCGCTCGTTCCCGTGGCTTACGCTTCCAAGGTATCTTCCCAGACCGACGAGGTCATTTCCGCGGCCGTGGCCGTGGCCATACCGAAAGACAAGAAAAAGAACGGCCTTATAATGGAATACTCTGCGGCGGGGCACATGGAGGAGGTCGAAAGAATAGTCCGCCACATGGCGGCCGAGGGGTTCAAGACAAGGGGATATGAGCTGAAAGAGGTTGTTTCGATATGCGCCCAGCATAAAGTCAGCAAGATAGGCGCCGCGTACGCCGCGGTTGTGCTGTGGTGGTAAACTGATGGGAAAAATGACAGGCAGGTGGTGCACGGAAGTATACAGGGACACCGCATTATCCTTTAAGATCAAAAAAAAGCTTTACGCAAAGCGCTCCAAATTCCAGATGGTCGAGGTTTACGAAACGGAAAAGCACGGGAACCTGATGACCCTTGACGGCTGTTACATGGTCTCCACCGCCGAGGAATTCGTCTACCACGACATGCTCACGCACGTCCCTTTATTCGCCCATCCCGACCCGAAGAAAATCCTTGTGATAGGGGGCGGCGACGGCGGCACTGTGAGGGAAGTCATGCGGCATAAGGGCGTCGAGGATATAGATTTTGTGGAGATAGACGAGGACGTTTACACCGTGTCCAAAAAATATTTTCCCGCGCTTGTGAAGGGGCTCGAATCCGACAAAAGGGTCCATTTCAAGTTCGGCGACGGGATAAAGTTCGTGAAGGATTCAAAGGACGCTTACGACATCATCCTTATCGACGGAACCGACCCTTCGGACATAGCAGGCGGGCTCTTCGGGACCGAATTTTTCAACGACGTAAAAAGGGCGCTGAAAAAGGACGGAATCATGTGCATGCAGTCCGAGGATCCGTGGTACGACTCGGGGATAATCGGCGACGTCCAGGCAAGGCTGAAAAAGATATTCGCCTATTCAGGGCTTTACCTGGCGCATATACCCATATATCCGTCGGGAATGTGGAGTTTTTCGTGCGCTTCTAAGAAATACGATATCAGCGTTATCAGGAACAAAAAATCTAAAATTGCGGAATTCAAATACTACACGCCGGAGCTTCATGCGGCCGCGTTCAAACTTCCACAGTTTGTAAAGGATGCCATAAAATGAACTTTCTAAAAAACTCGCATTTTGTAGCCTGCAACACCCCTTTCAAAGAGGCGAAAACAGTCATGGTCGGCCTTCCTTACGACGGCACATCTTCGTTCAGGCCGGGCTCCAGGTTCGCGCCTGAATCCATACGTAATTATTCCTACGCCATCGAGACCTTTTCTCACGAACAGGAAAAGGACCTTACCGAATACAAGTTCGGCGACCTGGGAAACCTTGAAATGCCGCTGGGCAGCAGCGAAGAGGCCTTAAAAGAGGTCGAGACGCTGTGCGCGTGGATACTGGAAAACGACAAGAAAGCCGTGTATCTAGGCGGTGAGCACCTTCTCACGTATCCCATAATGAAGGAATATTATAAAAAATACAGGGACCTCAAGGTTATTTATTTCGACGCCCACGCGGATTTCAGGGAAGAGTTCACGGGCAGCCGCCTGTCCCACGCCTGCGCCGCAAAGCTCACCACGGAAATTATCGGCGACGAGAATATTTTCATGTTCGGGATAAGGTCGTTCGAGAAGAACGAGTGGCTCGACATGAAAAAGAGGAACGTTTACGTGGACCATAAAGTGGAGCATTTTGACGAAGTTGTGGAAAAAATAAAGGGACATCCGGTATACATGTCGCTGGACATGGACGTCTTCGATCCGGCCTGCATCCCCGCGCTCGGGACTCCCGAGGCAGGCGGGATGTTTTACAGGGATTTTATCAACCTGCTCCCGGGCCTTTCGAAATTGAACATCGTGGGGCTTGACGTTCTGGAAATATCGCCCGAGTACGACGCCCAGGGGAACTCGTCGATTTTCGCCGCAAAGGTCGTAAGGGAATTACTTCTTAACACCGCGGAAAAATGAAAAAAAAAGAAGCGCTGTATTTTTCCTTATTCGCGCTTTTTACGATAATATCCTTTTATCCGGTATTTTTTTCAGGCAAGCTGGCAATGTGGCTGGATATGACATTTTATTTTCTCCCGTTCAGGGAGATGACGTCGCATCTGATAAGGGCAAATGTAATGCCGTTCTGGAACCCTTATATTTACGGCGGAAATCCATTGATGGCGAACATGCAGAGCGCGGTCTTTTACCCGCTTAACATATTTTTTCACCTGTTTTCTTTTACTGACGCGTTCAAATTCTATATTTTCTTTTCCTATTTTTTGATGGCTTCCTTTATGTACAAGTTCCTGGAAAGCTGCGGCATCACGAAGGATGGGGCGTTCGCCGGCGCGTCCATATTCGCTTTCGGGTTTTACACGGTGATAAAGGCGCCGGAAATGGCGGAATTAAGCACGCTCGTCTGGCTACCGGCAGCCCTTTATTTTATCAGGAAATACGCGGTTTCCCGCAGGGGCGCGGATATCTTCCTTACGGCTTTCTCGCTTTCGCTCTCCCTTTTGGGAGGACACCCGCAATTCTTTGTTTACTGCTGGCTGATATTCGCCTCCTTTTACTTTTATGAATTCCTGGTAAAAAATAATACTGGTTTTGTAAGAACGGTCCGTGATTTTTTTATTATCCACCTTATATTCGCGGCTGTAACCGCGGTGCAGTGGGTCCCGACGCTGCGCTTCCTTATGAACTCAAAAAGGCTCTCCCAGGGTTTTGAGCTGGCCCAGATAATGGGCAGTTACATGAATTACACACAATTACTGTCGTTCTTCTGCCCGGTCTTCGGCATGGTCCTGCCTGAAAGGGATAATTTTATGAATTGGGCCGGCAAGATAGACATCGGAGTAGCCGCCCTTATGCTTTTGCCGCTTGGCATTGCCACGCTGAAGGATAAGCGTTTAAGGACGCTCCTGCTTGCGGCCTTTACGGCGGTGCTCCTGCTGGCTTATCTCGGCAGCATGCCTTTCTTTATGCCTTTGTACGAACATTTCAGGTTCATAAGCGTGATCAGATACCCGTCGAGGATAATAGTGGCGGGGTATTTTATCATATGTTTTTTTGTCGCGGCCGGATTCGACGCGCTCTTTTCAAGGCCGGCGGTGGAGATAAAAAAATTCGCTTTTTTTGTGGCGGCCGTATTCATGTTCTTTGCCGGGATATATTTTGCCGCGTTATACAATAAAAAGTTCTTCATCGGCATCGGCGTGAATATTTTCAGCGCCGACAGGAGCTTTCAGGATGTTTACGACAGGGTGGAGCAGTACGCCTTTATAATGAACGATTTCTTCCTGTTCGTCCTTATTTGCGGGGCGTCCGCGGCACTTTTCGCCCTTGCCGCGATGGACAGATACAGGGGGGCTTTCGTTAAATACGCATCGCTTGCGCTTATAGCGGCCGGGGCGCTGTTGTTCAATAAAACAGGCTACGACTCGTTCGGCGATTTTGAGTGGAGCAAGCAGGGAACAAAGCAGACGAGTTTTCTTGAAAGAACCGCGACGGACGGGAACGTGAGGGTGCTTGCGCCGAACGTAACGAATCCATTTGATTTCACCCCGGACCTTGACGGGCTCAGGCAATGGACGTATTACGCGTCGGACTCGCTGACCCCGAACACTCCCATGACGTACGGCATTTATAATTCCGACGGTTTTGATTCGCTTTTTCTTTCACGCTATCATGAATTCACATCGGGCCTTATGCTCAACAAAACGCCGTGGCGCAGCAGGGCGTTCGCGCTCTTATCTGCCAAATATATCGCCAGCTCCGCGGTTATAAAGGACGCCTCCCTTAAAGAAGCCTCAAAGGGCTATTGCATTATTTATGAAACCAAAAACTTCCTCAACCGCGCCTTTTTTCTGGATGCGAATATTGATACCGTAAGGCTGAACCGGGAGAAGGGAAGCAAACTGCTTCTTGATCCTGGTTTTGACCCGGCAAAAACCCTCATACTTGATGCCGCGGCCCCGCTGATAAAGGTCCCCGCGGCGGTTAAGCAGTATAAAAAAGCCGGCGTCCGTATAATCCCGGCGGTTGACACCGACACCATCGAGATTGCGGTGAATGATCCGACCCCCGGCTGGCTTGTTGTGACGGATAATTATTACCCGGGCTGGAAAGTCTTTGTCGATTCCTTTGAAAAACCGGTATTAAGGGCTTATACGACCTTTAAAGCTGTTTATCTGGAAGCCGGAGCGCACAGTGTCGTTTTCAAATATTCTCCGCCGGAATTGCCCGCTGCCGCAGTTATCTCTTTCGGCACACTGCTTGCGGCGGCAATTGCATTGATATGCCGTTGTTTGCTCATAAAAAGGAAAAATCCGTGAAGAAGAGCGCGGTTGCAGCGGCGATATTTTTTGCTGTATGCATCTTCCTGTATATGGAGAACATGGCGCCTTCATATAATTCCGACGATTCTCCGGAAACGACCGTGGCATACAAGACCCTCGGAATTCAGCACCCACCGGGATATCCTCTGGCGACTTTGACCGGCAAGATATTTACGCTCATCCCGGCCGGCAGCGCGGCATTCAGGTCTAACATGGCGGCCATGGTATTAAACCTGCTTGCAGCCTTCGCCGTGTATCTTCTGGCCGGCAGGGTGTTCAGGGCGGCGCCTGGTAAAGCGGCCGAGGGAGCGATCGAAGCCGCGGCCCTTACAGCAGCGGCACTTTATATTTTTTCATCCTCGTCGTGGCTCCAGGGCTCCATAGCAAAAGGTTCCATATACGCCCTTAACAGCCTTCTGTTGTGTTTGTGCCTGCTCGCACTATTTAAAATTGAAGATTCACCGGGGTATTTCTATCTTTTCGCCATGCTCTATGGGCTTTCCATGTGCAACCACTGGACAAGCATGCTGGCGGCCGCGCCGGGCGTGGTTTACTACATTGTCATGAAAAGAGAATACTTAAAGCCGCGCCATTTTGTCCTGGCGACCCTGTTCTTCGTACTGGGTTTGCTGGCTTATATTTATGTCCCCATAAGGAACGCCGGTAACCCGGTATATGCATGGGGTGATGTCAGGTCCATAAAGGACCTGCTGTGGCTGGTTTCAAGGGCGCAATATTCCGGAATGGAGGTCAGGCATACATTTTCCGATACGGCGGGCCTGCTTAAATTTTACCTGAAAAATCTTTTTACTTTCGAGTATCCCTGGCCCATTGCGCTTGCCGTCCTGCCGGGTGCGGCGGCCATCGCGTTTTACATGCCGGCGGAAGGCGGGGCTCTTGCCGTAGCCTTTGTCATGCTTGTCTTCGGGGTCGCGTCTTTTGCCACGCCTCCACCGAATACCGAGTGGATCACAAAACCTTACCTTGTCTCCACGAATATTTTCGCCGGGGTATTCGCAGCTTTCGCCATATTTTTCATCCTTGGCGCCGTAAAAAAAGAAAAGATCAGGAGCGTGCTTTCCTGGACCGCCCTTGCCGCCGTATCCTGCGTTATGATCTTTGCGGGGCGACCCGATTATTCCCGTTATTATATAGGTTATGATTATTCAAAAAATCTCGCCAAATCACTTTCCCCGGGGTGCGTTTTTTTTACCGAAGGCGACATGAACGTCGGCTCATCGCTTTACCTGACCCTTGTGGACGGGGAAAAGTTCGCTCCGGTAATACCTGTGGTATCGGCTTATCCATGGTATGTGGCGCAGTTAAAAAGGAACTACGGGACATTCGTGAATTTTCCCGAGACATCCGGCGTTGTCAAAACTTACATAGCCGGGGTGATCGACGGGAATAAAGGCGGGGATTTTTATTATTCCAACGTGTTTACAAAAGAGCTCGTTGCGAACAGGAATATTGTCCCGGACGGGATAGTTTACAGGATCATTGACGGCTCAAAAAGAGAGGTCATCACCGATATGTACATGAAGCTTTACTCGCTGAGGGGCATCATCGGCGACAAAATAAGGTATGATGAATTTACAAGAAGGCTGGTGGTCGAAAATTATGCCATGGCGTACTTTAACCTCGCGGATATTTTGAGGAACGCCGGAAACAACGCCGCGGCCGGGCTGTTCTACGAGAAAGGGCTCTTCTTTTACGCGAACCACGGGGCCTTCATCAACGCCGGGCTGTCTTATTATATGTCGGGCCGTTTTGACAGGGCCATGGAAATGTGGCAAAAGGCCCTTGAGAGCGGCCCAAACGACCCGGTGGTATATTCAAATATGGCATTTGTCTACGCTTCGATGAAGGATTACGCAAAAGCCGGGGAATATGTCGGCAAGGCTTTGATGCTGGACCCGGCAAACCAGTCAGCGCTGAATTTAAGCAAGGCCATTGAAAAAGCAGGCTTGGCCAAATAATCATCTTCAAAAACCCTTGAACACCCCGGTAAAAAGGTCTATAATATAATATAATTTATGGAAAAAACAGTCATTGTGAAGGTTCCACAGCGTCAGGATGAGGCGGCGATTGCCTCGGACATTGAAGAAATGAAGGGCCTTGTGGCCACGGCGGGAGGTTTTGTCGTGGACACCGTCATACAGATGCGTCACGAGATTTCGCCGGGATATTATATAGGCAGGGGCAAGGCTGAGGAAATAGCCGAGAAATACGGCAAAGAAGCGGCACTGCTTGTCTTCGACGCGGAATTAAGGCCGATACAGGTAAAGAACCTTGAAGACATCACCGGCATGCGCGTTATCGACAGGACGCAGTTGATACTTGACATATTCGCAGGAAGGGCCAGGACTGCCGAGGGAAAATTACAGGTCGAATACGCCCAGCTGAATTATCTTTTGCCGAGGCTTTCCGGCCGCGGGTCGGATTTTATGCAGCAGACCGGCGGTATAGGCACAAGGGGTCCCGGGGAGACAAAACTTGAGGTCGACAGGCGCCATGTCCGGGGCAGGATACAGAAGATAAAGCAGGAGCTTGAGTCGATAAGGGACGTCCGCGGCAGGCAGCGCCTCAGGCGCAAATCGGTGCCGGTGCCGCAAATTGCCATAGTGGGTTACACTAACGCGGGCAAGACCATGCTTTTGAACTCCCTGACAAAGGCGGGCATGCTCTCGGAGGATAAATTGTTCGCGACCCTGGACCCGAAGATAAAGCAATACGTCCTTCCGTCTGGTTTTAAGGTGCTGTTTTCCGATACGGTCGGATTTATAAAGGATCTCCCGACGCATCTTATAGCGGCGTTTCGGGCGACGCTTGAAGAGGTAAAGGAAGCCGATATAATACTGCACGTCATAGACATAAGCGCTCCGGGATGGGAAGGCAGGCGTGCGACGGTTTATTCCATATTAAAGGACATAGGCGCCGACGAGGACAGGAATATCCTGGAGGTCTTCAACAAGACGGACCTTCTGAGCCTCAGGGAGAAAAAAGCCCTGATGGACGGCGGCGCAATATACATTTCCGCGGCGACCCGGGAAGGTTTTTCGGCGCTTTTAAAGGAGCTCGACCGGCTGGCCTCGGTGAATTTTGTGAAAAAAAGGATCGCTTTAAGACCGGGGCAGGAAAAACAGGCTGCGGTTTTTTATCAGGAAGGGATAGTCGATAAAATAGAGTACAAAGACAACGCCGCATACTATACGGTGCGCGCCATGGAAAAAACATTTGAAAAGTTCGAAAAAATGCGCAAACAGGAGAATGCAGATGAATGAAATACTACGTGTCGGGGTCGTCGGGGTGGGAAGCCTGGGGCAGCACCACGCCAGGAATTATTCAACAATAGAGGGAGTCAAGCTCACGTGCGTGGCTGATGTTTCCGAAAAAGGCAGGGAAATAGCGGATAAATACGGCGCTGAATTCATGACCGATTATAAAAAAATGATCGACAAGGTAGACGCCGTGTCGATAGTCGTGCCGACGACCATGCATTATAAAGTTGCCAGATTTTTTCTTGAGAACGAGAAGCACGTGCTCCTTGAGAAACCAATGACAGCGACGGTAAAAGAGGCCGAGAGCCTTATAGCGATAGCGAAGAAAAAGAAGAAAAGGATCGTGTTCCAGGTCGGCCACATCGAGCGGTTCAACATGGCCATAAAAAAGCTCCAGGAGTCGAAACACGTGCCAATATTGATCGAGGCTTCGCGTATGGGACCTTTCACGGCCCGCTCCCTCGATGTTTCGGTGATACTCGACCTTATGATACATGACATAGACATAATCCTTCAGATAGTCAAGTCAAAGGTAAAAAAAATAGATGCCATAGGAGTGCCGGTGCTGACGGAATCCATCGACATGGCCAACGCGCGCATTGAATTCCAGAACGGCGCCATCGCAAACGTGACCGCTTCCAGGGTGTCGCCAAAGAGGCTCAGGAAGATAAGGGTATTTGAGAACAACCTTTACATGTCCATAGATTACATGAGGCAGTCAATAAAGATATACAGGGTAAAAGACGGCCTTCCGGAGGACAGGAAAGTGTCCTGGAGCGACATGATGGAGACGGAATCGTTCCCGCTGGTCAAGCGTGAACCGCTTGCAACGGAACTGCGTTCTTTTATCGACGCGGTGTGCGGCAGGAAAAAGACCGAGGTCACCGCACAGCAGGCCCTCGAGGCCCTCAAGATAACGCTGGAGATAGAAAAACAGGTCCAGAATAAATTCAGGAAGATAAAAGGAACCCTTATTTGAAAAAAATTCTGATATCCGCGGGAGAGGCCAGCGGCGATTTTTACGGGGCCGAGCTCGCAAAGGAAATTTACAGGCAAAAAGGGAACAAAGTCGGGATAATGGGTTTTGGCGGGGCGAAAATGCGCGCCGCGGGCGTCGAGCTGAAGATAGACCTTGTATCCCACGCAGTCATGGGTTTCTGGGAGGTCCTGCTGAAAATTTTTGATTTCGTGGGAATATTCGGCGAGGCGGAAAAGGTTCTTGCCTCGGAGAAACCGGACTGCCTGATCGTGATAGATTACCCGGGCTTTCATTTGAGGCTGATAAAAAAAGCAAGGGAGCTCGGAGTTAAAAAGATAATATATTACATAACGCCGCAGGTATGGGTCTGGAAATACAACAGGGTCCATACCCTTAAAAAATACGCGGATTACTGTATAACCGCACTTCCGTTTGAGAAGGGTATCCTGGAAAAAGCCGGCGTAAAGGCCGGATATTTCGGGCATCCCATTTCCCCTTACCTGAAAAGGACCGCGCTGAAAA
>Ga0181535_10006112_pt1 | contig 12627 bp, 12 predicted proteins | sample PEATcosm2014_Bin_44_FD_119774 | JGI IMG/M metagenome (GOLD analysis project Ga0181535, IMG submission 119774) | Peatland microbial communities from MTU Mesocosm Facility, Houghton, MI, USA - PEATcosm2014_Bin17_30_metaG | ecosystem: Environmental > Terrestrial > Soil > Wetlands > Peat | place...
ACAAGTCTCTGCGCGAAGGCAAAGGGCCGGACGAGTTGACGGGCAAGGTCTGGTCGCTCGACAACCGCCCGTTACTGAATACGAAGCGCTGGCTGGGGGAAGAAAAGTAGCTGTTGGACAGCGAATCTAAGAGCCAGGTACCCTATACAGCTTCTTGGGATATCCCCTGACTTTTCACAAAAATTGACTTGGCGGCGTTGCTTTGCGGCCTGTATGATCGGGGGCGCTTTGTTCCCCACATCTCAGGAGATACCCAATGTCTGACGCTCTGGCACCCGACAGAACCGGAAATCCTGCGCCCCTTGGGCTGATGGGTTTCGGCATGACCACCATCCTGCTCAATCTGCACAACGCTGGATTCTTTCCCCTCGATTCCATGATTCTCTCCATGGGCATTTTTTACGGAGGCCTGGCCCAGGTGGTCGCCGGCATCATGGAATGGAAAAAGGGCAACACCTTTGCCGCAACGGCATTTACAAGCTACGGCATGTTTTGGCTCTCGCTGGTGGCGCTGGTGACTTTGCCCAAGGCGGGACTTGGGGTCGCCGGACCCTCGGGAATGGCGATGCCCGCCTATCTCAGCATGTGGGGCCTGTTCACAGCTGTTCTCTTTATCGGGACCTTGCGGCTGAACCGCGCTCTGCAAGTGGTTTTTGGATCGCTGACGCTGCTGTTCGCACTACTGGCAATTGGGGACGCGCAGGGCAGCGCGGCAATTGGTCAAATTGCGGGATGGGTAGGGCTGTTCTGCGGTGTCTCGGCCGTCTACGCGGGGTTGGCACAAGTCTTGAATGAGGTTTACGGCAAAACGGTCTGGCCGCTTGGTTCGGTGGCGAAGTAGAAACAACCAGGACTTCATCGAGCATCAAACGACAAGGACGGCGGCAAGCGAGTCTTGCCGCCGTCCTTGTTTTACCCAGGAAACAAATCCCATTGTTCCTTCGTGCGCAATCAGGAGCGTGCGCCGAGGAAGAGCATGCGCGTGGACCGCCACCGATTCAGCAGCACGAACAGGAGATAGCAGCCGACAACGGCGCCGACGAAGCGTAGCGTCGGGTTGTCGATGCCAAGCAGCCGCTGGATGAGCAATTGCATTGACTGGTGAGCGTACATGATGACCATGGATGCCGCGCCAAGCGCTTTCAAGCCTGGACCCAGGACAGGTACAGCATGGACGCCTCGGGCCAGAGCCATCAGCGAAAAAATCCACGCAACGGAAAAAAGAAGCGCCAGCACGGGCGTACCGTAGTTGGCCGCCTTCATATCCGGGACAACGAGGTGACCGGAGCTGAATAGCACGAGGGAGAGGATGGCAAGTCCCGCGGAGGCCCAGAGAGGCGTGCGAAACGCGCGCTGGCGTGCCAGGTAGCCGAGATAGAAGAGCGGAGCGGCTGCAAAGACCACGTTGACGTTCCAGGGCAGCCAGAACCGCGGCAGCAGCAGGGAGTTGGCGTAGGCCAGGGCCAGAGAAGAGCACATGAAAAGCACAACCTGCCGCTGGTTGAACCGCACGATTAGAAAGTTGACGAGCTGCTGCGTAACGAAGAAGCAGGTGACGAACCAAAAGACGGTGGCGGGCCCGATCAGCAGCTTGCCGCCGACGATGGGCGCCAGAATCAACAGCGCGAGCGTGTGCGTCGTGAGGGCCGGGTGTCCTGCCAGTATGAAATCAACCTGATAAGGATAAACGAGCGCCAGGAAGCAGGCGTAGGGCACCAGCAGATGCAAGGCCTTGCTGCGCGCGAACGATAGCAGGCCGGTTTTGGGGCGCAGCAGATAGCCGCCAATGAGGAAGAAGAGAGGCATATGGAACAGATACAGAGCTTTGGAAAGAGGCGGCGGATAGACATGCGCAGCGACGACGGCCAGGATACCGATGCCTTTGAGCGCGTCCACCCACGGCAGCCTCTCACCCGGAGCTGCTGGCTTCTCAATCCCCAACTGGTTGTCCACGTCTGTTTTCATTTCGAGCTCTGTTCGTCCAGGAACCACTTCCACTGCCCCTCGGTGAGCGGGACAACGGAAAGGCGCCCGATGACTAACAGCGGTGAGCCTTTGAACAGGGATTCCGCCTTGATGGCGGGTAGCGACTTTGGGTTCTTAAGCCGCTTGCCTACCTTGACGCGCACGATCGGAACCTTGGGGTCGCTGGGGTCGACGCTGACCACAGTTCCGGTGCCAACCGCGGTGCGCTCCTCGCCGGTGTGGTAGAAAATCCACTTCGTCCCCGCCTTCATTTCGCGCAGATGCTTCACAGCTGTCGGGTTGGTCACGCCATCCCAGACGGTCTCTTTGTCACGCAGGAAATCGTCGAAGGAGTAGACGCCGGGTTCGGTCTTGAAGAGGAAGTAAGTCATGGGCTCCATCGTATTCGAGAAGCTGGGGAAGAGGGAATAGGTGTGTTTGACCGACGGAACAGGAGCCCGGGTTCCTTCCAGCCGCGACAGCCGCCGACAGCTCTATCGTCTGCGTGGTAAGCTTTCGCAATGATGTCGAACCCAGCGGCCGAACTTGTGGCGCGCGGCTATGAAGCGCGTGGCGAGAAGCGGCTGGCAGATGCAAAATCTTGTTTTGCCCAGGCGGCGGAAAGGTGCCGAAGGGCCAACGACCGCCTGCTGCTGGCACAGGCGCTCTCCGGGCTCGGACAGATCGAAAGAGAAATGGGCAACTCCGCGCTGGCTCTCCGGCACTACGGGGATGCGGTTGCTCTCCGCCGCGCCCAGGACGATCCGCTGCTGCTGGCCCACTCTGTCCGCCATGTCGCCGATATCCTTCGTGAGCAAGGGCAACCGGCAAAGGCCGCTCCCTGCTACGAAGAGGCTCTCGGAATTTATCGCAAACATTTGGAAACCCGGCCGCTCGACCTGGCGAATGCCATTCGCGGTTACGCTCTGCTGAAGGCCGACATTGGCGATCCGGACGAAGCAACGTTTCTGTGGCATGAGGCGATGGCTCTCTATGCGGAAGCGGGCGTGCAAGCCGGCGTGGCCGAAAGTCAGTCGCAAATCGCCTTTTTGATGGGCCGCTAGTTGGGTGCAAGCGTCATTGGACGCAAATCTCCTATGCCCGGTAACTGATTTCTGACCTCTGCTTTTTCCCGGTACAATTGAATCAATATGATCCGTTTCTCTACAGCCGGTGAGTCCCATGGCGAAGCGCTGATTGCCCTCGTCTCCGGGCTGCCTGCCGGCGTCCCCGTCGATCTGGATTTTGTGAACCGCGAACTTTGGCGGCGGCAGCAGGGCTATGGCCGCGGCGGCCGCATGAAGATTGAAACTGACAAGGCGCATGTGCTCTCCGGCGTGCGGCACGGCAAGACAATCGGTTCTCCCATCTCGATTGAAATCGTGAACCGCGACTGGAAGAACTGGGAAGAAAAACTGCCCGTTGCGGCGGGCGACCCAGCCAAGCACCAGGCGGTTGCCTCTCCAAGGCCCGGACACGCCGATCTGGCCGGAGCGCTGAAGTACAACTTCCCCGACGCCCGCTATGTTCTGGAACGCGCCTCGGCGCGCGAGTCGACTGGCCGCGTGGCCGCCGGCGCCTTTGCCAAGCTCATGCTGCGCGCGCTCGGGATTGAAGTGTCGAGCCATGTGATCCGCGTCGGCCGCATCGAGTTGGACCGCACGGCGAGCTGGGATGAGATCATGGCCGTCGCCGCAAAAGACGACGTCATGCTGAGTTGCGTCGATCCGGCCACGGAAGCGCGGATGAAGGAAGAGGTCGAGGCGGTCTCGCGCACGGGCGATACAGTCGGAGGCGTCTTTGAAGTTGTGGTGCATGGTGTTCCTGCCGGTCTGGGCACCTACGCCAACTGGGACGAGCGGCTCGACGGGCTGCTTGCCTGGTCGGTGATGAGCCTGCAGGCCGTGAAAGCAGTCGAAATTGGCCGCGGCGTTACGGCAGCGGAGTCGTTCGGATCCCAGGTTCACGACCCTATCCACTATGCCGAGCAGCCAAACGGAAGTCCGACGCGCTTTACGCGCCCGCACAACAATGCAGGGGGCCTTGAAGGTGGCGTGTCAAACGGCGAAGACATTGTGGTGCGGGGCTACCTGAAACCGATTTCGACACTGCGCCGGCCCTTGGAATCGGTGCGTTTTGACACCCGCGAAGCCACCAGCGCAAGCTACGAGCGGAGCGATATTTGCGTGGTACCGGCGGCGGGCGTGGCGGCGGAAGCGATGGTCGCGCTAACGATTGCAAGCCTGGCGCAGCAAAAATTCGGCGGCGATTCCATGCTCGAAATGAAACGAAATTTTGATGGATACATCGAACAGATACGGAGCTTTTAGCAACTCACAATGATTTTGAAGATTGTCAAATACCCCGAACCGATTCTTTCGCAGCCCGGCGAGCCGGTTACTGAATTCGACGCGGAACTCCGCAAGCTGGTTGCCGACATGTTCGAGACCACGTATGCCAACCAGGGCATCGGGCTGGCCGCGCCGCAGGTGGGCGCGTCGAAGCGCGTCACCGTGATCGACGTCAGCATGGGCAAGAATCCCAAAGACAAGCTGGTGCTCGTCAATCCGGAGGTCATTTTCAGCGAGGGCAAGCTCTATGAAGATGAAGGCTGCCTGAGTTTCCCCGACATTCGCGAGAAGGTAGTGCGCGCGGCAAGGGTTCGCATTCGCGCGCAGGACGAGCATGGAAAGTGGTTCGAGATGGATGGCGAAGATCTGCTGGCGCGCGCTTTTCAGCATGAGATCGACCACCTGGACGGTGTCCTTTTTCTGTTCCGCATGAGCGCGCTGAAGCGAAACCTGAATCTGCGCAAGATTCGCAAGATGCAGGCCGACGGCGAATGGTAGAACTGTGAAACTTGTCTTCTGCGGCACGCCCACCTTCGCGGTTCCAACGCTTGAGGCGCTGCTTGCGGCGCGACATGAAATCGCCCTTGTGGTGTCGCAGCCCGACCGGCCCGTGGGGCGTTCGCAACAACTCACGGCTCCTCCAGTAAAGCAGGCCGCGCTTGCTGCGGGAATCGCGGTTGTGCAGCCGGAAAAGATTCGCAACAACGCAGAGTTCCGTGCACGGCTCGAGGGCATCGTGCCTGAGGCGATAGTCGTGGTGGCCTACGGCCGCATCATTCCACCCTGGATGCTGGCTCTGCCAAAGCACGGCTGCATTAATCTGCACGGTTCGCTATTGCCAAAGTATCGCGGCGCCGCGCCCATCCAGTGGGCGGTTGCCATGGGCGATGCCTACACCGGCAGCACAACAATGCTGCTCGAAGAAGGCCTCGACACCGGTCCGATTCTGCTGCAACAAACTGTTGAGATTGGGCCGAACCAAACCGCAGTGGATCTTTTCGAAGTGCTTGCGCATGCCGGTGCGCCGCTGGTGGTGGAAACGCTGAAGAGACTCGCGGATGGAGCCGTGAAGCCAGAGCCGCAGAACCACGAGGGGGCCACGTTTGCGCCGCTGCTTAACCGTGAAGATGGCCGCATAGATTTCGCTTGTCGCGCGGCTCAAGAAGTTTACGACCACTGGCGTGGATTTCAGCCGTGGCCCGGAGCATTCACAATGCTTGACGGCAAAAAGCTCATCGTCCATCGCATGGCGATTGCATGTGCCTCGACTCTCTCTGCTTTGGGGATTGTGCAGCCGGGAAAAATCCATGTCGAGAATCACAGGTTCTTCGCAGCCTGCGCCGGCGAAACGTGGCTTGAGTTGCTTGAAGTTCAACTCGAAGGCAAGAAGCGGCTGACCGCTGCGGAGTTCCTGCGCGGAATGTCGATTGCCGAAGACGCGCGCCTCGGTTGACCGCGATGCCGCCAATCTCTCATGCGCGCAAAGCTGCATTTCAAATACTGATGGCCGTCGAGCGCGGGCAATCGCACTCAGATGATTTGCTGCGCGGCAGGGCCGTAAACGAACTGTCAGCCCCGGACCGCAACCTGGCAACAACGCTCGTTCTCGGCGTGCTTCGCTGGCAAATACAACTGGACCACCAACTACGAACGCTGCTGAAACGGCCCAATGCCAAACTCGATCGAGAGATTCTGATCGCGCTGCGCATGGGGGCATTTCAGATCTTGCATCTGGATCGCATTCCTCCGCGCGCTGCCATCGATGAGAGCGTCGAGCTGGCCAAGCAGTCCGGGCATAAGTTTGCGTCAGGCATGGTGAATGCAGTGCTGCGCAAGCTTTGCGAAGTCCCGCGTGGTGTTGATTTATCAGGAGAGACTGGTGCTGAGCTGGCGCTGGCCCCGGCACATCCTGCATGGATGGTCGAGCGATGGGCCGATGCCTACGGACTCGAAGCGGCGCGCGCAATCTGCCGCCACGGGCAGAGCCAGCCGGCGTTGGCAATTCGACTTGGCAATCCGGAGGCCGAAGAAGAGCTTGTCAAGGCCGGCATCCAACTTGAACCGGGCGAACTGCTGAAGACAGCGCGCGCAGTGATCACCGGAGATGTGACGGCGACGGCTGCGTTTCGAGAAGGCCGCGTTCGCCTTCAAGACGAAGGCTCGCAGTTGGTGGCCGAGATTGCTGCCGGCGCCTTCAATTGCGCCGGCCAAAAAGTAAAGAATATGATCGACACCTGCGCGGCGCCCGGAGGGAAAACGCTGATCCTCGCCGAGCGCAACCCGCTGGCGCGCATCGTCGCTTGCGAATCGAGCCCGCAGCGGTTCGACCAGTTGCAGACGCGCCTGGCCGGCCACGGCGACCGCATTGAGTGCCGGCACGCCGACGCCACGGAACTAAACGACGATGGAGTCTTCGACCTTGCACTAGCCGATGTGCCCTGCAGCGGAACGGGCACGTTGGGCCGCAATCCTGAGATCCGCCATCGGCTGAAACTCGAAGAGCTGCCGCGCCAGGCAGTGCGGCAGCGTGCGCTTCTTTCCGCCGCACTTCGGGCCGTTCGTGTCGGTGGGCGCGTTGTTTATTCAACTTGTTCACTGGAACCGGAGGAGAACGAGCAGGTGGTTGAGACGTTCCTGGCAGAAGGCGCAGAGGCCAAATTGGCTTCGCTCGAATCCTGCATTGAGGCGCTGAAGAGCAATGGGATTCTGACCGCATCTGGAGCGAAGCGCCTCCAGGATTGCTTGACGCCGAATGGCCCCCTTCGGCTGCTGCCGGGCGTTTTTCATACCGACGGATTTTTTATCGCAATGCTGGAGAGGACTGCCTGACGGCTGAGCCAGTCCGAGTTGCGCGGATGAAAAAGCCTCGAAGAAGCTATTCCGGCCCGAGTTTTAGCTCCGCATAATCGTGGCCGAGAATACCGCACAGCGCCTCCACAACCAACTCATGATCGGCGCGTTGCGGGAGCCCGGAAACGGTCACGCTGCCTACGATTCCCGCGCCTCTTACAGTCAGCGGAAACGAGCCGCCATGCGTAGCGTAGTCGCTTATGGGCAGCCCGCGAACTTCGAGTGAGTCGTTCTTCATCTTCATCTGCAGTCCAACGCCATAAGAACTGCGATGGAATCGCGCGACCACATTGCCCTTGCGATGCACCCAGGAGACATTGTCCGGCGTGGTTCCTTTCAGAGCCGTATAAAACAGCGGTTGTCCGAAACGCCGCACATCGACAACAATCGCCAGACCGCGCTCTACGGCCATCGTACGCAGATGCACACCAATCTCCCAGGCCACTTGCTCGTCGAAGTCCTCAAATTGCAATTCGCGCTCCTGCAGTGCAACGCGCTCCAGATCTTCGCTCACTCCCATAGCTTCCGCGTCTCCCTCAACGCTTTGTGCGTTACTTTGCTACAGTCAACCTGACGGTCGTAGTCTGATCGACTCGCGCTCCCGGCAACGGGTTTTGAGCTGTCACAGCGCCGGGCTTCACCGGCTGGATCGGCATTGCGTTTCCGGTTCCGATCGGTCCAACGGGCGCGTCGACATAATGCGGCGAGGCAGACTTGATTCCGACTTTGGCCAATGCGCTCTGCGCGCTAACGACAGGCATTCCAACCATGTCGGGCATCACGAATCCATCGGGCGCCTCGTCATCCGCGGCGGCCACCAGCAGGTTTACCGTCGGTTGCGCAATGTCCTGTGCGTGTGCCGGCGGATCCTGCGCCAGCACTGTCCCCTCCGCCACGTTGGCGAACGGCAACTTGGCGGTCGCGCCCACTTCGAGTCCCGCGCGGCGCAACTCCAGCTCCGCAACGCGCTGCTCGAGCCCTACCGTGTTTGGCACGTCGACCATTTGCGGTCCCAGGCTCTCTGACACGCGCACCTGCCACTCGCGGCGAACCACCGTGCCCGGTGCCGGCGACTGCGTAAGAATGTGTCCCGGAGCCACGTCTGCGGAATAATAACGGTTGTCCACATTCAGCTTCAGTCCCAGGCCTGCAGTCACACTGCGCGCATCGGCCACGGTCATTGCTTTCAGCGAGGGCACCTGCACCTCGGCCCCGTGAATGGCGAAATGCATGGTTGTGATGGCCGCAAGCAGCGCCACGGCCACCAGCAGCATCAGCAGAGATGCCACCTGAAAAAAACTCACGATTGAACGCCTGATCATTCTCTAGGACCTAAGCCTCACAACTATTCTCTCGCGCTTTATCGTAAATTGTCCGTTACCGGTTCGGGATGGATGGTCACCCGCTGCACCTCCGGGCACTCCAGCTTGAAGCGGTCTTCAAGCGCCGTGATCACCAGGTGCACCTGCTGCATCGGCAAATCGTCTGGCAGCGTGCAGTGGCAGGAAAGATAGATGTGCTCGGCCGAGCGGCCCACCATGATTTCATGCACGTCCACAATCTCCGGGAAAAAGTGGGCAATGGCGCGCAACGCATGCTCAATCTTGCGGTCTTCCTCGACCAGCTCTTCCGGTTGCTCAATGGTGGCCGGTTCGCTCTCAATATGGGTCAGCACGGAGTCGATCTCCGGAGCTTCGCGCAGAATCTCGGCTTCCAGCGTGCTGACGAAGCCATGCGCCACGCGCAGCGTCATCGTTTCGTCGAGTTCCACGTGCTGCTCAACCCGCAGCCTTCCGCGGTGCGATTGCACGCTGAGTTCGTGGACGCTGACGTTGTTCCGCGCGGCCACGGCGCGCACACGGTCGAATACGCTTTCCGCACGCGCCTCGCGCGGCACGGTATGGATAACGACATCGGCCCTGGGCAGCGCACGGTGCACAGCATCGGTAGCCGCCTGCACCAGTTCTCCAGTGTGCTCGAAGGTGAAGCGCCGCGGCAGCGCTAGCGTCAGGTCGGCGAAGTAGCCCGCGCCGGCGCGCCGTACACGGGCCTGCTCCACCGCCATCACTCCCTCTACTTGTTGCACTTCGCGCACAAGCTGGCGTCGTGTCTCGGCCGGCACTTCATCCATCAGAACCGCGACGGTCTCGCGGCCCAGCATGAGCGTGAGCCGCAGAATCATGAGCGAAACCACGACTGCCGCGAAGGGATCGGCATACTTGAGCCAGCCAATTCCAAAATGCGCACCTGCCCAACTCGCGCCGAGCCCGGCGAGAACGGCGAGCGTTGCCCAGATGTCGCTGGCAAAGTGAAAGGCATCGGTGGCCAGCGCCGGGGAGCCGGTGCGCTGTGCAACCGCGCGCAGTTGGCGCGATCGCCAGAGGTCCACGCAGATTGAAGTCAGCAGCACCAGCACCGGCCAGACGGAGTGGTGCAGTTCCATGGAGCGGTGGATGATCCGATCGACCGCTTCCCAGATAATCCATCCGCAGGAGACGGCCATGAGGATGGCTTCGCAAAACGCGGAAAGGTTTTCAATTTTGCCGTGGCCGTAGGTGTGATCTTCGTCGGCCGGCTTGTCGCTGACTTGCACGGAGAAGAAAGTGAGCGCCGCGCCCACCATATCCAGGCCGGAGTGGGCTGCGTCCGAGAGCACGCCCAACGACCCGGAGAGCAGGCCTGCCGCGAGTTTCAACAGCGTCATGGCCGCCGCAGCCAGCATGGAGTTTCGCGCAACCCGCCGCTTTTCCGCCGACGATTCCGCAAGGGTCAGCCCAGGCTCATTCAGGACGGGCGAACTGGTTGCGGCGCGAGTCATAGCAGACTCTAGACTACAAGCGAGCGCTTGCCCGTGTACAACCCGGCGATTCCGAAGGTATACGGCTGCCACGTGCACTCCTGATAGCCGGTGGACTGCATAAGCGTGAGCATCTGGGCGGGGAGCGGAAAATTGCCGACTGAAGTGGGAAGGTAGTTGTAGGGGCTCGCGTTACCCGCGGCAACGGGGCCGCAGATCAAGCGTCCGATGGCCGGCAGTACGCGCCGAAAGTAGACTGCGTAGGCTTTGCCCATCAGGCCTCCGGGCTCGCTAAACTCGAGAATGCCCAGTTGGCCGCCCGGTTTGAGCACGCGATTGAATTCGCGCAGCCCGGCTTCGTAGTTGGCAAGATTCCGGAATCCAAAGGCCGTAACGATCAGATCGAGCGATGCGGATTTGACCGGCAGATGGAGAGCGTCCGCTTCCAATGGGACCGCGTAGGCCGCACCTGCTGCGCGCGCGCCAACGCCAGGACCGCCAAACTTGAGTGCGCCGCGGCTCAGCATCGCGCGCGCAAAGTCCGCCGCAAGAATCGGCCGCGCACCCTGGGGCCGATGCTTGAGCAGCGCCATGGTCATGTCGCCTGTGCCGCAGCAGATGTCGAGAACCGATGCCTCCGGATGGACAAGGATCGGTCGGAAGCGGCGTGCGGTGCGGCGCCACCAGAGCCGGTCCACGTTTGCTGACAGGACGTGATTCAGCACGTCGTACCGAGGCGCAATTGAGTCGAACATCTGGCGCACGGCTTGTGCCGCGTCTGCCTCGTCTGTCGCGCCTGGCGGTTTGGCTCCGGTCGCCGGCATTCTGGATTACCCCGTAAGTTTCCGGATCTCACCGGCGAATTGAGCATTCTCTATTGCAGCAGCGTCGGCTCGTCGTCCTTCAGTTCTTCAGGCGGGATGATGACCGCCGCGGCAACCTTGTCGTCCGGCTCCAGGTTCAGGATGCGAACGCCCTGGGTGGCGCGGCCGGCGGCGCGGATGGTCTTGGTGTCGCAGCGGATGATCTTGCCGAACTGGCTGATGACCATCAGTTCTGAAAATTCATTGACCAGCAGGATCGATGCCGTCTTGCCCACCTTCGCGGTTGCTTTCAAATTATTGACGCCCTGTGCTCCACGCGCGGTAAGGCGGTATTCGTCGACGTCTGTGCGCTTGCCGAAGCCGTTCTCAGTGACCGTCAGAATCAGTGACTGGGTCACGCACAATTTCTCATCCAGGTTCTTGAGCGCCTTGGCGGAAGCGTCCAGTTTTTTCTCGGCGGCCTTTTCTGCGTCCTTGAGCGCTTCGTCGTCCTTGTCCCCATTGCGGCGCGCCTCTCTGGCCTGCTGCAGTTCGTCCTTGGCCTGTGCGAGGGCAGTTCGAAGTGTTGCCAGCTTTTCAGTAAGGCCAATCTTTGCGGCACACGCATCGCGCTCTTTATCGCGCATTTCGTCGGAGTCGGTTATGGCCGCACCGATAACGTAGTCGCCTTTCTTTAGCGAAATCCCCTTATTACCGGCCGCATTCCGGCCCATGGGGCGCAAGCCAATTCCGTTGCGGTCCGGATCGTATTCTTCTTCGAAGCGAATCGCCATGCCTTCGCGCGTCGCGAGGAAGATAGTCTGCTTGCCGTTCGTCAAGCCCGCGGAAATCAGGTCGTCGTCTTTATCGATCGCGATCGCGATGATGCCGCGTGACATGACGTTGCAGAAGTCCTTGAGCGGCGTCTTCTTTACCGTGCCCTTTTGCGTGGCAAAGAAGATGAACTTGCCCTCCTCTTGAAGGTCGCGCACGGGCAGAATGGCGCGGACATTCTCGCCTGGCTGAAGATCGAGCAGGCTCTGCATCGACTTGCCCTTGCCTGCGGCGCCCACGTCGGGTACCTCGTACACCTTGAGCCAGTACACGCGCCCGGTGTTCGTGAAGCAGAGCAGGTAGGCGTGGGTCGAATCGATGATGAGTTGCGAGACGAAGTCTTCTTCGCGCGTCTTCATTCCAGTTCGGCCCGTGCCGCCGCGGCGCTGCGAGCGGTAGATCGAGATCGGCGTCCGCTTCAGGTAGCCCTGGTGGCTTACTGTGACGGCCACCTGTTCGTCGGCGATCAGGTCCTCGAGCTGCAACTCGGCGCTCTCGTCCAGAATCTGTGTGCGCCGCGCGTCACCGTACTTGTCGCGAACCTCTTCAAGTTCCTTCACGATTACTGCGCGCAGCTTGGCGTCGCTGGCCAGGATCGACTCATACTCGGCAATCCGTTCCCGCACCTGCATCAATTCGATGAGCAACTCGTCGATCGAGAGTTGTGTCAACCGGTAGAGTTGCAATTCGAGGATGGCGTCGATCTGCCGGAGCGTGAGGCCTTTCTCCTCGTGCGGCATGCGCGTGCGGTCGAGCGTGATGACGATCTCGCTGCCCTTGCCCCACGCATACAGGTTCTCGCGTGCCTCTGCCCTCGATCCCGAAGCGCGAATGATCTTGATCACCGTGTCCAGGTTGTCGAGCGCAATCTTCAGGCCTTCCAAAATGTGCGCGCGTTCGCGTGCCTTGCGGAGCAGGAAGACCGTACGGCGCTGCACAACATCGACGCGATGATCGATGAAAGCCTGGATTGCCTGATCGAGGCCCAACTCCCGCGGCTGTCCATTGAGCACCGCGAGGAAGATCA
>Ga0181535_10006117_pt1 | contig 12620 bp, 11 predicted proteins | sample PEATcosm2014_Bin_44_FD_119774 | JGI IMG/M metagenome (GOLD analysis project Ga0181535, IMG submission 119774) | Peatland microbial communities from MTU Mesocosm Facility, Houghton, MI, USA - PEATcosm2014_Bin17_30_metaG | ecosystem: Environmental > Terrestrial > Soil > Wetlands > Peat | place...
CACCGTTCCGGTCGGGTATATCGTGTTTTCCAGCGAGACTCGCACCCTCGGCCAAATTCAGGATCTGGCTCTTAATCGCGTGCGGCCGGCCTTCGCCACGCTTCCCGGCGTTACCTCGCCGCCACCCTTCGGCGGCAACCAACGCAGCATTGTCGTCACGGTGAATCCGGATCGCCTGCGATCCTACAACATGTCGCCCGACGAAGTCGTGCAGGCCATCAATAACGGCAATACTCTCCAGCCCGCCGGAAATGTGCGCACCGGCAGTCTGCTTCGCATCGCCCAGAGCGATGCTATTACACCCAACATCCAGACTCTTGCGGACCTGCCAATACGTACCGGCGCCGGCCCCACCGTCTACCTTCACGATGTCGGCGTAATCCAGGACAGCACGGACATCCCCACAGGATACGCACTCGTTAACAGCCGCCGTGCGGTGTACATCCCCGTTACCAAGCGTCCCGACGCGTCGACAGTTACAGTCGTGAACGAGGTCAAGAAAAGCCTGCCGTATTTCCAATCTCTGGTTCCCGACGACATCAAGGTCACTTACGAGCTCGACCAATCTCAGTACGTCACGAGCGCGCTCAGCGCCGTGGTCCGGGAGGGACTGCTCGGGGCCCTCCTGACCGGCCTTGTAGTTCTGTTGTTTCTCGGCGATTGGAAAAGTTCGTTTATCGTCATGACCACCATCCCGTTTGCGCTTTTAGCTTCGGTGGTGGCCCTATGGCTTACGGGCCAAACCATCAACGTCATGACCCTGGGAGGGCTGGCTCTGGCGGTCGGCATCCTCGTCGACGAAGGTGTCGTCGAAATCGAGAACATTGACAGCACGCTTCAGCAGGAGCCGAACCTGCCGCCCGCCCGCAGCGTCCTCCACGCGACCCAGAGAACCGTCTTGCCCCGCTTTCTATCCATGCTCTCTGTGGTTGCGGTTTTTGTTCCTTCATTTCTAATGTCCGGCGTTGCGCAAAACTTGTTCGTGCCTCTTTCGCTTGCTGTGGCCTTCGCAATGATTGCCTCCTTCCTGCTTTCGAGTTCCTTGCTGCCCGTGTTATTCCTCTGGGTACATCGCAACCTCGAAAAGGGCCGCAAGGCCCTCATCGCGGGGCGATGGGACTTTGATAGGGTTCGAGATCGCTGGGGTGGGTTTCTCACGCAGGTTGGGAAGCTTCGCTGGCCGGTTCTGGTCGTTTACGCCGGGACGGTGCCCGCCATTATTCTCCTGCTGGGTCCGCGGCTCGCCCAGGAACTGTTCCCCAGTGTGGGCGCCACACAGTTCCGTTTGCGTTTCGATGCTCCCACGGGCACACGAGCGGAGGAGACGGAGCGACTGGTGACGGGAGTTCTGGATCAAATCCGCCAGGCTGCCGGAGAGCAGAATGTACTTATCACTCTCGGCTACGTCGGAACGCAGGGGGCAAGCTATCCGATCAATACGGTGTTCCTTTGGACGAGCGGACCGCACGAGGCGGTCATTAACGTGGCGCTTCGGCCTGAGGCTCATATTGAGCTGGGCGGCTTCGAAGAAAAACTCCGCCGCATTCTGCCGCCGAAATTTCCGGGATCGACGTTTTCCTTCGAACCGGGAAACCTGGTTGACCAGATCATGAACTTTGGAGCGCCCACTCCTGTCGAGCTGGCGGTGGCTGGACCGAACCTCTCTGCCAGCCGTGCCTACACGGAGCGACTGCGAAGTGAAATGGGAGAGATCGCCGACGTGCGTGACTTGAAATACGAACTACCACTCGATTATCCGAGTGTGAATGTAAAGGTCGACCGCGAACTGGCGGGGCAATTCGGTGTAACCACCGCGCAGGTGGCCCGGTCGCTCTCGGAGGCTACCTTCTCGAGCCGTTTCACCAGCCCGAATTATTGGGCTGATCCGAATTCCGGCATCGCCTATCAATTGCAGGTGCAGTACCCCCAATCAAGGATTACATCGCTCGAAGATGTCCAGAATATCCCGGTCATGCCGGGGCAGTCCCAGCATCCGTTGATCGGCGATCTCGCCAGAGTCGAAGACGGCACGATCATGGGCGAATACGACCGGCGCAACGGCTTTCGCATGTTGACCCTTTCGGCGAATATCGCAGGTCACGACCTGGGAAGGCTGGCGAAAAGCCTCGACGCCGCCATTCGGCGCGCCGGAGCGCCGCCACGCGGCACCACCGTTCAAATGCGAGGCCAGATTGCTCCCATGCGAGAGACATTCACCAACCTCGCGGTTGGCGTGGGGCTGGCAGCCTTGGTTATCTTCCTGTTGCTGGCTGCGAACTACGAGTCTTTGCGCCTCGCCTTGGTGGTGCTGACGACGGCGCCCGCCGCGATCGCCGGAGTGATTTTGATGCTTCTGGCCACCCATACCACGCTGAATATCGAGTCCTACATGGGCGCCATCATGGCTGTGGGAGTGGGTACCGCCAACGCGATCTTACTCGTGACCTTTGCGGATCAGCACCGCCGGAGCGGCGCGTCCTCGCTCGCGTCCGGGATTGAGGGCGTGAGGGAGCGAATGCGCCCCATCTTGATGACCAGCGCCGCCATGATTGCCGGAATGATCCCCATGGCACTGGCAAGAGAGGTGACGGCCCCCTTGGGTAAGGCGGTAATCGGCGGCCTCCTCGCTGCGACTCTGGCCAATTTAACTGTGCTGCCCTTCGTATTCTCTGTCGTCCAGCAACGGGCCGCGACCGGTTCTCCCTCGCTCGACCCCGACGACCCGGAAAGCCGGTATGCAACGCGATAAGGGCTGAAGTATCGAAGTGGCAAGGATGAAGTTTAAAGGGTAAAGGTTAAAGGCCGAGTGATCAGCCCTCTCCCCAAAGGATGGCTGTATGTTCACTTTGTAATCAACCTGATCGTGTTGCGTCTTGAGGAGAAATTATGAGATCGGCTGCCCTACTGGTTCCTTTGGCGATTGCCCTCGTTTGCACATGCTGCCGACAAGACACTGGAGGCGCCGCATCCGCCGCACCACCCGCGACGCCACAGTTGGAAGTAACTGCGGTGAAGTCTGCGAAGCTGAACACTACGGAGCGTTTACCGGCTGAGCTCACGCCCTACGAGCGCGTCGAGGTCTTTGCCAAAGAGTCCGGTTTTGTGAAATCGATCGCGGTCGACCGCGGTTCCAAAGTAAAGCAAGGGGAACTCATGGCTGAGCTGGAGGCCCCGGAATTGGTGGCCCGGCAAGCCCAAGCTAACGCCGCGTACGAAAGCGCTCAATCGCAACTTGCCGCCGGGCAAGCCAGGCTGGCTTCAGACCAAGGCACCTATCAGCACATGAGCGCTGCGTCTAAAGTGGCCGGCGTCGTGGCCGCCAACGACCTTGAGATCGCGCAAAAGACCGTACAAGCAGATGAAGCGAACGTCGAGGCCCTGGAGAAGACAGTCCAAGCCGCCCAGGAGAATCTTCGGGCGGTTTCGCAGCTTCAATCTTATTTGAGAATCATGGCCCCGTTCGATGGCCAGGTGACAACTCGCTACGTTCATCCCGGCGCGTTAGTCGGTCCGGCGGGCGGCCCCGGCGCCTCGACCCCGATTGTGCAGGTTCAAACGCTCACGCGGCACCGGTTGGTGATCCCCGTTCCGGAGTATGACGCGGCCGATATACCGGTAGGAACGGCGGTGAGCTTCACCGTACCATCCTACCCTGGACGAGTTTTCCAGGCCCCGATTGCCAGAGTCTCGCGCGCCGTGGACGACAAAACGCGCACCATGCCCGTCGAGCTGGACGTTCGAGACCTACGGGCAGAACTTAATCCAGGCATGTTTTGCGAAGTGTCCTGGCCGGTGCGCCGTGATTACTCCACGCTGTTTGTCCCTGCCTCTGCCGTGGCCAACGACCTGGAGCGAGCCTTCGTGATTCGCATCGAAAACCATCGAGCGGACTGGATCGACGTGAAAACCGGAGCCAAGTCCGGCAACTTGATCGAAGTCTTTGGCAAATTGAAAGAGGGTGACCAAGTGGCGGTGCGCGGAACGGACCAGATACGCCCCGGAGCCACGGTCGCGCCTCACTTCGTTGCCTCGCCGTAGCCCGCGCGGCGATTCGGTCGGCCCACCGGAGTCGGTGCTCTCCGAAGAGGAAGTCATTGCGAAAGTCAGCAGGCAGGTTTCGCCTTTGCAAACGATTGAATATACTGCCGTATCCGCACTGCCTGTTTTTTGGCAGACGCTAGCGAAGAAAAGCCAGCAGGTTGTTCACGCGGCGGGTGGTCGTATTATGAGAAGCTAAGAAACGGCATCCTATAAGTAGTTAAGACATCACTTAGTTCACAGTTCCGAGGATTCAACCCCCTCTAATGGCATCAGAAAGGTCAACGAACCCTACTCCTGAAAGCTCCGCGCCAGTTGACAGCTTGCAGAACCATCGATGCCCCCGAACTACCACTCGGTGCCCGTTGCCACTCTGGTATAGGGCATAGTCAGAACCGACTTCGACCAAGCTAAATCCCGACGCTCTAAGGAAGGCGTCGCACATGCCAGCAATCGAGGCTGCTTTCCGCTCATCTTCCGCGCGGAGAGGAGAGGTTTGGGAATCGGGTGGTAGTGAGGGAAAATCCTTATTCGCAACTCCGGGCATCGGGGTGCCTCCTCGTGCCGGACTTTCACATATCTTTATCGTACACCTTGGAGGAGGATTTTCAACTCGGAACTCTAGATTGCTATTGATATTATATTAGTCACCGATCCATGTGGAAATGACTATTAATATAACATACACAAAGTGCAAAGTGGAGTCAGCACCTACTTAGCCAGATTCTACTCGCCGCTTCTGACCCTCGAGGCTGTAGCCTCGATGACGCCCGGCGCTCAGACAGTTCCAGTAATCCGGGTGACCACGTGCGGGTGATAATGCCTGCGCCGCATGAAGCCTTCCGTGGTATCCTTCCTCACGGGCGTTAACCCTATGAATGTTCTGCTATTCGGCGCCACCGGCATGGTGGGGCAAGGTGTTTTGCGCGAGAGTCTCCTCGATCCGGACGTGCAAAACGTCCTATCGATAGGGCGTAGTTCGACAGGACAACGGCACCCCAAGCTACGCGAACTCGTACACACTGATTTCCTCGATTTCTCTGCCCTCGAGCCAGAGATGAAGGGGTTTGACGCATGCTTTTTCTGCCTCGGCGTGTCCTCCGCAGGCATGTCGGAGGAGCGCTATCAGCGTGTCACGTACGATATCACGATAGCAGTTGCACGCACGCTTGCGAGACTCAACCCGGATATGACCTTCATTTATGTATCGGGAATGGGCACCGACAGCACGGAGCGCGGTCGCGTGATGTGGGCGCGGGTGAAGGGCAAGACCGAGAATGGTCTGATGAAATTGCCGTTCAAGGCACGGTACATGTTCCGGCCGGGATTCATTCAACCGTTGCGCGGGATTCGTTCAAGGACCAGTCTGTACCGGGCATTTTACACAATCACAGGACCGATTTACCCCTTAGTCAGAGCGCTTTTCCCCAAGTACGTGACAACGACCGAGGAATTGGGACTCGCCATGATCAAGGTCGCCAAGCAGGGCGCACGGAAATCAGTGCTGGAAAACTGGGACATTAACCGTATTTGAGAACGGCCGCGCTGAAACGGCGCGCTCAGCCCTTCGTTCATCCAGGGGCGGGGCTGTACGGCTGCTTTGCCTTCGTCGCTGAGGCCGGCTCTTCCCGATTATCGTTGCTCGCGCCGGCGCCCGTCACTGTAGCACGGGTGAATCACCGTGGCTTTCCAGCCAGTCGCGCAACGCCGTTACGGCGCGGGGGTCGAGTTGCGTGCCTGAGCAGCGGCCCAATTCAGTCAGCGCCTCACTGACCGTGCAGGGGTTCTTATAACGCGAACCTCTGACCATACAATGGAAAGACTCAGCCACAGCCAAAATTCGGGCTCCGCGGGGGATCTCTTCGCCTTGCAAGCGGTCGGGGTAACCATTGCCGTCGTACCGTTCGTGGTGGTGACGCACGATTCGCGCAATCCCCTTCTCTTTCAAGGTCTCCAGGATCTTCGAGCCCCAAGTCGCGTGGCTCTTCACGGTTTCGAATTCCTGCTCCGTTAGAACTGTGGGCTTACGAAGCACTTCCTCGGGCACACTGATTTTGCCGATATCATGGACAATCGCCGCCAGCGTGATATCCTGAATCTCCGCCTCAGGCAGACCCTCCTGACTAGCGATTTTGGTCGCCCACCATGAGACTTCCTCGCAATGGCCGCGTGTGTAAGGGTCTTTGGCTTCGATCACTGAAGCCAGGGCCTCGATCGTGTCAAGGAGCGGCGTTGTCCTCTGCTCAAATTCTCGCTGTACTGCGCGCAAGCCAGCATCGAGTGCCATACATCCCTCCCTCTGCCCTTGCCCTACTGGGCTTGGACTGCCGGTATCTTCTTGATTTGCTCTCGGCGTTCCATCCCGCCTGGTCTAAGAACTAACTCTCTCCCTTGTGTCCTTCGATCTCTATTCCTATTTTCGGCTGAACGAAAGAGAGAAGTGAGGGAAATAAACGACGACTCGCCGCGGGACGGCGGGGGATCAAACTGGGTTGGGGAATTTTTCACCGGCGGGGAGAAACCAATAGCTAACGATCTCCGTCTGACGCACGGACTCCGTCCCTATCGTCAGAATCCAAGGCTGGAGGACAGCGCCGTTTCAATCCGAAGGAAATCTAAGCTGCCGCTTGCGCAGCAACTGCGGATAGTCATGATTCCAGCAGCACCCCAGGCAGCGTTCGCATAGGAACCGGACACAGTCGTACTCCAAAGCCGGAGAGTGATTCCGTTTTCGAGTTTGTTGGTTCCTGTCCGGGGGCGGAACACCGCCCGGGAATGGCTGTTCGATCCTGACTACCTTCCTAGCAATCAGCGCGTCGAATCTAGAACTGAACTCGCAGCTATTTCCGAGTGTTAGCCTCAATCTTGTCTAAGATAGCCATGAGCTTATTCGTTTTGCGAATGTAAATCGTGGGAACATAGATCGCGAGCAAAGCAACGATCACAATACTTGCAAAAAGCGCGGTCGCAGACAACTCCATAGTGGCCTCCGGTCGAAGTAGAGTAGAATCTTGCGGGATATGTATACAACGAATTAATGGCTTGAGCAACAAGTAAATTGAGGTTTCATTTGCATGGTGCACTTTCGCGACAACGCAAAAAACGACTCGAAGTGGTTCTTGACGAGCCAGGAACGCACCGGCCGCCCCTTCTTGTGCCAAAACCAGCTTCGATTCTCGCCCGAAAAGCGCGGGTGATCAACGGTACTAAAGTAGGGTATCGACCCGATGAGGTGTGCACAACTCACAGCACGCCATATTTCAAATACACCTCACGAAGCGACTTGCCCTCGAGGAGTTCGTTGCGAGAGAGGTTCTCTTTCTGCACCTTTTCCTGCGCCTTCACTAAGACCGCCTCCTCAACCTCGTTGGGCACCACGACGATGCCGTCAAAATCGGCGAAGATCAGATTGCCTGGCTTCACCAGCACGTCGCCGCAGCGGATGGGCACATCATAGGCAACAACCATCCCGCGTCCCATGGAATCAAGAGGACGAATGCCGGAATAGTAAACGGGAAATCCCATTTCGATGATCCGGTTGCAGTCGCGGACCTGGCTGTCGCAAACGCAGCCTACGGCGCCGTTTCTTTTCGCGACGGTGCTCATCAATTCGCCCCAAGGCGCGTTTGTCCCGGCATAATCGGTTGAATGTACGACCACGTCCCCGGACCTGAGAGAATCCACCGCTTCGATTTCGAGTCCGTAGGGATCAACCTCGTTGATGTAGTCCGTCTCCATCCAGCGAAGGGTCCGGGCGTGGCCGACGAACCCGCAGTTCTTTCGGTCGGGTAGCAAAGGGCGCAGCCGATGGTGCATGGCTTGGTTGCGGTAACCGAGGCCATCCAGAATGTCGCACACCGCGGCGACGTACAGATTCGCGCGAATGAACTTTTCGATTTCAGTGTCGCTGGCAAACATACGCGGCACCCCCCCAGCTCGTATATTCGGTCACTAAGATTCGCTAAAATCGATCATGATGGGCCGCTCGCGGAACCCGCGTGTTCTGATGGCGCAGTAAATCAATCCTGCCGTAAACCAGACTCCTCCCGTGATTTTAGCGGGCGTCTTAAGGCCCAGCCAAATCCAAAGGCAAAACACGAATCCGATGAGAGGCATCACAACGTCCGCGAACCATCGCCGCTTGCGGCCCGGCTGTTGCACGATGGCGAATTGCCAGAAGGTGGCAAAGTTCACTCCCATGAACGCCAGGAAAGCGCCGAAATTCAGGATCTCACCCGCCTGCTCGTAACTGACAAACAGTGTTCCAATATACGCCACAATTCCGATCAACCAGATGTTGCGGGTAGGCGTATTACGCTTGGGATCAAGGTATGCAAAGAGCTTGCGCGGAACCACGTTATCGCGTCCCATGCCGAAGAGCAGGCGCGCCGCACCTACCTGGCCGGTCAGACCCGCGCCGATCGTGGCGAGGATCAACACTAAGCCCAAGGCCTGAAAGAGGAGCGGCCCTCCCACCCGGCTCGTCACATCCATAAAAGCTGTCTCGGTGTTATGGAAGGTCCTGTAGTCAGGCCAAACTCTTTGTCCAAGATAGATCTCCAAGCCTCCTACGATTCCGGTGAACAAGCAGACGGAGACAGTGGCCAGCATGACGTTGCGCTTGGGATTTTCGACGTCCTCTGCCAGAGTGGTGACACCGTCGAAGCCGATATAGGTGAGCGCAGCATAAGAAGTGGCAGTCCAGATAACCCGGATGTCGAAAGTCTTAGGATCGTAAAAGGGCTGGGTAGAAAAAACCCCGCCCCACCCCTGAAGGTGGAAAAGGTAACGGACCGCCAGGATCATGAAGATTCCAATTACCACGCACATGATCGTGAGAAGGATGACGTTGGCGCGCGCTGTGGCGCGGATGCCTCGCAGGTTCAGCCAGGTCATGATCCCCACGAACATCGCAGCCAGAAGAGCGTAGGGTATAAACGGGAAAAACCGTTGGATCGTGAGCGCACCGTAGATGCCGTTCAGGAGTGGTTGGATGAGGTAGTCAAGAAACATCGCCCAACCCGTGAGGAAGCCGAGATGAGGATTGAGACCGCGCCCGACGTAAGTGTAGGCGGAGCCGGCCGTGGGGTAGAGCGTCGCCATCCTCCCATAACTGACGGCCGTCAGCATCATGGCGATCATCGCAATCAGAATCGTGGTGACGAAGTGGCCGTGGGAGAGGACCTGCGCAACTCCAAACATGGGCACCGGCGCGATCGGCATAATCAGCACGATGCCGTAAAAGATCAGATCCCACAACGTCAGGACACGCCGCAGGCGCGGGACCGGGGCGCCGGTTTTTGCTGCACTCGAAGCCGAGGTGTCGCTCAAGTAACGCTCCCAAAATATCGACCGCTCAGGGTCGCAGGTCTGCAAGATGTTGCAGGGTCAGCCTTGGCGGCTGCGCGCGGGCAGCCACAAGCGCGGCCCTGCGACGAAAATCTTCAAAGCTCGTGACGGTATTTCGACAAGAGTTCCGCTCCAGATTCCGTCACCCTTAGGACGTATTCGAGCCGCATGCCCCACCGTCCTTCGAAATACATTCCGGGTTCAAGTGCAATGATCATATTGGGCTCCAGGGGGATATCATTATAAGGAACAATCCGCGGTTCCTCATGCCAGCTTATACCCAGGCCGTGACCCGTGTGGTGCGGATAGCTTCCTCCGAGCTTGGCCACACCGCTTCGCACCTGGCGGTCGAGATCGCAGGCCCGAAGCCCCGGGCGTACAGCCGCAATCGCATCTGAGAGGACACTCGCCAAGCCGTCAAACGCTGCTTTGTATTCCTTAGAGGGTTCGCCGGCGCAACAGGTGTTACAACTGTCGCCCCAGTACCCGAAATGTCGAGGAACCAAGTCAACGATGAGCAATTCTCCGGGCTCAAACTTCCGAGCGGTGGGCGGACCTCCCATGAGCGCAGTGCGGGGGCCCGAAACCACATCCGCAATGATCGGAACCCTGCCTCCTTCCCTGAGTTCCATAGCTTGGCGTAGTGCGGTGAAAATCTCAATCTCGGTACGGCCCGCTGTTGCTTGCTGCTTGGCTATACTCTGGCCGAGGTCACACAAGGCCAGCGCTGCGCGCATAGTTTGGATTTCTTCCGCGTCCTTCACCATGCGAAAAGTTGAGAGGGCATCTTTGAACGAGCAAAACTCCAGTTGGGGACAGTTGGAACGCAATGCGTCGAGGAGCGCAGCGGGGATATCATCCGGCTCGATGGCGACCTTGCTTCGCGGAAGCGGCCGCAACTTCGCCGCCAGTTTTGCGGACAAGTCCTGGAGCGCGAACATGGGCCTTTCAATGATGTAACTCGAGAAACTCTCCCGCGATACGGTCCCCGCAATGCCATCTCCGGGTTCCATGTCTGCGAGGTACAAAGCTGGTTGCTCGCCGCGAATCCAGAGGAATACTCCTAGCAGCGGAGTCATGGGAGAGGGTTCCAGTTCCACCGTGGCTTGGTATCCCGTGAAGTAGCGGAGGCTAACGAAGGAACTGAACAGAGCATGGTCGATGCCGTTTTCTTGAAGAGCCGTGGACAGTCTTTCGAGTCGATCTATGACCATGAGTGGCCTTTCAGCGAAGAGTCGTCAAATTCTGACTCCTGACTTCGAACCGCCGCCCCCTAGCTCGTTGGAGGCAAACCAACCCCAATGCCGCCGCTCACCTCTACGGTCGCGCCGGTCATGAAGGAAGCGTCCTCAGTGGCCAGGAATACCGCAACCCGGGCAACCTCTTCAGGTTGGCCGATGCGCCAGAGGGCGTGGAGCTTTCCGGCGGCCTGCCTGGCCTCGGCAGGGTTCGGCTGAACCTCGAAGTATCCCCAGGCCAGACCCGCGTCGATGTATCCCGGACAAATGCAGTTCACTCGAATTCCTTCTTTGCCGTGGTCGATGGCCATAGCCTTGGTCAAGGCGATGATTCCACCCTTGGTGGCGCAGTAGCCCGCGCACATCGGTTCAACGAAGAAGCCGTTCACGGAGGCCATGTTGACGATGCAGCCTCGGGTTTTTCTTAAATGGGGGATACTATACTTTGAGCAAAGAAAGACACCGCCTAAGTTGATGTTGATTTCTCGAGTCCACTCCTCAAACGTAGTATCCTCCACGGTCTTGTTAACCTGGATGGCGGCATTATTGAACAGCACGTTGATCCGTCCGAAAGTTCGCAGCGTCTGGTCCACCAGGGCCTGGACCGATTCAGGATCCGACACATCTGTCTTAACTGCGAGAGCCGCTCCTCCCGCGGACTTGATCTGTCTCGCCGTTTCCTCTGCCCCCTCCAAATTTATGTCAGCAACCACCACCAGGGCTCCCTCCTTGGCAAACTCCACGGCGCTGGCCCGTCCGATGCCGGATGCGGATCCGGTGATGATCGAAATCCGACCTTCAAGCTTCATGCTCGATCTCCTCTTTTCAAGACTGCACAACAACCGTCATCGCAGTCGTCCCAGCGCTCCCTTCCAGTTTTCCGGCGCGTGATATACAGTGGCGCTGATTTCTACCGTGAATTCCTCCCCAGCCCCAAGTGTCCGGCTGGTCTTCTGTTCGTAGGCCTGCGCGAGATTCACCGGAACGCTTGTCCAGGGCTCGAGGATGACGTGGTGGTGGCCGCGCCATCCGCCGTAGTTAAGCCACATCCATAAGCATGGACACTGCTGGAGCGGAAAACGCAGCAGGAAACCTTCTCCGGAGGAGGAGTCCTCCACAGCGTAGACGCCCTCCGCAAGATCAACGGCGTAATGGCCAAAGCACAGGTTCGAGTCAACGTTTCGAACCTTATTCATTTCCGACCTGCCCGCCTCCGCCTCCAGAATCGGCCAGTCGTAACGCTGTCCCGGCGCACCCCACCCGGGCTGGTTGCATTGTGCAATTATGCCGTGCTTGGCGGGAACGTGCAGAACCGTGTGCTCGTTGATGGCGAGGGCGGGATGAGTCCCCCAAATAAAGTCAACCCGCATCGGGCCAAGATTGGTAATCCGATAGTGGATCCGCACAACCGGAGACAGTCCCTCGAGCGTCACCGTCTTAACGGCTTTGACGGGGCTGATGGGGCCGAAGGCCGATAATTGCGCCTCGATATCTTTCCCACGTCGCCTGACGGCATCGACACTCCAGTGCACTGAACGCAACTCGCCCAGGTTCGGGTATCGTTGCTCCCCGAGAACACATTCGTCGCAAGTCGGAAAGGCATCGTCCCAGCCTCCGCACCAGTAGTTGTCGAAGTCCGCTTCCACGGGATAGGTCTGGGGAGGAATCCTCGGGTTGTGCCACAGAAAGTTCTTTCTCGTAGGCTTCCAAATTAGATCATAGATCTTCGCTCCGAGGTCGGGAAGCAGGCGGACTTTGAGCCAGCGGTTTTCGAGATCGAGCGTCGTTAAGGATCCCAGTCCGTTTTTGCGAAGTGAATGCGATGCCATATCAGCTATCAGCCGTCAGCTATCTGCCTTCTCCCTGGGAGCATGTCCTGTGCTTGCAAACCGCGGCCACAAGGGCCGCCCCTACACGGTGTAGGCCTTGAGCGTATCCGCGTTAATCTCGATCCCCAACCCAGGCTTGGTGGGTACAGCCACCTGGCCGTGCACG
>Ga0181535_10006118_pt1 | contig 12616 bp, 10 predicted proteins | sample PEATcosm2014_Bin_44_FD_119774 | JGI IMG/M metagenome (GOLD analysis project Ga0181535, IMG submission 119774) | Peatland microbial communities from MTU Mesocosm Facility, Houghton, MI, USA - PEATcosm2014_Bin17_30_metaG | ecosystem: Environmental > Terrestrial > Soil > Wetlands > Peat | place...
CGCTCGTTCTGTGCCAGCATTCTGCGCGGCATCCAGCGCATGGAGTTTATCAATTTCATCGACGTGGGCGCCAGCGCATTGCAGCAGTTCGGCGCGATCTTGGTCCTGTATCTCGGCGGCGGCTTGCTTCAAGTCACGCTGTGGATGGCAGCGTGTTACGTTGTTGGCCTCATCCTTTACCTATGCGTGTGCTCCCATTTCTTCGGCGCCAGGGCATTTGTCCCGAGCATTTCCACTTCTGTCGTCCGTCGCAACGCCGGATTCACTTTCCGGCTGGCAGGCATTACGGTTTTTTCCATGATTCACACGCAATCGGACAAGGCAATCGTGAGCAAGCTCCTGCCGCTGGGCATCTTTGGGTACTACGGCATGGCCTATAGCGGAGTATCTCGGGGCATGGTGGTGACGGCCTCGGTGTCCCAGGCGGTCTTCCCTTCTTTTTCCGCTTTGCACAAGCAGGGCGACCGTGAAGGACTTCTGCGCCAGTATCGCAAGGTGCAGGATCTTCTTTGTTATGCGATCATACCCTTGTTTGCGGCCATTCCCTTCGCCGCACGCCCTCTCTTCACCTTTGTGCTTAACGCGCAGGCGGCGCAAATGCTGATTTGGCCAGTTACGTTCTTGTGTATTGGCTTTTGCATGAATGCAACAGTGAGTATTCCCTACGTCCTTACGCTTGCGGTGGGCAAGCCTCAAATTGCCGCCCGCACTGCTTACTACGCGCTGTTCGTCGTCTTGCCCGCGACGGTCTGGCTCGTGTACAAATTCGGGATTGCAGGGGCCGGATTTTCCTGGATCGTGTACCAGCTTTTCGTTTATGTGTACATGATGCCGCGCACTTGCTCGGAATGCTTGGATATGCCTGCTGGGGATTGGTACCTTCATGTTCTCAAGGTCTTCGGGCTGGCGGGGGTGACCTACGGAGGGGCCTGGGCTATTCTTATGTACCTGGGCTCGTCGTCGATTCCCTCGTTGATTTTGGCTTATTCTCTTGCCTCGGCGGTGTTCGTGGCGGTAGCTTATCGTTTAATTGGCGATGAACTCCGCGAAACATTGCGACGCCTCACCCCCCTGAAGCCGGCGCCCGTGAGCACCTGCATGTAAAGAAGGGACGACTCGGTTTGTTTCCAAGGGGTGAACGAAATACGGGGGTCGAAAGAGGATTCCGCTCACGCAGCAAATGGTAGTCGGTCGAAGACCGTTTTTGATGGCGCAAGTAACATGAAACAAGCCCTGTTGAATCTTGCTCGTGGCCTGAAGAAGTCGGTCTTACGGGCGCTGGGATGGTTGCTCAAGCATATGCCGGGCTGTCCCTGGGAGTTAATGCCAGGACCGCTCACCTATAATCAAGGCGGGCTGGCCACCGTCACCAATTGCGATTTTTTGAACGACCCGCGCTTTGCCGAAGCGTATCGGCTGGGGGAACAAACAGGGTCCTGGCAAGATGCCCCAATCCATTGGCGCGTCTACGTGTTGTGCTGGGCAGCCGAGAACGCGAGCCGGCTTGAGGGCGACTTTGTTGAATGCGGAGTAAATCGCGGGGGCTTCTCGCGAGCCGTTGTGCACTACGTAGATTTCCCCAAGCTCGGCAAGACGTTCTATCTGCTCGACACATTTCATGGATTGGAAGACCGGTTAATTTCTGATGCTGAGCGGAAACGCGGAATCGGAACCGGCAAGGCGTTCGAATACGAAGAGTGCTACGAAGCGGTGCGCGGAACTTTCGAAGGTTTGCCCGTCGTCATCGTGCGGGGCGTGGTCCCCGACACTTTACCTCAGGTGAAAGCGGATAAGATCTGTTACCTCTCCATCGATATGAACTGCGCGGCTCCGGAGATTGCCGCCGCCGAGTACTTCTGGGAAAAGCTGGTCCCCGGCGCGGTGATCGTGCTGGATGATTATGGTTGGGAGCCGCATTACGAACAGAAGCTGGCATTTGACCGCTTCGCCGCCCGCAAGGGGGCGATGGTCCTTTCATTGCCAACCGGCCAGGGCCTGATTTTCAAGCCGTAGGAGGTGGTATCCTAGTACTTGCTGACGAAATTCCGCGTCATATTGCTGAGCGGAAGGGCGGGGCTTTAGCCCCGACACGGAAAGCGCGTCGCTATTGGGGGCTTTAGCCCCTGAAGGAGAGTGGCTTTAGGGCCTAAAGGCCCAACTTGTCCGGTTCGCGGAGGCGGCGGGGCTGAAGCCCCGCCCTTCCAAGGGGCGACGTTATCACGGCGTACTCCGTCATTACGTACTAGTTTCGGCGTAGCGCCCCGACCGGTGGAGGCATCTGCCGACCCGTCGCTTCGCTCAGGGCCTGCTCTAAAGGTCGGCGCTACCAGTTGTGACGGCGGCGTTGGCTTGCCGTGGAGCTGCATGACAAAAGTCTCGATCATAATCCCGACTCGCAATCGCGCGCCTCTCCTGAGTGTGGCCCTCAAGAGCGCCCTAGGCCAGACTTGGAAGGATCTCGAAATTCTGGTGAGCGACAATTATTGTGGAAACGAAGACACGCGCCATGTCTTCGAATCCTTTAAGGACGCGCGGCTTCGATACGTAAGAACGGACCGTTTACTGGCCATGCACGACAGTTGGGAGTTCGCGCTTTCGCACGCCTGCGGAGAGTATGTCACGGTTCTTTCGGACGATTCCTACTTGCTACCCTATGGTGTTGAAAAGGCCATGGCGGCCATCAAGGATTTCCAGGTGGACCTTGCAGCCTGGAATTCCTGCACTTATTATTCACCCGATTGGCCTCAGCGCTACTTGGGCAACCATCTTGATGTCGCCAGGCCACCCTATAAGACCTCGGTTCTATCCAGCCAGGACGTCCTGCGGCAACTCTTCGATTTGGATCCGGACTCCTTCATCCATATGCCGAGATTCTTGAACTCCATTTGCCACCGGAGATTAGTCGCCAAGGTGCTCCAGAGGCAAGGGCGAATGTTCATACCTCCCTGTCCTGATTACAGTGCTGCGGCAAGTTTGCTTCTGAACACAGAACGATACGTTTACATCGGCTGGCCGTTGGGGATTGACGGAGCATCACCACGCTCGATTGGATTTGCACTCCATTTCAACAAGGGAGAAGCGTTCAACGAATTCCTGGCGGAGTTCGACGAAGCGGAGAGCTTTCGACAGGCAATCGACTTGCAGCTTGCCACGACCTCGGTCTGTATCGCCCAGACACTGGAGGAGGTGATCAGGGGTTGCGGTCTCGAGAGCATCCCCTACAAGGTTAACCGGCAGAACATGCTCCTCCAGAGCATCGACGGGGTTGCCCGCCACGAACGGAATGGTGCTGACGTGTCGAAGGCTTGGCGAATCCTGGATGCGTATATCGCCAGGCAGCCCGAAGATATTAAACTCGCGGCGATCCGGCAGAAAAGAAATGCCAGGACGCATTCCAGGCTCCGCCACGCGGTGGGGCGGATCATTCACTCTCTGCCCGGCTGGGAGTACCTGGCACGGGTGAGAGGGGGATACGTTTTTCACGGGGCTCGTCAGCATTTTGGAAACATGGAGGAATGCGGACGAATCGCTCCGCAACTCATTGCCGGCGTTTCAGGACAGCACAGCTCCACATCAGACCCATGAGAGTCGTTTTTGTATCCCATAGCGGCCGGGCCGGCGGGGCTGAAAGGGCCATGCTCGAGCTCATCGATGGCCTGCGAGAACAAGGCGTAGTCTGCTCGGTGCTGCTTCGCGAGAAAGGCTGGTTAACCGGTGAGCTTGGCCGGCGCGACGTGCCTTTCGCCATAATCCCTTACCGATGGTGGTGCAGCACTCGTCCGTATTGGAAACACAGGCTGCCAAACCTCGCAGCTCTGGTCATGGTTCTTCCCGTTTTGGGCCAACTGAAACGCTGGCAGGCGGACGTAGTCATGACCAATACTTCCGTGGTCGCGGTCGGGGCGCTGGCCGCTTTGCTGCTCGGAAAGCCGCACATCTGGAATCTCCACGAATTCGGCAAAGCAGACCATGATTTATCGTTTGACCTGGGGATTGGTCTTTCGAGCAAGTTAATGGCACGCCTGTCCGCTTTAGTCATTGTCAATTCCCGGGTGCTTGAGGCGTTCTACGCTCGCCACATTCCTCGCTCGCAATTGCGCGTGATTTACCAGGCGGTGAATGTGCTTAACCGATCGGCTTCGGATCGTGTTCCTGAGATGGGGTCGGCGTCCGTCGCGACCAGGCACAAGCTGGTATTGGTAGGAGGAATCGAGGAGGGCAAAGGTCAAACGGACGCAATTCAAGCCTTGGGACAGTTGAAGACCCAGGGGATCCAAGCGGAGTTGGCCCTCGTCGGCACTGGCGAGCCTGCCGGCCTGGAAAGGGTCAAGCGCACGGTGTCAGATTGCGGAGTGGAAAGTCTGGTCTATCTCACGGGACAAGTTGCCGACCCCGGCCCGATCGTCAGAGACTCTGACATTGCCCTCATTTGTTCGCGTTCGGAGGCCTTCGGCAGGTGCACGGTTGAGGCAATGAAATTGGGCAAGCCGGTTATTGGAGCACGGGGCGGAGCAACGCCGGAACTCATCCGCGAAGGTTTTAATGGGTTGCTTTATGCGCCGGGCGACTATCTGGACCTCGCCGAAAAGATTAAACTACTGATCGAGAACCCTGGCCTGGCGAAGCAGATGGGCGAGGATGGCTGCCGCTGGGCTCAGGAAGAATTCACGATGGCGAAGTACGTGGGGAAGGTCTTGCAAGTTCTTGAGGAAGCGGTTCATCAAACAAAGGGGTGACATAGGGCCGGCCCCGGAAGTTAATCCAATTATTGGGCGGACTTTGTTGTCGAACGCGGAAGGGCGGGGCTTTAGCCCCGCTGTTGGTCGCGGGAGGTATCTAAAGGGCTTCAGCCCCTGAAGCGACGAGATTTCAGGGCCTGAAGGCCCATTCAACCCTGCGCCCCCCCCGGCGGCGGGGCTAAAGCCCCGCCCTTCCGAGCCCCGTTTGCTGTTGCGCTGATTAAACCAATTTCGTGGTACGCAACCACAAGGTTTGCCTGACAGAAAGCTCGATGGAACTTTCAATCTGCATTTTGACTCGCAATCAACCCGATCTGCTCCCACGCTGCGTGGCTTCCTGCCTCGCGGAAATCGAGAGGGAAGGAATCGCTTCCGAAATTGTCATCATCGACAACGCCTCCTGGGATGGCAGCCCGCAAAAAGCTGCGAGTCTATCCCCGCTGGTTCGCGTTATCCGCAACCAGGAGAATCTGGGTTTTTCGAAGGCCAACAATATCGGCATTCGCGCCAGCAGTGGGAAATACGTATTGATTCTGAACGACGACACGGAGTTTCGGCCGGGCGCTCTCGGTCTCCTTGTGGGAGTACTGAATGCCAACCCCGGACTCGCGGGCGTGGGGCCGAAATTCCTCAATCCCGATGGATCGTTCCAGCGTGGTAACGCGCCTAAGCGGTTTCCGCGCTTGCGCGGGATGGTTTCAGAACTTTTGAATCTTGATGTGGTTTTCGAGAAGTTCGCCGCGACGCGGGATCTGCTGACTAATCGCCGCGACGAAAACCGCGCCGGCGCGGCGGAGCAGATCGACTGCGCCTGCCTCCTGGCGCGGCGTGAAGCCCTGGACGCAGTCGGCCTGTTTGATGAGGAGTTCTTTTTTTTGTTCGAAGATACCGACCTGTGCTATCGACTCAAGAAGGCGGGTTGGAAGTTATGGTATTTCCCGGACGCCCAAATAATTCACTACGGCGCGGCGTCCTTCAAGAAAGTAGTGCGATCGGAAAGGGCCGGAATGTATTTCGAAGGGCTTATTCGGTTCTTCAGAAAGCACTCCAGCCCCGGCCGGTTTTTGCTCTTCCGGTTGACCCTGGCAGCCACGCTCTGTCTCAGAATGCCCCTGGCCGTTCTGTTTTCGCTGAGCCCCTTGGGCAGGGTGCGCCGGAGATGGAAAGGGACCGTTCCGATTTACTCGAAGATCCTCCGGTCACTGTTGTTTGCATAACGGGTTGTGACGCGCGTGTAGCTGAAAGTCGCTGTCATCCTGAGCGAAGCGAAGGATCTGCAGTTCCGGTCCGAGGCGAACTAATGCAGATTCTTCGCTTCGCTCAGAATGACAGGGATGGACAAGTTTTCAGGGGAGTCGCTTGGAAAAGTTCAAGAGTCTGGTATTACCCGAACAGAAGCCTGTAAGCCAGAAGATCATCCGCAATGTTCTCTTCTCAGGCTTGCGCGCAGCTCTGCTTTGGCCAATCCCCCTCCTTCTCATTCCGTACATCCTCGGCAAAATCGGCGTGACGAATTATGGCATTTGGGCCGTCTTCCTGGCGATCATCAGCCTGACCGCACTTAGCGATCTGGGTTTGGCGGGGACACTTACCAAGCACGTCGCCGAGTACTATGCCCGCAGAGATAATCCGGCCCTGAATCGCCTCGTCGATACAGGCCTCATGCTTTATATTCTGATTGCGGCGCTCCTGGCGGGCGCTTTGTGCTTTGCCTCGGGTCTCCTGATCCCTCTCTTTTTTCGTCAGCCCTCAATTCCCCGCCCTCAGCTTCAAATGCTTTGGTATCTCTTTAGCTGTATCGTCGCCGTCAACGCCCTCACGATACCTTTCTACTCGATTGTGAACGGGCTGCAGCGGATGGATCTCAGCAATATTCTAACGTCCATAAACGTTATCTCCCGGGCCGTACTCACGGTCGCGCTCCTGTGGAAGGGACTGGGACTCGAGGGCTTGGTCCTTGCGAACCTTCTGGCGCCATTGCTGGTGCTGGTTTGCTATGTCTGGATCGTGCACAGACTGGTCCCAGAGCTGAACCTTAACCCGCTGCGCAGCGACCCCCGGGAGATAAAACACATCTTCAGCTTCGGCCTTCAGATGTACATCACGCAGATTGCCACCACCGTCCACATGCAGATTGATAAGCTCTATCTTGCTTTTTTCACTGGGCTTGCGGCGGCGGGTTTTTACAATATTGCCAGTGACACCGCCTGGAAAATTCGCACCATCCCGGAAATGCTCCTGAGTCCCATCATGGCCGCCGCTTCTGAACTAGACGCCCAGGGAGCGCAGGAAAAACTCCGGGAGCTTTACTTCCGCTGCCACAAATACATGGCTCTGTGCGGCGTTCCGGCGGTGGTCTTTGTCGTCGTGTTTTGCAGGCCACTCGTGCAACTTTGGCTGGGGCCGAAACTGGCCTTGGTCGCCTACCCTCTGGCAATTCTGGCGGCAATTGATTTCTTTAACCTCACCTGTGGTCCCGGCTATCTGATTTACATTGGCCGGGGCGTGCTTCGTCCCGGAATCAACTCCGCATTTATCGGTGTCACGCTCAACCTTGTGCTGAGCCTGATCCTGATCTACCTCTTCGGGCTAAGCGGAGCCGTGTGGGGAACCACCGTTGCAGTCTTTGTCGGCACAGTCTACTTCATCTACGTTTTCCACCGGCAGACAGGCTATCCGCTGCGGGAAACGGTCCGAAGGGCGTATTTGAAACCCTTTCTCTGTTCTTTGGCAGCAGCGGGAGTTCTACTGGTGATCGGAGGGCACTGGCCCGGAGGGTGGCCGGGCATGTGCCTGAAGGGGGGATTATTCGGCACGCTCTACCTCTTGAGCGTGGCACTAACCCGATTCTTCGATGAGTTTGACCTTGCGAAAGCTGAGAGCGTATTCCCGGCCGCGCGCTTCGCGCGAAGGATAATTCCGGTCGCTCAGCCCTGAAAGGGCGGCCCAGCAAAGCCCAGGCCAACGGCCTGGGTGGATGAGGTAAGAGGAAATTTCATTTCCCGCCTCAAGCCCTGAAGGGGCGCGATAGCTGTGCAGTCCGTAGGTCGCCCCTTCAGGGCTCGACCAGGAAAATCGCCTCCTCTCCCAGGCCGTTGGCCTGGGCTTTGCTAGAGCGCCCCTTCGGGGCTATGAGTTGCCCGCCAAGACCAGTTTCGAGTTTGAGACCCCGGGCAACACACATTTAGGACACTACCTAAGATAGGGGACAATGCCCGGAACTGAAAAACCCGAACTGAGCGTGCTCATCGCGACTTACAACCGCAAGGAGATTCTCCTGAAAACCCTTGCTGCTTATCAGGCGCAGTCCGCCCGTTCGGAAATCCTGGAGGTGCTTGTCCTGGACGACGGATCGACGGACGGCACTCCGGAAGCCATGGCGGAATTCAGCGCCCACAATGAACTCCCTGTCCGGTACTTTCAGTTGACGCACCGCGGTTCGGCTGCGCTGCGAAACTATGGAATCGGTGAAGCGAAGGGAAAGTTCATTCTGTTTGGAGACGATGATATTCTCCCCGTGCGGAATCTGGTTGAGGAGCATCTCACCTGGCACAGGAACAACCCTCAGCCCTCGGTCGGCATTCTGGGCCTTGTAGAGTGGGCGCCCGAGGTTAATCCCACACCTTTCATGCACTGGCTGGCCGAAGAGGGTTTCTTTGGTTACGGGCGGCTTGAGGCGGGCAAGGAAGCAGGGTTCGGTTGCTTCTACACCGGCAACTTGAGTCTGAAAACTGCTTTTCTTCGAGAGAACGGTCTCTTCGACGAGGACTTCAAGGCTTACGGGTTCGAAGACACGGAGCTTGGTTACAGGCTTGAAAAGAAAGGGCTGAGGCTGCTTTACAATCCGCGTGCGGTGGGTTACCACTGCAAGTTCGTGTCGTTCCAAGATGCCTGCCGTCGCGCCAAGGTAGTCGCCGCAGCCCGCCGGCTTTTCGAAGAGAAAGCAGCAGGTCAATACCTTTCAGATTTATATGGGCGCCGGGGGCGCACGCCAGCCATGCGTGTGAAGCGGTTGCTGGGGATGCCTCTGATCCCGCTGGCGGCGCTTCTGAGGCCATTCTTAGACACCCGTCTTGCGCTGCCGAGGTTCATGTACAGAAAGATCTACTATTATTTCGCAGTATTGCCGGCTGAGCGCGAAGCTAAGCGCGCTTCATAAGTCGCTGCTGTTATCAATCCGCGCAAGAAGGCGTCTTCGCCGGCCAAGAGCTAAATGGATTCACGCTTGCGCGGGAATGACGTGCGAGAACGAGGCTAAGCGGTCATGGACAACCCGAAGGTAACAGTCTGCCTTCCGACCTTCAATAAAGCTCGTTACCTGCCGGCGGCCATAGAAAGCGTTCTGACCCAGGAGTTCCACGACTATGAACTCCTCCTCGTCAATGATGCTTCCCCCGACCAGACGGACGAGATCGTGCGGGGATTTAAGGACTCCAGAATCAGGTACATCCGTAACCCGCAGAATCTCGGCTTGGTAGAGAATTGGAACCGCTGCCTGAATGTGGCGCAAGGCGACTACGCCATCGTGTTCCACGATGACGACGTTATGCTGCCGGGACTCCTGCGCCGCGAAGTGGAGGTTCTGGACGCGGACCCCACGGTTGTTCTTGTCCATGCGGCAGCGCAATCGATCGACGAGAGCGGGGCTGTCTTCTGCGTCGCGCCGCCGCGCACATGGCCTGAGCTAACCTCGGGGCTCGACTTCTTGACTCAATACTGGAGTTTAGACCCAGGATACGTGGTGATGCCCAGCGCGATGTTCAGAAAACCACTTGCACTGAAATTGGGCGCATTCAACCCTGACCTGAAATATAGCGCCGACGCGGACCTGTGGCAGCGCCTGGCATTCGAGGGACAAGTGGCATTTCTGGATGACCTGCTGATCTCCAATCGCATCCATGCGTCGCAAACTACCCAGAAGATCCTCACGAATTCCCTGCAAATGTTGGACGAACGGCTTAAACACGCCCGGGCAACTCGCAGGCTGGTAACCGCACACGGAGGAAACCTGGACCGCGACATCGGGCGCCACATCTCGCGGGAACTGGCCGTGGATTTGCCCGAACTGCGCCGTTGGAATGCCTCGATATCAACTGTTATGCGGTACGGCCAGGCTGCGGTGCGTGCTCACCCGCAAGTCGTTTACAGTCCTCGGTTTCTAGCATATTTCGGACTGTCAATCCTGCCGCCGCCGGTTATTCGTTGGCTGAAGCGGGCTCATATTCGTCGGCTTTCGTCAGGTTGGGCGGCGGCACGGGAAAACTCAACAAAACCATGAGAATCGGCATCAACGCTCTACCCTTGTCGCGAGTGCGGGCTGGCGCTGCTCGGGTAATCCTGAGAATCATCGAGGAGATATGCGAAATCGAATCCGAGAATTACTATTATCTTTACTCCGATCGTGATTTCGAACTCCCTTGCGAGGGCGACCACTGGCGAAAAAGGGTCTGGTCTCCGCTTCCGCTTCTTCCCGGTACTCTTTGGCTGCAAACTGTAGGGCGGCGGATGATCATTCACGACCGGCTCGACTTATTCTGGGGCACCAATAACCTTTTGCCGCTCGGACTTCCCTCGGGGATGGCAAAAGTCGTTTCGATTCATGACCTTATCTTGCCCCTCTATTCTAAATACGCGGACCCGCTCAGCCGAAGCATGCATTGGCTGTTCGGAGAGCGATCAGCACGCGAAGCGGACAAAATCATCGCGGACTCCCAATCCACGGCACGGGATCTACAACGGATTTACGGGGTCCCTGAGTCCAAGATCGAGGTCATTCATCTTGGAGTCGATTCGGCTTTCAGGCCCCAGGAGCCGCGAGCGGCCGCCGAATATGTGGCGAACAAATACGGTGCTTCGAAGGATTACATATTGAGTGTCGGCACGCTAGGTCCGCACAAAAATCAGGTGGCCTTGGTCAAAGCCTTAAAGGTTCTGCGTGACCGCGGAGCGCTCTCCTTTCAACTCTTAGTGGTGGGCGCGAAAGGCCGGAAGAAAGCTCAACTCCTCGAAGAGATCCGCTCCACCGGGCTCGCCGGCAAGGATATCCTCTTTCTGGGCTATGTGCCGGATGAAGACCTGCCCGCACTATACTCCGGGAGCAGTCTACTCGTATTTCCTTCACTTTATGAGGGGTTTGGTCTCCCGCTGGTGGAGGCAATGGCCTGCGCGGTCCCGGTCGTCGCCTCAAACACCTCTTCTATTCCTGAGGTTGTGGGTGACGCCGGCCTGCTTGTTCCACCTACGGAACCCGAGGCATTTGCGGAAGCCATCTTGCGGGTGAGGGGCGACAAGGGCTTGAGGAGGGCGATGATCGAGAAGGGGCTGGTGCGGGCGGCGGGCCTCCGCTGGGACACATCAGCCCACCACCTTCTGGCGTGCATGCACGGTGTAGTGGCACGCAAACACTCCGAAAGGCGATAAGCCCGATGGTTCAGAAGCTAAAAAGATTCGTCCCTAAAGCCGTTCGCTGGAGACTGCGAAGAGCTTACGAGTATCCGGCGGAGACAGATTGGTACTGGAAAGTCTTCAGCCCGGGGAACGACAGGACGGCTTACCTGATTGGATTGTTCGGCACGGGAAGGCTCTACATCAACGACTTAGTGATGCAGCACACTGGTAGAAGGGCGAAGTACTTCAGAGATACGATCCGCCTCCATCAACGTCCAACATCCATGATCTATAGCGGCCATGCCACAATCCGTTACGTTTCCCGCCATCAGGCTTTGCCATCGGTTACGCAGGTGATCTTGGAAGCGGTCCGATCGCGAATTGCCGACTTGATCTTCATCTATCGTCACCCCCTCGATTCTCTGCTGTCCAATTGGGTTTATTGGCGGACCTTCCTTCACGACAATTACGGGGTTTGCATCTCGCAAGTCTATAAGAAAACATACGATTTCTGCGCCGATCTGGACGAGCATTTCAGTGAATTCAAGGCCTTTGCGGATGGCGACTCTAATTTCTTCGCAGCTGCGCCGGGCCCGCCCTTTCTGTCGTTCCGGGAATTCATCGAAGAAACTGAACTCTATCTCCAATCCGCCACAGTCGCCCTACGGTTTGAGGACTTTATGACCGACCCGGCGGCTGAGTTCGCCAAGATCGTTGAGGTGATGTCCGTTGATCCTGATTTGAGCCGGGTACCCCTTCTACGCCCGCTGTCCAAGCCCTTCCGCTATCTGGCGGCCGAAAAAGAAGTCCCCCGATTCAAGACCTTCACCGATGGGCTGGATGCCGAAACGAAGAGGAGGATTGAAAGATTCGGTTATACCCTGTGATGACCGATCACCAACAACGGGCCTGCAAGGAAGTCCGACCCCAGATAGTCCAGTAAGCCAAAATATACTCTCCCTGGACCCTCACAATTCATAGCCCCGTTTCTCAATCCGTCCTTTCGTCACCGCATCCAGCCCATTGATAAAGTCTCTGAATCGAGGAACTTTCTCTTTTACAGCCAGATAGCGATAAGGCTTGCTATTCGGAGGGGCTAAATGTAAACGGCTTAAATCAAGATCAACCGACATGGCTGTAACAATCTTGGAAAACTCCCTGATAGGATCGACCGTAAAGTCCTCAAGCCGCAACGCGAGCGTGGCGCATTCGGTGAAAAGCTCAGTTTCCTCAACAAATTCCTGGAAAGACAGAAACCGCGGGCCTGGCCTGTCCGCGAAAAAACCTGGGTCGCCGTCGGCAAAGGCTTGGAAATCAGAAAAATCCTGTTCCAAGTGGGCGCAGAATTCGTCGTTGTTCTTAAAAATCGTCGAGATCCCAGGAATCATCAAGTTGTGGGCAAGGTATATTCGCCACCAAACCCAATTTGTCAGCAACGAATCGAGGGGATGGCGATAGACAAAAATCAAATCGGCAAATCCCGATCGAAC
>Ga0181535_10006119_pt1 | contig 12616 bp, 12 predicted proteins | sample PEATcosm2014_Bin_44_FD_119774 | JGI IMG/M metagenome (GOLD analysis project Ga0181535, IMG submission 119774) | Peatland microbial communities from MTU Mesocosm Facility, Houghton, MI, USA - PEATcosm2014_Bin17_30_metaG | ecosystem: Environmental > Terrestrial > Soil > Wetlands > Peat | place...
AAGACTTCGATGCAGGTTATGCGCTATTCACGAACGCTGGTTTGGGCGGTGGCAGCCGTTTTGGCCAGTTCGTGTGCGGGGCAGGTGATGCAGGCCCCTGGAACGATGCCGGACGGGCGGCGCATGCAGTTGCCGGGAATCGGACCCAGGCAGGGGATTTCGAAGCCTCCTGCAGCGATTACGCAGCCGGGCGCTCAGCCTGGAACTGGACAGCCTGGGATTGGGGGCCAGCCGGGAAATCCTGCCGGAACGCCGGGCGGGCCGGCCGGGCAGCCTGCGGGCGCTGTAGCGAGTGCGGCCCAGAGCGCTCTGTTGCCCGCTTCGAATCTGGCGCCGTCTCTGGGGGACAAGCCGGCCGGGCCAGCGCACGTGACGCTGAACGGCGGATCGCTGGCAGTGAACGCGAATAATTCGAGCCTGTCGCAGATCCTGAAGGATCTTGAGGCGACCAGCGGTATGACGGTGGATGGGTTCGACAAGGACTCGCGAGTATTTGGGGTGTATGGGCCGGGACCGCCGCGCGACGTGCTGTCGGATCTGCTGGATGGGGCGGGGTACAACTTTTTGATGGTCGGTGAGACCAACGCGGGAACGCCGCGCGAGGTGGTGCTGACGGCGCGCAGCAACGCGCCGATTACCACGGGACAAGCGAGCGCGCAGCATGAGGAAGAGGAAGAAGAGCCGCCTCCTCCGCCGCCGCCCGTGGAGGAAGTAACGCCGAAGACGCCGACGCCGAACCCCGCGGATCAGCGGCCGAGGACGCCACAGGAGATGCTGCAGGAGTTGCAGCGGATCCGGCAACAGCAGCAACAGCCGCAGGGCGGACAAGCTCCCCAACCCCAGTAACGTCACTGACCTTTGTACCGTCACGTGACCGTAACGTGACCGCGGCGCTTCGCTGGTCTGCGCTAACCGCCGCATTTTCAGTGCGATCCTACGGATTCCATCACTCCGGTAATGCCTCTTTCGGGGTCTGGAAGAGCGGGGCGGAGTTGTTTATCTTCTGGATACCTCTTCTGAGGTACCAAGAGGCTCCCCTATGCGGAACCGCAGTACTGCTTTACTTGCCGTTGCTACTGTCTTCGGACTCTCGATTCTCACTGGATGCGGCCTGGCCAACACGCCGCTGCAGGTGGGAACGTCGCTTTCCGGCAACTGGACCTTTGCCCCGAACCCGTCCAGCGTGGTGCTCAACCTCGGATTTATGCAGGGAGCGTACGAGCAGGTCAGCGCGATTGCGCGGCTGAGCGGAAGCTCCTGCGTCAGCCCCACGACGGACATTTTGCTGACCGGCTCGGTGGGCGGCGACAACCAGATGCTGCTGATCTCGTCGGCGTTCAGCAACGGCACGGTGCTGACGCTGCAGGGTCAGGTTTCCGGCAACGGCCAGGGCATTGCCGGAGCGAACTGGAGCTTCGCGGGTGGCGGTTGCGGATCGCTGGGATCAAGCGCCGTGACGGCGACGAATTATTCGGCGATCAACGGCACCTACGCAGGGAATTTCGTCGACGGCGCAGGGACGCAGATTGCGGTTTCGTCGCTGCTGCAGCAGACTTCGCAGCCGGATCTGGATGGGCAGTTCTCTCTGTCGGGAACGGCGACGTTTCCGGGCAACAGCTGCTTCGCGAATCAGCCGTCGGTGACCACGTCGATGGTGACGGGCAGCGAGCTTTCGATGACCTACAGCGATCCGCTCAGCGGGACGGTGCTGACGGCGGTGGGGACGTTCAACGCGGCGGCGACGCAGCTGACGATCACGAGCTGGTCGATCAGCGGCGGCAAGTGCAGTGGGGATGCGGGGACGGGTGCGCTGGCGGTGCAGTCGGAGAATCTGTAGCTGAGGCCGCAGGGTACAGGCCGCAAGGGCTTTGGAACTGCAGTTTGATTTCCTACCCGTTCGCTTCGCGCGTCGCGCTTCCCGCCCCCGGCTTCGTTGCTCTCTGCTACCGGCTACAGGCTACCGGCTACCGGCTTCATTGGGCCTTGGCCAGCGGGCTTCGATGGTAGTGGAGATACCTCCGCGGGGGCGGAAGTCTCCTTTGACGACAGCCCAGACGGGGTCGCAGGCGCGGACTACATCTTCGAGGATGCGGTTGACGGCGTTCTCCTGGAAGATGCCGAGGTTGCGATAGCAGAAGAGATATTCCTTCCAGGATTTGAGCTCGAGGCACTGCTCGCGCGGCATGTAGCGGAGAGTGATGACGCCGAAGTCGGGCAGACCGGTTTTGGGACAGACTGAAGTGAACTCCGGATCGTCGATAACGATCTCATAGCCAGGGAACTGATTGCGCCAGGTCTCGATGAGGGGGAAGTCGAAATCGAGGCCGGCTTTTGCGTGGTCGTCGGTGTAACGCGGGGCGATGGCCATGCGTTCATTTTACGGGGGACGGCGAGGCGCGGGCGGCGAAGGGGCGGAGTGGTGAGTGCGATACCCCGGCAAAATTCGCAATTTTCGAACCCTAAAGCCAGTCGTGCGTGTCTTATATACTGACCTACGGTTTTACGAATGAAAACAGGGCAGACAAAGCCACGAACGGCTCGGGTCTGGACCATTACAGCCGTCGCCATCATCGTAATTTTTTGGGGCATACACCTGATGACTCGGGGGAGTTTGCCCATTCGTGTGGCTGCGGCGAGCACGGGCGACCTGAAGAGCACAGTCCCGACGAATGGCAAGGTCGAGCCGCAGGTGAATTTTGAGGCGCACGCTCCGTTCCCGGGGATCATTCAGTCGCTGAACGTGCACGAGGGGGAGAAGGTTGCCGCGGGCCAGTTGTTGCTGTCGATGGATGACACCGAGGCGAAGGCGCGGGTGGCCGCCGCGGAATCGATGCTGAAGGGTGCGCAGGCGGCGTACCAGGCGTCGCAGCGTGGGGGCACGCAGGAAGAGCGCATATCGCTGAAGGGCGAAGTGGATAAGGCACAGATCGATCGCGACCAGGCGCAGCGGGATCTGCAAGCGCTCCAGAAGCTGCAGGCCTCGGGGGCGGCTTCGGCGAGCGAGATCAGCGCGGCGCAGACGCGAGTGGCGGCGACCGCGAGTGTTCTGCAGGTTCTCGAGCAGCGGACGACGGAGCGATACGGGAGCGCCGATCTGGCGCATGCCCAGGCGGCGCTGAGCGATGCGGAGGCCGCTTATGCAGCCGCGAACGATGCGTTGCATCACGCGGTCGTGCATGCGCCGTTTGCCGGGACGGTGTACTCGCTGCCGGTGTCACGGACGGAGTATGTGAATCAGGGGGACCGGCTGCTGTCGATGGCGGACCTGACGAAGCTGCAGGTGCGGGCGTTTTTCGACGAGCCGGAGATCGGCAAGCTGAGCCTGGGGCAGCTGGTGACGATTGTGTGGGACGCGCGGCCGGACGAGCAGTGGCAAGGGCATATCAGCCGTCTGCCTTCGACCATCATTACGTATGGAACACGGAATGTGGGCGAGGTGCTGGTGGCGATCGACAACACTGACGGCGCGCTTTTGCCGGATACGAATGTTCGTGTGACGGTCACGGTGGCCAACGAATCCAACGTGCTGAAGGTGCCGCGGGACGCGCTGCATTTCGAGCAGGGATCGACGTTTGTCTATCGAAAAGAGGGCAATTCCCTGCACCGGGTTAAGGTGACGATCGGGGTGAGGAACCTGAGCGAGGTGCAGGTGGTGAGTGGTCTGAACGCCGGCGATGTGGTGGCGCTGGGAACGACGAACGCGCAGCCACTGAGCGACGGCGTACCGGTGAAAGTAGTCCAGTAGGGGGGAACTTGCGGAGACGAACACTGGCGCGCACGATCCTTTTTGTTTTTTGCGCAGGCGTGCCGGCGATGGCGGCGGGAGCGACGGGCTCGGCAATCAATCCGGCGCGTGAGGATCTGGACCGCGGGCAGGCGGACAGCGCTCTGAGGGTGCTGAATGAAACGCTGGCGCACAATCCCAACGATGCCGAAGCGCGCAATCTGCGCTGCCGGGTCTACTACCAGGAAGAAGAGTGGGACCGGGCGGTGAGCGACTGCGAAGCGGCGGTCGGGCTGGCGCCGGAGGACAGCAATTTCCATTTGTGGCTGGGGCGTGCTTACGGAAAGAAGGCAGAGCATGCATCGCTGGTGGAGGGTTATCCGCTGGCGCGCAGGGTGCATGCGGAGTTCGAGCAGGCGGTGCAGCTTGATCCGCACAATGCAGAGGCGCTGGCCGATCTGGGGGAGTTCGACGTGATGGCTCCGATGGTGGTGGGTGGGGGCGTGTCGAAGGCGGGGGCGGTCGCGCAGCAGCTTGCCGCTGTGAATCCGGCGGCGGCGCTGACGCTCGAGGCGCGCATTGCCGAGTCGAGGAAGGATGATGCGACGGCCGAGGCGAGACTGAAGGACGCGATCGGCAAATCGTCGTATCCGGCGAATGCGTGGATGGATCTGGCGGCGTTTTATCGGCGGCGGGAACGAGTGGATGAGATGGTTGCTGCGGCGCATGCCGGGGCGGCGATCGATCCGCATCACGGGATCGCGCTGGTGGATGGTGCGAGTAATCTGACGCTGGCGGGGCGCGAACCGCAGACGGCGATTGAGTGGCTGCAGCAATACCTGGCGTCACATGCGCAGTCGGAGCTGGCGCCGGCGTTTGTGGTGCGCGCGCAGTTGGCGGAGTTGTTGCGCAAGCAGGGCGACGTCGAAGCCGCGCAGCAACAGATTGTGGCGATTCACGCATTGGCGTCGGGGTATCGGATTCCTTCAGGAAATGCCGCGGCCAGGGCCGCCGGCCGGTAAACTCAGAGCGATGGACGAGCCGAAGCGGGTCCTGACGAGAACGCGCAGTCGAATTGCTGAATATATTGCTGCGATTTTGTTTTTGCTGATGCCTCTCGGGGCAGGCGCGCAGATTTCGTTATCGAGCGCAGTGGATCTGGCGGAGAAGAACAGCCCTTCGGTGCGCGGGGCGGTGGCGAATGTGCAGAAGGCGACCGCTGCATGGCAGGAAACGAAGGATGCCTACATCCCAAATTTATTGATGGGTGTTAGTCCGGGCTACGCCTACGGCTTTCCACTCGGCTACCCCTCCTTCTTTACGGCGAATGCGTCGTCTCTCGTGCTCTCGTGGTCGCAGAAGGATTACATTCGGGCCGCCCGTACCGCTGTGAACGCCGCCAACCTGAGCCTGAAGGACGCGCAGCAACAGGTGGCGCTTGATGTCGCGCTCGATTATGCAGAGCTGGATCACGACCTGAAGGAGATTGCCGCTCTCGAAGAGGAGAACGGCTACGCGGGATCGCTGATGCAGATTGAGCAGGAGCGCGTACAGGCTGGCGTGGATTCGAGGAGGAACCAGCTGGAAGCGGAGCTGACGGCCGCACAGGTAGAGCAGAAGCGGATTCAGCTGGAGAACGACGCCGATGCGATGCGCGAGAAACTGGCGCGCCTGACGGGTCTGCCGGCGGGCGGGCTGGCGACGGTCAGCAGCAGCATTCCTCCGGCCCCGGCGGTGGATTCTTTCGCGACGATCGATGCGCAGACGGCTCAGAATAATCCGGCGGTCTCGGCGGCGTATGCCAACGCTAAATCGAAGTGGTACGCCGCCCTGGGCGATGCGAAGCAGAATTATCGGCCGCTGGCAACGTTTGGCGCCGAGTATGCCCTGTTCGAAGAGACGCCCGGTTATACGAATTACTTCAGAACGTTTCAGTACAACAACGTTGAGCTGGGTGTGCAGATAACTTTCCCGCTGTTCGATGCGACGCGACGGGCCAAGGCGCGGGAATCGTCCGCGGATGCATCCCGCGCGGGGGCGGATGCCGACGCTGCGCTGAATATCCTGAGCGAGCAGACGGCGGCGATGCGGGGCAGCCTTCGCTTGCTAGGCGCGCAGCAGCGGGTGGCTGAGGTGCAGAGCGCGATTGCGCAGATGGATCTGGAGGCGGTTAAGACGGAGCTGACGAATGGGGCGGGCACGCCGAATGCGGCGCCGGTTGCGCCGAGCCAGGTGCATCGCGCGCATATCGAGGAACGCGAGCGGTATGAGGATCTGCTCGACACGCAGTTTTCGTTGATGAAGGCGGAGCTGAATCTGCTGCGAGCCACGGGCCAGCTGGATGCGTGGGTGCGGTCGTCGCTGAAGTAGCCTAACCCGCGAGTTTGCGAATCGCCAATTTGGCGATTCGCCAGCTTCCTCAATGCAAGGAGCGGGCTGTAGCCTGCGGAGAAATTTAATGTTGCACGATCCACGGGATTCGGGATAGAATTCGCGAATCTTTTCCGCCGGAAAGAAAGTTGCCGGCAAACCAGCAGAATCACTCATGTCCAGTGCGGCGGGCATTTCACCCTGGCCCCCGACGCGGCACTCATCCATGGGACGGAACGTTCGTCAGGCCAGCAGGATATCTGTCTGCACCGGGTTGTTGCAGAGAGAGTGTGGCACATGAGCATTGCGGTGGTCACGATTCAAAATCCGGAACAACGGTCGGCATCGGCTTAGCAGGAAGCCGGTTGCAGCGGTCCTTCCCCTGACTCCCCCCGGGCTCGAAAGCGGCGCCAGGCTTCCCTTGCGGTTGAATCTGGGTCGCGGCAGCAGCAGGCGCCTTCGTGCAACTTCAGGGACGAAGGCGAGGAGGAACAATGGGAACATCATTGGGCGCAACAACTCCGCCGTCAGGACCCCGCAAGGGCTGGTTCGGACGGAACTGGAAATGGTTTGTCCCCGCGGTTTGCCTGTTCATCTTCATCCTGATTGCGGGCGGCGTTGGTGGCCTCTTCGCCGTCGTGGAGGGCTCGATCAAGCAGAGCGGCGTCTACACCCAGGCGCTGGCGCAGGCGCGGGAAAACCCTCAGGTGACCGATAAGACTGGCCAGCCGTTGACGCCGGGGTGGTTCGTCTCGGGGAGCATCAATGTCAACGGCGACTCCGGCGACGCCAACATTTCGTTTCCGGTCTCTGGTCCCAGGGGCAAGGGCACGGTTTACGCCGTAGCGAAGAAGAGTGTGGGGCAGTGGCAATTCGATACGCTGGAGTTCGGAGCAGACGGCCAAACCGGCCGGATCGATTTGCTGCAGCCGCAGGCCGCTGCACAAACAGCGCCGGCGGCCTCGGCTGACCCGGTTGCATCCGCTGCCGCATCCGCACCTGATGCAACTGCGTCTTCTGCCGATCCGGGGACGGCTGCAACTCCGTCTGCCGGCGATCCTCCGGCGGCAGACCCGGCTGCGCCCGCTGCCGTGACCGCGCCCGGCGGCGTGATCGCCAGCGCACAGTTCAGTGACGACCCGAATATACGCTGCGACTTGCTGGAGGTGAAGCGGGTGAGCGGAAACGCACTGCTGGTGCGCTGGAGGTTGATCAACACGGGCCCGAAGGGCGTTTACTATAATTTCGATTGGCCTCAGCTTTACTACACCGATCCCGCCGAAAACAAAAAGTATGCGTTCCTGACCGATTCCTCCGGCGCCCGCGTCCTGGATGTGTGGTGGGGAACCCTGGGTCCTGGCGAACAGCGCTTGAATTGGGCCAAGTTCCCGGCGCCGCCGGCGGCTTCAAAGAAAATCACCGTCTACATCGCGAAGTTCATGCCCTTTGAAGATGTGCCGGTGGGCCAGTGAGGACCTGACCACGATGCCCAGCAGAGCGGCTCGGGTTTTTCTGCTCTGTGCCTCCGTGGTTGCCGCCGTGAGCCTGCGGCCAGCGGCGGAGGCGCAGAAATATAAGGTCGATGACCCTGTCCCACCGGGGGCAAAGGGGCAGGTGACGACCCTCCAGGGAACCGTCACCAACCTCGTCGGCATCAGCCTGGCGGTGGGCGGCAAAGTCGATTCCCTCAACGCCGCGCTCAAAGATCTCGGCGCTCGCACCACAGACACCGAAATTCAGATTGAGCTGGCCAGCGATGTGATGTTCGACTTCGATAAAGCCGAACTCCGCGCCACAGCGATTCCCAGCCTGCAGAAAGTGGTAACGGTGATGCATTCTTATCCGGCCTACCTCTGCAGCATTGGTGGCCACACCGATGGGAAGGGGGACGAGGCGTACAACCAGAAACTCTCCGAGCGGCGGGCGGATTCGGTCAAGACCTGGCTGGTAGCCCATGGAGCCGCGAATCCGATTACGGCGCGCGGCTTCGGCGACACCAAACCGGTCGCGCCGAACAGGAAACCGAACGGCAGCGACGACCCTGAAGGCCGCCAGAAGAATCGGCGCGTCGAGATTACTCTGCATAAGCACTGAGGTTTCGTCCATGTTCTGTGGTTGCGAGCCGCGGCAGGGATCGTTGCGTGCCGGTGAGATTCCCGCCCGGGAAACAGGCCGGACCCGGAATGCCCTCCCCAGCGGCTAAAGCGGTTGTTGAGTGGTAAACTGGATGAAGTGCCTATGCCTCTTAAGACCTTATTTCTCAACCCCCCGTCCTTCGAAAACTTTGATGGCGGCGCGAGTTCGCGCTGGCCTGCCACGCGCGAGATCGAGTCCTACTGGTACCCGGTTTGGCTGGCTTATCCGGCAGGGATGCTGGAGGGGGCGCGCCTGCTCGACGCCAACCCGCACCACATCAAGTGGCCGCAGGTGGTGGAGATCCTGAAGGACTACGAGTTCCTGGTGCTGTTCACGAGCACGATCGCGTGGAGCGGGGATCAGCGGTGGGCGGAGAAGATTAAGGACGCGTATCCGAATATCAAGATTTGTTTTGTGGGGCCGCCGGTCACGACCGATCCGGACAAAGCGCTGAACGAGTGCAAGGCAATTGATTTTGTGTGCCGGCGCGAGTTTGATTTTTCGGTTGTCGAGTATGCGAATGGCAAGCCGCTGGACGAGATTCTCGCCATCAGCTACCGGAAGAACGGGCAGGTGGTGCACAATCCCGACCGGCCGCAGATTGAGAATCTGGATGCGCTGCCGTGGGTGACGGACGTCTACAAGCGCGATCTGGACGTGACGAAGTACAACGTGCCGTTCCTGCTGCATCCGTTTGTCGCGCTGTATTCGACGCGCGGCTGCCCGGCGCAATGCACGTTCTGCCTGTGGCCGCAGACGACGAGCGGACATGCGTGGCGGAAGCGGTCGACCGACGATGTGGCCGCGGAGATGGCGCACGCGAAGGAACTGTGGCCCAACGTGAAGGAGTTTTTCTTCGACGACGACACGTTCAATATTCAGAAGGCGCGGACCATTGAGCTGTGCGCGAAGCTGAAGCCGCTGAAGCTGACCTGGTCTTCGACGTCGCGCGTAACAACCGACTACGACACGCTGAAGGCGATGCGCGAGGCGGGATGCCGGCTGCTGATTGTCGGATTTGAGTCGGGGGACCCGCAAATTCTCAAGAACATCAAGAAGGGCGCGACGGTCGAGCGGGCGCGGGACTTTGCGCGCGACTGCCACAAGCTGGGGCTGACGATTCACGGCGACTTTATCCTGGGGCTGCCGGGCGAGACGAAGGAGTCGATTCGGAACACCATTAACTTCGCGAAGCAGCTCGACGTGGAGACGATTCAGGTTTCGATGGCGCATGCTTTCCCGGGGACGGAGTTTTACGAATACGCGCGCGCCAACGGGTTCATCACGAATGAGAACAAGATGACGGACGAGGGCGGACACCAGCTGGCGCACATCGAATACCCTGGGCTGCCGGCGGATTATGTGCTGGAGATGGTGCATCGGTTCTACGACGAATATTTCTTCCGGCCGAAGGCGGCGTGGCGGGTGGTGAGCAAGGCGATCGCGAACGGCGACCTGAAGCGGCTGTATCAGGAGTCGAAGTCGTTCCTGAAGCTGCGTTCGCAGCGCAACAAGATGGTGCGCGACGCGCGGACACACAAGCCGGGCGCGGAAGCCAGCGCTCAGGCGTAAGGCGAGGGAGAGACGAGTGTAAAGCGAGTGAAAGGCGAGGGTGAAGCGATTCTCTTTCGTCTTTAGCTTGGTTTTCCCTGGTTTTTTCCTCGTTTTTGGCTGGCCTTTCGCTCGTCTTTAGCTCGCTTTTCCCTGGTCTCTTGCTCGCTTTCCCCTTTTTTCCATGACGCGCTCCACCATGACATTGCGCCGATACCTGGTGTTGGCCGTCATCACTCTGACGGCGTCGTGCGGCGATACGTTTCTTTCGCGTGGCATGAAGTCGTTGGGGCCGGTGTCGCTCGCGCACCCGGCCGAGTTGATCCATGCCATTTTTTCTCCGTGGGTGGCGGCAGGGATTGTGCTGCTGGTTGGGTTCTTCGCGTCGTATCTGACGGCGCTTTCGTGGGCCGATTTGACCTATGTGCTGCCGGCTAGTTCGCTGGGCTACGTGATCATGACGCTGCTGGCGAAGTTCTGGCTGGGCGAGCGCGTTTCAACTCTGCGATGGCTGGGAGTTGTCTTTATCACGGCGGGGGTGGGGTTTGTCACGCGGGGGCCTTCGTACACGGATCACAGCGCTGCGGCGGGTGCGGAGTTGAGCGCGGAGATTGAGAATGCCGAGCCGGAGTCAGCGGCGAGCCACGCGGACGGAGTCCGGCGATGACCAATCCTCATGCGGTTTTGGCGACGGCGGCGATGATTGCGAGCATTGTGGTGACGGCGACGGCGGGCGATATTCTGACCGCGTCGGCGATGCGGCAGGTGGGGGATCTCGATGTGATCCGGCGGCGCAGCGGGATTCCGGGCGCGGCGGTGGCGGTGATCACGAATGGGCGATTTGGCCTGGGAGTAGTTTGCCTGGCGCTAAGCTTCTTCTCGTTGCTGTTTGCGTTCAGCCATCGCGACCTGAGCCTGATTGGCCCGGCGGCTACTTCCCTCACCTTCGTGACAAATGCGCTGGCGGCGAAGTTTTTCCTGCGGGAGAATGTGGATCGGCGGCGGTGGAGTGCGGCGATCTTTGTTTGCGTGGGCGTGGCTTTATTGGCATTCTAGAAAAGCTTCACCACAGAGGACACAGAGAGCGCAGAGGTTTTTCCGTGCGGAGAACGCAGATTATTGCCTTGCCGCCACCCTTAGTTCCATCCCCAGCGCGTGGAGCACGGATGAAAGCGTCTCCAGCGTCGGGTTTCCGTTTTCGGAGAGGGAGCGATAGAGGGTTTCGCGCTGAACACCGGCTTCCTGGGCTACTTTCGATATTTGGCGCGCCTGCGCGACCTTCTTCAGTGCCTTCAGGAAGATATCCGGACCTTCTTCGAGGCACGCGTTCAGATATCCCTCCGCAATTTGCGGGTCTGCCAGCTTTTCCATCTGCCAATCGCGATATGAAACTCTCGTCTTAGGCATTGTATTGTCTCCAATAACCCTTCGCCGTCTCGATGTCCTTCTGCTGTGTAGCCTTGCTGCCGCCTACGAGCAGGATGACGATATTTGTCCCGTCCAGACCGTAATAGACCCGGTATCCAGGTCCGAAATTAATGACCAGTTCGCTTACTCCCTCACCGACCTGTCGATGCTCTCCGAGGTTCCCTTGTTCCACGCGATCCAGGCGCGCCATGATCCTGTGATAGGCTGGCTGGCCCCTCGATTCGGTCTAGCCAGTCACGAACTGGGGTCTTCCCATCCCGAGTTTCGAAGAAGAAAATCCGCTGCGGAATAACCTCCACGCCTGCGCTCTGACGGCTCTTTGGGCGTGTGATTTTTAAACCACACCCAAAGAATAGCACCGCACCTTTCTGCTTTCAAGGTGACAGAGCAGGACGAGGTGCGCTACGGCACGACGGTAAGTAATGCTTCCTTACTACTTCACGAGCGGCAGCTCGACATAGCTCTCGTGGCCTGGCGTGTGCCAGATTTTTTGCTCGGCTTTTTGGTAGTCGGCTGGTTTGGCCCAGAAGATATTCGGGACGAAGGTTTGCGGGTTGCGGTCGTAGAGCGGGAACCAGCTGGATTGCACCTGGACCATGATGCGGTGTCCGGTCAGGAAGACGTGGTTCGCCGGAGGCAGGTTGAATTTGTATTCGAGCGGCGTGTTGGGCTCGATGGCGTGCGGGACGGCGAAGCTTTCGCGATAGCGGCCGCGGAAAATGTCGGCGGAGATCATGAGCTGGTAGCCGCCCATGTTGGCCTGTTCGGCGACTTCGTCAGGGTAGACGTCGATGAGCTTCACAACCCAGTCGGAGTCGGTGCCGGAGGTTGAGGCCACGAGATGCGCGACGGGCTGGCCGCTGATCTGGACCGGCTCTTTCAGGACTTCGGATGTGTAACTCAGGACGTCGGGGCGGCCGGACTGTTCGCGCTGATCGTCGGTAAGCCACTCGGGCCAGGTGAGCGGATAGTCGTAGCCCATGGGCTGCGCGGGGCGGCGGCGATACGGGACGGGCTTGGCGGGATCTGAGACGTAGGCGTCAAAGTCGGAACTGCTTGCTGTGGGTTGCGCGAAGCTGAGGCCGGAGTTAGACGTGAGATAGAGCGACGCGGACTGCGGCGCGCATCCGCTGGGGCAGCCGGAGGGCCATGATTGCAGCTTCTCCCAGTGATTGGTGCCGGTCTGGAAGGCCCAGGCGGTGGGGATGTTCGCGGTGTCGACGCCTGCGGGCGCCGCGTCCATCAGATACTTCGCGAGGAATGGGCGAAGGATGTGCTGGCGGAAGTAGAGGCCTGTGTCCGAATAGAAGTTGATGGCGGCGATGTGGCTGCCGTCGCCGATCTCCCCGCCGTGCACCCACGGGCCGTACACAATGTGGAGGTCGCCGTTCTTGTCGAGGGGCTTGA
>Ga0181535_10006121_pt1 | contig 12612 bp, 9 predicted proteins | sample PEATcosm2014_Bin_44_FD_119774 | JGI IMG/M metagenome (GOLD analysis project Ga0181535, IMG submission 119774) | Peatland microbial communities from MTU Mesocosm Facility, Houghton, MI, USA - PEATcosm2014_Bin17_30_metaG | ecosystem: Environmental > Terrestrial > Soil > Wetlands > Peat | place...
ACTCGTTGGCCAGCGACCACCAGACATTGCGAAAGGCACTGAAGCGCGCAGTCACGTAACGGAGATAGCGGTCGTCGACCTCGGCGGGCATGGATTGGTAGCCCCATTTGTCGTAGGGATGAAACAGGATGAGATCAGCCTGCACGCCAATGCGGCGCAGCTCGAGAATCAGGTGGTCGAGATGCTGGAAGTAGGCAGGATTGAAGGTGGAATAGTCGTTCACTTCGCCGTTGCGCGGGAATGGATACATGGGCGGCTCATGCCGATTGTGCTGATACCACTTAGGGAAGATGCACATGCGCATTTTGTTGAAGGGCGATGCGGCCAGCGTTTGAATTGTCTGGTGCTGCGTTTCTTCAGCCTGGAATGCCCACGCGTAGCAGGTGGTGCCGCATTCCACAAACGGCGTGCCGTCTGCATAGCCGAAATGAAAGCTGTCGCGCACTGAGACTGGACCGCGGTTGCCGGCCTCCGGCGCCATGCACTCGAACGATCCGGATTGGCCGTTGAGGACAGGAATGTTGCAGGCCGTCGTCCAGGTCCACGTGCCCACTTCATCGGGCATGAAACGGATTTTGTACGAGCCTTCGCCGTCGTAAAAGCCATTTACCGAAACGGAACGATGCTGGTTGCGAAAGGTTGCTGAAAGAGTGACGTCAAGAAAAGGATTTCCAGTGGAAGGACCCTGCAGACTGATCTCGATGTGATCCCACCGGGGAATAGGCGATCCGGCGGCACCGGCAGTTTGGGCGCCTGCGGTTTCAATGAGTGCGGAAGAAGAGGCTGCGGCTACAGCATAGGAAGAAAGCTTGAGCATGTCACGGCGATTCATATCTTTCCTTTGTGCGTGAGTGTTCCTGGTCCGGCAGAGATGAAAGCAACGGCCACAGGAAGTGTAAGTCGCTGAGAAGCAAGCGTCCAGTCGGACTCGCGATGGATGATCGAATCGTCAGCGGCCACGAGCCGGAAGGCGCGGAAAACAATCTGGATTTGCACAGGGCCACAGGCTCAGGGGGCCCCGGTTCGGGCGATACTGTCTGCATGGCTTCCACGATTTATCAAGGCCTCGAAGTCCTTTTTTCCCGCCAGCAGATTGCCGAACGCGTCGCCCAAATGGGCGCTCAAATTACGCACGATCTTGAAGGCGAAAAGCTGGTCATGATTGGTGTTCTTAAAGGCGCGGCCCCGTTCCTGGCCGATTTGTCCAGGGCCATTCAAGTGGATGCCACCTTCGACTTTGTCGCTACTTCCAGCTACGGCAAAGGGCAGCGCTCTTCCGGAGCGGTCAAGCTCGTCAAGGATCTGGACCACTCCATCGAGGGAAAGAATGTGCTCGTAGTTGAGGACATTCTCGATACCGGACTTACGCTCTCTTACTTGCGCAAGATATTCATGCAGCAGCATCCCAAGTCGCTGCGCATTGCCACGCTGCTCGACAAGCCCTCGCGGCGCATTGAAAAGATCGACGCCGATTACGTGGGATTTTCCATTCCCAACCTCTTCGTCATCGGATACGGAATGGATTACGCGGAGCGATATCGGAATCTGCCCGACATTTGCATCATGCCTCCCGGGCATCCCGAGTAGGGGCAAACGGCCGCCCAACAGTGAACCCCAATTGAGTCATTTGCATCCAACCAACTGGTCATTTGCCCAGGCGCCCGGAAGCACTATACTCATTTTCCGGAGATTGTGCGCGAGCCTCCATGCAGGGCAGCATTCAATCCAACGGCGCACCGCAGGAAAAGAGCAGAGGAACCATGGCTGTACCAACGCCAATCGACAAGGCGGAACTTGAATTTGATAATGGCAGCTTCGATTCCGCCGCCTTTGCGGCACAGGCGCTCTCGAGCTGGCAGGCGCTGGCAGCGGTCATCGACCATACGCTGCTGAAGCCCGACGCCACCCGCAAGCAGGTGGAGAGCCTTTGCAAGGAGGCCGCCCGCTACAAATTTGCGTGCGCCATGGTCAATCCGGTCTGGGCTTCGACCGCCGCCGGTGTCCTCTCCGGAACCGGCATCCCCGTTGGCGCAGTCATTGGATTTCCGTTTGGCGCTTCGCTGGTTTCGACGCTGCGCCAGGAAGCAGCCGCGCTCTCCCGGCTTGGCGTGCGTGAGCTGGACATGGTGATCCCCATCGGCGTGCTCAAGAGCGGCAACCACCATGCGGTGCACCATACCGTTCACGCGGTGACCACGGTCGCACACCACCACGGCGCGCTGCTCAAAGTGATTCTTGAAACGGCGCTGCTCAGTATGGAAGAGCGGTTACGCGGCGCCGAGATCGCCATCACGGCCGGCGCAGATTTTATCAAGACGTCCACTGGATTTGGCGGAGGGCCCGGCGCAACCGCAGCCGACGTGGCGCTGATGCGCGGCGTGGCGGGTGGACGTTGCGGCGTGAAGGCCTCAGAAGGCATTCGCACGCTGGCTGAAGTGAAGGCAATGCTCGAGGCCGGCGCCAATCGAATTGGAACTTCCGCCTCTGTCGCGATCGTGAGGGAACTCGGCGCAGAGTGAAATGACGGATTCAAATTCTGGGCCTCGGATGACCGCCTTTCGCCGGGCCTGATATTCTCGATGTAGCGCGCCTTCCCATCTCCTGCTAACTACCGTCGCATCAGCATAAATCGCCTGAGACTTTCTTCTCCTTAACCCCAGATGATCGTGCTCGTTCTTTGCGTTATCATTCCCTTCGACACCTATGACAGGAAATCCTACCTCTTCGCCGCACGGATCAGAGTTCGAGGGTGACTATCGCCCCGCCGGCGATACCCTTCTGGATACCGTAAACCCGCGCGTTGAGCCGGCCGATGTGGCCTACCTGATGAAGCTCACCGACGCGCTGAACACCACGCTTGACCTGCAAACGCTGCTCAATCGCACCTCAGAGCTGGTGCGTGCCGTTATCCATTACAGGATCTTTGCAATCTTCCTTCTCAATGACCGCACCCACGAACTGCGCATGCGGTTCCAGCTCGGCCACACGCCCGAAGTGGAACGGACGCGCCTTCCTGTCGGCAAGGGCGTGGTGGGACAGGTCGCCCTCACGCGCCAGCCGATTCTGCTCAACGACGTGACCACCGACGAGCATTACATCAGCGCCAATCCAGAAGTTCGTTCCGAGCTCGCAGTGCCGCTGATCGCCAAAAACCGGCTGATCGGCGTGATGGACCTGGAAAGCACGGAGCTGGGCTATTTTCGCCCCGACCATCTTCGCGTGCTCACGCTGACTGCCTCGCGCATCGCCCAGGCCATTGAGAACGCCCGCCTGTACGCACGTGTCTCGCGCCAGGCGCAACAGCTTGAAGTGCTCAATGAGATCGCCGTCGAGCTGGCTTCAATCCTTGAACTGGGCCCGCTGCTGGAGCGCGTCGGCCAGCTTCTGCGCCGGCTGATCGATTATCAGATGTTCACCATCATGCTGCTGGATGAGAAGGGTGAGACCCTGATTACCCGCTACGCATGGCGGTTTGGCTATGCGCACGCGCCGTTACGGCGCATTCCCGTCAACAGCGGCCTGGTGGGCACCGCGGTGCGCGAATGGCGCTTCATCAATGTCCCCGATGTTGCCAAGGACCCGCGCTACCTGCCGATGAACGAAGAGACGCGCTCGGAACTGGTGGTGCCGCTCTTCTACAAGGGCCGCATCATTGGCGTGCTCGACCTGGAGCACACGCGTCCGCATTTCTTTACCGAGGAGCACGAGCGCGTATTGACGACTCTGGCCGCGCAGGTGGCGATTGCGATAGAAAACGCGCGGCTCTACCAGGCTGTCCACACGCAGGAACGGCAGCTCGAGCGCGATATTGCCATGGCGCGCGAGGTGCAGCTTCGCCTGTTGCCGTCGGAAGCACCCTCGCATCCCCATGCCGAAATGGCGGTTCGTTTTCTTCCCGCGCGCGCCATTGGCGGCGACCTCTACGACTTTGTCGACTACGGCCCGGGCCGGTCGGCCATTGTTCTCGGCGACGTAAGCGGCAAGGCGGCGCCTGCGGCCCTGTTTGCCGCGCTGGTCAGCGGCATTATGCGCGCGGCTGCTGCGCAGGCGCCCGAGCCCGCACAGATGCTCGCACTGCTCAACGATGCACTGCAGGAGCGCAAGCTCGATTCGCAATACGTCACCATGCTGTTCGCCGTCTGGAACGATGAAAACCAGACGCTCACGGTGGCAAACTCCGGCGCCGTTCAGCCCGTCTTCTGCCGTTCCGGCCAGTCGACCACCGTCGCAGCGGAGGGCTTTCCTCTGGGCCTGTTTCCCGACATTACCTATGACGAAGTGGTCGTGGCGGCTCAGCCGGGAGACGCGATCGTGTTTGTGTCAGACGGGATTCTTGACGCAGAGAATGACAAGGAAGAGATGTACGGCGAGGCTCGTCTTGCCAATCTTCTCTGCGCTTACCGTGACGAGCCCGCGCTCGCCATCGCCGATGCCATTGTGGAAGACGTAGCCCGATTCCAGGGAGCTAAAGACCGCTTCGACGACGAGACGATCATTGTGCTTCGCGTTCGGTAGGGCAACGGTCGCGTTGCCGCTGTTGATGCGGCGCGTTGGATAAACTTGAATGGACACCATTTCCGGAGCACCCTTGCACATCGCGACTGAAGAACGCCTGATCCACCCTGCTCGCAACATAAGCGGCAGCCTGCGCCTGCCCGGCGACAAGTCCATCAGCCATCGCTACGCCATGCTGGGCGCTTTCGCTGAAGGAACTTCGCGCTTGACCAACTTCTCGACAGGGGCGGATTGCGCATCCACGCTTGCCTGCATGGAAGCCCTGGGCGCGAAGGTGAGCCGAATCGGCAAGGACGCGGTTGAAGTAACGGGCGTCGCCGGCCGCGTGACCCCCTCCCTGGACCCGCTGGATTGCGGCAACTCCGGCTCGACCATGCGGATGATCTCCGGCCTGCTTTCTCCGCAACAGGGCAGCTTTACACTGGTCGGCGATGCCTCGCTCTCGCGCCGGCCAATGGAGCGCATTCGCAAACCTTTGGAAGCCATGGGCGCACGGCTCACCCTGACCGATGGGCACGCACCGTTGATGATCGATGGCACCACACTCAAGGAAATCGACTACACGACGCCGGTGCCGAGCGCACAGGTGAAGACCTCGATCCTGCTGGCCGGACTGCAAACCGAAGGCATGACAACTGTACGAGAGGCCGTCCGCACGCGCGATCATAGCGAACTGGCTCTGCGCGCCTTCGGCGCTTCCCTCACCCGCACGTTCGATTCGGTTTCGATAAGCGGGCCGCAGACACTCCATGCGATTGATGCAGCCGTGCCGGGAGATCTTTCCTCCGCTGCGTTCTTCCTGTGCGCCGCGGCGCTTTTTCCAGGCTCGAATCTGATGCTCGACTCGCTCGGGCTGAATCCGACGCGCGCCGCACTGCTGGATGTGCTGACTGCTCTCGGAGCAAAAATCACTGTGCTCCATCTTGAAGAAAAACACGCCGAGTTGGTGGGCACGGTGCAAGTCTCGGCGCCCAAAGATGGTCTTGGAACAACCGAGGTCAGCGGTGCTCTGGCGGCCCAACTGATTGACGAGTTGCCGGTGCTGGCGGCCATCGCGCCCTTCACAAGCGGCGGCATCCGCATTCGCGACGCAAAGGAGTTGCGCGTCAAGGAATCGGACCGGATTGCGCTGGTGGCACGGAATCTGCGCGCCATGGGCGCTGAAGTGGCCGAGTTTGAAGATGGCCTGGACGTGCCCGGCGGACAGACTCTGCACGGCGCAAAGATCGACTCCGGCGGCGACCATCGCATTGCCATGGCCTTCAGCGTGGCAGCGTTGCGGGCCGAGGGCGACACGCTCATTCAGGGTGCGGAATCGGCAGCCATCAGCTTTCCCGAGTTCTTCGATCTGCTTGACCTGGTCGCTGAGCGGTAGCGCAGGCTTCCCGGGAAATCTGGTTTGCGATTCAAAGAAAATGCCCGGCGCGCGGCCGGGCATTTTCTTTGTTTCGAGCTAAGGGCTACTTGCCCGCGGGAGTAGTCATGGAGGGCTCTTTGCTGGGCGGGGCAGCCGACACGCCGGGCACAACGGGCGTGGTCTTGATTTCGCCGGTTGCGGCTTCAGGCAGGTTGATGCCGTAGTGCTGCAGGGTTGCGGCCAGCACCTGGTAGAGGCCGGCGCGGTCCTTGGCGTAAGCGGCATGAGCTGCAATCAGATTGTCCTCTGCCGTGGCCAGGTTGCGTTCTTGCAAAAGCACGTTGGCCGTGGTGGACGCGCCCAGGCGAAGCTTCTTGACCTCCGCGTCGAGGCTCTGCTGGTTGTAGTCCCTGGCGGCCAGAGCCGACTGTACCGACGCGCGATCGTTGGTGAGTGCGAATTTGGCGTTCACCACCTGCATGCGGATCTGCGTGTAAAGCTGCTCAAGCCTCAGCTCCGCTTGCCGGTATTCCATTAGCGACCGCTCCTGCACCGACTGTGCATAGCGATTGCGCAAAGGGATATTCAAGGTGAAGCCGATGCCTTTGTCCGGAGCTGAGTTGTTGAAGGCGTGATCGAAGGCAGTTCCGTAGCCGGTGCTGCCGGTGGGGCAGATGCCTCCGGGATAGAAGCCGCAATTCAGGTTCTTGTTGACCGTGCCGGCTACGCCCTGTCCTTCGAGGTACCCATAGATATCGAGGGTCGGCAGCAGCGCATTGCGCGCGCCCTTCAGCGTGATCTCGTCGTTGCGGAGCGTCAGCACAGCCTGCTCCAGTTCCGGCCGGCTCTGGAATGCTTCCTTCACCAGTGCTTCTGGCGCCTCAGACTCTTCAGGAATCTCCTCTAGGCTGACGCGGTCGGTGGGAATCACAGGCGCAGCGGAAAGCGCGGCATCGTTCAGGTTGCGAGCGAGGGCCTGCTTGATGATCTGTTCCTGATACTCCAGTGAGTTCTGCGCGCTGATGAGTGCCTGCTGGTCGGTGGCCACCGTCGATTGTGCATTGACCACATCGAGCGGGGCCATGGTGCCAATCTGCAACTGCTTCTGGTTGTCGCCAAGCAATTTACTACTTTGGTCGAGCGCGCGTTCCTTGGCCTGCACATCCTCGTATGCCTGGACAAGGCCCCAGTAAATGGTCTCGACCTGGTTCACGGTATAGAGAATCTGCTGGCGGAACGAAGAATCCACAATGCGGCGGTCATTCAGTGCCTGGTAAATAAAACGCTTGTTCACCCAGATGCCTGCGCCCTGAAGTATGTGCTGGGTGATCTGGGCCTGATAGCCGGCGCTCAATTGCGGGCTGAACTGGGCCGTGGAGTTGGAACTTGTAGCGTAGGTGTTGTTGAAGGAAACCTGGAGATTGGTGCCGGTGACGAAACCCTGGGCTACGGAAAAATCGTATTTATTGGTCGAACTGGTGCCGCCGGAGAAGAAGCTCGTTGACGGAGCACGGTCGCGATCGAACGAAATGGTGGAAGCCAGAGCAGGGTCAAGAGATTCCGGGGCAGGACCGGCGCCGCCTGTTGAAAGGGTCAGGCCGTTTACGCCGGAACCCGCGCCCCCCGAACCGCCAGCCGAACCGCCTGGTCCACCGCCTGTGGTCAAAATGGTGGCCGATCCGCCCAAGGTGTTGGAGATCAGGCCTGACGGCGCGCCCAGCGGAGCCTGCCCGGTCTTGGTGCGCAGGATATCGGTGTCCGCGATGCTCAGATCGTAGCGGGCGATCGCAATGTCGTAGTTGTTCTCAAGGGCCAGCGCAATGGCATCGGAAAGGCTCAGGTAAATCTTGCCGTCTTTCACCATGTCACTGAGGCGCACCGAGTTGGCAAAGCTTGCCTTGGCAATCGTTGTCGGCAGGAATATGCCAATTGGGTTGTGCAGAAAACCGGCATAGGGTTTGGAAAAATCGCGCGCGGAATCACGAAGCGAAAACGGCTCCGTCGGTATTGGAGCCGGCACCGATGGCAGTTCGGAAGCAGCCTTATCGGGCCCGTTCATCCCTGCCGGCGTCTGAGCTGCCATACCGGAAGGCAAACAAGAAGCCATCGTCAGCATCATTGCCGCGATTGCGCGCAGCTTTCCGCCTGTCTGGCGGCGCCGGGAAACCTCCGATTTGACCAACGAAGTCTTGTCCAGCGAGGTTTCCTCAAGCGAGATCATTTCCTGCCCATAGAACACACGAGTACGCTGCAAATGCATGGTTCCTCTCCACGAATAGCTAAGGCATGTGGGTTGCCATTCTAAAAGACGTCCGGAGAACGTCTTCGGACGCATTATTGTGACGATCCGGCACACCTTTCGCTTCCGGATGGCTGCTTGGCTCATCCATCACTACGCGAAGGGCGTCCCTTTCGTTCCCTGCACTCCAGTTTGCGGCCTATCTGCCGGACAAATCGGCAGAAAGTGCAGAAAGCTGAGTATATCCCACCGGCGCTTCGGCCTGCGGTGAGTGCCCTTCGTCCTGTACCCTGATAGGCGAGCGCCGCCCAATGATCGATCACTCTGAAGCCATGCCCGCCCTGAAAACCTGGAAGCTGACCCTGGCTTATGACGGCACGGATTTCAGCGGCTGGCAGATACAACCTGGAGAGCGCACAATCCAGGGCGAACTGCAGGCAGCATTGGGCCGCGTCACGGGCGAAACTCCATTGCCGCAGGGCTCGGGTCGCACCGACGCCGGCGTTCATGCACTCGGTCAGGTAGCAAGCTTTGCCCTTCAGGCCCCCATCCCTCCCGGCAACTTACTGCGCGCCCTGAACCGCACCCTCCCCGCGTCGATTCGCATTCTGGACGCGAGGATCGCTCCCGATGCATTTCATGCGCGGCATTCGGCCGTCGCGAAAACGTACGAATACCGCGTCGTCCGCGAGGCGATTTGCCCTCCCTTTCTGGCTCGCTATGCTCTTGCCTGCCCCTGGCCCATGAACCTGGACGCCCTCGAAACGGCGGCAAAGCTCTTTGAGGGCGAACATGACTTTCTCAGCTTCGCCGCCACCGATCCGGACCTTGCCAGCCGCAGCGCTCCGGCTGAGTCCACGCCCAACGCAGCCTGGCAGCCGAGGACAACCGCCCCGGCTGTAAGGACCCTGTTTTCATCAACCTGGATGCAAGAGCTAGGTGACGACGGCGCGTTGCTCGTCTATCGCGTGCGAGGCAACGGCTTTCTGCACCACATGGTCCGTAACCTGGTGGGAACCATGCTGGATGTGGGCCGGGGAAGGCTGCGTGCTGAAGCGATCCCCGGCATCCTCTCCGCCCGCTCGCGCGCGGCCGCCGGACCCACTGCTCCTGCCCACGGACTGTTTCTGCTCTCAGTGGAATACGGGTCCGAAGAAATAAACCCTGGTCTTTAAAAGCTTCCTATTGCAACTTGGTAAGAGACTGTATATAAACTGATAACGATAATGGTTACTGAGGTTTTATGCGCTTTTCTACCCAGATCAAACCCATCAGCTATGTGAAGGCGCATGCAGCGGATCTGCTCGACAGAATCGCGCATGAACGCGAGCCTATCATCATTACCCAGAACGGCGTGGCGAAGGCGGTATTGATGGATATCCGCACGTACGAAGAAAACCAGGAGCGGATGGCGATGCTGCAGGTCATCGGCGGCAGCGAAACGCTCGACACTGGGGAGCCCCTTTCGCGCACTGAAGTCTATTCCGAAATCGCCGGCCGCAAGCCGGTCCAATCGGCCGCGGCCCCGCAAAAAAGCGAAAAGCTCAATCAGCTTTAGTTGGCCGATTCTTCCCGCTTTCGCTCTCCCCATCCACTCCCTGCTACCCTTGAAGTCAATCGAATGGCGCTCTTCTCCCGCAGTTCTTCTTTCTCCCGTGTCACAACGCTGGCCGCCCAGAGGCCTGTCCACGCGGCTTTTGCCTGGCTGCACGGCAATCCGCAAAAAATCATGGCCTTGCAGAAGGAAATGGTGGCGATTCCCGCGCCTCCCTTTGGCGAAAAAGCAAGGGCGGAGTGGCTTGCCGCCCGTTTCGAAGAGGCAGGGCTGAGCAAGGTGGAAACCGACGCGATTGGGAATGTATGCGGAATGCTTCCCGCGACCAACCTGCCGGCGGAGAGTACCGGGCCGGTCATTGTTCTCTCGGCGCACATCGACACGGTCTTTCCGGCCGACACCCCGATCCATCCAGTTCTGGAGGGCGACCGTCTGGCTGCACCGGGAGCCTGTGACAATGGCGCCGGAGTCGTCGGCATGCTGGCCATTGCCCATGCCTTGAGCCAGGCCCAGGTCCAACTGCCGGCGCCGCTCATCTTTCTGGGGAATGTGGGTGAGGAAGGCGAGGGAGACCTGCGGGGTGTGCGCCATCTCTACGACCAGAGATTGCTGGCCGGCCGGATTGCGGCCCACATTGTGCTCGATGGAGCAGGCGCCGACTCGGCCGTAACGCAGGCCCTGGGCAGCAGACGGTTCACGGCTACGATTCTCGGACCGGGCGGCCACAGCTTTACCGACGCCGGGGTTCCGAATCCTATCGCCGCCCTGGCCTCGGCACTGGCAATGCTGGCGGAGGTTCCTCTGCCCGAACAGCCGCGCACTACTCTGAACCTCGGCACCATTCACGGAGGCACCAGCGTCAACTCAATCCCGGAATCCGCCCGTGCCTCCATCGATCTCCGCTCCACGGATCCAGAGCAGCTGGTGCGGCTTGAAGTGGCTTTGCATCGGGCGGTGGAAGATGCCGTCGCACATTCGAATGCAAAAGCGAAGTTGACTGAAACGGCCGGCGAAAGGCTTCTCACGTTCGAGATCGCTAAAATAGGAGACCGGCCCGCTGGGTATTTGCCCAGCGACTCGCCGCTTCTGGAGGTGTTGCGGGCCGTGGACCGTCATCTGCGGTTGCGCACGGATCTGCGTCTCGGCTCGACGGACGCGAATATTCCGCTCTCTCTCGGTGTGCCGGCGCTGTCGATAGGCGCGGGCGGCGAAGGCGGCGGCGCTCATACAAAGGGCGAGTGGTACTCTGCCAAAGATCGCGAAACCGGATTGAGAAGGGTTTTGCTGCTGACCCTGGCTATGCTCGAATGGGCGTCGGAGCAGTAGGCGCGCCAGCACTTCCATTTGCTACACTCCGCGCATGCGTTTCTTTGCTGGCTCCTTCGCTTTGACTCTCGCCTGCATCTCTCTTTGCCCGCCACAAGGCGCAGGAGCGCAGCCAGGACCCGCAACTTCCGCGCCGGACATTATCTTCTTCAACGGCCTGATCTACACAGGCGAAGGTTTCAACGCAGACAAGCCGCAGACCGTTGAGGCCATGGCTGTCAGCGACGGCAAAGTGCTGGCCGTGGGAACAAACCACGACGTCAAGCAACTTGCCGGCCCGAAGACCGAATTGCGCGATCTCAAGTCTTCTGCAACGGGTGTGTTTGTTTTTCCTGGCTTCAACGACGCGCACGTACATCTGGGAGAGGCCGGACGAACAAAGCTCAACGTCGATCTGCGAGGCACGCAATCGCTCTCCGCGATGTTGGCGCGGATTGAGAGCTACGCCAAAGCAGCGCCAGCCGGCCATTGGCTGATTGGGGGCGGATGGGACCATACGCTCTGGGCAGAGAAAACGCTGCCAACCCGGCAGGAACTCGACAAAGTCACCGAGGGCCACCCGGCGCTTCTACGGCGGATCGACGGCCACATCGCCGTTGCAAACACGGCGGCGCTGAAGGCTGCAAGCATAACCGGGAAGACCGTTCCACCGCAGGGCGCGGCTATCGATCTTGATGCAAGTGGCGAGCCCACAGGCATTCTGCGCGAGGGGGCGCAAGATCTGGTTGCGCGCGTAGTTCCGCCGCCGAGCCACGACGAGCGCATGCACGGCGACGAGCTGGCCATTGCCGATGCACTCGCACACGGCGTCACCAGCGCACAGGACTTCAGCGACTGGGAGGACTTTCTGGTCTTCGAGGAGTTGGAGAAGGAAGGCAAGCTCAACCTGCGCATTTCGGAGTGGCTGCCGTTTACGATGCCTCTGGTTGCGTTGAAATGGATGCGGGCCGATCACAACCCAGACGATCCGATGCTGCATACGGGAATGCTGAAGGGGTTCATGGATGGTTCGCTGGGTTCGCGCACCGCAGCGCTGAAAGCTCCCTACGCCGACGACTCGAAGAACGTCGGCCTGACGCAGTTCACCCAGGAGCAACTGAACAGGATGGCGGTCGAGCGCGCGAAAGAGGGATTCCAGCTCGGGTTCCATGCCATTGGCGACGCAGCAGTTGCCATGGCGCTCGATGCATTTTCGCAGCCAGGTGTTTCAACAACTGCCCGCAATCGCATCGAGCACGCGCAGGTCGTCGACCCGGCGGACATTTCGCGGTTTGCGATGCTGGGCGTGATCGCATCCATGCAGCCCAGCCATCTGTTGACCGACATGAACTGGGCCGAGGCGCGGCTTGGACCGCAGCGCGCTGCCTGCTCCTATGCGTGGAAAGCGTTTCTTGATGCAGGCGTGCCGCTCGCGTTTGGCACCGACTATCCCGTTGAGCCGATCACTCCGTTCCGCGGATTGTACGCCGCGGTGACGCGCATGAACGAGGCGGGTACAAAAACCTATTTCCCTGAAGAGAGGATCACACGCGGCCAGGCGCTGTACGCCTATACGCAAGGCTCGGCCTTTGCCGAGTGGGCAGAAAAACGCAAGGGCAAACTCCTGCCTGGGTACGAGGC
>Ga0181535_10006122_pt1 | contig 12612 bp, 12 predicted proteins | sample PEATcosm2014_Bin_44_FD_119774 | JGI IMG/M metagenome (GOLD analysis project Ga0181535, IMG submission 119774) | Peatland microbial communities from MTU Mesocosm Facility, Houghton, MI, USA - PEATcosm2014_Bin17_30_metaG | ecosystem: Environmental > Terrestrial > Soil > Wetlands > Peat | place...
CAAAGCGCAGACCTTTTCCACCGCGGCGGACAACCAGCCGGGCGTGGAAATCCATGTCTTGCAGGGGGAACGCCAGTTTTCCAAGGACAGCAAGACGATCGGCAAGTTTAATCTCGATGACATTCCGCCTGCGCCGCGCGGCCTGCCACAGATTGAAGTCAGTTTTGACATTGATGCCAACGGCATCCTGCACGTCAGCGCCAAGAATCTCGGCACGGGCAAGGAGCAGAAGATCACCATCACTGCCAGCAGCGGCCTCTCCAAGGAGGAAATTGAGAAAATGCGCAAGGATGGAGAACTGCACGCGGAAGAAGATCGCCAGCGGAAGGAGGAGCTGGAGACGCGCAATGAGGCCGATAGCGCGGTCTATCGCACTGAAAGGTTGTTGAAGGACAACGCGGATAAAATCTCCGCCGAAAGCAAGCGCAGCCTGGAAGCCGCCGCCAACGCGGTCAAGGAAGCACTCAAGGGCAACGACTCGTCGCCCATCAAGACGGCCAGCGAAAAACTCAACGCGGTCTGGCAGACGGTTTCAGCGGAACTCTATAAGACAGCCGGGGACCAGAAACGTCCGGCCAACGAAGCGGCGGGCGGTCCCGCCGGGCCACCGCCTGAGGCGGAACCAATGCCAAACGACCACACGCCAGAGAAGGAACCGGTCATTGACGCTGAAGTCGTGAATGACAAGTAACTAGAACATGGAATACAAAGGCGTCCCGGTTCATCACTTCTCATGACGGTACATTTGAGGGAGTGTTTTGAACCGGGTCACCGGCCCGGGCCAAAGCCGGAAAGCGCTACTCGGTACCGGACCAGGGGAGCGGCATCCCCAATGAGGAAGCGGCAGTGAGCCCTGGCGGGGCACACTGCCGGTGGTTCTAAACGTGCGGCCCGAGGACGGATGGGCGATTCACGGGGCCGTGCTGAAGCCTTCAACCAACTGTGGCTCCGCCGCGCAAGAGTTTTTGGCGGTGCCGGGCTGATGTTCTTCCAGGACGTCCGGGTTCGTGCGGCTGAGGATCTCCCGGGCGTGCACCGTTTCCACCTCGGAACCATGGGCGATCAAGACATACCGGCCGCTTTTCACCGCGGTCTCGTATTGCAGGATACTATCCTTGGGGATGCCCATGCCGTAAAGTCCGGCCCCCAACGCGCTCAAACCGCCCACCACCACCGCGCCTTCCAGAGCCCCGACGATATACGTCACAATCGGTCCCGCGAAGAGCAACGGCCCCACACCGGGAATAAAAAAGAACGCCGAGCCGAACAACAAGCCCCAGAAACCACCCCAGAACGCTCCCAGTTTTCCCCAATATTTCATGCGGTCTCCGCTATTGTAATAGCCGACCACGTTTTCATCGGTGTGATAGTCACGGCCCACGATGGATAGTTTTTTCATGTCAAAGCCGGCTCGCTGGAGTTCCCTGACGGCAGTCTCGGCTTCCACATGCGATTTGAAAATTGCCACCACGGATTTGTTAATAGTCATAATGTTCTGTTTTATAATAATGTCATGGATTTCGTTGCGAGCACTATGTTGGTCTGAGGACCGGTCGTTTGCTATGGGGCCTTCTCCCCATCAGGATTACACCCCATGGCGAACAACTGGCTGGTCCGCTAATATGTTAACAGTGTCATATATGCGCAAACAGTCCAAACTTTCAAATCATATGCAAATATACCCCGATAAAACCCGGACCAATTCAAAGCATTTGCGAATTTGCGCAATTTTCCTGCTGGCTGCCTCCCTCGCGAACAACAACTCCTGGGCCACGCAAACCCAGGTTAACCTCGGCACGGCCGGCAATTTTGTGATTCTAGCCAAATCAGGCATCTCCACGGTTCCAACCTCCATCATTACCGGCAACATTGGCGTGAGTCCCATTGACGCGTCAGCCATCACGGGATTTGCGTTAAGTCTATCTGCTGGCAGTCCGTTTGCCACCTCCGCACAGGTGATTGGGCAAGTTTATGCAGCCAATTATGCGGCGCCGACACCGGTCAACCTGACCACGGCCGTGAACGATATGCAAACCGCTTACACGGATGCTGCGGGCCGAACCGGACCGGATTTTACCGAACTGGGTGCCGGCCAAATTGGCGGACTTACGCTGGTTCCCGGTCTCTACAAATGGAGCACTGATGTTTTGATCTCATCCGACGTAACGCTCAATGGCGGTCCAAACGATGTCTGGGTTTTTCAGATTGCGGGCAAAATAACCCAGGCGAATGGCACACAAGTTAAGCTATCCGGTGGCGCCTTAGCGAGCAACATGTTTTGGCAGAGTTTCGGAGATGTTTCTATTGGAACCACTGCTCACTTTGAGGGAATTATCCTGGCCAAAACCGCAATCAATCTGGGGACTGGCACCTCGGTTAACGGCCAGCTCCTGGCGCAAACGGCGGTTACACTGGCCGCAGATACGGTCACTTCTCCGGCTGCGGTGTCAACACCCACCTTGGTATCTGCGTCAGTGGTCACCGGTTTGTACTCAAACGCCATCGGTCAATCCCTTGATCTAAGCACCAAAACGTTTACGGTTCCCTTGTCAGACAAAACGCAGTTTTATCGTATCCTATCCGGTACAATGCTTACTATTACGAAAATCAGAATTGTTGGTGGCAACGTAACTATAACGTACGAATAGAAAAGCATTAAAGAACTGGGGAAAACACCCCATGGCGGAGGATGTCTTGATCGGGTAATCTGTGAGCTATGAATAAGATCTTTATTTTTGTGGTCCGGCTCGAGCTAGTGCTGGCCGTTGCGGTGCTGGTCGGCTCCACTGGCTGCGTGGGCTGGGTTGGCGGCGGCGGCGGTTATGGGGAAGTGGTGGTGGCCCCGGAACCGGATGTTTATCTGTTCGGCGGCGGCTATGACCGGGGCCACGATGTGCGCGGTTACAGTCATCGGGGAGCTGAAAGCCATGCGGCGGCGCATCCGGCCGGCGGGGGACATGGCGGAGGCAAGCGCTGATGCCAGCCATGAACCGGAGCCACGCAAAATCTAACCAGACAACACCACAGTTACTACACCTATGAGTTTTTCCAACCTATTGGTCCGTTTTCCCAGCTTCATGGCCGGCCTTTTGCTGGCTGGCGCCGGCGGTGCCTTGCCGGCCACCTTGTATGCGGCGGAACCCGAAACAACCGCCGCCAATCCGCCCATTGCGGAGCGGCAGTTCGCCTCGCCAGAGGAGGCCATCAAAGCCTTGCAGACGGCCGCGGAAGCCAAGGATCAGGCTGCCTTGCAGGAAATCTTCGGCCCGGAGTATCACAATCTTCAGAGCGGGGACAAAGTGCAGGATGCCAATAATGCCCAACACTTCGCCAACGCCCTGACGCAGGGGTGCAATCAAATAAATGAGGGCGACGACAAAATCACGCTCGAAGTGGGCACGAACAACTGGCCCATGCCGATTCCGCTGGTGAAGGCGGCCGGGCAATGGCATTTCGACACGCTGGCGGGCAAGGCGGAAATCGTGAACCGGCACATTGGCAAGGATGAACTCCACGCGATTGGCGTTTGCCGGGCTTATGTGGTGGCCCAAAAGCAATATGCCAGCGTGAATCCGGCCAACCGCGGAGCCTTGACCTACGCGCGGAAATTCAAGAGCACCCCCGGCCAGAAGGATGGTCTCTATTGGCCCGCGGCGGAGAATGAGGCGGCCAGCCCGTTCGGTCCCCTGGTGGCGGAGGCTCATGCCGAAGGTTACGTTAGCCATCAGGGCAACGGTCCGCACCCGTTTCATGGCTATTATTTCAAGATCTTAACCCGGCAGGGCGAGTATGCCCCCGGCGGAAAACTGGATTATATGAGCGATGGCAACTTAACCGGCGGATTCGCCCTGGTGGCTTATCCGGAAAAGTGGGATCAATCCGGCATCATGACTTTTATTGTCAACCAGGAGGGCAAAGTCTATCAGCGGAATTTTGGGGAAAAGACCTCCCGGCTGGCGGCGGCGATGAAGGAATACAATCCAGGCAGCGATTGGACGCTGGTGGCGGATGAAGGGGTGACGAACGCCGTGGTGGAAAAATGAGGTTGCCAAACCGGGAATCTACCGGCGGGCAGGGGTTGGAGGGGCCGCGGCCACGGCCGTTGATGGTGACTGCCCGGCGGCGGATCATGATAAATAACGGCCTGATCGAATATTAAAGTTGTGAAAAAGTCATTGCTTGGAATTCCGTTACTGCTGTGCCTGTTTATGGGCGCGGCCATGTTGGTGCGGGGCCAGGTGGCGGTTCCGCCCCCGGTGCCGGGTTATCAGCCGCTCCCCGCCGCGCAGTTGGACCAATTGCTTGGCCCGATTGCACTTTATCCCGACCCGCTGATCGCCGAGATTTTGCCGGCCACCACGCTGCCCACCCAGGTGGTGCTGGCCAACCGCTATATCAGCGGCGGCGGCGATCCCAACCAGCTCGGGCAGCAGCCGTGGGACGCCAGCGTGCAGGCCGTGGCCCGCTACCCCAGCGTTTTGAAATGGATGGATGATAACTTGAATTGGACGGCGCAAGTGGGTCAGGCTTTCCTGAATCAACAACCCGACGTGATGAACTCCATCCAACGCCTGCGCGCCACGGCGTCGAAACTCGGCAACTTGTCCTCCACGCCACAGCAACAGGTGATCACTGACGGCAATGACATTGAAATTGTGCCGGCGGATCCGCAGGTGATTTATGTGCCGGTCTATCAGCCAAGTGAGGTTTATTTTGATACCTTCTATGGCCCCCCGTACATCACCTTCGGTGTCGGTTACCCCTTCGGTGTTTGGATGGGCTACGATTGTGATTGGGCCGGCGGCAACCTGATTTTCTGGGGCAACGGCTACCGGCGTCCCGCCAATTGGTGGCACGAATCAGGGCGTCAGCGCGACCTGAGTCATGCGGGCGTCTGGCGCGCGGACAGCCATCCCGGCGCCGTTGCTTCCAACCGGGGCGACCGGGGTTATGGTGGAAATGCGCAGGCGCGCGGGGCCACGCCGGCGGCCATCCGACAAGCGCTGGCGCATCCGGTGGCCCGGCCAGCGCAAGTCCAGGGGAGTGTTTCCCGGTCCACGCCGGTCGGCGGTGGGCGTGCCGCCGCCGTCAGTCGGTCAGAACCGAAAGGGGCCTTCATTGGCATACAGAGTACGAGCGAAACAAAAACTTATAGCAATCGCGGCCAGCAAAGCATGCAGGCGGTCACTCGCTCGGCGCCGGTTTCACACTCGGCCCCAGTCTCGCGGTCGGCACCGGCCGGCGGCGGTTTCAGCGGTGGCGGTGGTCATGGTGGTGGCGGCCGACGTTAATCCCTTTCTTCCTATGATTCTTAAAAATACTTTGCGGCTGAAAACAAACTTGTTTCCTGTTTGGCGTCGAGCCTTGCGGGTGGTGTTGGGACTGGGTTTGGCCCTGCCGTTGGGGGTCGCCGCGGCAGCGGAGCAAACTTTCAGTTCCCCGGATGACGCCGTCAAGGCACTGGTGGCGGCCGCCCGGGACAATGACACCAACGCCCTGCACTTGCTCTTTGGTCCGGTCGGACAGGAGTTGATTTCGCCGGATGCCGTCCAAGCCACCGAAGAATTCAAGCGGTTTGTTCAGCGGCTGACCGAAAAGGCGCAATTGATCCAATATTCCGAATCCAATGCCACGCTGGCGTTGGGGGCGGACGGCTGGCCGTTTCCCATTCCCCTCGTCAAACAGGGTGCGCTGTGGAATTTCGATACCGCCGCCGGCGCGGAGGAGATCCTGGCCCGGCGCGTTGGCCAGGACGAATTGGGCGCGATGAGTGTTGCCTACGCGTATGTGGATGCACAACGCGAATATGCCAGCGCGGATAGGGGAGGGGACGGGGTGCTGTCCTATGCCCAGTTTTTGCGCAGCACACCCGGCACCCACGATGGTCTTTTCTGGCCGGTGACGGAATCGGACGACGTGTTGAGTCCTTTGGGCCCTTTCATCGCGCAGGCCTGCGTGGAGGGTTATCGGCACACCGCCAAAATGCTGAATGACGAGCAGGCACCGTATCATGGCTATTATTTTAAAATCCTGACTCGCCAGGGAAAACACGCACCAGGTGGAAAGTATAATTACCTGATCAACGGTCGCATGATTGGCGGCTTTGCGCTGGTCGCCTGGCCGGCGGAATGGGGGAACACGGGCGTGATGACGTTTATCGTCAATCAACAAGGCAAGATCTATCAAAAGAACCTGGAAGCCGGGACGGAAAAAACCGCGAAGTCCATGACGAGTTATGACCCGGATGACTCGTGGACTCCGGCAGAATAAACGTGCACGCCGGATGGGGGCTGCCTGTTCGCGGACCGTGGGCGGACGAATTTTAACGGCAACGCGTACTGGTTGCGATAAACATGAATTCCGACACGGCAGAAGCAACCGGAAGCCAGGCGATTGCCGCCACCGGTCTGACCAAATGGTTTGGCGAAGGCGACACCCGGAAGACGGCGGTGAATAACGTCACGTTGGTCGCTCATTTTGGCGAGATGCTGTTCATTGTCGGCCCTTCCGGGAGCGGCAAGACGACGATGCTGAGCATGCTTTCCGGCATTCTGCGTCCCAACGCCGGCCAGGTGATGGTCAAAGGGGCGGATATTTGGACGCTGGACAACGACCAGTTGGCTGATTTCCGCCTGAACACTATCGGCTTCGTCTTTCAGGATTATCATCTATTTCCACGGCTGACCACGGCCGAGAACGTCGCCATCCCGCTGATTCTCAAGCAGCACAACTGGGACGAAGCCATCGCCGAGGCGAGGCAATACCTGGAGATCGTCGGTCTGAAAGACCGGGGCGAGATTCTGCCGGTGAAATTGTCCGGCGGGGAGCAACAGCGGGTGGCGATCGCGCGCGCAATCATCAGCCAGCCGCAGATCCTGATTCTCGATGAACCAACCGCCTCCCTGGATGGTGACACCGGGAGGATGATCATCTCTTTCGTCAAAGAGAAGATTTTGAATGAGAAGCGCTGCATCCTGATTGTGACCCATGATGCGCGCATCAATGAATATGCGGACCGGATTCTTCACATGGAAGATGGAATTCTCACCGCGGCAGACCAAGGAACCGAATGAATCCCGACGAGCCAAATCCTGAAGTAAAAGCGGCTGACCCGAAAGTGGAACCCACCGCACCCACGCCTGAAGCCAAGCCAACCGGGGGCAAACCTGATCCCAAGGCACTGGCGCTTACCCATGATACCAAAACGGACGCGCCGCAGCCTGAGGCCAAGGCGGCGATCAAACCGGAGGCCAAAGCCGGGAGCAAACCCAAAGGCGAGATGGAACCCAAAGCTGAGGCCAAACCAGCCGCGACCCAGGTGGCCACCAAGGCCAGCGCGCCCAGGCGGCCCATTGGCAACAAGATTATTTTTGCAGTTGCTTTCATCGGAATTCTGGCCGGGCTGGTGGCCGCCTATATTTTTGGCCTGGAGCGAAAGGCCCAGCCGCCGGTATTTAAACCGGTGAGCAACCCGTTTGAATCGGCCATTTATGCCAACGGCATGGTGGAGAGCGACCTGCCGAGCGGCGAAAACATCAATATCTTCCCGCAGGTTTCCGGGCCCATCACCCAGGTATGGGTGCAGGAAGGCCAGTCGGTGAAAGCCGGCACGCGGTTGTTCGCCATTGAAGATTCCGTGCCGCGAGCCAACACGGAACTGGCGGCCGCCAACTTGAAACTGGCGCGCGACCAATATGACAAAGACCGTGCCGCTTATGATCTGGATGCGAAGTCCGTCAGCAAGGACGTGTTGGATACGGCGGAGGACACCGTCAACCAGGCGGCCGCCGCCCTCAAAGCGGCCGACGCGCTGTTGCAATATTATTCAGTCCAAGCGCCGGTGGATGGCGTGGTGCTGGCGGTCAATGCCGCGGTCGGCGGCTATGTATCTTCGCAGGGCAACTATGACACGTATACCGAGTTGTTCGACCCGCTGGTGATCATGAGCGGCCCGCAAGACTACTTGGACGTGCGCTGTTTCGTGGACGAGATTCTGGTCTCACGGCTGCCGTCAAAGTGGCATATCCAGGCGCAGATGCAGATCACTGGGACGGATATCAAGGTGCCGCTGGAGTTCGTCCGGGTGCAGCCTTACATCTCCCCCAAGATCGAGCTGTCCAATCAGAAGCAGGAGCAAGTGGACCTGCGGGTGCTGCCGGTGATTTTCCGGTTCCAAAAGCAGGACGCCCCGGTCTATCCGGGCCAAATGGTGGATGTGTTCATCGGGCAGAAATGATCTTTTATGAGATACCGCGGCATCCTCCGGATCGGCTTCAAGCTGCTGGTCAATGATCGGGGCAAGTTTTTCGCCCTGTTGATCGGGATCACCTTCGCCGTGTTTCTGATGATGGAAATGACGGCCATGTTCGCGGGCATTCTCAACCGGGCCTTTTCACCGGTCACCAATATCGGGGCGACGATGTGGATCATGGATCCGGCGGTCAATACGGCCACGAGTCCGATCCCCCTGCCGGACTATGTGCTGGACGCGACGCGCAGCATGGACGGGGTGAGCTATGCGGTGCCGCTTTTTATGGGGGGGGCGCTGGTCAAGCTGGCCAGCGGCACGTATCAAGGGGTCAATGTGGTCGGCCTGGACGACAGCAGCCTGTTTGGGCGGCCGGAACTGGAACAGGGCAACATCCAGGACATCTATGCCGACAACACCTTTTTCGTGGTGGATGACGCTGAGTTTTCCAAGCTGGAGAACCCCAAGATTGGCACGGCCTTCGAATTGAATGATCACCGCGGCACGATTGTGGGCATTGCCCGGGTCGTCTCCAACGGGTTGAACGGCGTGCCCACACTGTATACCACCTATCATCGCGCGATCGAATACCTTCCCTCGACGCGTTTCACCATGTCGTATGTCCTGGTGCAGCCGAAGAACGACGCGGCCGTGGCCGGCATCAAGCGGCAAGTCGCCAAACTTGGCTACGTGGCCTTCACCAAGGAGGAATTCAACAACCGCATCACCCATTACTACACCTACCAGACCGGGATTGGCACCAACATCCTGTTGATGACCATCATTGCCTTTATCGTCGGGCTATCCATCTCGGGCCAGACCTTCTACACCTTCATCCTGGAAAACCTGGAAAAATTCGGCGCCCTCAAGGCCATCGGCGCCAAAGGGCGCGAGCTGATTTACATGATCCTGTTCATGGCGTTCTTTACGGCCATGATCGGCTATGGCCTCGGCATCGGCCTGGTGACGCTGATGATCACGATCGCCAAGTCCAGACTGCCCAATTATGCCGCCACGATCACGTTTTGGAATCTGGGGCTCGCCTTTGGCATGGTGCTGCTGATCGCCGGCATTTCCAGCTACATCGGCATACGCAAGGTGCTCAAGATTGAGCCGTTCGACATTTTCCGGGGCTAGTCATGTTTTATCCAATGAAAACAAATATTTCGAGGATCAAAGCAGCGACCAGGATGGCTTTGGGGTCACTGGCCGCCCTGCTGCTGTTTGCTGGCTGCAGTTTCGCGCCGGTTTATACGCCGCCAGCCGTCCCGGCCGCGGCCGCTTTCAAGGAGTTAACGCCGTCACAGTTCAATGCCACGGACGGCTGGAAGGCCGCCACGCCAGGTGACAGCCTGATTCGTGGCCGGTGGTGGGAAGTGTTTCAGGATCCGGAGTTAAACGCATTCGAGAGCCAGGTGGCGGATTCCAACCAGAGTGTGGCAGCCGCACTGGCCAATTTCCTCGCCGCCCGGGCCGTGGTGAAACAAGCCCGCTCGCAGTATTTTCCCACCGTCACGGCCGGGCCTTCAGTCATGCGCTCCCGCCAGTCCACCCAGGCGGCTCCGTCAAAGGCGGTGACCAGCACGGAGTACGCGCTGCCCATTGACGCCTCGTGGGAGCCGGATTTGTGGGGCCGCATCCGGAACACGGTAAAGGCCAATTCGCTGGAAGCGCAGGCGACGCTAGCGGATCTCGGAAACGTGCGGCTGACCGTGGAGGCGGAGGTGGCGGTGGACTATTTTCAGCTGCGCATTCTCGACGCGGAGAAGCAGCTCTTGGAGTCGTCGGCCACCGCCTATCTGCAGTCGCTGAATTTGACCCGCGTCCAGGAGGGCACCGGGCTCGCGTCCGGCCAGGCCACCGATCTGGCGGAGACGCAACTGGAAATCACGCGCGCGGAAGCCGCGGACCTGGGCATCCAACGTGCGCAGCTCGCACATGCCCTGGCGATGCTCCTGGGAAAATCGGCCTCGTCCTTTTCCATCGCCACCAATTTGTTCACCGCCGGGCCGGTGGCCATTCCCTTCGGCGTCCCCTCGGAATTGCTGGAGCGCCGTCCGGACATCGCCGCCGCCGAGCGCCGGGCGGCGGAGGCCAACGCGCAAATCGGCGTGGCGCGCGCAGCCTATTATCCGAGCATTACGTTGAGTGGCGCGGCGGGATACCAAAGCACCTCCCTTAAAGACCTGTTTTCCGCGCCGGGTCTGGCATGGTCCGTTGGTTCGACGCTGGCGCAAACGCTTTTCGACGGGGGCTTGCGCAAGGCGGTCACCGAACAGGCCCGCGCCGTCTACCAAGGCACCGTGGCCAACTATCGGCAGACCGTGCTCACCGCCTTTCAGGAAGTCGAAGACAATCTATCGACGTTGCGAATCCTGTCCCAGGAACTCCGCGAACAGAATGCCGCCATTGAATCATCGCAACAATACCTCACGTCCGCCAACGCCCGTTACCAGGTCGGCCTGGATAATTACCTGGCGGTCATCACGGCCCAAATCACCTTGTTGACCAATCAACGGACGGGGCAAAACCTGCAAATGGAACAACTGACGGCCAGCGTCCAGCTAATCAAGGCCCTGGGTGGCGGCTGGACTGTTTCACCGGAAACCATGGCGGCCACACCATGAGGGCCCGGCGCAGCTTTACCTCCGGTCGGGTTATACCCCATGGCAACCACCAGCACGTTAGCCGATGATACCGAACATGGACAACAAGACATGGTTTGTCGAGGTAGCGGTGGCCACGTGTATCTTGGCGGTATCCATTGTAGCGTTCAGTTTAATGGTTGGCCAAAGTGTATGGAAGAGCCTGGCTGGCAAATGAACACTGCCCCCTCCACGCCGCAAGGTGTTACCTTGGCCGTCCACGGGCTTCACAAGAGCTATCACGGAAACGAAGTGCTCAAAGGCATCGATTTCGAGGTGCAAGCCGGCGAAATTTTTGTCATCGTTGGCCGGAGTGGCAGCGGCAAATCGGTCCTGCTCCGGCAGCTCATTGGCTTGGAAGAGCCGGACCGGGGACAAGTTCTGATCAATGGCCAACCGATCCAATCGCCGGAAATCACCACGCGCTACCGCGTGGCGATGGTTTTTCAGTCCGGCGCACTGCTGACCTCCATGACCGTCGGGGAAAACGTCGGGTTTTATCTGGCCGAGCATCACCTGAAATCTCCTGGCGAAATCGCAGCCATCGTTGCCCAGGACCTCGAACAAGTTGGGCTGACCGGCAGCGAAAACAAAATGCCGGACGAACTTTCGGGCGGCATGCGGAAGCGCGTGGCGATTGCCCGGGCCCTGGCGGTGGAGCCGCAGTTGATCTTCTACGACGAACCGACCAGCGAGTTGGACCCGATTTCAGCGGCGAGCATTGTCGAGGATATCATAAAGCTAAACGGACGGACCCATGCCACCACGATCATTGTTTCGCATGATCGTGACCTGGCCTTCCGCATTGCTGATCACGTGGCGATGATCGAGGACGGCTGCATCATCGCCATCGGCACGCCGGCTGAAATCAAACGCGATCCCGATCCGCGGGTGCAACAGTTTATTAATGCTGGCATTCCCAACCGGGCCTCTGCTTCCATTAATCGGCAGACGCCGGTGCCCATTCCCGTTGCCGTGGCCACTGAATGACACGCTCCTCATGAAATCCAAACTCCCGAATCCCCCCGCCCCCAATCTGGCACCCCCGATCGTCGTCGGCCCCGTGGCCACCGAGTCGGATGCGCTGCTGAAGGATCTGGCCGAACAAAGGGAACTGCACTTGCGCCTGGCCGCCGACTTTGAGAATTTTAAGCGGCGTAGCCGACAGGAGAGCGAGGTTCAGGCCAGCGCGCAAAAGGCAGCTTTCATCGTCGAGCTCTTGCCAGTCCTCGACAACCTCGAACGGGCGCTCGCCTCCGGCGCCACGCGGGATGCCTCCCCATTCCATCAGGGGGTGGAGATGACGTTAAAACAATTGCAACAGTTGCTCCGCCAGCACGGCGTCGAGAGCGAGGAACTCGTGGGCCAGCCGTTCAACCCGCACCGGCACGAAGCGCTTTCCCAGGGCCATGATGAGGCCCAACCCGACCACGTGATTCTCGCGGTGAGCCAGCGCGGATACCGGCGGGGTGAACAGGTGATCCGGCCGGCCAAGGTGGTGGTGAACAACCTGCCTCCTGCCAAACAAGGCCACCATGGCCGTTGAATTCAAAGATTACTATCGCGTGCTGGGCGTGGCGCCCACGGCGACGGAGGAAGACATCAAGAAGGCCTTTCGCACGCTCGCGCGAAAGTATCATCCGGATGTCGCCAAGGATAAAAAAACGGCGGAGGAAAAGTTCAAGGAGATCAACGAGGCCAATGAGGTCTTGAGTAATC
>Ga0181535_10006124_pt1 | contig 12607 bp, 10 predicted proteins | sample PEATcosm2014_Bin_44_FD_119774 | JGI IMG/M metagenome (GOLD analysis project Ga0181535, IMG submission 119774) | Peatland microbial communities from MTU Mesocosm Facility, Houghton, MI, USA - PEATcosm2014_Bin17_30_metaG | ecosystem: Environmental > Terrestrial > Soil > Wetlands > Peat | place...
CAGGTGGGTGGTTAACGCTGGTTGAACCAACATTCATGAACAGGGGCTCGACTCGACAATCGGTTCTGTGTGCCGTGTCCGCCAGTCCGGAATGCCTAATGAACCGCGGAGAGCTCCACCGTCTTTGGACGGGTTCACCAGCGCATCACTCACGGCCCAGTGGGTCGGATTCTACCTTCCTTTGAAAACAACCTGACAGCTACGCGTGCGGTCAAAATGCCGTATGCTGACTCAGGTGTATCCAGTTCTCTTCCACATCGGTGCGGTGGTAATTCCGTCCTATGGCGCGATGGCGGCGTCGGGCGTTTTGCTGGCGCTGTTCCTGGCGCAGCGTACGGCACGCATTGTTTGTCTGGATGCGGGGCAGGTGTGGAACCTATGCGTTGTTGCGCTGTTTGCGGCCCTGGCGGGCCAGCGGTTGCTGCTGATCGCGATGAACTGGGATGAGGTGCGCCGCCATCCGTCATGGGTGCTGGGGTTGGCAATGGTTCATCATCCGCTGCTGAGTGCGACCGGAGCGCTGGCGGGGGTCGTTTTCGCCGGGGTATATGCACACTTGAAGGGCATGAGCGCGTGGAGCACGGCCGATGCGCTCGCCGGTCCGTTGGCCCTGGGTTTGGCCGTTGAACAAGTGGGCGGACTGCTAGCGGGGTCGGGCTACGGAATGGCAACCAATGCGCGCTGGGCTGTCACCTACGTCAATCCGCTGGCTGCGCGCTGGAGCGGGGCGCCACTGGGCATTCCCCTGCACCCCGTGCAGGCCTATGCAGCACTGGGATTCTTGACGCTGTCGGCATTGCTGTTTGCGGGTATGGCGGCGAGACGGCAACCAGGGGACATTGCGGGGTCGGGTTTGCTGGGCATTGGCGTTGTGGTGTTCTTGACAGAACTGTGGCGCGATCCTGAAGGGCGGGGCGTGCTTCTGGGCGGAGGGCTGGACGGTCCGCAGGTGGGCGCTGTTTTGTTGGTGCTGGCAGGAGGATTTGTGCTGATGGAACGCAAGAGCGCGAGCAGGAAGAGCGAGGCGCAACATGGGTGAGGTTGGAAAGCTGGAACTTCGCAGCATCGATGTGCCTGCTGAAGCCGCCGGGCAGCGGCTTGACATGTTTCTTGTGTCGAAGCTTGAAGGTGTGAGCCGCTCCCGTGTGCAGCTGCTGATGGACCAGGGCGATGTAGTGGTGAACGGCGAGCGCGAAAAGGCTTCAATGAAGTTGCGCGGCGGAGAGCATATCGCCATCACGGGCGAACCGCATCCAGCGCCTTTGAAGGCAACGGCGGAAGATATCCCGCTGGACGTTGTATACGAAGACACAGATCTTGCAGTGGTAAACAAGCCTGCGGGCATGATGGTCCACGCCGGATCAGGGCAGAATGAAGACGCGCGCGGACAGGGAACGCTGGTGAACGCGTTGCTGCACCGGTTCAATGCCCTCTCTTCAACGGGCGGAGAACTGCGACCGGGCATTGTGCACAGGCTGGACAAAGACACCAGCGGCTTGATTGTGGTGGCCAAGAATGACCGCGCTCATGCTGCACTCGGAGAGATGTTTGCTACCCGGCAAATCAAGAAGACGTATGTTGCCCTGGTGCATGGGGCGATGGAGCGCGCAAGAGGGACGATTAACGCGAGTGTAGGCCGCGACCCAACGCGGCGCACTCGAATGACCGCGAAGCCTCAGGACAACGCACGATCGGCGGTCTCGCACTACGAGGTGGTGCGGCGGCTGGCGAATCGATTTGGCAAGTTCACACTGATTCGGGTCCGCATTGAGACCGGGCGGACACACCAGATCAGGGTGCACATGGCTTCGATCGGCCACCCGGTGGTTGGAGATTCACTTTACGGCGCGGCTGGTCAACTGACAGACCAGGTTGCGTCACAGGCGGCGCAGTCGAAGGCGGCGCGACGGAAATCGGAACCGGAGAAGCTGCGGTTGGGGCGGAACTTTCTTCACGCGGCAAACCTGGAGTTCGCGCACCCTTTAACGGGGAAGCTCGTCAAACTTGAGGCGCCGCTGCCTGAAGAGTTGGAGCATTTCCTGAGCCAGATTGAAGCGCCCTCTACCAAAACGGCACAGTACTGACGTACCTGAAAGGATTCCCGGCTGGTTTTGAAGGGATGCGGGGAATCGGGGACGATTGCTAAAATGAGAACGCCATGATGAGAAATCTAATTGGAGCCGCGCTTGCGACGGCGCTTTTGACTGTCGCACTGCCGGCACAGCAAACAGCGCCCCAACCTCCCACTTCGGTGCCTGACCAGACTGGGGATGCAAGCGTTCCCGTGGTCAAAATCAATGCGAACGAGGTCAGCCTCATCTTTACCGTGACTGACCGGCATGGGCACTATATCCCCAACCTGCAGCAAAGCGACTTTGCTTTGCTTGACGACCAGAAGGCTCCTGAGAAGGTCAACTCCTTTCATCAGCAGATCAATCTTCCGCTGCGTGTTGCGATTGTGATTGACGCCAGCACATCGATTCGTACGCGATTCCAGTTTGAGCAGCAGTCGGCCCAGGAGTTTTTGATTCAGGTTCTCAAGGCCAAGAGCGATCGCGCCTTTGTGATGGGGTTCGATGTGACCCCGACCGTGATGCAGGACTGGACCAACAACGTGGACGCGCTTCAAACGGGGATTGACCGGTTGCGCCCCGGTGGCGGCACTGCGTTGTTCGATGCCATCTACACCGCGTGCCGCGACAAGCTGCTGGATGCGCACGTGACGGAGCCGGTGCGCAAGGCGATGGTGCTGCTCTCAGACGGCGACGACAACCAGAGCCGCGTTCACCCGGACGAAGCGATCAAAGAGTGCGAGAGGGCAGAGACCATTATTTATGCCATCAGCACCAATTGGACGCCGAGCCGCGGCAAGGGCGACGATGTACTGACGCAAATGTCCGAGGCGACAGGCGGCAAGGTCTTTTTTCCGCCGTCGGTAGAAGAGGTTTCAAACAGCTTTGCATCCATTGAAGAAGAGCTGCGCAGCCAGTACGCATTGAATTACACGCCGGCCGATTTCAAAAACGACGGGGCCTTCAGGCCGATCTATCTATATTGCACCGATCGACGTTACCAGGTTCGAGCCAAGAAGGGGTACTTCGCGCCTCGCCAATAGTCGAAGATTTGAGCGGCAGAACGTCGCGCGTCAGCTGTTGGGTGGGTGATTCAGCCAGCGAAGTGCATCTATGATGGGCCCAAATCACTTTGCGAGTTTGCAGCCAGCAACGCCAGGAGTTCGCCTTCGTCGAGGACTGGAATCTTGAGTTCCAGAGCCTTGTCGAGTTTGGAGCCAGCCTCTTCACCGGCTACGACATAGTTGGTTTTCTTGCTCACCGAACCTGCTGCCTTACCGCCAGCATCTTCGATTTTCCGTCTTGCCTCTTCGCGGGAGAGCGTGGGCAAGGTGCCGGTGAGGACAAAGGTCAGCCCCGCAAGCTGGGTTGAACGTTGCTTCCGTTCGGCGGTCATGTCAACACCAGCGTCTTTGAGCTTCTGGATGAGACCAAGGTTCCCCGGCTGCGCGAAGAACTCCAAAATCGCCTGAGAGATTCGTGGACCCACCTCCTCGACTCTTTCCAATTCTTCGGCGGAGGCGGACTCCAGAGCTTCGATCGAACCGAACTCTGCTGCGAGCAACTCGGCCGTGCGTTCACCCACAAAGCGAATGCCCAGGCCCATCAGAACGCGGGCGAGTCCTGCCTTCTTCGAGCGTTCAATTTCGTCGAGAAGCGTGATGGCTGACTTTTCCGCCAAACGATCGAGGGCAATCAGTTCATCCTTTTTCAAAGCGTAAAGATCGGCGACGCTGTGCACCATGTCGCGATCAAGCAGCTGTTGCACAACGGCGTCGCCCAGGCCTTCGATATTCATGACGCTGCGACGGCCAAAGTGGAGCAGGCTCTCGCGCAGCTTGGCGGGGCAGTTAGCGTTGACGCAGCGATAGTCCACTTCGCCCTCGACGCGCACGACCTCGCTCTGGCATTCGGGGCAACGCGTTGGGAACGCGAAAGGCGTAGTGCCGCGCGGATGGTCAGCATCTTGAAAGACTTCAACGACCTTGGGGATTACGTCTCCACCGCGTTCAACTTTGACCCAGTCGCCAACCAGAAGGCCAAGGCGTTCGATAAAGTCAGCGTTGTGCAGTGTGGCGCGGCTCACCGTGGTGCCAGCGATGAAGACGGGCGTGAGTTCGGCTACCGGCGTAAGTTTTCCGGTGCGTCCCACCTGAACGGTGATGTCGCGGACCTGTGTGATTGCTGATTTGGCTGTGAATTTGTAGGCGATAGCCCAGCGCGGAGCGCGGCCTGTGTAGCCGAGGCGCTGTTGCGTGGCGTGGAAGTCGACCTTGATAACAACGCCATCGATCTCGTAGCCGAGCGTGGCGCGATCCTGCTCGGCGTGATCGATGAATCTGGTCATCTCCTCGACCGACGATACGAGCTTGCTGTGCGGGTTGACGCGGAAGCCCAGCGCGGTAAGGACGTCGAGCGTCGCCCGTTGGCCCTGAGGCCAATACTCGCCATCAACGAGGAGGAAGTATGCAAAGAAGACAAGCCTGCGATTGGCGACAATGGCGGGCTCAAGCGTGCGCAGTGTGCCGGCCGCGGCATTCCGAGGATTGACTGCGGCGGGCAAACCCTGCTGTTCGCGCTCCTCATTCAAGCGCTGGAAAGCCGCCTCGGGCATTACCACTTCGCCACGGACCTCAAAAGTTGGCGGCAGGCTTGCTGCTTTCAAACGGTCGGCTGAGATTGAAAGCGGCACACTGCGGATGGTGCGCGCATTCGAGGTCACGTCTTCGCCGATCTGGCCGTCGCCGCGGGTGATGCCACGCGCAAGGCGGGCACCGCCGGTTTCAGTTGCTTCATAGTGGAGGGCGATGCTGAGGCCGTCGAGCTTGAGCTCCGCCGTGTACTCGACGGGGAGCCCGCCGGCGAGCTCGCGAACACGGCGATCCCAATCGGCCAGCTCCTCGGCGGAGTAGGCATTGTCAAGCGAGAGCATGGGACGCGAATGGCTCACTTTCTTGAAGCCTTCGGCGGGCTTGCCGCCTACGCGCTGGGTTGGCGAGTCGAGGGTTAGAAGGTCGGGGTGCGCGGTCTCGATGCTTTTGAGCTCGTTCATCAGCGCGTCGTACTGGGCGTCGCTGATCTCCGGGGCGTCCATGACGTAATACAAGTGCTCGTGGCGGCGGAGCTCGGAGCGCAGTTCGTGGGCGCGGTGGGCCGCGGCCGAGTCTTTGTTGGCGGGGTCGCCCATGGGGAGAATTATAGGAGGCTGTGGGGCAGGGTAGTATGGTTGGCAGATCGCATATGGAACCGATAACGCATTTTCTTACTGGGGCATGCATTGGACGCGCGGGGCTGAACCGCAAGACGCGGTATGCAACGCTGGCTGCTGTGCTGGCGGCAGAAGCCGCGGACATGGATGTGTTTTGGGGGTTGCGCGGGCCGGTCGAGGAACTAAAACACCACCGCGGAATTACACATACGTTCGTCGCTGTGCCGGTGGTGGCTGGGGTTGTAGTGGGGCTGGTGTGGCTGCTTGATGTGTGGGTTCAGCGGCGAAGGCGCAGAAAACTGGCCGCCGCGACCCCACGCGTAATGGACCCGGGCGCACCGGAGCCACGGATTCCACAGCTGGTGCATTGGGGCTGGCTCTCCGCAACAGCGCTGATCGCATCCCTGAGCCACTTGTTGCTGGATTGGACCAACAATTATGGCCTGCGGCCTTTCTTCCCCTTCAATCCGCGCTGGTACGCGGGCAGCTTCATGTTTATTGCGGAGCCTTTGCTGTGGGCTCTGTTCCTGTTGGCGCTTATCATGCCGTGGCTGTTTGGACTGGTGGCCGGGGAGATTGGCGAACGGCGAAAGGAGTTTCGTGGGCGAGGATGGGCGATTTTCGCGCTGACAGGCATGGTGCTGTTGTGGGCCTGGCGATGGGAGGAGCATTGGGAGGCCAGTTCGCTGTTAGAGAAGACACAAGTGGCATCGGCTTCGGTGACGCGGATGGGCATTGAGCCGTATCCGGTGAATCCGTTTCGCTGGCACGTAGTTTTGGAAACGCCTGCCTTCTACCAGACTGCAGAGGTGGACACGCTGACCGGGGTGATCGACAGCGACCCGCAGAAAGACGTGCAATTCAAGCCGCCCGCGACTGCGGCTACCGAAGTAGCCAAACGAACGCCTCTGGGCCAGGTGTACCTGGACTGGGGGACATGGGCGGTGGTGCGTGATGTAGGGCAGGTCCCGGTTGCTGCGATGGCGGCGCCAGAACTGGTGCCCGGCAGGACATGGACGACCGTGGAATTCAAGGACCTGCGTTTCGATTATTCGTTTATAGGAAACGGCAGGGAAACTGGCCGGTCAGCGCTGAGGGGCTGGGTTTATGTCGTAGACGGTCGGGACGATGCCGGCGAAGCTATGGACGGGCGTGAACAACACTAGGCTATTTTTATTCTGGTGAATAGATTTGTTGGTGTGATAGAACGATTCCGGTTGACCGAGCGGCCTGTGGACCCCAGAATGAAGAGAGTCGCACTTGCCGCCATCCCCACTCCAGGACCTGGTCCTGGAAATCGAAGAAATTGAGGTTTTCATGCCTGCTTATCTGTTATTGCTTGTTGCCGTTTTGAGCCGTTTGCTGCCCCATGCGGGCATGTGGAACTTTGCCGCGGTTGGCGGCGCATTGCTGTATTTTGGCGCCCGGCGGTCATGGCGGGAGATGCTTGGCCCCCTGGCAGTGCTGATGGCCTGCGATTACTACCTGACGGTCTATGTCTACCACTACGGCTTCCTCGCGCAGGACTACTTGCCTACATGGGCGTGGTATGTTGCGGCGATGGCGCTGGGTCAGATTCTGCTGCACAGCCGGACAACGTTTGTGCGGGCCGGCGCGGCGACTCTTCTGGGGCCGACGTCGTTCTTTTTGATTTCAAATTACGCGGTGTGGGCGACCGGCGCAATGTACCCGCGCACGACTGCAGGACTGGCTACCTGCTACGCGGCTGGGCTTCCCTTCTATCGCAATGATGTGGTTTCAACGGCGATTGTGGTTGCGGTGGCATTTGGCGTTCCGGTGCTGGTACGGCGACTGAGCGGGGCTCAGGAACGGACTGCGCTGGCAGCGAAGTAGCTTTCTCAAGTCTCGCACTCTCGGTGAAGAGGCGGGGCATCCAATAAATTCTGCTCGAAGATTGCCCAGGTTTCTCCTCCGCGGGGGACGAGATCTCGGAGGTGCGTTGCGCCGTGTGCAGTCTATTCTTCGATGAGTTTGTCGGCGCGCTTTCTGCGCCTCCACCAGAAGGCGAATCCGCCGATTGCCAGTGCGCCAACAATGGCTACCAGGAGCAGCGCGTGGTGCTCGACGACCTGAACGGCTCCCGGCCCCAGTTTGAGCACGAGGAGCGAGAGCACCAACCATCGAACCATCCTGCCGCAGAATACGGACAGCATGAATGGAACCACCCTCATCTCGAATACGCCTGCGGCAAACACGAAGGCCTTCCACGGAGTGGGCGGGGGCAGCATGGAAGGGATCATCATGGCCAGGAATTCCTGACGTTCGAAGCGAGTGCGCATTCTCTCAAAGCGCTCACGATTGATCCGCTTGAGCAGAAAGAGTTCGCCGCCGGCACGTCCCAGCCCATAGGGAAGCAAACCGCCCAGCGCCGAGCCGAAGGCCGCCGTAAGGCAATAAAGCCAGAAGTGGCCCTTATCGTTCCAGATTGAGAAGGCCAGCAGAGCATCCATGGGAACTGGGAGGCTTGAAGAATCCAGGACTGCGAGCGCGCCGAGGCCCCAAATGCCGAATTTGGCCAGGAAGGGCATGAGTACAAGATTTAACTTGGCTATGAACCTGGCAAGAAACGACTTCAAACGGGTCCCCTTCCGCCTAATAATCCGTCTTAATCATCAGGAACCATTGTACGAGTCTCGCCAGAGCGCATGAATTTCAGCTGGAATGAGAGAATAGATAGAAAGGACTCGAAAGGGAGCGGTTGGGCGATGTGTGCCCGAGCAAGCTCCCAGGCAACTGATGCCAGCCAGTGAAGCTCCAACCAGCATGAACGAGCCCCAAGGGCCCAGCGAAAAAGGCCGCGTGCCGAAATCGGGCGCCACTCCGCTGATTAGCCTGAACATCGCCGGTCCGGAGCCGAGCGGCGGAGTCTCAGTCGCCAGTGAGGAAGAGCTGTCTCTGGAGACTCGCTCATCGAATACAGAGTTGCACGAGGCTGAAAGCGAGTCCGCCACTGAGAGCAGCGCTCCTGTGGTTCGGGGTTCGCGCTGGGTGGACTACGACACGCACGAACTGCTGGAGATGATCGGCGAACTCGAGGATGAGCGGCGTTGGGCTCGTCTGCGCGAGGGTGTCTGGATTGCGATTCTCATTCACCTTGCGATTCTTTCAGCGATTACCTGGATTCCGAAGTATGTCTTCAAAGTGCCCCAGGTGATCGATCCCATGGAAGCAATCAAGAATCGCAAGGATCTGCAGTATCTCGATCTCCCGCCCGACGCACTTCGGCAAGTGCAACCGAAGGTCAAGATCAACCCGGTTCCCGAAAAACCGACGGTGATGGACAAGAAGACGCTAGAGGCGCTGAACAAGGCTACACCGCCGCCAGCGCCTGCGCCGGTACCTCCAGCGCCCGCGCAAGTTCAGCAGCCGGCTCCAAGTCAACCGCCTCCATCCACCCCGCAGCCACAGCTTGAAACCCCTCGCCCTGCAGCAGTCCCGGCGCGTCCGAACTTTGCCATGGGATCGCAGAATCCGGCAGACCAGCTTCGGGATGCCATGCGGGGATCGCGTAACGCGGGGCAGGTTGCTCCGGGGAACATGGGCATGGGCGGACTAGCCCGTCACCCTGGGGCTGGCGGCGGTGTTGAGATTCTGAATCCCGAGCCGGGCGTCGACTTCAGTGCCTGGCTGCAGCGCTGGCATTGGGAGACGGAACACACATGGGATCCATTGATCCCAGACGAAGTGAACGCGCCGATCTTGAAGTCGGGCATGGTGGCGATTCGCTTCAGGGTACTTCCCAACGGCCGACTGATGGATAACAGCCTGGTGTTGGAAGGGCGTTCAGGCGATTCCGCATTGGACCGGGCGGCATGGGGAGCGCTTACGGGTTCAAACTATCCGCCGCTGCCCAGGGATTTTCACGGTCAGTATCTGGAACTCCGGGCTTACTTCCTCTACAACATGGAGCCGGGCCAGCGCTAGAGGCTGCGGTGCTCGCACGGCGGATCTTCACGCGCAATTCAAGCCGGTGCTAGATGCTGGCATCGGCTTGAAGCGGGGAGGTGGGCAATTCCACGTCGTCAGGCGGGTCGATGGGACCGTCACCGTGAGGCAAAGTGATGCCGTCCTGGGCGAGAAGCGCTTCGTAGATCGGAGTGTGCCTCCAGTGACGCGCCAGGGCGAATGCGCTCATGTTCGCGATCATCAAGGGCAGGACGAGGCCGTAGCCTCCTGTCATCTCAAAGACGATGAGGATCGAGGTCATGGGAGCGCGGATGATGCCAGCAAAAACCGCGCCCATGCCCACCACGGCGAAGGCACCGATGGCGTCAGACGAATGGTGGAAGAGATTGACGTCGAGGTAGCCGACCGCTCCGCCGAGCATGGCGCCCATGAAGAGTGCCGGGGCAAAGATGCCTCCCGATCCGCCGCTCGAGTAAGAGCAGACGGTGGCCAGGAGTTTGAGAACGCAGAAAGAAATCATGCACACAACGGGCAACGTGCCGGTAAGTGCGATTGTCAGGGTCTTGTAGGGATCGCCGGCAATACCGTTGAGTTGGAAGAGCTGGAGACCCAGAACAGCTATGCAGCCCACGGCCAATCCGCCAATTGAAGGCTGAACCCATTTGGGCACACTCGAAAGCTGCCTGAACCGGATGCGCAGCCACAGCAACGAGTCAGTGAAGGCGACGGAAACAACAGCCGCCAAAAAACCGAGCAGTGCGTACCACACCAGGGACGAAGCGTTGCCGAGGGCGTAGGCCCGCTGCACGTGAAAGACGGGGTTCGAGCCGAGAATGGAGTGCTCGACGACGGCGGCGAGTGCTGCAGCTACGATGACGCCGGAGAGCATGGTCTGATCCAGATCGCCGATGAGTTCTTCAAGGGTAAATGTGATGGCAGCAATGGGGGCGTTGAAGGCAGCGGCGATGCCTGCGGCCATTCCAACAGAGGCCATGCGGCGGCAGTTTTTGGGGCTGAGCCGGGCAGCGCGGGCCAGCAGACTGCTCACGCCAGCGCAGATCTGGACGGTTGGACCCTCGAGGCCGAGCGAGGCACCTGAGCCGATCTGCACAGCGCAAAGAATAAACTTGCCGATCGTCTCCCGGAGGGTAACGTAGCCGTTGCGCAATGCAAAGGCAACCTTCACCTGGGGTATTCCGCTACCGGCGGCGGCTGGGGCAACGTAAGTGAGGCCGAGGCCGACCAAGAGGCCGCCTAGCCCGGGCGTGAGGATGGTCCACCAGATCCAACTGTAGCCCTGTGCATGGTTGGCGCGGTCAATCAAGAGCGCTTCAAGCCATCCAATGCTCAGATGAAAGGCGACCGCAGCCAGACCGCACAGCCCGCCTGCCAGGATGGTGACGCCCAGGAGCCGTTGGCGCTCAGAGGGCACGCGGCGGGTGAGCCACGCCAGAAACCGCGTGTATAGTCCAGGAAATCCTACCCAATAGCCGGGTTTCGGCGCTTCCTCGCTGGATGATTGCGTCACACTCCCAGTATAGAAGCGAATCGGAGCCTGGCGACCTACCGCTTTGGTTCGGTTGCGTTGAGTAGTTCGATCAAGTAGTCCTTCCAAACTGCGGCGACAGTGTGAGTTCCATGGCCGCGCGTGGCATCCGAGATGGGGATGAGAATGAAGCGCGCATGGGACATGCGCTTAACCATTCTTTCCGCAATTCCCAACTCTGGCGGGTTGATGTAATCGTCGGCCGAGTTGATCCACAGCACAGGCGTGTTGATCTGTTCGAGGCGGGAACTAGGGTCGTAGTTGCGGCTGGCGTTGACGTAGTAGATGAGGTCGTTCGCGTCGGTATTGGCCGTGGTGCGCGCAAGGTACTGGTCGACATATTTTTCTGCCGATTCGCGTGTGGGCTCATTCTTCTGCATCTGGAGCGGGCTTGATCCCATGACCAGAAGCATTTCGTTGGCGTTGCGCAGGCCCAAGGCAGGCTCGGTTTTGTATTCACCGTCCATCCACGCGGGATCGAGCTTGATGCCCTGGATGGCCATGTAGCGCATCATGCGGTTGCGTCCTGCAATCTGGATCGGCAGACAGGCGAAGGGAGCAAGGGCGTCGGCGAAATCGGGGTAGGTTTCTCCCCAGACGAATGTCTGCATGCAACCCATCGAGGTCCCAAGGATGAGGCGGAGATGATCGATCTTCATCTGGTCGAGCATCATGTGCTGGCTTCGGACCATGTCGTCGTAGTCGTAGGCTGGGAACCTCATATGCAAGCCGTCAGAGGGCTTTGAGCTTTCGCCGTGGCCAATGTCGTCAGGCAGGATGATGAAGTACCTGGTGATATCGAGCGGCTGGCCGGGGCCAAAGAGAACATTCGAAAAGACGGGGGTCATTAAGGAGTGGGCATTTCCGCCGGTGCCATGCAGCAAGAGGATGGCGTTATCCACGTGGCCGGCGGCGTTGCGGTGAGGCGTGCCGAGGGTGAGGTAATGCAGCTTGAGCTGGGGCAGGGTCTCGCCGGTGCCGAAGCGAAAGTTGGGCAGAACCACAATGCCGTCAACGGTGGGCCAGGTCACAACAGGTGCGGCAGGCGGATTCGCAGCGGGCATGGACATCGTCTGGCTGTGCGCGGCCACGCTAAGGAAGAGCACAGCGGGAATTGAGAGAAAGGCATTGTGCAGCCGCATCGGGACCTCCTGAGGCTTTGGGATTGAGGATAACTTCCGGTTCTGAATCCGTACAGTGAAGGTTTGAATCGGGCGGATTGAGAGGCGTCCGGCGAAGCGAGAATTTTTGGTTGTTTTCAGTTCCGGATGGGTCTTCCCTGAATCAGGACTTGGCGCTAGAATTTGAGTGTCTGCCATGTTCAGCCGTTCCGCAGTTCGAATTTCATCGACGCCCGTGCTGAAGCGGTTCCACCGCGGCCGGCCCGACCGTGGACGTAGCGCCTCCCGCTGATTAATCTAATCCCGATGATTATTGCTCCGTAGGTCTCTGAAGCGAGACTTCGGCAGCCCGCACTCTCAGGTCTCAAAGACGAGACCTGGGGCATCCGTGTTTAGAGATCCATCCGCCGATGCGCGGATAGAAAGGCTTCCTACGATGAATAGCTTTGACAGCCGGGGCACACTGACCTCCGGCAATCGGAATTACACGATGTATCGGCTTGCTGCGCTTGAGGCGCGCGGATTCAACCTGAGCCGGCTGCCGTTCAGCCTGAAGATTCTGCTTGAGAACCTGCTGCGCCGCGAAGATGGCGTGAACGTGACAGCGGCGGACATTGAGTTTCTGGCCAACTGGGATGCGAAGGCCGAGCCCAGCAGGGAGATTGCTTACATGCCGGCGCGCGTGCTGATGCAGGATTTTACGGGCGTGCCTGCGATCGTGGACCTTGGCGCG
>Ga0181535_10006125_pt1 | contig 12606 bp, 13 predicted proteins | sample PEATcosm2014_Bin_44_FD_119774 | JGI IMG/M metagenome (GOLD analysis project Ga0181535, IMG submission 119774) | Peatland microbial communities from MTU Mesocosm Facility, Houghton, MI, USA - PEATcosm2014_Bin17_30_metaG | ecosystem: Environmental > Terrestrial > Soil > Wetlands > Peat | place...
CCGTTGCCGATGGGCAGATCGGTGAGTATGTGCCCGTCCGTGGCTGAGAGAACAATCATGTTGTTCTTCTCGCGGCAGGAGGCGAAGAGGATGTTGTTCTTTGCGTCGAGCGCAAGGCCGGCGCATCCTCCACCCTTACTCGAAATGTCGTACTTTCCGATCATCTGCATGGTGTTTGCGTCGATGACGGCAATGGCTGCCTTGTCTACGATGTCGACGTAGATTTTGCCGTGGCCGTCGGTGGCGGCCTGCTCCGGTGCGCCGCCGATGTCGATGGTGTCGAGGATTGAGCCATCCTTGTCATCGAGGACAGTGATGTTCGGCGCGGAATGGCTGAGCACGTAGAAGCGATGATTGTAGGCGTCGTTGAGGTAGCCGTCAGGATTGCCCTGGACGTCGATCTTCTTCAGGATGGCAAATGTCTTCGCATCGAACATCGTCACCGGTTTCGAAGTGGCGAATCCGTGTCCGGTTGCGGTGTCGACGGCGCCGCCGTGCGCGCTGACGCCGGGAATATCGCCCACCTGGGCCAGGGTGTCGAGGTTAAAGACGCCGATGTGGCCAGCCGGTCCGGAGCGAGCGACATAAAGATTTCGACCTTCCGAATCAGCAGTCACGTAATCGAATCCGCCGTCGCCTCCCACTAGTTGAATCTTGAGCACCTTGTAGGGGCCGCTGTCCTGCGCTTGCGCGCGGCCGGCAAGCGCGAGAGTGGCGGAGAGTGCGGCAACGGTGAGTAGCTTCCAGACCATGGTTATCTCTCCAATGCAGATTTGGCGGGCGCCCGCGGATCGAACTATTTGAGTCGATGATGGACTTCCGGCTTTTCTGCAAATCGAGGATACACGCTGCTCCCGAAGATTGCGTGAATGCGGGGTATGTCGAAATGAACCACTCCAGAAGTGTTCTTGGGGATCACGGATAATCGTGAGCGCGAATTTTGGACACATTTCGACCCCGCGTTCGATCGATCAGTCATGGGTCAGAAATCAACGGGTCCGGGTAGCTCCCCCGACGGAGAGACCTGCGTTTGAGGCAATGGCCGGAGGCGCACCGTGAAACCGTTTGAAGGCAAGAATCGTGAGCACGACGAAGATTGCCATGACTACCACTTGAGTGAGTCCGAAGACCGGAGATGCCTGCGTGGGCGCGAGGGCTTTGAGCGCCGGCACTTTCTCAAACGACTGCACGATGAACACGAAGAAGTTGAAGTAGAGGGCCACACTCGCCGTGATGACATAGGTTCCGCGCCAGGCGCCGGCGAGGCTGCGGCCGTAGAGCGCAACGATCGCGAAAAGAAGCACAATCAGCGACAGGATTCCGACGACAATGCCGGGTGTGACGCCTTTGAACGGGAAGAGAAAGCCGGTCAAGCTGGTCAGGACCGTGGTGACGAGAAACAGCGCAGTGACGGCGGGAACCCGCCTGCCGCCGATCATGCCCACGACAACAACGAGTCCCGCGGCGATGCCAATCAGGCTGATGGCGACATGCAGGTAAGTGAAGGCAGCTAGGCTCATGCCAAGAATCATGGGATTGTCCTTTCGAGTTCCGTGGAAATGGCGCTACTTCGGGAAGGGACCGTCGCAACGGGTCCAGGAAAGAACAGAGTGTTTCCGGGGGGATTTTCTAGCGGTTTACCCTGCCGCCGCCGCGAGCAAAGCTTCAACTTTCGAGTCAAGATCGCGGGCGACCTGCGACGCGGCAAGATTACCATAAGGCGCGAGAAAGCTAGCCATTAAATCATAGGAAAGATGAACGCCATCGTTGCGTTCGTCGATGAGGATCGTGACCGGTGCGTAGGACCCGGCGTCCGGGACATGCTCTGCCATGCGTTTCATGATGAGAGGATTTCCGACGACAAGACGCAGGAGTCGGGGCGTGGTCGGGCCATGATCTTTGGCAATCATGTGTCCATGGTCGAAGCGGAGGAACTCCATAAACCCTGCGGGCCCGAGTGCAGCTTGGACCACTTTTTCGAACTCCGGCCAGGTCTTGGCCGCAACGACATTCTTTCCGAACTCGTGCATGTCGGGATGACCGATGGCGGCGTCAAGGGCTCGAATGACTTCATCGAATGGTTTGGAAGAGACGAGGCTAAAACGCTCTACAGCTATTGGACGAATCGCCATGCCGCACCTGCCTTTGCGCATTGGATGTAACGAGCCTGGTGTCGGGGCGCAAAGAATCTTGCTCGTCTTGCAGCGTGCCCTCCCACCCTTTCGCCAGGAAAAAGACGAAAGGATGGGGCACGGAGAGCATAAGGCGCGCTAGGCGCGTTCTTCGATGGCAATCCAGTGGCAGGGATACTCGGGGCCGATGTACTCGGCGCGCGGGCGGATCAGGCGGTTGTCGTCCAGCTGCTCGATGACGTGGGCGGCCCAGCCGGCGATGCGGCTGATGGCGAAGATGGGCGTGTAGAGATCGATGTCGATGCCCAACGTTGCGTAAGTGGAAGCGGAGTAAAAGTCGACGTTGGCGTTGAGCTTCTTGTCCTGCTTGATGTAGATCTCGATCGCGCGCGACATGTCAAACCATTTGGGCTGACCTGAATCTTTGCCGAGCTGCTCGCTCATGCGGCGTAGATGTGTGGCACGCGGGTCTTCGGTTTTGTAGACGCGATGGCCGAAGCCGGAGATCTTCTGCTTGGCGGCCAGCATGCCTTTGACGTATTCGACTGGGTCGGCTCCGGCTTTATCGATGGTGTGGAGCAGGCGCATTACGCCTTCATTTGCGCCGCCGTGCAGAGGTCCCTTGAGTGCGCCGATGGCGCCGGTGATGGCGGAATGAATGTCAGAGAGAGTGGCTGCGATGACGCGGGCGGCAAAGGTGGAGGCGTTCAGCTCGTGGTCGGCGTGGAGAATAAGTGCGATATCAAGGGTACGAGTTGCCGTTTCCGAGGGCTTGACGCCGTTGAGCATCCAAAGAAAATTTGCTGCGTGGGAGAGGGAGCGGTCGGGAGGGATGACTTCGAGGCCTTTGCGGAGGCGGTCGTAGATGGCCACAATGATGGCGATCTGCGCGGTCAGGTTATAGGCCTTGCGCACATTCGCGTCGTGCGAATTGTCTTTCTCGTCGGCGTCGTAAAAGCTGAGCGCCGACACCGCAGTTCGCAGAACCTCCATCGGCGTGGCGGAGGCAGGAAAGCTGCGCAGCATATCGACGATGCGCTGGTCGAGCGACCGGGCCAGCGCCAGTTGCGCCTGGAATTCGCGCAACTCGAACTGGTTGGGCAAGTGGCCGTTCCACAGCAGGTAGGTTGTTTCCTCAAAGGTGGAGCTTTCAGCCAGCTCATGAATGTCGATGCCACGGTAGGCGAGCACGCCCGCCTCTCCATCGATCCAGCAGATGCCGGAGTTGGCGGCGACAATTCCTTCCAAACCCTTTCCCGCGACAGCGGTAGACATGGCCTTTGGGCTCCCTCTTCGACAGATGTTCTTACAGAGTTATCGGCTGCGATATCGGCGCTGTGCAGCGCCTCCGCCGGAAAATGCAGCAAACTTCTTTATAGCTTAGCGGTTGATGTGTTGTCACGGCGGGGTTGCTGGAAGGCGGGGCAGTGACCCGCGCAGGAGCCACCGCGATCACGGTTCAGCACAGGATTCAAACTTTCATACGACTTGCTATAACAAACGAATGCGGCAACACGATTACGCACCCCGGCCTGCGCAAATCAAATGGCTCCTCGATTCCGACCCGGCGATTCGTTGGCAGGTGATGCGGGACCTTACCGATGAAGCACCCGATGCGATTGCTGCGAAGCGGTCTCGAGTTGCAACTGAAGGTTGGGGAGCCCAGCTTCTTGCCCGCCAATTGCCTGCTGGCCACTGGGGCGGTGGGCGGCATTGGGACCTTATTGCCACGTGGAGTCTCGTCGTCCTGAAAGACCTCGGGCTTGATCCTGCAAGCAAGCAGGCTCGCAGAATGATCGATCGCGTCGAAAAACGGCTCGTGTTTAAGCCGCTGAACAACCGGCCTTATCTTGAGGGCGAAACAGAGCCCTGCATCAACGGCAGAATCCTCGGTCTCGGCGCCTATTTCAAAGAACCGAATGATGCTCTGGTCGATCAACTGCTGAGCGAGCAGCTGGAAGATGGCGGCTGGAACTGCGAAGCACCCAAAAGACGACGCTCTTCGTTCCATACCACGATCTGTGTTCTTGAAGGACTGCTCGCGTACGAACGGGTGAAAAACGAACGAGAAGGGCGCAAGGCTGGGCGCGAATTAAAGGCTGTCGTCAAGGCGCGCAAGAAGGCAGAAGATTATTTGCTTGATCGTCGCATGTTTCGCTCGCTTCGATCCGGCGCAGTCATCGACAAACGCTGGCTGCGTTTCACATACCCGACGTTTTGGCACTACGATGTCTTGCGTGGTCTGGATTATCTGCGCGATGCGGGAATCAAGCCCGACAGTCGCGTCGATGAAGCTATCGAAGTCGTGATGAAGCGGCGCCATCAAAATGGCCGCTGGCCGCTGAACCTCCTTCATCCCGAAAAGATTCCATTGGCGATGGAGACTGCTGTCGGCAGCGCGAGCCGCTGGAACACGTTGCGCGCGCTCCGAGTTCTGCGTTGGTACAGCGAGTCCAGGGGTTAGTTGCGGATTACAGTTGTAGTTTCTTCGATCGATTGAAAAACGGCAAAATCCCGGGCCTGAACAGGCTGCGGAAAAAGTCAAAAAGTTCCGAGAAGAATTGTGAAATACATCCCTCAGCGGCTAAAGCCGGCGTCAATCCAACGACTTATCGGCACGAGTAAACTCGTGCCCTTTCAAAACCGCTCTTGGGACGAGTTTTTCCGCAGCCTGTAAAGGCCATCCGATTCGACACTTTTTCAGTAGGCTGGAGCCTACTGCTCGCTCCGGAATCTTCGATCTGCACGCCAATACTCGGTCGGAAAGCTGCCGTGAATTTGGCTTCGTTGCGGATCAAAGCAATACGGGCGACTTCCCCATGATTGCGGCGGACTCTGCGAGCCACCTCCGCCGCCGTTACTCTTTGCTGGTTCGGATCGAGGTAACCTCTCGCACCTGCCGCCATTTCGTTCTATAGTTGGTGCAATCCCCCGGAGGGGTTCTGGACGCGTTCTCTATATCGCCCAACAGCTTCCGGCTCATTGTCAGCCAGCGGGAGACTCTACCGAGGGAACTCCTGAATCGACTCGAATCGGGTTACGATTGCGCCTAGTTGGAAGCTGCGGTTCGTTCGAGCGGATCGCCAAGCAGGAGGAAAGGTAAACGATGAGTGACGAACTTGAAAATGCCCCGAGAACCTATTCGGGCGCGCTGCTGGCGGTGATCGGAGCAGCATTGGTGCTCGCGATAGCCGGGCTGATCTGGACTTATACGATAAGCACCCGCATAACGCACCAGGAAGCAGCGCTGGCGGACGCCAATCAGCAGAATGTGAAGCTGGCTGCCCAGCTACGCGAAACCAATGCACGGCTCACGGTAGCGACCGATGAACTCGGCAAGTCGCTGGGGTTGACGCAAAGGCAGTTGGACGAGCGGGCCCAAACCCTGATTGCGCGCGAGCAGGCCGACAGCCGCCGCCTTGAGACCGCGCAGAAACAGACCGAGCAGCAGGTGAGCGCTGTAGCCAGCGACGTCTCCAACGTGAAGACCGATGTCGGGGGCGTGAAGACCGATTTGACGCAGACGAAGACCGATCTGCAGGGCGCCATCTCGCAGCTGACGTCAATGAAGGGCGACCTGAGCGGCCACTCGAGCCTGATTGCGCGCAATGCGGAGGAGCTCGAGGTGCTGAAGCACAAGGGAGACCGCAATTACTACGAGTTCACGCTCGCCAAGGGGCAGAAAAAGCCCGTGGGCACAGTGAGCCTGGAGTTGAAAAAGTCCGACCAAAAGAAGAGCCGGTTTACTTTGGTGATCTACGCGGATGACCGCAGCTACGAGAAGAAGGACCGCAACGTCGACGAGCCCTTGCAGTTCTACAGCGGCAAGGACCCGGCGCTTTACGAGATTGTGGTCAACTCGATTGGGGCGAAGAACCAGGTCTCCGGCTATCTCTCCACACCCAAAGGTGCGCCTGCGCCGGTTACGCCTAGCGGTCAATAACCGCGCCTGTTGCGATGACTTTGATCTCCGGCTGATAGCGGAAGGCGAAGGTAAAGTCGAGGGCCTTGCGCGCATCCCATTGTTCCTTGGTCACACGGAAGGAGGAGACGAAGGTCCCCTCCGCCGTTTGGCCGGGTTCGAGCGTCAGCTCCGTCGAGAGCGGCAAGCTGTGCCACTGCGCCATGCTGGGATAGGCCAGAAAAATGCGCTCGTATTGCGAAGCTGTGGCGGCGAAGCTTGTGTCCACAGTGCCATCGCCCATCGTCACATTAGTCATGATTTGGTGCAGAAAGAGCGGCTGTTTGCTTTGATTGTGCAGGCGGACACGTGTGAAGACCAGGACCTGGTCGAAGGATTCCTGCGATACTCCTGAGCCGTTGGCATCGAACGCCGGCGTGACGGAGTGCATGGGGTGGGACCAGATCTCCACGACCTCGCCGGTCGCTACGGGCGGCTTCTCTCCCGCGATTACGTAGATGGCGATGGCAATGGTGACGACCACCGCGGCCGCAATGCTGGCCCACACCAAATGGCTGGAGCCTTTGGTAAACGACTCGCCGCGTGCTGCGTCGTCCAGCTCTCCGGGTTTTTCCTGATGGAGCAGACTCATCGCGCCCTTATCTTATCTTCTGGCGCGTGGTGTGGGCTATGAATTCGTGTGACGTTTTCTGTTGTGCTCGTCCTAATCTTGTCAGTTCTTTGCGTTGGGGCTGGTCGGGAGACGAATTTCTCGCGATGGGCCCTGGTAGGCTGCGAGCGCGCGGTCAATGCCAGCCTGGGTGTCGGTGGCGTGGCTAGGTCCCGCGAGGAAAGTGAAGTCCTGCACGAGGCGAGGGGTGGCGGCGCCATTTTGATCGAGGAGGGCGTGGGTGGCCAGGGCTTCGCGGATGCCTTGGACGAAACGTTCGGCGATCTCCCCTGTGGCGTACCGGGTTACCCCGCCATCGAGGATGGTCGGCGCGAAGAAAGGGTGGGCCGCGCCGATGCGGTTGGACTCGCGGATGGCGACTTTGCCGATGAACACCATGGTCTCGGGCGTGAAGGTTGCCGAGTCGCCGAGGCCGATGATCAGGAGGTGTTTGGCGGCGATGGTGCCGGACGGCGGCAGGAGGATGATGGTTTCGCCCAATTCGCCGCCGAACCTGTCAGGCGTCCGGATGCGAGAGAGCGCTCCGTGCAGCTTTTGATCGATCTCTGCGAGCGCACCGTGGAGCGTATTTTCCGGCGAGGAGCGAAAAAGACAGATGATTTGAAGATCGGTCCGCGTATCGGCCGGGCTCTGCACCAGGACCTTGACCGGTAAAGCTGGCAGCGCGGCAGCGGTGCTTGATCCGGCTTGACCGAGCACTGTTGCGGCCGGCACGAGAAAGACCGCAACGCTGAGAAAAATTAAACGCTTCATTCTCTTTCCTTCTCGCCCGGCTTTGGGCGGAAACGGCGCTCTATCCATTCTTCCGCTTTGCGGGCGTCGCGCACGACGGCACGAATGGGCTTCTGAGCACCCAGAAGAATACGCGCGACCTGGCCACCGATGTCACCGGTGATTCCTGTAATCGCAAACATGACTCACCTCTCATGCCTCAGAGTTCATTCGCATTTTAGCCATAGACGCCGTTTAGTTTTCCACCGTGGTTGCCGTGGCGGATCTCCATTTCGCGCCGCTCACCGGCTTGCTGCTCCGGCATTGTTTTTTTGGCCAACTTCTTTGTCGCAGATGGAATCCTCTGCTTGCGCCGTCGAGTCAAATGAGCGGGAGGTTAACCCGTGCGAACCTCATTCCGAACACCATTCCTCGTGGTTCTTGCTTTCGCATTCGCCGTCTGGGGTCAGAACGCCTCGGGTCAGAACGGCCAGACCCAACCTTCGGCGCAATCTACCGGTGCATCGCAGGATTCCCCCGAGAAGCAGACCGAGCAAACCAGCCCCGGTGGCGATGTCGGCAGGGGCGCCGGAGACATCGGCAAAGGAACCGCCAAGGGCGCTGGGGCGGCGGCCAGGGGAGTTGGGAAGGGTGCGGGCGACCTTGTCACGCTTCACCCGCTCGATGCCGCCGGCAACGTCGGCAAGGGCGCGGCCGTGGCCGGTAAGGATGTCGGCGTCGGCGCTGTGAAGGGCACAGGCAAAATCGCCAAGGGCACAGGGCGGGGAATTGGCAAACTGTTCCACCATCACCATGAGACAGGGGCGGGGCCGGATCCTTCTGAACGATAGAGTGCGCCCCGCCTTTCCAGCACGGATGTAGATTGGTGTCGAATCCGACACGCCGATCTCTAGCACGATCGAAGGATCACTGGTCTGAGCTGCGACTCCAAGCATATTCGGCTATCCTCTGAATCGCTTGAGAAGTCGAGTTATCGGGTTGCGACCGTACTGCTCGGCTCTGAGCGAGGCCCTCTGAGTCCCAAGTTCAGACACATACCGGCATCTGCGTTTGGTCTGCTCGCCTAAGTACGGTGCAACCTCTGACTCCCATCGCGTGCCATTCAGCCACTCCCCGATCTCCACTCGCAGTAGCGTTTCGAGCCCCGCGTCTTCACTTACGCTTGAGGCTACCTCTTCGAGGTAACCGCAGATCGACCTTACGCGCTCGACATCCTGACTCTCCAGCGCAGTTTCCATCAGCGGAATCAGGAATGAGCCGAACACCACATAAGGCAGTTCTTCGCCAGCGAGGTAGTCGAACTGTTCGCGGTAGATTGGTTCCAGATCAGGCATTCGGGCAAACAACTCGCGTATGACGCTCTCGTAAGTCACGGTCCCATCGTAGTTCATGCCAGGTCCACGGCTGTTCTGGGTGTATAACCGCGCACATTCCAAATGCAAAAGGCCGCCGCCTTCTCAGGCAACGACCTCTGAGCCTACGGCACGCCGCAGGTGGGTTGTAAGTTCATTGTGGGCTTAGAATTCGAAAATACAATGGGCCGCCGCGCATTTAGGGCCGGGGGCGAAGCGCAGCGAGGAATCCGTCAGGGCCAAGCGTATTCAACACATCCTCGGGGCCGAGCCACGCGCGGCGCAGTTGGCGGATTCCGTAGGTCATTTTGTCGAAGTCGCGCAGGTTGTGCGCGTCGGTGTTGATCACGATTTTGCAGCCGAGTTCCTTGGCGAGGCGGAGGTCGCGATCGCTCAGGTCGAGGCGTTCGGGCGAGGCGTTGTGTTCCACCGTGACACCCAGTTCGGCGGCCTTGCGCAGGACGACGCCCAGGTCGATCTGGAACGGTTCGCGCCGCAAGAGTTGCCTGCCCGTGGGGTGTCCGAGGATGCGCGTGTAGGGGTTCTCGATGGCGCGGAGGCACCGGGCGGTCATCTCTTCGCGGCTCTGCTCGAAGCGCGTGTGCACGCTGGCGATGACCACGTCCATCTGGGCCAGGACTTCGTTGTCGAGGTCGAGCGCGCCGTTAGTCAGAATGTCGACTTCGATGCCGGCGAAGACGCGCATGCGGCCTTCCATCTGCTTGTCCACCTCGCGAATGCGCTTGATGTGTTCGAGGGCGCGCGCTTCGTCGAGACCGTTGGTCATGGCCAGGTTTTTCGAGTGGTCGGTAATGGCGACGTATTGGTATCCGTGCGCGAGGCCGGCCTCGGCCATTTCGCGAATGGAGTTGCGCCCGTCTGTCTCCGTGGTATGCATGTGCACGTCGCCCTTGATGTCGGATTGCTCGATGAGGCGGGGCAGGGAATGATTGGCAGCAGCTTCAATCTCGCCCAGGTTTTCGCGCAACTCAGGCGGCATCCAGTCCATGCCGAGGGCCGCGTAAATCTCCTCTTCGGTAGCTGCGGCGACGGTTGAGTTGTCATCCAGGCGCGCCAGGGACCACTCGCTGAGGGTGTAGCCCATTTTGAGCGCGCGCTGGCGCAGGGAGACGTTGTGGGCCTTGGAGCCGGTGAAGTATTGCAGGGCGGCGCCGTAGGACTCCGAGGGCAGCAGGCGCACGTCCACCTGGAGGCTGTTGCCCAGATAGAAACTGACCTTGTTTTCTCCCTTGGCGATGATGCTGTGGATGCCCGGATAGGCTGCGACGTATTCAACGGCGGGACCGGAGTGCTCGGGCTGACATGCGGGGCCGGTGACAAGTAGATCGAGGTCGCCGGCGGTTTCGCGGCCGCGACGGAGGGAACCGGCAGGAGTCACGCGCTCGATACCGGGAAAGGCGAGCAGGTACGTTGCAATGCGCGTTGCGGCCTCTTCGGCTTCGTCGATGCGGAAGCGTCCGGCGCTGCGGCGATAATCCTCGATGCCTTTTTTGAGCTTCTCGATCTGCTTTGCGCCCATGCGGGGCAGCTTGGCGAGATGGCCGGCTTCAATGGCCTCGGCGAGCTGGTCGATGCTGGTGATTTTGGCTGCGGCCCAAAATAAAGCGATGGTCTTCGGACCCATGCCGGGGAGTTTGAGCAACTCTAGGATGCCAGTGCCGTATTTCGCGATCAGCTCGTCGCGCTGGGGAAGGGAACCGGTGGCGGCGATGGCTTGCAGGTTGGTCGCCATGCTTTTGCCAATGCCGGGAATCTCGAGCAGCTTCGTCGTATCGGAGACGGCGGCCATCAGGTCGACTGTGGTTTGTTCTGCCGCTTCGGCGGCGCGACGGTAGCTGAGAATGCGGAAGCTGTCGGCGCCGTCGATGGACATGAGGTCGGCGGTTTCGGCCAGCAGACGGGCCATGGTGGTGTTGTCCAATGCAAACTCCGCGGAGGGGGAAAGATCTCCGCGACCAGTATCCACGATTTCTGCCGAGGCCGGTTCCAATCCCGCGGGTGGCGCATTCTTCGAGCGAACGCACCTCGAGCCTGTCGCCCGATTGGATTTCAGGGACTAACGCCACTCAGATTGTGATGAGTATTGAGTAGCTAGACATAACCATCCCGTACCACCTTTGTGGTCAGGATGTAATGCCCGGTGGTACGCGAGGCTCTTGGAGCGATTCCCTGGCTTCAGGCCATGGAAGCGCCCTTCTGAAGCACTACGCAGCTGTGTGGGCGGCGGCGTCCCTGAGCCGAAGAACCGCGTCGGCCTGGGGACCTTTCTGGCCTTGGACGATGTCAAACTCCACGTCATCGCCCTCTTTCAGAGTTTTGTAGCCGTCCAATTGAATTGCCGAGTAGTGGACGAAGACATCGGGGCCGTCATCGCGACCGATGAATCCGTAGCCCTTGGCGTTGTTGAACCACTTGACCTTGCCTTTGTACTGAGCCACAGGCTTCTGCCTTCCTTACCGAGAGGAGTAGACGGCGAACGAAAGGGTTGGGGGACGCTCGCCGTATGTGAATATGACGAGGAATGGGCAGGAAAGGTTGATCCAAATTCACATCAGGCAGTTCACAAAGTGAGATAATTCCGTCTCCGAGCCGTTGCACACCTCGGAAGCTATTGATTCAAAGCGCGAATTCCACTCTAAGCGATGTTCTATTTTTTTGCGAGCAAACGGGCGTAGAGTAGAACGCTCGTGAGCGTCTTTCCGTCAAGGATCGCGCCTTTTTCAATCATCTTCAGCACCTCAGACAATTTCACGAGCCTCAGTTCGATCTGTTCGTCCTCTTCCGGGTGCGCATCCCCGGGGATGAGCCCTTCGGCGAGGTAGACCTTCATCGACTCGCCGAGAAAGCCAGGGCTGGCGTAGTACTCGACGAGCGGTTTCCATTTCTTCGCCTTGTAGCCGGTCTCCTCTTCAAGCTCGCGCTTGGCTCCCGCCAGCGGATCCTCGCCCGCCTCCAGCTTGCCCGCCGGCAGCTCCCATAGAAACTGGTTCGCCGCGTGACGATACTGCCGCTCGATGACGATCCAGGGGTTCTTCTTGCTTTTGGAGCGATCAATCGCCAGAATCACCACGCTGCCATTGTGGCGAATAACGTCGCGCTCGCTGTGCTTCCCGCCTGGTTCGATCAGCTTGTCATGCCGGACGCGGAACAGAGGGCCTTCGTAGACGACCACGGAACTGAGCAATTCCGCTGTCTCGACCGGCCGCCGTTTGGGTGCTTTGGTTTTCCGAGCTTTTTTGGATTTGGCCTTCCCCGGCTTTGTCTTTTTTGCTAGCTTGGCTGGCTTCGTCGGCATCGTGTGCGTTCTCCTGGCGGGCGGAATCGGTTCCAGCTTAAGAATAAGGCAGCCGCACGGTTGTGCATCGATCTGGCCTGGCATGGCATCCTTAAAACAACCGGTTTTCACTCAAGCGTCGATGCAGGGTTGTCAGATCTCACCCAGTCACGTCTCAAACGATGGAAGTGAACGCGTTGCACCTTGCAGATTGTCATCCGATTCCACCCCAGGGACAAAATCCTGTCCGTGGGGATCGCGATAATGCCGTGGCGCCCGGAATGAGCCGGCTGTACGCGGACTTCTGTTCTGGCGAACCGGCGTTGCAGCCATTTTTCGGTTTTGTTCCCTCAACTGCGGATTGGCAAGTGCGGCCCTCTGTTCCGGCCCATTGGGCGGAACTGCTTGAGATTCTCGCTGCGCAAAATCCGTCGGCGTCCGCTGTTCCGGCTCTGGACGCGCTTCGCTCCGGTGCGGGAACTGTTCTCACCGGCCAGCAGGTC
>Ga0181535_10006126_pt1 | contig 12605 bp, 7 predicted proteins | sample PEATcosm2014_Bin_44_FD_119774 | JGI IMG/M metagenome (GOLD analysis project Ga0181535, IMG submission 119774) | Peatland microbial communities from MTU Mesocosm Facility, Houghton, MI, USA - PEATcosm2014_Bin17_30_metaG | ecosystem: Environmental > Terrestrial > Soil > Wetlands > Peat | place...
CGGTCAGTTGTGCGGAAGAGCTCTCGGCCAACTGCCGGCTGGTGTCAAGATCGGCGGCCATGTGATTGAAGGCCCGCACCAGTTCGCCCATCTCTCCGGTAGCGTCCAACGCAGCGCGATGGTCGTATTTGCCCTTGGCAATTTCGGCCATTGCCAAGCCCAAAGCCTCCACCGGACGAGTTATCTGGCTGGAAAGGAACCGCGCCACCCAGACACTGAGGAAGAGCGCAAGAACGGTGACCACCAACAGGATAAGGAAAAACCACGTGCGAATCTGATTGCGCTTGTGAAATAGAACCCAGTATGTGGCCGAGCCGGAGCGGATGCGCCGCGCGGTTTGGCTCAGCCCCTGAGGCATGGGCAACGCCGTCACCACAATCTTCCCCGAAGCAGCATTCGCCAGACCCAGCGCGTACTCGCTACCCGCCACATTCATCACTGGCTCATCGCTGCGACGCGCGGCGGAAAGCAGGTTGGCAGAGAGCGGACCACGAAGGCGATTGGCACTCTCGTTCACCCCTTCATCCAGCCACGGTAGGACGGTAACCGGGCTCGAATCCGGCGGAGCTTGGAAGCTGGTCATGACGCGCCCGTCTTTGTCGTAGACAATGACAAAGCCGCCGTCCAGTGTGATGCGGTGGGAGATCAACACTTCATCGAGCTCTGGCAGGCTCTTCTCCGTGGCGCCTGAGGCCTCGATGGATTCTGCCTCTCCACGCGCATTGCTGGTGACGTATTGCGCCAGCTCTTGAATCACTCGAGTCGAGTCATCGCGCAACTCCGAAGTATTCGGCGAAAACCAGCGGTCCATCGAGCGGTTCATCAGCAGGAAACTGAAGAGAAACATCAGGGCCGCCGGAGCCAACGCAATCAACACTGCGCCCAACACCATGCGAGAGCGCAAACGCGCGCCCAGGCCGCTGCTGCCCTGCCCTGCATAGACCTTCAACGTGTCCCGCAGCAACAGCACAAGCAAGAGCAGCAGCAGCAGAAACACCAGCACGATGAGGCCAGCCGAGAGCAATGTTTCGCCAGCGGTCGCAGGATTGAGAAACCACACCTTGGAGGTGTTGAAGGCTTGCAATCCGCCAAGCGCTATACAGATCAGCAGCACCGCGCACGCTTGCAAAACAATCGATCGCCATCGCTGATTGCCACTGAAGAACATGGGGCGATTATAGAACTGCGAGGGGACTGTGGACAGTTGTCAGTGGTTAGGAGGCACGTTTCATGGAGTCCTTCGGATGAGGAATTTCGGCAACTACGCCTACCCAATCACGCTGGCTGCCGGGGCCCATTGGCGCTGCTGGCTCTGGCCTACACCGCGGCAAGTGAGCATTCCCATCCAGGTGTTCAATCCCTCGGCCAGACCCGCATCCTGGCGCAGCGCCTCGCGCACCCCTAGGTTGGCCATGCGCAGCAGATACTGAAAGGTCGCGTTGGTCAAAGCGAGCGTGGAGGTGTGCGGTACTGCGCCGGGCATGTTGGTGACGCAGTAGTGCACGACGCCATCGACGAGATAGCTTGGATTGGAGTGCGAGGTGGGCCGGGCTGTCTCCACGCAGCCACCCTGGTCGATGGCAACGTCCACGATGACCGCGCCCTTCTTCATCTGGGCCACCATCTCGCGCGTCACCAGCCTGGGTGCGGTCGCGCCGGGAATCAGCACAGCGCCGATTACAAGATCTGCCTCGCGAGTGGCGTGGGCGAGGTTGTAGCTATTCGAGGCCAACGTCGAGATCCGCCCGCCGAAGTGGTCGTCCAGCTCGCGGAGCCGGTTGAGGCTAACATCGACGATGGTTGTCTTGGCGCCGAGACCTAGCGCGATTCTGGCCGCGTTCGAGCCGACGATGCCGCCGCCGACGATGGTGACATGCGCCGGAGGAACGCCTGGCACGCCGCCAAGCAGAATGCCGCGCCCGCCGCGCTCTCTTTCCAAGTATGCGGCTCCCACCTGCACGCTCATGCGGCCAGCCACCTCGCTCATCGGCGTCAGCAGAGGCAGCATGCCCTGGCGGTCGCGAACGGTCTCATAGGCGATGCCGATGACCTTCGACTCAAGCAGCTTCGCGGTCAACACAGGCAGCGGCGCCAGGTGCAGATAAGTGAAAAGCACCAGCCCCTCGCGGAAGAATGCATATTCCTTCTCGATGGGCTCTTTGACCTTGACGATGGTTTCGGCCTTTCCCCAGACGTAGCCTGCCTCGCCGACGATCTCAGCGCCCGCGTTCTGATACTCTTCGTCGGGAAAGCCGGATTGTGCGCCGGCCAGTGTCTCGACGAGCACGGAGTGGCCGGCCTCGGCGAGCGCCTTGACTCCCGCAGGCGTGACGCCCACACGGGACTCGTTGTCCTTGATCTCTCTGGGAACGCCGACGATCATTGCGCTTGCTCCTGTCTGGGGTTCAATCTATTCAAGTTGGATGCAAGCTGGGAAGAGCCGATTCTGACAGGAAGGAAAATTGCCGACGGCAGCTCAAACATTGTGGGGACGCAAGTCTTACGCCGCCGCCAGTGACTTTGGATGAGCTTTGCCAAAGTTTTAGGGTTTCAAAGCAAGGCAATCTATGGTCCAATGTGATTGATTCCAAAGACGGGAAAAAGGGGAGTGGCTGATGGAAGAGGATCCGAGGTTTCCCAATCGAAAGAAGCGGATAGACTTGGACATGACAGCTCTCGGCAAGCCCGTGGGGACCGACCAGCCTGCTTCCGACGGCGAGCCAACGGAAGAGCCGCGACTACCTGTGAACGCCTACAGTGTCGTCGAATCACCCCAAAAGACCATCGCAGATCAATTGAAGGAACGGACGGAGTACAAAGAGGATCCGAGGTTTCCCAATCGAAAGAAGCGGATAGACTTGGACATGACGGCTCTCGGCAAGCCTGTGGGGGTTGACAAACCGGCTTCGGAGGGCGAGGCAGCCGATGAACCACAACTGCCCGTGAACGTCTACAATATCGTCGAATCAGCCCAAAAGACCAAAGAGGATGAACTCAAGGAGAGGGCCGAACTCTACTCCTTTCGAGAATCCATTCCAGAAGCCAACCGAGCCAGCGTGGAGGCTCCGGCATATATTCCCATTGCTGAGTCACCGGTCTATCATGCGCCCGCCGGAGAGGGCGAAAAGCCGAAGGAGCCGATTCAGAAGCTCGCCGGGAGCATGACCAAAGTCTTTATCGCTATCAGCGTGGGCTTCGTCATTCTCATTGGAATCGCAATCGTAGCTGCCCTCTGGACTCCGAACAATCCAGAAGGACGATATGATCTGGGATCGGTCACTTCCGATGCGGTTGGTTTGAAGGGCCATTTGTTCACCCAATGGGACAAGCAGTTGAATTACCGCCTGTCGATCGAGCCCAGCGATCCAGACCGGAAGGCTGCGTTTGCGCTGGCAGTCGCCAGTTCGCCCCATCCTCTTTCCGTTGAAATTCACCTGCAGGACTCGCAAGGCTTCGTGTTGTGCTCCAAGGAGATCTTGTTGAAGTACGATGCCCGGAACGCCATCGAGATTGCCCCGCCCAGCCCTGCCCAAGGCGGAAAGACCGATGCGCAGGCGCCCTCTGGAGCCCAGCCGGCGCAAACAACCGATCCGGCGCAAGCGGAGGCTCAAGAAGCCGCGCGGGAGAAGGGCAAGGACATCTTCAAGAATCAGGTTGGGCCAGACGGCCAGGTCGCCTCTATCGGCGCTCAAGGCGAGATCCCGTGTACGGCGAGAGGTTATGAAAAGGCGGCTGCATGGAGTTTTTCAGCGGGCTTCCCGACGATCGCCGAACAAGATCAACTGATGGAGCACCAGCAAGAGAAGGTCAACGGAGTGCATCCGGCCGCCGCCGAAATTGTGAGCATCCGCAAGAGGGCGGCTGCAAAGGCCGCGCAAAAGGTCGTGCCTTTCTCCATCGAAGGAGACGACTCAATCGTCGATTTTGATGCTTCGCGCGGAACCATCGAAACGACCTCGGGAAAAGTCTTCTTCATCGACAAGGCGAGCGGACCAATCTCCGATCCCAGATGGCAGGAATACCCCGTAGAGATCCATTACCGGTGCGATCAGAGTGCCGAGTGTGTCCTCATGCACCATGGCGCGGGCGCCCTGCACGTGAGGCTGCGGCGATAGGCTATCGCCACGCACGCTTACAAGCTCGCGATAGCCTCACTTTGCGGCTTGCAAGTTCTAGAGCCTTTTCGGATTTACTGTAGACTTCCGTCCGTGCCCCACCCATTCCGCGTTTTTCTGCGGAATGGGTGGGAAACCTGCAAAATTCTGGTCTACACATTTCCCGAAGATGCGCTAAGCGCACTCGATCCGGTTTCGGCCGTTCTGTTTGGCTCGATAGAGCGCCTCGTCGGCCAGGTGAAGCAGTTCATCGCGCTGTTCCACCGAAACGGGAGAAGCGGTATTGACTCCAATGCTCAGAGTGACTGTAATCTCATTGTCGCGTGCGTTGATCGGCTGCTCAGACACCGCCAGGCGGATGCGCTCGGCCACTTCGAAAACCGCATGGGGTTCGCACCCTGGGACAAGGACAAGGAACTCCTCGCCACCATAGCGTCCCATGAAGTCGTAGGGGCGAAGAGAGGCCTGCATCCGCCTTGCGATCTCTCGCAGCGCAATGTCGCCACAGACGTGGCCGAATTGATCGTTGATGATCTTGAAATGATCGACATCGGCAACGAGCACTCCGATGGCCGTCTTTTTCCGGGCAGCTTTGGCGCACTCGCGTGAGAACAGATCCAGGATGGCGGGACGGTTCCAAATAGCAGTTAGAGAGTCGTGCGTGGCCTCGTACTTCTGCGATTCATAGGCGATATGCAGTTTGTTTTGCAAGTCGATGATGCGCTGACCGGAGCGCAGACGGGCCTGCAACTCCGGCGTGTTGACGGGCTTGGTCATGTAATCGTCAGCGCCGGCGCCGAGGCCGCTCAACAGGTCCTGCTGGTCGCTTCTTGCCGTCAGCAGAACAATGTAGGTGTAAGGCCGGTCTTTGAGGCGGCGAATGTGCTGGCAGAGGACCGTTCCGTCTATGCCGGGCATCATCCAATCCAGGAGAACGAGGGGCGGCGCATCGTTGCCTTGCAGGATTCTCCAGGCCTCCTCGCCATCCTCGGCTACCAGAGTCTCATATCCCCAAGAGGAAAGGCAGCGCGTGAGATACAAGCGCTGCATGGGATCGTCATCGGCGATTAGCACGCGCATGGCTTTCCTTTCCCAATGCAGCAACTGCTGCAGTGAACTTGAGCAGATGTATCTCCAGACGGCCAAAGACCTCCGGAGCGCGCAACAGGTCACGGTTGAGCGCCATGTCTTCCAAAGCCTGGGAGATCTCGATGTGCGGTCCAGCGCCGAAGATGCTTAGCGAACCTTTCAGACGATGGGCGGAGCGATGTACCGCGTTTGCGTCTTCGACGCGAACCGCCTCGGCTAAAGTCTCTATCATGCGCGGTATCTCCGTCAGCGCCATATCGCAGAGCTCAGCCAGCAACTGACAGTCGCCGTCCAGACGGGCGAGAATCTCCGCTTCATCGAGCCGGAAAACAGCATCTTTGCAAGTGGCGTTTGGGTCGTGCATCGCTCTCATTTCCTCATAGTTCCAAAAGATTCAACTGCTCCGGCAAACTCTCCGATTGCGACTCAAGGCTGAAGAAGCGGCCAATGGCCTCTTCCACGCGCTTGTAGCTGACGGGCTTTGAAACATAGTCGTCCATGCCGGAATCGAGATAGCGATCGCGGTCTCCGCTCATCGCATAGGCAGTCATGGCGATGATCGGAATGTGCGCTCCTGTCTTCTTCTCCATGGCTCGAATGCGCGCCGTTGCCTCGGTTCCATCCATCTCCGGCATCTGTACATCCATAAAAATCAGATCGAATTTTCCGTGGCTCCAAAGCTCGCAAGCCTCGCGGCCGTCACATGCCAGCGTTATCTCATGGCCCATTTTGTTCAGCAAAGCAACGGCTAGCTTTTGATTGATCGAATTGTCCTCAGCGACCAGGATGCGAAGTGCGCGGCCTACTGGGGTGGGGGCGGGCCTCTCGATGGCAGGCTGCTCAGACAGTATGCCTAGCCCCGCGCGTATGCTCGCCAACAACTCGGAGGCGCGGATGGGTTTGACAAGATAGGTCATCACGCCCAAGGAGCGGCAGCGTGCTGCGGTGGCAATCTGGTCGCAAGAACTCAGCATCATGATGACTATGCCGCTCAAGAGTGGATTGGCCTTGATCTGCCTGATCACCTCCAGCCCGCTCATCTCCGGCATAGCCTCGTCGAGCAGGATCAGTTGGTAGGGTTCTCCGCGCTCTTTGGCGTTCAATAGCATGGCAAGACCTTCGGACCCCGAGGTGGCGCCCTCCGGTCTCATGCCCCAACGCCGCATCAATTCGATCAGAATCTGCCGATTCGTCGCGTTGTCGTCAATGACCAGGGTGGAGACGCCGCGGATATCGTCGAAGCTGGGCTTCAGTTCGGCTTCTGTTTGCGCGGACGCCTCATCGAAGACAGATGTGAAGAAGACAGTCGTGCCCGTACCTGGAGCGCTCTCGATCCAGATGCGGCCGCCCATTGCCTCGACCATGCGCCGCGAGATGGTCAATCCAAGCCCCGTTCCACCATAGTGGCGCGTGGTGGAGGCGTCGGCCTGTTCAAAGGCCTTAAAGATCCTTTCCAGGTTGCGGAGTTCTATACCGATCCCCGTGTCACGAACTGCGAAGCGGAGCGTCGAGCGCTTCCCCTCAACGGCATCCACTGTTACGGTAACGACAACCTCACCGGCCTCGGTGAACTTGATAGCGTTGCCCACCAGGTTGCCCAGCACCTGGCGCAGCCGGTTTGGATCGCCCAGCAGAGCTGCGGGAACCTCGGGCGCAGCGATCCACGTCAACTCCAGACCTTTCTTGCCGGCTTCAAACGCAGAGGCTTTCAAGACGTCTGCCACCGTATCGGCAATGCTCAGAGGCACCGAATCCAGGGTGAACTTTCCGGCCTCAATGCGCGAGAAGTCGAGGATGTCGTTGATGATGACCAGCAGCGAGTCGGCCGAGGTTTTGACCATGCCGAGGAACTCGCGCTGCTCCGAAGTCAGATCCGTAGAAAGAGCCAGCTCCGTCATGCCGAAGATGCCGTTCATGGGAGTCCGGATTTCGTGGCTCATGTTGGCGAGAAACTGGCCCTTGGCCTGGTTGGCCTGCTCGGCGGCATCCGTCGCCTGCCGCAATTCCGCGGTTTGCAAATGCACCTGACGCCGCAACATGCTCACCCACCCGATTGCAAACCCGGCGATGACCAGCAGAATGGCAAGCACATAGACCACCCGCTCCAAAGTCCACCACGGCGGGTTGGTGAGCACACGGATATCTTCCGGTGTCCGCAGCAGCAGGACAAAGGAATCAGGATCGAATCCCTGAGCCCGGGAGAGGTGGTCGGCATCCACCTGCAATTGGTAAATGCCGGTGAGCCGCACAAAGCTGCCGGGACGCAATCCATCAAATGAGCTCAACGAAACGTCGTCGTCGATCTGCGCATTGAATGTACGCGTATTGGATTCCAGCACCAGAGTTTTGCCGCTGGTGCCGTTGACCACGCGGAGCAGGCGGGCGTCCATCTGCACCAGTTGGTTATCCAGGATGTCATCCAGATTTCCCGGATCAACGATCTTTGGCCTGGGCGGGGCGGCAGTGCCGACCTTCGATACAACGGCATCTTGCATCACCGGCGTGTAGACGCTGCCTGAGGTCATATAGCCGGCCGCTTCCACCTCATCTCCAATCTGCAGATTTTCTGATTGAGTCTGGACTTGCAGCCCCCCGGTGGCATCCTCGAGATAGAGCCCGCGATCCAATGAATTCATTGTGACGGTGCCCAGCACTTTCACGCGATGGCTAAAATCGATGCGCGTAGAAAACCGCAATAAGCGGGCGATGGGAATAGGGCTGGATTGCTCTGTGTTGATCGGGGTCCCTTGCAGTTTCGTAAGATCTTCCTTGCGCGAAAAAGACAGCGAGTAGCCTATAGGCTGCCCGTCCCGGTTGCTGACCGCACCAAAGACTCCGCGAATCCGCACATTGGAATCAACGAGGCTTTCCAGCCAGCCGGGCTCCAGATTGACCGTCAATACGTGAACCTTTCCCACCGAGGAGACAAGTTCCAAGAAAGGGTGAAGCGGGTTTGAGACGTCAACTGAATGTACGATCCCGTCCAGACTCACCCACTGCGAATCTTCAGCTCCGCCGGCGGCCTGCTCGGCAGTGATCGGCAACGGCGCAGGCAGGTGTCCTGCTCCCAGCACGCGAACCTTCCGGGCCGCGACAACAGGGGCATAAAGTCCCGAGTCGGTGACTCCCTCAATTTCCACTTCCTGCCCTGTTTCCAACGGGTCGGTCATGTATTTGATAAAAATGCCGGCGCTGGCATCCTGGAGGAAGGCATAATGCCAGTTCCCATCAAAGTATGTGATCAAGCCGCGCAAGACCACTTTCTGCGCGCGCGATGCCTCGCGGTTGTCCAGATCTCGTACAGCCGCCGCCGTGGTCAGTATTTGAGGAGGAGTCTCACCGCCTGATTTAGCGCCCGACGAGGCGCCACGGTTGGTCTCTATCACGCGGAATTGGACTTCCACCATATCACCGTTGTAGTCGCCTGGAGCAGGAAAGCCGATAGCTTCAACTTCGGTGCCTGGACTAAGAGATGGAGAGTCGTGCGATAACAGGCGCAACAAGCTGGGAATGCCGGTTATCACAGTCACCTGTCTGGCGGAGTTCCCCTCCTGGGCTACAACCGTACCGCGAATTCGAACGCGATGGATATCCTGGTAGCCGGGCTGCGCCGCGAAGTCCTGAAGAGAAGTAACGAGGGGAATGACTGTTGGCGGTGGTATGTCGACCGTGAGGCCTGCTTGATTTGGCACCCAAAGATGAACAGTTGGCGAAGTGCCATCGCCGGAATCTTCCACCTGGGGAACACCGGCCACGGTCACCTTCGCATCCACGAGACTGGCCGGGCTAACGGGCGCGGTAGAGCGGGGCATAACTACCCTAACTTCGTGCCTGTCCAGCACCAAAATCATCGAGAGATGCCACGCATCCAAACTCGCCTCGCGCACGATGCCTTGCAATTGGATGCGGGTATTGCTGGTCGATCGGCTGGGCAGGGTTTTCAAGGAGCGAAGCTCAGCTTCGGGCAGCGCGCTGTGGCCGTCCGGAATAGCCACACCGTCTGCCAGCCCGACGCTGCTGGGACCGAGCAAACGGTTGTAGCGCGCGGTCTTGCGAGCCGTAACCACAATTACACGTCCGGCCTCGAAGGTCTGCTGTGGATCCCTGAGCGCGATCCTGACCGCACCGGTCTCGTCCTGAATGTAGAGCTTGTCTTGATCGGAGTAAGTTACCGTGCCACGGAGTCTGACACTGCTGCCGTCTGGCAGGGTTCGCAGATCGCCGATCGAATCAAAATGCCCCGCAAGTCGCCAGTGGGGCAAAACCTGCATGACGCCGATCCATGCAAGAACAAAAGCCAGCAGCGCCATTGCGGCCCAGCCGGCATTCCTCAAAAACAACGATTTTGAACTCTCTTCGCCTGTGCCAGATTGGGGTTTCCGGCTCCAAAGTGAAAACCAGCTTCGATCGAACCAGCCTTCTGGCATTATGATCCTCGCCGCCACGCGGGCGGTCTCAAGAAGACCTGCTCACAACACAGGAAACACTCTCAATCTGTAAGATCGTTGGAGCTTCTTTGCGTGTTTACGATTCTAGTTCAATTTTCCTGGAATATTGCTGGCGGTCCTGCTGTAACAGGGCTGCCTGTCAATCCGAAGGATGCACTTGGGTAACCGTCTTCGGCGCCAGTGCGGCGACTAAGCGGGGCTTCCTGGATTCAGAATGGTTATAACTACAGTATTTTCATATAGATATTGCCAGGCAATCGCTATCACCGGTGATGAGCTACCAGGATCATGAGCAGCAGAATCACGACCGGGATGAGAGCCAGACCGGTGTAATAGAGAATCTTGCGCGAGAGCTGGGACTTGCGCTTTTGCCAGTCCCGCAGCTCAACCCTGTCCTCCACGCCGACCTGATCCAGATGTTCCAGATCCCGGGCAAATTCGCTTGCCTTGGCATACCGGTTCTTAGGGTCTCTCTCCAGCGCGCGATAGATCACCTCCTGCAATTGAGCAGAGATCGCAGGATTTGCGACGCTGGGGGGCAGAGGATGATTCAGCAGCCGGTCATTCATCGCAGCCAGGGGCGAGGGGCCAGAGAATGGCAGCTTGCCTGAGAGCATTTCGTAGAGAATTACGCCCATGGCGAAAATGTCAGTGCGGCCATCGCCGCGCTTGCCCTTCACCTGCTCCGGCGCGATGTAGTTTGGCGTCCCAAGCGTCTGGGTGAAGTTGGCATAGGTGAGCCGCCGCGCCGCCGAGTCGCCAGCGATGCCGAAGTCGATGAGCTTGATCTTGTCATTGGCATCGACCATGATGTTCTCTGGCTTCAGGTCGCGGTGCACAACGCCGTTGGCATGGATGTAGTCGAGGGCATCCAGCACCTCAATAGCAATGCGGATGGCGCGGTCTTGCGGAAGCTGGCCCTCTTCATCGAGGATCTTGCGCAGCAGGCGCCCCTCGCACCACTCCATCACCATGTAGATGCGCGATCGCTTTTCGCCGCCGAAGACGCGCATCACCTTGGGATGATCGAGCTTCTCGCCGATGCCTGCCTCTCTCATGAAGCGGTCGAAGAGGATGGGATCGGCTTCCATGTCAGGGTGGGGAATCTTGAGAGCGACCTGGCGGTGATCGCGCGAATCGGTAGCGCGATAGATGGTGGCCATGCCGCTGCGGGCAATGGGCTCTTCAATGCGGTAGGAATCGATCTGCGCACCGGCCTCGAAGCCGTCGTGATAACCCATCGAGCAGCACTCTCCAACAATTGAACTTTCTTTACTTTACTGGGAAACTGCATAAGAAGACTAAGGGTTTCGTAAGACTCTTGTCGACCCCCTCAGAAACGGCTCAAACCGGCAGCCGGTAAGGGCGACCGCGGTACATGCCCACCTGCTCGACAGAACGAACACGAATCACTTGCGCCGTGGTGTTGTCGCCCCCGTCGATCTCGACGGCGCGGGCCACCAGTTCAGTGGCGATCTCCTGAATGTTCTTCTTCTGCGAGACGATCTGGGCCAGCAGCGTCTCGGGCATCTCGTCGTGAAGCCCATCCGTGCACAACACCAGCACATCGTCGGGCAGTAGGGTGAGGGCGGTGGTATCCGCCGAGATGAACATCTCCGGCCCGATCGAGCGAAGCAGCACGTGGCGGGAGTCGGACTCGGCGGCCTCCTGGGCCGTGAGCAAGCCCATCTTTCTCTGCTCGTTGACCCAGGTATGGTCCTGAGTGACTTGCTTGGCCTGACCCCGGCGGACCAGATAACAGCGGGAGTCGCCCACATGCGAGACGACCGCCTGGTCGTGGCGCAGAGCGCAGGTCACCAGCGTAGTAGCCATCTTCCTGCTTTGATATTGGGGATTGAGCGTGCAGTCGTGAACCGCGGCGTTAGCCTGCTGGATCAGGCGCGGCAACAACGTGGAAAGCATGGTGCCGGAGGGCGCTTTCGCAAACTCCTCGGCCAGAGTCTTGACGGCCGTAGCTGAGGCGACTTCTCCCAGGTCCATGCCGCCTACGCCGTCGGCAACGGCGAAAAGGTAGCCATGGCTGCGTCCCTGCCGCCGCGATGAGGGGATGAAGGAACTCATCGCGTCCTCGTTGTTGGTGCGAACTTTGCCAAAATCGCTGGCCTGGCCGAACTGAACGTCTAACATGGGCACCGCTACCTGAAATATCTTCTCATTGGATGTGCCGAGGGTGGTTTGGAGATTGCGCAACATTTTCACCTCACAGCACCGCTGGGTGGTTCTCCCTGCCGCGACTTCCTGAAGAAGTCGAGGCAAGGATGCCACCCAGCGGTTGAGTTTCGGTTGTGACGCCGCTATCGAGTCAACGACTTGTCTCCGAGCTTGGATTCAAGCAGGATTGACTTGCCTTTGGACTTGGAAGAGCGGATGAAGTAGATAGCGCCGTAGATGCCCCAGACAGCCGAGATGCCTAGAGCCAACAGCGGTTCCTTGAATGTACCAAGGCCGAAGACCGGGCTGATCAGGTAGAAGGCCATGCAGACCAAGTTAGCCAGCAACCCGAAGCCAGGGATGAGATAGTGCCTGACAAAGCTGAAGTCAGGACGGTTGTGGAAGGCCACCATGCACAGGAAGCAGCTCAGTGCATACAGAATAAAGGTGCCGAAGTTGGAGGTGAGGGTGATGGTTAAAAGCGAATTGGGAAGCGCGGCTAACTGATCGTGCGTGAGGTAGCCGACATTGGAGAAGATGCCGTGTGGCAACGCTGCGATCGCTGCGTCTGTGGGCGCACTGGCGTCGCCGAAGACCAGTGATACAGCGATCACGCCGATCACCGCGCTGATGACGACCAGCGTCCAGATGGCCTTGCGCGGGCTGAGCGACTCGGCGTGCAAGATGCCGAAGTGCTCAGGAGCCTCGTCGTCCTTGCCCATGGCATAGGTAACGCGGGCGCCGGTATTCATGCAGCTCAACGTAGTGCCGATCAGCGCGA
>Ga0181535_10006127_pt1 | contig 12602 bp, 11 predicted proteins | sample PEATcosm2014_Bin_44_FD_119774 | JGI IMG/M metagenome (GOLD analysis project Ga0181535, IMG submission 119774) | Peatland microbial communities from MTU Mesocosm Facility, Houghton, MI, USA - PEATcosm2014_Bin17_30_metaG | ecosystem: Environmental > Terrestrial > Soil > Wetlands > Peat | place...
CTAGTTGGGTGTCGTTTTTGTTAACTTCCTGTCGCAGTGATCGCATATCCCTTCGTTTTGTTCGATGACAGCGAGAGAGCTGAGAGTCACGACCCCCTGATGCGCTTCAGTGCGCGTCTTCAGAGTGGGTTGAAATTGATGTTCCATCCTTTCGGGCATCTATTCCCGCAAAGAAGTCCCGGTCATACAATTCACTTCACCCACCCTGCTCGACCCCTTACATATCAGGTCTAGGTCCTGGAATCGTTGCATCGGCCAAATGGTGGACGGTCTTACCAATCGACCGAGTGAGGACGTGCAGAATCCGCATGAATAGACTTCGCTAGAGCCCTGACTGGGAAGGATGCGCTTGCGGACAAATCCAATCGCTGCCGAAGCTGAGTCGACTCTGCGATACACAGGATGGCGTGTCGTCACGGCTGCATTTTTTGGAGTCATGGTCGGATACTCCGTCCTGATTCCATATACTTTCAGTCTTTTTATCAAACCTCTTAGCGCAGAATTCGGCTGGAGACGGGATCAGATCTCTGTTGCCTTGGGATGCGTTGCAATTACCATTGCTGTCTGTTCGCCTCTCATCGGCCGACTCCTCGATGTGTTTGGGCCAAGGCGTACAATCCTGCCCTGCCTGGTGATTTTTGGGCTCGGATTCGCATCCCTTTCGCTTCTGACCTCCAGCCTGCTGCATTTCTACCTGACGTTCATCCTGCTTGGGCTTGCAGGGAATGGAACCACGCAGCTGGCGTACTCGCGAGCCGTTTCAACTTGGTTTTTTGCGCACCGAGGTATGGCTCTTTCGCTGGTTTCTTCTGGAGCCGGCGCCGGTGCCATGATTTTGCCGCTTCTTGCCTCATGGCTCCTGCACAGAGAGGGCTGGCGCGCGGCGTATGCCGTACTTGGTCTGCTGGTTGTCGCCGTGGGCGTGCCGCTGACATCCGTGCTGGTCAGAGAGTCGCGAGGCGCGCTGCCTGCACGGAGCGGATCAATCGGATCAATCGCACCTGAATCGATTCGATCGTCGGTTGGCACTAGGCCATTTCTGCTTTTGGTGGCGGCAATCCTCTTCTACTCCATCAGTTTCAATGGAATGATTTCGCACCTTTCTGCAGTTTTGACGGACAGGGGAATCTCGCTCGCGACCTCAGCGCAGGCTCTCTCCATCATGGGCGGGGCGGGGCTCGCTGGGCGTCTGTCCACAGGCTTTTTGATCGACAGGTTTTTCGCGGTGCGTGTTTCGCTCGTTTTTTTCGTAGCAACCGCGGCTGGTGTCCTGTTCCTCAGCTTGAGTTCAGTTCCGTTTGCCTTTCTCGGATCAGCCATCATCGGGTTTGCGGCGGGCGGGGAATCCGACATCACCCCCTTTCTGTTGTCCCGCTATTTCAGCCTGCGACGTTTTTCGACACTCTATGGCGTTGCATGGACGGCTTTCGCCGTGGGTACTGCGATCGGGCCGATCCTGATGGGACGCCTCTACGCCTCGACGGGCGCCTATCAATCCCGGGAAATCGAGTTGTTTGCTCTTCCGACCTTGCTGTCAGCCATCTTGATGGCACTCATGCCGGCTTATCCAACGGCGGTGGACTATGGCGGCTCAGATTCACTTTTAGCGGTAGCAGCACCTTCGCATCGAGTTCTCTCTGACCTTTGAACCGCAGTGGGCCTTGGAAGCCGATGGCTGCCAATTCAGCAACGAAACCAGACGCCTTTGGGGGGATGACACAATGAGGATGTTTCCCAGACTGCTTGTGGGGGTGATTGCCTTTGCTGGGGTCTGCTCCACGCTACAATCTCAGACTGCGACCACAGCGTTGCGTGGAAGCGTCAGCGACCCTTCGGGGGCGGTCGTTACCGGAGCCGTTGTCAATCTACAAAACCTGGCATCCGGACAGCAGTTCACGAAGAAGGCGGATGGGAAAGGCGAGTTCGTTTTCTCGCCTATAGTGCCGGGGGCGTACCTGATCAAGGTCTCTGCGGCTGGATTTGCCGATCAATCCAAGCAGGCGGAGATTCTGGTCGACCAGCCGGCAATGATCAACTTCTCGTTGGGCATCCAGACCTCGGCAACGACCGTGGACGTGAGCGCCACCGCGCAGACTCTCAATGTCACCGATGCAACGATCGGCAACGCCGTCGGCAATCAGACCATCGAAGCGCTACCGATGGAAGGCAGGAACGTGCCCGACTTGCTAAGCCTTCAACCGGGCGTTCTCTATCTCGGACGTGTGATCAATCAGAACACGGACAGCCGGAGCGGGGCGGTCTCGGGCGCGCGATCCGATCAAAGCAACGTGACGCTCGACGGATTGGATGATAACGACCAGACCAACGGATTTGCGTTTGCCGGAGTTTTGCGTTCCACGCTGGATTCGACCGAAGAGTTCCGCGTGACCACAACGGATGCCAATGCCGACGCTGGACGGTCTTCGGGCGCGCAGGTCAGCCTCGTAACCAAAAGCGGGACAAGCCACCTTCACGGCAGCCTGTACGAATATAACCGGAACACTCTTGCGACGGCGAACAACTGGTTCAACAAGCAAGCGGAGCTTGCAGAAGGGCAGCCGAATGTTCCCGGAAAGCTCATCCGCAATACTTTTGGCGGCACCTTTGGCGGCCCGGTGAAGAAGGATAAGCTCTTCTTCTTTTTCAACTATGAAGGACAAAGGACTGCGGAGAATCAACAGGTGACCCAGGTTGTTCCAACGGCGAGCTTCCGCGAGGGTACGGTGACGTATCTTTCGAATAGCGGCGCCAGCCCGGCCACACCCGCGTCCCTTACCCCATCTCAGGTGACGCAATTGGACGGTCCATGCATTCAAAACGATGTCTGCCCGTGGGGTCCAGGCCCGAATCCCAACGTTTTGGATTATTTCAATCAGCTTCCGGTTAACAACGGATTCACCCAGGGGGATGGGTACAACACAGGCTCCTACAGCTTCTCCTCACCGGCGCCAGGCTCGCTCAATACATCTATTTTCAAGTTGGATTATTCGCCGAATGAGCGGCAGCACCTGTTCGTGCGCGGCAATCTGCAAAAGGATACTCAGTTGGGCACACTGAATCTGCCCGGGCAGCCTCCCTCGACCGATCGTGAAGACAATAGCAAGGGGCTTTCCGCAGGGTATACATGGTCGATTACACCGAACCTAGTCAACGATCTGCGCTACGGCTATATCCGCCAGGGTTACAGCTCACTCGGTATCGGCTCCGGAGACTATGTGAACTTTACTTCTCTGGCGAACTTGCAGGCGCAAACCAGGAGCACGATTGTCCACGTACCAGTCAATCACCTTGCCGACAGTCTGAGCTGGACCAAGAACGGGCACACCATTCAGGTCGGAGGCAATTGGAGACTAATCTACAACGACCAGGGCTCGAGCGAGAATTCCTTCGACTCGGCAAGCGTCAATCCCGGCACGATGGCAGGTAACGCTCCCGATCCAGCCACCATCGGGCTGCCGAGCGTCGAGAGCGGCTTCACCAACTCCTATCTCTTCGCGTACACCTACTTGGTCGGCTCTATTACCAACCAGACCAATGTTTATAACTACCAGGTGACCAATGGCGGGCAAAGCGGAAACCTTTTGCCTGACGGCACCTTCATTACCCGGCGTTTCAAGGCAGACGACTGGGAAGGTTATGCTCAGGACTTGTGGCGTATCCGGCCAAACCTTACCTTGACCTATGGCGTTCGCTATTCATTCCAGCAAACACCGTATGAAGTGAACGGCCAACAGATCGCGCCAACAGTGGATATGCACGAATGGTATCTCGAGCGCGGGCAAGCAGCGTCAATCGGTCAGATCTATGAGCCGAACCTGGCATTCGCGCCCAACGGCCCGGCCAATCATCAGCCGGGATTCTGGCCGGCACAGAAGGATAACTTTGCGCCCCGTCTCGCAATCGCCTACGCCCCCGATAACAAGACGTCGATCCGCGCAGGGTTTGGAATCTACCACGACCATTTTGGTGAGGGGATTGTCGATTCTTTCAGCCAGTTTGGCTCCTTCGGCCTGAGCACCAGCCTGACGAATCCTGCGGACGTCTATACGTCGGAGACCGCGCCTCGCTTCACGGGAATCCGCAATCTTCCTGATATCACGGTCGGTCCGCCTCAGCCTACAAACTCCACTTATCCCTATACTCCGCCACTCTATAGCTTCGGCCAGTCGTGGACAGTGGATAACCATCTCAAGACGCCCTATTCGGAAGCCATGGATCTTTCTCTCCAACGCGAAATCCCCGGCGGCTTCACCGTGGAAGCAGCCTATGTGGGGAGATTGGGACGGCATCTGCTGCAATCGCTGGATCTGGCTGAGCCGGTCGATTTTGTCGATCCCGCTTCGGGGATGGACTACTTCACAGCGGGCTCAACGCTTTCCAAACTGGTGGATGCGAATAGTGGAAATCCCAATGCAACGGTTGCCCCAATTGCCTTCTGGGAGAACCTGTATCCGAATCTTGCGCAGAACGGCATGAGCGCGACGCAGTTTCTCTACACGCATGAATGGAGTCAGTACCGCTATACGACGGGTGAGACCACGGCTCTGGCCGACATCGATTTCTTTTGTCTCTACGGATGCCCAACGGACTCTCAGGGCAATCCAATCTCCCGCTTTTGGCAAAACCAGTTTGCTTCGCTCTATGCCTGGTCTTCGATCGGCATGAGCTATTACAACGCCGGACAAGTGACGTTGCGTCATCCTGCCAGTCATGGGCTGCAGTTCGATCTTGGCTACACCTTGTCGAAATCGATTGACATGGGCTCCGATGCCGAGCGCGCCAGCCTGGTCTCACCGAATGGGGCATTCAGCAACATCCTGAACGCCTGGAAGCCGGGGTTGAACCGAAGCGTCTCCGACTTCGATACCAGACACTTGCTCACGCTCGACTGGGTCTATCAACTGCCGTTCGGGCATGGTCAGGCTATCGCCGGTTCCGCGAATCGCCTGCTGAACGGGGTGATCGGAGGATGGCAATTGTCGGGCCTTTCGCGCTGGACCAGTGGATTGCCATTCAGCGTGATCGAGCCTGGATGGGCGACGGATTGGCGCATTCAGAGCTACGGCGTTCGCACCGCACCTGTCAAGGTTCATCGGCATTTCGATCAGAATGGCGAGCCGCAAGTCTTCGACGACCCCGCTGCAATCAACAACGGAATCATCGGGGAAGGAAGTCCGATCCGGCTGCCTTATCCCGGAGAAGCTGGGGAGAGAAATAACTTCCGGGGAGACGGTTATTTCGGGATCGATTCCGGTCTGAGTAAGTCGTGGTCGACCAGCGAACGTACATCCTTGAAGTTTGCATGGGAGGTGTTCAACGTTACCAATTCGGTCCGGTTTGACACCAATCCGAACTCACTGGATAACGGTCTCACGACCGGTGCGCTCGGAATCTACAGCGCACTTCTGACCGCGCCACGGGTTCAACAGTTCTCTCTCCGCTTCGCTTTTTGAGAGGTGGTGAAACGCGAGAGATCTCTCTCGATGAGGCTACCGTCAACACCGCTACGGGCAAGGCTCGCAGCGGCTGCATGATGGCCGCTGCGGCGCTGGGTCATTCTGAACGGGTGTCGGAAATCCGTTCCTATGTCGCCAAGGGCCTCACCGCGACCGCTGATATTCTCGCGCAAAGGTTCGAGCAGGAAATGGAGGCGGGGCATCTGAATCGCACACTCTCGGCCAGAGTGCGAGGCCGTGCGCTCATCGACCTGATGCAGGGTTTGCTGCTACGCGCCAAAGCCGGCGTTTCCGCGATGAACTTCTGGAAGACGCCCGGAGCTATGTGCCCCTCGTTCTCAGTAAGTAATGCTAATCGCACTTCTCGTCAGGATACGTCTGGATGAGTGCCAAATCGCAATGCGCTCACTGACGACAGAGCTTGAACCACATGGATGGAAGTCGCCTACACGTACAGGTGGGCAAGGGCATCTCTGCCTCATCGCGTCAAGGCCAAGCGTACTTGAGCCGGGAATCGTACGTTTTTCTCACATCAACGGGGACACCTAAAATGACCGGCCGACACGCGGACTTTAGAGCACGAGTGGCTATTCCATCGTCGATTCGACGATGGACCAGCTCAGAGTGGTTACCTCGTCCTCCATCGAGAGACGCATAACCACTTGTTCGACCGCTTCGCTATTTCGGCCGGCGGTAGTCAACTCGGCCCGCAGGTGAGTCTCGCCCTTTTCCTCGTCCTGCTCTCCATGGATGGACTGCAGCATGAGGGTCGAGCCTTTGATGGTCGAAAGCAGGAGCGCGCGAATGTGAGCCGCGACGGAGAGGCGACAAGCGAGCAGCAACTCGTAGCGTGTTTCGGCAGGAGTGGCTTGCGGCAGTACCGGATGAAGGCGATACGCGAGCGGCCGAAGTCCCATGTTCGCGAACAGCACGGCGGCAGCAAGCATGAGTGCCAGGTTCAGCGCTCCCAGCCCGCAGAGTGCGCCAATGGCAGCCGAACACCAGATTGTGGCGGCGGTATTGAGTCCTCGTACGTTGGCTCCATCCTTGAAGATCACACCAGCTCCGAGGAAGCCGACTCCCGACACAACGTACGAGACAATGCGTCCGCGAGCTGAGGGGTCCTCAGCGAGCAGAAACCCGCACATAACAAACGCCGCAGCTCCGGCTGCCACCAGCGCATTGGTGCGGGTTCCCGCCATGCGCTGCCGCCATTGCCGCTCCAGGCCTACGATCGCGCCAAGCAAAAGAGCCGATACAAGGTGCAGGCCGAAGGGTATGCCGCCAATGCCGTTCATATCGTCCTCCATGTGCTCGTACTGATTAACGGATTGAACGGATGACGCCAGCCAAATCCAATACGTGATAGCCAAGCATCAGCGTCATCACGATCAGGTAACCGCGCAGCACGGTGAGCGAGACGCGGACCGCGGGTGTCATTGCGATGGGTCCCAGCCCTTCGCTGGAGCACTTCTGTTCTGGCGCGTCGTCCAGCGGATGAATCACGTGAAAGTGCTCGGGAGAGTATGAGTTCTGCATGGTCGCCATGAGTCGCCTCGCTTTCAATTGAAGAGTTTGGGAAGCATCACCTGCGCAGCCAGCAGCAGCGACAGGGCAAAGAGGACCGCGACGATGGTCCAGTTGATGTAGTTGTTCCAGGGCCGGTTAACCCAACGATCGCCGAGCAGTTCGTGGTCGTTGAGCAGCAGTTGCAGAAAGATGATGGCCGACGGAAGAATCAGCCCAGCGAAAACCTGCACGCTGACAATGACCAGTTGCAGGGGCACACGGGGTATAAGAACGATGCCTGCAGCCGCACTCACACACCCGATGTAGGTCGCATAGAAGCCTGGAGCCTCCCACAATTTCTTGTGGAGGGAGTGCTCCCATCCTTGCACTTCGCCGTATGCCCAGGCGCTGGCAAGCGAGATGGCAGTGGTGCCCAGCACAGCGGCATTGACCATCAGGAGCAAAACACCGTTGCGAACGAAATGTCCCGCGAGCGGACCGAGGGCGAGGGCGAGCCGTGCCGGATCTTCAAAAGCGATGTTGTGCTGGTAGCCGTAAGCTCCGACCAGCATCATGGCTCCTGCGACCATGACGGTGAAAATTGCGCCGATGAGGGTGTCGAGGCGCGCCCACTTCAGATCGGCAAAGCGCAGCCGCTTCTCGGCCACGCAACTCTGCTGAAAGAACAGCTGCCAGGGCGCGATGGTTGTGCCTACTATCGCAATGACCAGAAAGACCAGGCTGCTGGTGATGCCGCCCGCGGGCATGGTCGGAACCACCGTGGCGCGAGTCACGGCGGCCCAATCTGGGTGCACGGCAAAGGCGAGCGCAAACCAGGTCAGGTCGATGAGGCAGAGAGCAATGACGATGCGCTCCCAGCGCAGGTAGCTTCCTGTGACGACCATCAAAGTCAACCCGAGGGCCGACACGGGCACGGAGATATAGGGGCTGATTCCAAGAGCGCTAAGCGCCATCGATATCGCCGCAAACTCCGTGATCAACGTGAGGAAATTGACCGCCATGAGATCGATGAGCGAGAAGCGTCCCCACCACTTCCCGAAGCGCTCATAAATCATGGCCGCATGGCCCTTGCCGGTCGCAATGCCGAGTCGGGCCACCATCTCCTGCACGAAGTAGCAGATGGGCAACAGCACAATCAGCGTCCACAAAAGATGGAGACCGTACTGGCCGCCCGCCTGCATATAAGTGGACACTGCACCTGCATCGTTATCCGCCTCCATCACGATCAGGCCAGGACCACACACCATAAGGAAGGTGAGGACGTGCTTTTGCCACGAACGTCGAACCGCGATCCCCTCGGACGGCAGTGTGACCGCATCGAGTTTGGTTTCAGCTACGCGCACAGGTGCATCCTCCCGGTCTTATCCGCGGAGGATGCGGTTTTAGTGGATTGCTGGACCTTTGCGGTCCATACGCGAGCCAGAGGCATTCGTGGATCGCCAGTAGGCACCCAATGGCAGGTCAGAGAAACAGCGTTTCGGACCAAATGCAGTTTGTTGATCATGGTTCCTCCGCGCGCAGTGCATGCGTGGGTGCTCGGCCCGCTTGCGTCGAACGCAGTTCGGACGAGTCTGGCGCAGCACTGCTGGTTCGGGAGGGTGAGTCAGGCTTTGGACTTTCAGCGGCTCACACGCTCAATTCACAGGTCATGTGTCGTGAAGAGCGTTGTGGGAATCGTCGATAGCCAAGCTAGAGGCGGTTTCCAGAGCGCTCATCGCGGCACAGGAAAGAACTCCAGGTACTTGGAGGCTCTTGTGCGGATTCGAAGCTCATAGTTTTCCTGCAAGGCGGGAACCCGCCTGCTCTCTGGTTGTACCATACCCCCACTGGGTATTGTCAAGCCTAAATACGTCGTTGCAGGAATTGGACTTCGTGAATTGTGAGTCAGCTACGCAGCGGCCGAACGTGCGTGAGCGAATTCAAGCGCTCGCTCAAGAGTTGAGCCGCATCGAGTCCGAAAAGCGCAGCGCGTAGAGGTGTATCAGCTACTCATGCGAGCGTCTCGTTTTCGGGCTGGACGTACTGGCGACGCTCTTTGGTACGAAAGGTGACGGGTTGGAAGCAATCGCCCCGTTGCTGAGCATCGGGCCCCAACTCGCGCGCCGCATTCGCAGCGGAGGATCTTTTCCACGAGAATCAATGTCCCTTCCCGCTTTGCCTCTTCTGCGCGAGAACGACTTATCGCGGTGAAAGGTTTTGAACACAGTGCTTTCTTTGCCATGGGACGGTCTCCGCGTTCGGGTTTGAGCTCACTCGATTCCGGCATAGGTTTCTAACGCTCTGCGATTGGATATGATCAATGTCGATCCTCGTGATTCCAGCAGCTCCCTGGATCTGAAGTCACAAAAGAGCCGCGTGACCGTCTCGCGGGAGACACCGATGCACTCGCCAATCTCCGTGTGGGTGAGGGCGCAGAATAGGCGAGTGCCATTCTCTGTCTGCGGTGTCACGGCACACTGGTCGAGCAGGAACCGGGCGAGCTTCGCCGATGCCGTTACCGCCAAGCCGAGTCTTCGCACCTGCTCGCATGCTCGGGCGCACTCCAGACATAGCTCGCGTGCCACGTTCACGTAGGCAGAAGGGTGGCGCCTTAAAAACCCAAGAAAGGCCTCACATGCGATCGACGCGATCATGCATGGCGATACGGTCTCTGCGGTGATATCGTACCGGCTTCCGGAGAACACAGAAGCAAGCCCCAGTGTTTCTCCAGGACAGGCCATACCGAGGATCACTCGCCTGCCCGCGCTCGAATTCAGGGAGATCTTCACCTGTCCGGTCAACAAAAAGAAGACGTTGTCGGGCACTTGTTGTTCAACAAGCAGAGTAGTTGCGGGCGGGTAGTAGGAAGAGGTTCTAAGGGATTCTAATTCGATGCGCTCTTCCGGTGACAATTGGTCGCTAAAATCGCGGGTTCTCGCGGCTGTGGGGACGTGACCCCAACCTGATCCATTGGTGTTTCTCATCGGGTTTCCCCTGCTCAACTTTGAAGTCCTCCGCGACTACAGCGACTGTAAGCTGCGTCCTCCTTCAACGGCATGGAGCAGCGGGCGATCATCGTGTTTCGCATGGCTGAATCGCCGTATGAGTGTTTACCCGTTTGGCCAATAGCTCTCCAATGACCTGCAAAAGATTGCCCGGCTCATCACAGATGGTCACATCCGCAGAGCTGTCGAGGCCGCCAGGAGAATCCGTGACGCAAACCACGGGTATCTGCGAGCGCGAAGCTCGAATTAAGAACGTCAGCCTTTCTCGGCTCTCGATCGGAATGGAATGACCCAGGAGAATCAGATCAAAATCGCCATCCCTTAACTGAACGATCGCCTCTCTGATCGACCCCGCGGAGGTGACGTAGCATCCGGCAGATTGCCAGACTGGCCTTTGACGAGCCAGAACTGAGTAATCCACTCCCACGGAGAGGACAACCGTTGGGGGCAATGAAGACCTCCGAATTTGGCGGGCATGGTCCCTGCGCGTCTTGGGAAAGAGCAGGAGACGCCGATCGTATCCTGACTTTTCGGCGCAGGCTGTTCAATATTGCTCACTTGGCGCAACTTCTGGCTGGACCGTGATTCGACCGGAGCCCAATCGGCGCGAGACTATCGGAGGAACGGAAGATAAGCACGTACATGCAAGCGATACTGCACATAGGATTCCGGAAACCGCTCTGTGAGCAGGCGCTCCTCAGCTGCCACGCGTATCTCCGTGCCGATGATGAAAAAGACTGTCCCGGCGATCCACATCGGCCACCAGGTGTAGGCCGCACCCATCGCCATCAACATGAGGAACATGGATGTGTAGATAGGGTGCCGCATGAAGCGGTACGGGCCGGTCTGGATCAGACTGTGATCCTCGCTCAGAGCCGCCTCATAGCGCCACTGCTTGCCCAGTTCGTGGGCGGCGGCCCATGCCAATGCAGCTGACAACGGCGCCAAGATCATCGACGTAATCAGCTCCGCGACGGACTTCTGAAATCCAACAGGCTTCACCCACATCCATACCAACGCAAAACCCACCGTGACCAAGCCGATGCCCCAGCGAGACGACGGAGCCCGCACCGTCTTCTTTTGTCCTTTCGCCTGCTGGCTGGGCTTGGCGAATGCGAGGCACCATACGATCCAGCACAAGAGAAGTTCGATCCACGCCGCAAGCTGGAGAACTGTCACTTGCATGATGGTGAGATTCTACCTTTGCCCCGCTCCAATTTTGCACCAAAACTGGTTATGTCCAAGTTGGGGGTGAATCGACCGGAACCGAGAAATCGAGCCTAAGTCTCGCGACAAGTTGCGTCGAATTCCGCAGCACTCCAGGCAGCATCGGCGTTTACGGTTACCTATCCAGATCAGCATCACGCAGTCTTTGTGCTTGAACCAGACGCATCGCCGCGCGAACCAAATCAGCATTGTCCCGCGCTGGTTGGCCGTCAGGAAGTATCGTGATGTCTTCCAAACCCGTGCGGATGCCGTGCCCTCTTTCGAGTGCGCGTTGATTGACTTTCCAGCACGCCATGCCGTAACCGTGGTGAACTTGCTCAAGCTTGATGCCCGCGCGCACCACAATGTCCTCCATAGCGGCAGCATCCTGATCTTCGTCCAGAGGCTCAATCAGGACGCGGCGACACCGGTCTGCCAATCCAGAACGCACGAAAGCTTTCGCGTCCTCAGCGGTCAACAATCCAGCCTCTATACCTACTCCTCGCGACAGCAGCAACTCGCATAGCTCAACAATTCCAGATTCTCCCTGATTTGCAGTCACGAGATCAGGCATTTCGGACCAAGCCTCAATCACACTGAAACGCTGTGCGGGATTCGCCACGATCGTTGCTGATGTTGTCAGAGAAATTGGAATTCCAGGGCAGGCGGCTTGAATCGCTTTCAGAACCTTGGCGCAGGCAACTCCGCCGAGCGTCTCACGACCTTCATCGTCAAAAGCATGAACATGCACTGATTGAGCGCCCTCATTCACTGCCTCACGCGCAGCAACCGCGATCGCATCCGAACTCCGAGGTGCTGATGGGTGCACTCGATCGCCATTCAGGGCGGCTTGCAGGAAAACGAAGGTTTGCACTTAATCTCCCTCGATCGCGATTAGCAAATCATACCGTTCACGCCCGGCGATCTTCAGATTCGTACTCATAAGTCAGCCAGTGTCAGCGGATTTCAACAGCGAGTTGGGAACGATGATCGCCGTTGCTTCGGCGTTTTCAGGGTACAAACCCGAATTCACTGCTGTGCAGGGCCAGCCCGCGATGACTACATTGGATCTGAGGTGTCTTATGGCCCAATCTGACAGCGGCATCGGCAATGTCACGACGAATAAGGGGCTCGTCGAAATGGCAATGGCGTATTCCCGCAGCCGTGTACTTTGCGCGGCTGCACGTCTCGGCGTTGCCGACGCACTTGGAGACGACGTGCGCAGCGTTGGCTTCCTGGCCGAAAATTGTCATGCAGATGCCAATGCGCTGTACCGCCTGCTTCGCGCTCTTGCCAGCGTCGGCGTAACGGAGGAGACGGCTCCCGAGCACTTTCGGCTGACTGAGTTCGGCAAACCGCTCCGCCGCGATGTGGCCCAGTCCGTCTGGCGGCGGTCGTTTTCTGGGCGGATCTGCTCGCCGATGAA
>Ga0181535_10006129_pt1 | contig 12598 bp, 18 predicted proteins | sample PEATcosm2014_Bin_44_FD_119774 | JGI IMG/M metagenome (GOLD analysis project Ga0181535, IMG submission 119774) | Peatland microbial communities from MTU Mesocosm Facility, Houghton, MI, USA - PEATcosm2014_Bin17_30_metaG | ecosystem: Environmental > Terrestrial > Soil > Wetlands > Peat | place...
GGGATAGAGCAGTGGGCCAACACTCGCAGTTGGGGCTGTGCCATCATCGCGATAGCGAACGGGCTGGACCTCTGGCGTCACAACCGCCAGCTTCGCTCCGGTTGGAACGGAAGCGAATGGGGCGGCGGAAGCCAGCGATGTGATCTGCTGGCAACCAAGCGCGGTGTAGGGATAAGGGGCCGGCACCACATACAGCGGCGCTCCGCTGCTGTTGGTGGGGGAGACGGGGAGGGGGTAGGTCGCCGAGCACGGGACATAGGCTATGGGGCTCGCTCCGTTTGGACACATCGCGACCCACCCCTGGGCGTTGACGTTCCCATTTGGCGTCCCAAACCAAACCTGAGCGCAGGCGATCGAGGCCCACAGCAGCGAGACAGAGAGAACTGCGAGCAGTCTTTTCATCATCCACTCCAACAAAAAAGGCGGCGGCGATTTCGCGCGGCCGCCTTTCGCGTTGTGACCCCTATCGAGGTCAGATTTCAGTCGTCGGAATTTCGTCCCAATCGACGGAAACGAACCACTGCCAGGTGCCGGTCGCCGGGACCGTCGCTTGGAGGATGAGGCCTTCATTCGGGGCCAGGATCAGCGGCCATGCTTCCGGTCCATAGCGCAGCATGTCCCACGGGCCGACGAGGTTGTAACTGACCGAGGTCGCGGGAACTGGCGCGCCAAGCGAAGCAATCGGCGTCCCGTCCAGCGTGCGCGTGCCGGCGGTCAGAACGCCGGTCGTCGAATAACGCAAGTCCTGGAGCGCCGTTGTGGCGAAGGCCGTCCGGCGCTTCATATTGTTGGTCGTCATCGTCGCCTGCGTTCCGCCCGTGTCGGAAGCGGAGAAGGCGCGCGCGACAAAGAGTTGGAACAACGCCTGGCCGGCGGTGAACGCCGTCGTATAGGCCATGGCGTTGAAGGTAAAGCGCCGGATGACGACGTTCGGGCCGTTGGCCGCCGCACTGCGCATGGAGAAAATCGGCGAGTTGGCCGATGCGCCGGCCGCCTCGATACCGCCCGGCGAACCGAAGGAATATGAGCCGTAGGCGCCGACGTTCATCGGGCGCTCGGAAACCCTCAGCGCATTGGTGTTAGCCGCAGCTTCGACGCCGTTGCCGGATGAGTAGCCCTGAATGCCCAACATCTATCTCTCCTACGGGCTAAAGGCCCACGCAACCGACCATGCCCCGTAAGGCGTCGGTTGCTGTTCTCCGACCGGCATTTGGCTTGTCGCCGTCTGCCCGAACGCCGTTCCCGACGGGATTGGCTTGTCGCGCCCGCTCGGGAAGGCGTTGATCACCAGATTGCCGCCCGAAATCTGAGCCGAGACCAGCGGCGGATCGGCCGAATGCTCGTCCGCCGAATGATCCGCCGTCGCGATCGGCACGATCCAGGCGTCGATGACGGCGTTTGGATCGTCGATGTCGCTTGCGGCAATCGTCGTTTGCGCCGAGGCTGCGCCGGGGAAAGCGCCAAAGTTGATCGTCGCTACGCCGGCGGTCGGCGAGCTCGGCATATCGTCAAGGCGCGCGTAAGCCCAGCCCTTCGTCAGCAGCGTCGGCGAATCGAGCGTCGAAACGACGACGCGGCCCAATGGATCAACCGTGTAGATGGCGCCCGTCACGGGCCCCGTCAGCGCATGCTGCATCCCGATATCGGGAAGAACCTTGATCTTTTGCAGCGCGACGGTCGTCATTTCAGGCTCTCAGGTCGGAGAATAGAGGCTATAAAACACCGTCAGATTGACAGTCGCCCCATCCGACCAATTGGTGTGAGCATTGATGTAGATCGGAAAGGCTTTCGGTTTGCCGGTGCCAGTCGTCGACGCGCCAACCGTGCGAACCAGGATGGCCGAGTCGACGACGTGAACGAGACAGCTCGCCGCGCAGGTTACGGCCGAAGCAATGGTCGCGTCGGACGAACCGGCGATGCCGATGTCGAGGCCGCCCGTCACTGCCTGGGCTGCCGTTTCTTGAATCACGAGGCCGACGATGTAGGAACCCGCCGGAAGAATTGGCGCTTGCGCGGCGGTCGTCTGCGCGGTGATGCCGACCAGCGACACCGAGAACAGATTCGGGCCGGGATACCAGCCCTGCGACCGGAAGTAGCCGACGTCCTGGTTGGAGACGGCGGCGCAGCCTTCCGAATTCATCGTATAAAGCGTGCCGGAGGGCACCTGCGATGTCGAGCCGCCGATCACGCCGGCATGCGGCCCGGTTGCGGCGGCCTCCGGCATGCACATGATCGCCCCAGCCGAAGCCGGACAGGCGAGGCTCAGCGACAGCGCGGCGGCGGCGAGCGCCCCAAGGAGCCAATGCTTCATATTCATGCTCGTCTCTCCATGGCGCCGAAGATCGGGTCCGCGCGACGGGCCGCGTCAAGGTCGGCGTCGCCTTCGCGCTCGCGGCGCAGGTTTTCGAGATGGCCCTTGCCGGGCTTCAAGTTGCCGGGCAGGCCTTGGTTGGGCAGCGACTCATGGCCGCGCGTGCGCGAGGAAATGAAATAGCGCTTGGCCGGCTGGCGGCCTTCGTCAACTGCCTTCCCGTCGCGCGCGAAGGCGTCGCGCGCGTCGACCGACCACATCTTGAGCTCGATCGGGCCGCCGTTCTGCCGCTGCCAGTGCGCGAACTCTTCCTTGCGCGCGCCGTAGGTTTTCAGATCGGCTTCATAATCGACGAGCGCCTGGCGGAAGTCGACCATCGCCAGGTCAAACTCGGGATCGCCTTCCTTGCCCTTTGGCGCGACGGGACGGCGCGGCGCGCTCGGCGCCGTTGGGCCACAGTCCCAGACATAGACCATCGAGCGCTCGCGATCGGCCATCGCCACCGCGTCGGGGCCGAGATTGCTGAGTTTGATGAACTCGTTGAGTTGGATCGTTTCGGCCATCATCGCTCACATCTGTGGCAGGACGGCGAGGAACGCCTTGAAGGTGATCGAGGCGTTGGAGCCGCCGAGTACGACATACAGCTTGACGTACTCGTACTTCACGTTGTTCTGCTCGGTCGTCAGCAGCAACTCGTAGGGGTCGCCGCCGATCGCGTTCGGCGTCGGCGTGGTGATGCCGTTCGGCACATCGTTCGAGCCGGCGATGCCGAACTGCAGCGAGCCGCCAATCTGCACGTTGCCGGCACCGAAGGACGGGTCATTCGAGATCAGCGCTAGCAGCTTGTAGTAACAGCCGCTCGTCACGATGATCGCCGTCAGCCAGATCGGGATGACGCAGTCGATGCGCGCTTGCTGCGGCGTGATGGACGAGACCGAGGCGATCGAGGGCAACGTGATCGTGACGTTCTGGTTGCCGCCGGTATCGACAATGCCGTCAGCGCCGCCATACTGCGCGTAGCCAGAGACGGTCAGCGCCGACGCGCCGTCGGAAAGGCCGTTATTGGCGTCGAAGGCGTAAGTCCGATCGCCCATGTGCAGCGCGGCGCCGAGCGGCGAGGCGATGCTTTCGATGAAACCGCGGAGCGTGAACATCGGTTGATCCTCTCAGGCCACGATCGGCGCGTTGGTCCAGGACGTCATCCTGGTCATGCAATATTTGAATTCGTCGACAAAGCTGACGTCCCAGGAAATGTGAGTGCGATAGGTCTTTCGGTCTTCGAGCAGGCCGACGTCTTCGGGCGTCAGGTTGCGCACGTAGATGCCGCGCATCATGCCTTCGCCGAGCGTCAGGCCGTAAAGCGAGGCGGTGACCGCCGAGCCGCCGCCGTCGCCGACCTCGTTGAACTGGAGGACCGGCACTTGGTCATCCTTCGGATAGCCATAGAGCAGCCGAATCCCGGCGTAGGTCAACTTCGACCGGCCGATCTCGTCCCACGTCTGCATGACGTAGCCCGTCAGCGACGTGTTGCGCGCCGCCTGGATCCAAAGCGGCAGCGACAGGAAGGGAACGAACAGGAAGCGCGTGCCCGACTTGCCCGACAAGTTGTTGAGCATGGTGTCGAGATTGGCGAGCGACAGCGCGGCGCCGCCCGAGGCAGTCGAGTTGTAGTAGAGACGGCCAAACTTCTGCGCGCGCACCTGGAGGCCGTTGAAGACGCGCGGATTGACCGACTGGTCGCCTTTGACGAAAGTATCGATCCACAGGCGGGCGAAGGCGGTGATGCCCATTCGCTCTTCGTAATTACGGCGCTCCGGCCCGAAGCGATCCTGAATGGCGCGGTCGACGTCGATGTCGTGGTCGATGATGTAGGTCGCTTCGTCGAAGGGCGAGATCACGCCGTGCCCAGACGAAGACGCCTCGTTGACGGCGCGGAAGACCGGCGTCGCCAGCGCGGCCTCGCGATAGCCGACGTATTTCGCCCCCTTCAAGCCCTCGAAGGGCATGACTTCGAAGACGTCGGAGTATTGGGCGAACATCTCGATCACCGGCCGACGAACGTCCTCCGGCGCCATTCCCTTGGCATATTCCGTGAGGGTCATGAGATTGCTGACGGCCATCGAAATTCCCCTTCAAATCACGGATTGGACGCGCTCGCCGTGTAAGTCCATTGAGCGACGGCGGTGTTCGGCGTGCCTGCTTGGTTAACGTCGAGAACGGAGGTCGCCGCGCTGATCGTGCCCTGGCTCCTCTCGACATCGTCGGCCATGTGCCGAAGCACCCTGGCGATGTAGCCGACCTCGGCCGACTTCTTATCGAAGCTCTGATCGACGAGTGTGGCAGTGAAAACCGTCATCTCAGGCGACCTTCTTGCCCGCCGCCGCGGCCGTCTGCTGGCGCGCATAGGCGATTCGATCCGGGATGCTGAGCTTGTTGTATTGCTCTTCGGTCAGCTTGCCGGGTGTCTCTGGCGGCTCGCGACCGCCCTGGCGGAACGTGCCGGCGCCGGTGAACTTTGAAATCAGCGCCTCGGCCATTTGAACGTCGGCGGCGGTGAACAGTCTCGAGACGAAGCGCGCGCCGGTCTCTTGGCCGAGCATGCCCTTCGCCCAGGTCTCGACGGTGGTAATGCGCGCCTGACCGTTGGCGCCGAGCTTGCCGATTTCGGCGTTGCGCGCCTGAACGATCTGAGCCTCGGTGCCAACGCGGTCGCCGGCGACCAGCGCGATTGCTTCGGCGAAAGCTTCCTGGCTCAGCCCGTGCTTCTGCGCCCAAGCCTGCCCCTGCGCCCACAGCGGATTCGAAATGTCGAGCTTGAACTCGACGCCCTGCGGCAACTTGAAATCCTTCGGCAGCTCGATCTTGTAGTCTTCGGGCTTGGCCGGCAGCGTCAGGCGGCGCGATTCCTCAGCCGCGACGCGCGTCTGGAGCTCGTTGAAATGCTTCTCGAATTCCGCCTCTTTGACCTTGCCGGCCGAGGCGTCCCAGTAGGACTCGGGAATGTAGGAGGGGCGCGCGCTAGGTTGCGGCGTCGGGGACGGCTGGGGGCTCGGGGACGGAGAAGCCGGGGACGAAGGCGTCGGGCTTGACGAGACGGCCGCCGGGGATGCGGCGCTCGGGGCGCTCGACGGGGCCGGCGAGGCGGAAGGTGACGGGGCGAGTTCGGTCACTGAGCGCTATTCCATCGGCCATGAGGGCCATCAAGTCGCGGGCGAAACTGCGGCGGCCATGGTCCTGCTGCAATGACCTTTCCGAATTGTCGGTGACGACGCCGCAAAGGATTTTCTGCAAATAGAGATAGAGCGTCACCCCGTCCGGCGTGCGCGCGATGCGATCGATCGCGAGGTCCAAATCTTCCTTGGTGACTTCGCTCATGAGGCCGGCCCCGGCGTGACGTTGGGCGGCGCGCCGACGTGGCGCGCGCCGGCGAGCTGCGCGATGGCGGCGGTCGCCTGCTTGACCTGTTCAGGATCGCGCCACTTGAGCAGCGTGACGCGCATCTTTTCGACGATCGCCTTCATCGTCTTTTCCCCGTCGCAATACATCTTGAATTCCTCGGGGAATGTCGGCGCGATGATTTGCAGCGCCTTGATCGCCATGCCGACTTCCTGCTGTTCGGCCGCCGCCTGCGCCGGATTGCGCGGCATGGTGGCGACCGCCCGGCCGTCAACGCGCAACGGCGCGATCGCGCCGGCCTTCTCCAGCAGCCACTTGAAGCGCATGAAAATCTGCATCGGGCCTTCGCGCCAGAACGGCAGGCCGGGCGTCCCGAGGCGGCGCTGGGCGCGCGCCATTTCGTCGAGCCACTGCCCGAGCGTCGGCGGCGTGTCGCCGGTCTGCTCGGGGTAATCGACGAAGAACAGCTTGCGCTCCTTCTTGATCTTCTCCTGATACTGGTAATTTGCGACCTCGGGCGGGGGCACCTTGTAGATCGCCTTCACGTCGTCGCCGCCCCCCGGCCGCACCGGATAGGCCATGCCTTCCTCGACGCCCTGCTCGACAGCGGCGAACGAATCATCGGGATAGGTGATCGGCGGCATGATCGACAGCGCGGCATGAGTGATCCGCATGTACTCGAGCTCGTCGATCTGGCGGAAGGTCGGCAGGCCCTTGATCAAGGGCCCGACGCCGTGCGGCCAGTCAGCGGTCGCGCCGAAACGCATCACCAGCAGCGGACAAGAGCCCTCGCCGACGCATTTGGCGTCGTGGATGACCTCGTTGCCGACCATGATGACGTGTTGCCAGACTTCGTCCGATTTGTCCTCCCAATCGCGCCAGAAGGCCCAGATCACCTGCGTCCGATCGCTCGGCTTGTCGGTGTGGCGGGTCTTGATCTCCTCTGGAATCTTCTTCCAGACTTCCTCGCCGACCAGCTCGCGGACGTAGTGGTTCCTCGTGAAACGCACCGCGGCGCGATAGTCGATCTCGCCGTAGGGTCCAAGATCGATTTCGAGTTCTCGGAAAGGAATGGCCGAGACGGTGATCGGCGCCGCCGGGTGCGGGCGTTCGATCCACACTGCCGCCGTGCCGATCGCCAGATCGGGATTGAAGGCTTTCGGAATTTCTGGATATAGGTTAGAGGCCTTCATCGCTGCGAAAATCGCCGCGTCGTCTCGTTTGACCTGATCCTTGACTTTTTTCCAGACCGAACCGTTGACGCCGCCCGGCAGGTCCATGCCTGGCCCGCGCTCGCACCACGGCTCGGCTTCCGGCATGAACGCGCCGACGACCGCCGTGACAAAATCCTCAACGATGATAAAGACTTCGTCGGTGTTGAGTTCCGGCGCGTCGAGCATGCGCGCCTGGCTCGGCGCCGTCATCGACGAAATCTGCCGCTGGCGATTGGGCGCGGAAAGAAAATAGCACTCCTTAACGTCAAGTTCTATATAGCTTTTCCAGACTCGCGCGGCGGCCAAGCGCGCGACTGCTTGCTGTTGCAGGTCCTTCGTCTCGCCGGTCGAGACATCGGCGTCGGTTGAATTGGTGGTAGCGGGAATCTCGGCCATCGCTCAGGCTGCCCGGCCGACGGAAGCCAGGCCGCCGGTTTGCGGCGACACCAGCGGACTTGCCGTGCCGCCGGCGATGGCGAGTTGCGTCCCGTAGCGCGCCATCAGCGCCGCCATGTCACCCTGACTTTGGGTCTGAAGCTGCGTCACGAGGCTGTTCTGCGCCTGCTGCTGCTCCTGCTGGAGCATCGGGTCGACCGAAATCTTGGGCGTCATCGGTCCTCTCACCGCCGTTGGCGAGGAGATGGCGATAGAGCGCGTCGGGCCGCAATGACCAGGCGCGGACGCCGAGCAGATGCCGGACCGCCGAGACGCAGGTGAAGCCGAGGCGCCCGGCGAGCGCCATCGGCGCGGCCGCGCGCGGCGCCCGGACGATGACGCAGTGCTCGGCGTAGCGCGCGATCTGCGCGCGCGCGACATCGTGGCGCGCGTGAACGATGCGCAGGCCTGACCATTCGGCGTCGAGGAAGATCCAGCAATCGCCGACCGGCACATAAGCGAAGGCCGAGACATGCTTGAAGCGGCCGAAGGCCAGCGCCGCCAACCAGCGCGTCGACGCCTCGGGATGAAAGATGACAAACCACTCCTGCGGTTCGACAGCGCCGGCCGACTCTATGGGTTCCATCAAGCGGTGATCCGGCGCATCGTGCGCCGCATGTGGCCGATGCGCGCCGGCGCGATCATGCCGATCGGCTCGAGCCCGACCATGCGGCGCCCGTCGCCGAGCGCCAGGACGCCGTATTGCAGGCAGTCGCACAGGTTCGACCACTTGTCCTTCTTCGGCTTGAGCACGCCGCTCTCCTCGCGCTCGAGATGGTAGCGGCCGGCCATGCCGACGATCAGGGTCCGGCAGACAGGCGAGATCGACACGCGGTTAACGCCTGCGGGGTTGTCGTTCAGCGCGAAGGCGACGGCTTCCGTCCGCGTCTCGATGTCGTTCATTTTGACCGGCGCCGGCTGCACCGGCATGCCGTGCGAGCGGAAGATGTCGTAGCTCGATTGCTCCGTCTGCTGGCCTCGATCGCGGCCTTTGGGATCGCCGATGAACCGCGCCGAATAGCTGGGATAATGGGTAGTGAGGAAGCGCTGCACCTTCGGCGCGAAAACGCTCGCCGGCTCGTTGAAACCGAGCATCTCGTATTGGACGAAGACGCGAGCGCCGACCTCCTGGGCGAACAACGCGGCGGGATAGACGCGGCCGAAGTCAAGCCATACCTGCACGTCGTAATGAGGAATCGGGCGCAGCGCCTCGCGCGCGACGTGAAATTCGCGCCGAAACATCGGCCAAACCGGCTGTCCTTCGGCGACCAGCGCCACGCGGTTCATCAGGCGCGAATCAATCCAGGCCTTCGATTTGCCGCGCAGCTGGCGGTCGTAATAGTCGGCGGGCAGATTCTTGCGATTTTCGGCTTCCGGGTTGACGCGGTAGCCGACGACCTGCCCGCGGGCGTCGAATTCCTCGATCAACGCCGGCGGCTGCATGTGCAGGCCCCATTCCTCCGGCCACTCGTACAGCGCGCGCTCTTCCTCAGTCAGGCCGATCGGCGGATCGAGGCCATAAGCCATCGTCGCCAGCCAGTGATCCTCGTCGGGCGCGTTGCCGTCGGCAAGCAGCCCGCGCCAGGTCGGGCCGCCATGCTCCTGCGGCGGAAAGCGCAACCGCGAATCGGCCTCGTCGAACAGCTCTTTTTCGATGAACGGCAGTTCATTGAAGCAAATTCCGGTGTACTCAGTCGAGCGCAGCTTTTTAACGTCGTCGCTCTTGTCGAGCGAGATGAAATCGACCTCGCAATTTACCCGGCCGCCTTCATAATCGTAGCGCAGCTTGTGCCCCATCGTCGCGCCGTAAGTGAAGCGGCCGTAGACGTTTTCCGGAAATGTCTCGAGCCACGTCCTGATCGTCGAGCGTTTCAGGTCCGGCATGGTGTTGCGCACCATGGCGAAGCGGGTATAGCGCACGCCGTCTTTCGGGCTTGGACGCTGCTCCTGGGCGTGGCGGACGACGCGCAGGCACAGCGCCTTGGTCTTGCCCGATCCGAGTGGGCCGAGCAGCATGTCGACGGGCCGGTTGGAAACGATGAAATCAGCGGCCTTGGTGCCGGGCTCGATGTAGAAGACGTCGCCCATCAGGTCACCCGCACCGCCTGCGCCTGCAGCACGCGGGCGCGCGCGGCGAGCAGAATCGGCAGAATCCTCGCCTCCGCCATCGACTCGCCCTCGTCCTCGCCCGGCTCATAAGGCCCGGCATAGAGGTCCGGCGGCACAGTTTCGGGCGTGATGCGCTGCGCTTCATCCTCAGAAACGTAGGTCCGCCATTCGTCTTCATAGGCGTCGATCTCGGCGTCGGACCAGCCATCGAGCTTGAGCAGCATGTGTTCGAAGCCGGTCGCCCAATAATGGGCGCTCCTGACGTTCGGCCCCCGCCAATAGTCCTTATCGAGCCGCGTCATCAGCCACCACTCGAAGCCCTCGTGGCCGGAGACGTATTTGTCGGGTTCGACGCCCATTTTGAATCGCAGCGGCACGCCTTCGTCGATATACACCATAGAGCCGTCCATCGACCGCCCGGCGCCGTAGGGCACGAGAAATTTGCGGCTGATGATCGGCGGCTGCGACAAAAAGTAGCGCAGACCGACTTGGCTTTGAATCATGCGAACGACGTCGCCCATCCCCGGCGCGTCAGAGCGGGCGTCGCCGGCGGTCATTTCTTGCCGCCTTTGGACTTCTGCGCCTTGACAACTGTTGCGTAGCCGATCGAGCGCGCCCTGGCGGCGCTGACGCCCTTTTTCCGCTCTGACGCAGCGACGTGCTTGGCCTGGCGGTCCTGCTTGGCGGTGAAACGCGATCCGGGTCCTGGCATCAAACGCCTCCGTCGGCGGGCGGCGCCGGCGCGCCGATGATGTTGGGGAACGCCGGCACGCCGGGCCGCGGCGGCTCAACCAGGCTGGCGATCGCCGGCACCCCGAGCCGCGTCATCTTCTCGACGTGCTTCCTGACCGTGCGCTCATCCATCTCGCTCGCCGGCGAGATGACGAGGCGCAGTTCGTCGCCGGCGAGCCGCTCGATCTTCGCCTGCAACTTCACACCGAGCAGCACGGCGCCAATCTCGGGATCGGGCGAGAGGTCCGACACGGTGCCTTCGCGCAGCACGATCGTCTTGACGAGACCGATCTTCTTGAGATTGCGGCCCCATTCGCGCAGTTCGAAGCCGTACCGCTCGACGAAATAGTCCGGCAAGTCGAAGACCGCCGTCACCGCGGCGCGCGGCTTGCCCCGCGCCGCTTCGGCGTGAGCGCGATGCGCGGCCATGATCGCGGGCAGTTCCTCGCAATGCCTGGCGACGCGCGCGGCGTCCTCGTCGCTGTCGGGCGAGATCGCCAGCCGCACCGCCTTGGTCGTCGGATTGACCGCGACGTCGCAGCGCAACCTCACCTTGCCCTGATAGCCGGCGCTGATCAATGTCGCGCCGGGCGGATTCCACAGCGCCAGATCAAGGAACTGCCCGTGTTCTTGCAGGCTCGAGGCCCAGTCGAGCAATTCCTGCGAATAAACGCGGCAAAAGACCTCGGGGATGCGAAGGAAGTCGGCCGAGACGCCGGGCCGATTGTCGTTGACGGGGCGCTGGATCGTGACGCTCATTGCGCGATCATCCTCTTCGTCAGCGGGTCGCCCTGAAAGTCGACGTTGCAGCCAGCCGCTTTCAGGATCGCCGAACCATAATTGATGGCGTCGATAGGCGACAGGACGAAACCGGCGCCCCCGAGCACAATCCTCACGCCGCCGCTGATGTCGCGTTCGACCCGCAATTCCTGCAATGCGCCGGACGGCGTGAGGATCGAGCCTGCCTGTTTCACGTGAAACACCCCTTGACGAATCGCTCCAATCGTGACAGGCTATGACACATGAATGGAGAGAATGCAAGCCTAAAAATGACCCCGATCGTCACCTACCTGCGCGTTTCCACGCAGCAGCAGGGCCGATCTGGCCTCGGCCTCGACGCCCAGCGCGCGCAGCTCGAAGCCTTCGCTCAAGCCAACGACATGCGGATCGTCCAGGAGTTCGTCGAGGTCGAAACCGGCAAGGGCGACGACGCGCTCGAGGTCCGCCCAGAACTCAAAAACGCCATCGACCTCGGCGCGCGCATCCCCGCTCCCGTCGTCGTCGCCAAACTCGATCGCCTCTCTCGCGACGTCCACTTCATCTCAGGCCTGATGGCCCACAAAGTCCCCTTCATTGTCGCCGAGCTCGGCCCAGACGTCGACCCCTTCATCCTGCATCTCTTCGCCGCCCTGGCTGAAAAAGAGCGCGCCCTCATTTCGCAACGCACAAAAGCCGCGTTGCAGCGCGTCAAACTGGTCGGCTCAAAATCAGGCCGCAAGCTCGGCCAGACCCCCGAGATCGCCGAGCAACGCAAGACGGAAGCCAGAGAGCGCGCTAAAGACCTCGCCCCCGTCTTCGCCCGCCTCGCCGGTCTCTCCGCTTGCGGCGCAGCCCGTCAGCTCAACCAGCTGGCCGTCGCCACCCCTACCGGCGCGCCATGGTCCGCCCGCACCGTCATGCGCGTGCGCGACCGAATCGCCCTGATGGGCCGTGCCGACCAATCCTGACCGGCCCAATCCGCTCAGGTAGCCGCCGCCCATGATCCGCCGCTAGCGCCGCCTCCGCGTCACTCTGTCGCATCCCACGCCGCGCAGCCTCCGCCGGGTCAGCCACAACCCGCCGCAGCATCGCTCGCTGCGCCTCGGACTTGATGACGATCGTCTTCACAACCCTTCCTTCTTGTCGTCGATGATCTCGGGATCAGCCGACCAAGCATGCGTGAGCCCCAGCAGCGCCGACGATAGTCCATGCAACGTCAGAAGGTCGGCATCGTGCGACCAAACAAACTGCGCCACCCCAGGCCGTACAACCCGCGCAACCAACAACCCACGCAACTCGCCCGACCGCGCCCGAGCCAAAAGTTCCTCGCACCGCGCAACCACGTTCGCCGCCGGCTCGGTCACTGGAGCCAGAACTTGCCCGCCGCGCAGCCCAATCACGTCAGCCATCGCGCGCATCCTCTATCCTTCAACCCCAGCAAATCCCACAACCCAAAAAATTTCGCGCCCGCCAAAAAAATCCGCAACCCCTTCAACCCGCCTGCCCCCCCCACAAATCCAGCCCAGAATGTGTGGGCGCGTGAGAGGAGCGCGACGCGACGACCGATTTTTCCTGCCGGCCTCGCTCAGGCGGGCTCGTCCGGATCAGGAGGGTTTGCTTTCAGATCGATTGTGGTCTTGAC
>Ga0181535_10006130_pt1 | contig 12597 bp, 9 predicted proteins | sample PEATcosm2014_Bin_44_FD_119774 | JGI IMG/M metagenome (GOLD analysis project Ga0181535, IMG submission 119774) | Peatland microbial communities from MTU Mesocosm Facility, Houghton, MI, USA - PEATcosm2014_Bin17_30_metaG | ecosystem: Environmental > Terrestrial > Soil > Wetlands > Peat | place...
GCCCGAGCCGCCGCCGCAGCCAATCTGCACGCTGGAGGACGTGGAGGAGGACTGGTAGTAGGTGTTGCCGCCGTAGGAGGCCGTCACCGTCACGGACCCCTCGACCTGGTTGACCGTGATGGTGCAGGAGGCCGTGCCCGCCGAGGTCGTCGTGCCGGTGCAGCTCTGGGCCGACTTGCCCGTGCCGAGCGTCATGACCACGGGCTGCCCCGCGATCGGGGTCCCGTTCGACGTCAGCGTCGACGTCAAGGTGATGGTGCCTCCCTGGAACACCTGGGACGGCGAGGTGGAGGTCAGCGTCGTGGGTGCCTTGTTGACGGTGAAGCAGTTGTGACCGTTGCTGGACAACAGGACGGTCGTGCTCGTGCTCCCGGCGAAGGACCCGGTCACGGTGTAGCCGGCGTCCGGCTCGTTCGGAGTGACGCTGCAGGACGCCTTGCCCTGGGCATTGGTCACCGCCGTGCAGGGCTGCGTGCCGTTGAGGTTCAGCGTCACCGTCTGCCCGCTGACGGGGGCGCCGGTCACCGAGTTGGTCAGTGTGCCCGAAAGGGTCGTGGACTGGCCGTACGTGCCGGTGCCGGCGCTCACGGTGAGTGTGGTCGGCGTGTCGATCACGACGCTGCCCCCACTGTTCGCCGGGACGTAGTAGGCGTCGCCGGCGAAGCTGTCGGTGACCGGGACCGGGCTCGTCGTCTGCTTGACGTTCATGATCGTGCAGGTGGCGAAGCCCGCCGAGTTCGTGGTGCCGCCGCAGACCTGTGCGGAGGCGCCGGTGCCCAGCGTGAAGGTCACCAGCCGGCCCGCCAGCGGGGTGCCGTCGGTGGTCAGCGTCCCCGAGAGGACGGCCGAGGACCCGAAGACCGCGGTGGTGACCCCTGAGTAGGTGAGCGCGGCCTCCTCGTGGGTGACCACGAAGGTGTTCGTTCCCGTGCTGGCCTCGAGGTGGGGCAGCACGCTGGTGTCACCGCCGAAGGTGGCCGTCAGCGTGTAGCTGCCAGCCGCTTCATTCGGGGTGATCGGGCACGTTGCCACCCCACTGGCGTTGGTCATGACCGGGCCGCACGGCTGCGTGCCGAGCATGAAGGTCACGGGCTCGTTGGCTGCGCCCGCCCCCGTGTACTGGTCGATCAGAGTGGCCGAGACCGTGGTGGCGTCGTTGTAGTCGGACGTGGCGGCGGCCACCTTCAGGGTCGTCCCCGTCTGCACGGGGCCGACGGTCACCGTGGTCGCCGCGTTGTTCGACGCGTAGTAGCCGTCGCTGGCGAAGGCGACCGTGAGCGGCACCGGGCCGACCACCTGGTTGACGTTGTCGATGGTGCACGACACCGTGCCGGTCGAGCTGGTGGGGGCGGGCGCGGGGGTGCAGGTCTGCGCCGTCGACCCGCTGCCGAGGGTGAAGGTCAGCGTGCGCCCGACCACGGGCGTGGCGCCTTCGTCCGAGGTGAGCGTGGCCGAGACCGTGAGGTTCCCCGAGTTGAACGCCGCGTACGGCGCTCCGTTGAAGCCGAGCTCGGTCTCCTCCAAGGTGACCTTGAAGGGCGCCGACCCGCTGGACCCGGTCAGCTGGAGCGGGATGTTGGGCCCCGCATCACCCGCGAAGCTCCCGTAGAGCGTGTAGGGCCCCGCCAACTCGATCGGTGTGATCTGGCACGACCCGGTCCCCGTCGAGTCCGTCGGCAGCGTCGTGCACGTCTCGGCGGGGTTGTTGTTCAGGCTGAGCGTCAGCGGCTCGCCCGCGATGGGGTTGCCGGTGTTGGCGTCCTTCAGCACCCCCGACACCGTGGTCTGGTCGGAGTAGTCGCTGCTGCCCGGCTCGACCGTCAGCGTGGTGGGCTCGGTCACGGTGACGTTCGTGGTCGTGCTCGAGGTGTTGTCGTAGGGGCCGCCGCCGAAGGCCGTCGTGATGGTGACCGCCGTGGTCGGCTGGTCGACGACGATCGGGGAGGGGCACGTCACGGTGCCGTCGCCGCTGGCGTCGGTCGCACAGGTGTAGCTCTGGGCGGTGGAGCCCGAGCCGATGGTGAACGTGACCGGCAGGCCCGGGGGGATCGCCCCGGTCGGGTTCGCCGAGGTCGGGGGCGTGGACACCGTGGCCGTGAGCGTGATGGGCTGACCGTTGACCAGCGTCGACCCTGGCGTGGACCCCGGCCCGGTGTAGACCACGGTGGTCCCCACGGAGGTCACGGGGAACGTGCCGGAGTTGGCGCTCGTGCCGATGGGTGCCGTCGGTGAGGTCTGGCCTCCGAACGAGTCCGTGAGTGTGTAGGAGCCTGAAGGTTCACCCGGCGTGATGTCGCAGGTGGCCACCCCCTGTGAGTTGGTGACCGCCGGCTGAGAGCACGTCTCCGTTCCGTTGAGGGTGAAGGTGACCGGCTCGTTCACGATGGGGTTCCCGTTCGAGTCGGTCAGCGTCGCGGACACGGGCGTGGGCTGACCGGTGACGAAGGTGCCCGTGACCGTCGGAGCGCTCAACGTCGCCTGCACGGGTGGGGGACCCGTTGGCGTGGTGGTCTGCGGGTTGGCCACCTCGAGCTGGTCGTCGACCGAGAGGCCGTAGAGGGTGCCCGAGCCGGTGTCGATCGTCTGCATGACGGCGCCGGTGGCCATGTTGATCTGCCAGATGTTGCCGGTCGACGAGTCGGCGGTCCAGAACGACGTGCCGCTCGGGTCGACGCTGATGGCGAAGAGCTGGGTGCCGCACCCGGGCATCGACGAGCACGGGTAGATGTGGTTCACGCTGCCATCGGCGTTGAGCAGGATGTCCTGTGACGAGTCGGCGACCAGCACCTGACCGTTGGCGAGGATCTTGAGCTCAAAGGCCTGGTTGGCCAGGATCTTGGGTACACCGTTCACCAGCACCGTCTGCGTCGACGGGAACGGCGCCTGGTTGAAGAACGGCCCCTGCGTGCTGGTCTGGTCGTTGAAGGTGAGGATCTCGGTGCCCTCGGTCGTGTAGTAGAAGGTGTGCTCGTCGGGAGCGAGGTCGATCCAGTCGTCGCCGTAGAGCTGGGTCTGGAGCGGGCCGATGTCGGGCTGGCGCACTCCGCTCGAGTTGAACTCGGCGATGTAGGGGGTCAGCTGCTGGCCCACGTAGATGTTGCCGGCGTTGTCGAAGGTCAAGGACAGCGGGCCGTTCGAGTCTCCGGACGCGTCAGTGAGCCCGGTCAACTGCCCGATCTGGTTCCCGCTGGAGTTGAACTCGCTGATCTGCCCCGCGTCGTCGTCGGTCACGTACAGGTTCCCGTTGGCGTCGAACGTGCTCCCGGCGTCGTACGACGTTCCCGAGTTGTCGGTCATGGAGCCGAGCAGGTCTCCCGACGACGGGTCATAGACATTGACGGTCCCGCCGCCGACCGAGGCGAAGACCTGACCCGATGTGAACGGGCCGGGGGTCGCGGCGCCTGCTGGCTTGGCGGGGTTGAAGAGGAGACCGACGCAGCCCAGGATGAGGACGGCAACGAGCCCGAGGGCGGCGCGGCGCCACACAGCACTGTGGATCGCATCCTTGGTGTCACCCCAGTACGCCGTCCCGCTCGTCGTGTGACCCGCTGACACTCGACCAATCGACAGTCTCACTGCGCCCCCTCGTCGTTGCACGGTTCCATGTCCCGTGCCCTCTGACGCATACCTGTGGCGTGAAGCCGCCACGGGTATGCGCGGTGCTTGCCCTCGAATATGCGCAATAGTCGGGCGCGGCGACAGGTACAAAAGGACCAGTTGCCGGGTCCGGCAATGACAATTGCGCGGGCATTGTCTGGCTCATAGAGCCGGCATTGTTCGAGCGCGGTCGGCGCGTCCTACCCGGGACCGGATCAGGTCCGGTGTTGAGCCGGCGCCGCGGACCGGACGGGACGCCCAGTACGCCGCACGGCCAGCGATCACTCAACAGATGGTTGCGATGATCTTCCCGTAGCCGTCATGGCCCGGCGCCGGCCCGTAGCCTGGAGCGACCGACACCACGACCAGATGCTCGATGTTGCCGGACTCGGTCGAGCCCGACTGGTTGATCCAGCTGCTCACCACGACGACCATGTACTCGGGAATGGTCGACGGCGGGTGAGAACTGTTACCCGGGTCCGATGTCCAGGTGCTTCCGCAGCCGAGAGGGTTGAGTGTGGGGGCGTTGTGGATGTAGCCCTTCATGGACGCCGGCGCGTTGTTGACGCCACTGAACTGGTTGGTCTTCCAGAGCTGAGAGCCCCAGAAGTTCACCGTGGCACCATTCGTATACGTAGTACCCGCTCCACCGCGTGATTGGCTACGGATTGTCGGCATGATGCCGTGGGAGGCAAGGCAGAGAGGTGTTAACACCCTGCGTGAAGGTGTTAACACAGGGGCGGCCCGCGGGGGTGGAAGGACGGCCCCGTCCACGGAACGCGGATCGTGACCCCTGTGCGCGCTATCGATCGGTGGCGCGGGTCACGATCTCACGGGCCCGGTCGACGTCCCCGGACCGCACCACCTCGGGCAGCGGGCCGTCGAGCAGGCCGGCCCAGTCGACAGAGTCGCTGCGTAGCCCGGACTGGCGGAGCCGCTCGCGCCCCTCGCCGAGAAGCCGGGCCAGCGTTCCGAGACCGTTCCCGCACCGAGCGGCGAGCTGGTCCCGAAGCCACGACGCGAGCGCAGGGCTCAGCCCTCCCGTCGACACGGAGACCGTCACGACGCCGTCGCGGTGCACGGCCGGAAGGATGAAGGAGCAGTGGGCGGGGTCGTCGGCGCTGTTGACCCAGACCCCGGCCGCTTCACCGTCGGCGAACACTGCGCCGTCGACCGCGGGCACCCCGGTGGCGGCCACGACGAGCCGGGAGCCCACCACGTCACCACTCATGTAGGGCCGCCGCTCCACCGCGTGCAGGAGGGGCGTCAGGGCTTCCATGTCGTCACTCAGCCAGGGCGCGATCACGGTCACGGTGGCACCGCAGTCGAGCAACCCACGGACCTTGCGTGCCGCCACCGGACCCCCGCCGACGACCAGGCACGGACGCTCCGACACGTCCAGCGACACCGGGTAGTAGGACCGGCGCTCCGTCGCGTGCTCAGTCATGCAGACGCGGAGGTCCTACCATGCCCGCTGCGATGGTGGCGAAGGTCAGCTCGTCGATCAGCACGAAGCTCCCGGTGATGCGGTCGGCCTCGTAGCGATCGACTGCCAGCGGCGTCGCCGTCCGCAGGTGCACGACGCCGATGTCGTTCTCGCGCAGCGCGCTCGCCTCGGCGATGCGGAGCTCGTTAACGTCGAAGGTGCCCGCGATGGACTCGACCACGACGGGCGTGACCCGCGTGGTGTGCTTGATGCGGAGCCGGTCGCCCACCCGGAGCGGGCTGTCCTTGAACCAGCACACCGTCGCCTCGAACGTGTCGGTCACTTCGGGGGCATCCTCGGCGGCGGCAATGAGGTCGCCCCGGGAGATGTCGAGGTGATCCGCCAGGCGAAGTGACACGGACAGGCCGACCTCGGCGCGCTGGAGCGGCCCGTCCGCCGTCTCAATGGCCCGGACGGAGGTGTGCGCGCCCTGAGGCAGCACCACCACCTGGTCGCCTACTCGGAACGGTCCGCCGTTCACCATGCCGGCGTAGCTACGCCCCCCGCCGGGCTGGCGGAGCACCCACTGCACCGGGAGCCGCGCGCCGCTGCCCCGGCCGACGCCGTGCTGGGCGGCCCACCCGCCGGCCTGGGCCGACTCGAGGGCGTCGAGGACGGTCGGTCCGTCGTACCACCGAGCGGCGTCCGAGCGGGCCACCACATTGTCGCCGTTGAGGGCCGAGATCGGGATGATCGTGCACGAGGAGATCCCGAGCCGGTGGGCCAGCGCCTCCATGTCGTCGGCGATCCGCTGGTAGGCGGACCGGTCCCAGTCGACGAGATCCATCTTGTTGGCACAGACGACGAGCTGGTCCACACCTAGCAGTGCCGCGATGCAGATGTGACGGCGTGACTGCTCACGCAGTCCGGCGGTGGCGTCCACGAGCACGAGCGCGAGGTCGGCCGTCGAGGCCCCCGTGGCCATGTTGCGCGTGTACTGGATGTGCCCGGGGCAGTCGGCGATCACGAACTTGCGGTGAGGTGTCGCCGCGTAGCGGTAGGCGACGTCGATCGTGATGCCCTGTTCGCGCTCGGCGCGCAGGCCGTCGGTGACGAAGGAGAGGTCGACCTCACCGAGGCCGCGGCGCTCTGATGCCGTCTCTATGGCAGTGAGCTGGTCGTCGAAGAGCTGACGGGTGTCGAAGAGCAGCCGGCCGATGAGGGTGCTCTTGCCGTCGTCGACCGATCCGATCGTGGCGAACCTGAGCAGGTCCATGGTGTCCGCGCCCAACTCCGGGCCGCCGGCCGGCGGCGAGCCGGGCAACGTGGTCATGGGCCTAGAAGTACCCCTCGCGCTTGCGATCCTCCATCGCCGTCTCGGAGAAACGGTCGTCGGCCCGGGTGGCGCCGCGCTCGGAGACACGCGAGGCCGAGACTTCCCGGATGATCTCTTCGACCGTGTCGGCATCGGACCGCACCGCACCCGTGCAGGTGGCGTCGCCGACGGTGCGGAAGCGCACGGTCTCCTTGCGGGCCTGCTCGCCAGGTGCTGGACTGACCCACTCGCTGAGCGCGAGCAGCATGCCGTCACGCTCGACCACCTCGCGCTGGTGGGCGTAATAGATGGACGGGAGCTCAATCTGCTCCCGGCGGATGTACTGCCAGATGTCCAGCTCGGTCCAGTCCGACAGGGGGAACGCACGCAGGTGCTCACCGGGCCGCACGGTGCCCTGGTAGAGCTGCCACAGCTCGGGTCGCTGGCGTTTGGGGTCCCACTGCCCGAAGGAGTCGCGGAACGAGAGGACACGCTCCTTGGCTCGGGCCTTGTCCTCGTCACGCCGCGCTCCGCCGAAGGCGGCATCGAATCCGTTGGCGTTGATCGCATCGAGCAGCGTCGTGGTCTGCAAGCGGTTGCGCGATGCCACCGGCCCCGGGTCGGGCACCCGGCCCTGGTCGATGGAGTCCTGCACCCTGGCGACGAGGAGCCTGGCCCCTTCGGCCTCGACCTGCGCATCCCGGTAGGCCAGCACCTCGGGGAAGTTGTGGCCGGTGTCGACGTGGAGGACGGAGAAGGGGATCCGCCCCGGCTTGAAGGCCTTGGAGGCGAGGTGGAGGAGGACGGCAGAGTCCTTGCCCCCGCTGAAGAGCAGGACCGGGCGCTCGGACTCGGCAGCCACCTCGCGGATGATGAAGATGGCGAGTGACTCCAGCAGGTCCAGGTGACCGAGAGGATGCTCCACGGGCCTGACCAGGGCAGTGACCGACGCGCCGGCGTGATCCGCGACGGGGCGGTGCTGCGGGGAGCGAAGGGCGGCGGTGTCCATGGGACCTCTCAAATCATGACCATTTAGGTCATGTATACTAAAGCCTGCATTCGGACGGGCGTCAAGCGCCAGGGCGGGCCCCTGGGTACGGGCCGATCGGCTCGGGCAGAAGGTGAGGATCGGTGGCCGAGACCTATGTGAGCGATCAGCCAGTGGGCGAGGAGGACCTCGCGGCCGTCAGCCGGCGCTTCGAGACCGCTCCGGCCAGCGCCGTCATCCGGTGGGCCATCGAGACGTTCGGCGCCTCCGTCGCCCTGGCTGCCTCGTTCGAGGACATCGTGCTCATCGACCTGGCCACCAGGGTCGCGCCCGGGATCGAGGTCGTCTTCCTCGACACCGAGGCGCACTTCCCCGAGACGCTCTCCTTCGTCGAGGAGGTGCGGGCGCGCTACGGGCTGAACCTCACCGTGACCAAGCCCGGTCCTGACGCGGCCGCCTTTCCCTGCGGCACTGAGCAGTGCTGCCAGTTCCGCAAGGTCGCGCCATTACGTCGCGCCCTCGCCGGCAAGCGCGCCTGGCTGACGTCGCTGAAGCGCAGCGACGGGCCCACCCGCGCCGATTCGCCCATCGTCAGCTGGGACGCCTCGTTCGGGCTGGTGAAGGTCAACCCGCTGGTGACGTGGACGGACGACGACATCGCGTCGTATCTCGCCGACCACGGGTTGCCGGTGCACCCACTCGTGCCCAAGGGCTACCGCTCCATAGGGTGCGCGCCGACGACGCGTCCGGTCGCCGAGGGGGAGGACCCCCGTGCCGGCCGCTGGGCGGGGCTCGACAAGTCCGAGTGCGGCCTGCACCTCTAGTGCCACGTGACCTCGACAATCCCTACGGGATGGAGTTCCGGGGTCGGCGCGACCGCGGTCTCAAGTTCGTCCGGCCGTACCGGAACATCGGCGAGCTCAACCCCGTCGAGCAGCTGAAGCTGTCGCGGCACCCGTTCGAGGTGGCGCAGGCCGTCATCGACACTTACTCCAAGCAGGGCCCCGACTCCATCGCCAAGGTCCCGGGGGAGCAGGAACGCCTCAAGTGGGTCGGCATGTACCCCCAGCGCCAGGGCGGCGACGCCTTCATGATGCGGATCAAGGTGCCGGGGGGAGTGATGACGGCCCCCCAGGTCCGGGAGATCGGTGTGGCAGCCGACGCGTTCGCCGAGGGACCCGACGACAGCCCGGTCTTCGGCAACCGCTACGCCGACCTCACGACCCGCCAGGACATTCAGCTGCACTGGATCCGCATCGCGGACGTGCCCCGGATCTGGCAGCGCTTCTGGGACGTCGGGTTGACGACCGTGCAGGCGTGCGGTGACTCCGCCCGCAACGTCTGCTCCTGTCCCGTGTCGGGCATCGACCAGCGGGAAGTCGTGGACGCCCTGCCCGTCGCGCAGGCCATCTCGGCGTTCTTCACCGGGAACCGCGAGTACGCGAACCTGCCACGCAAGTTCAAGATCGCCGTCACAGGCTGCACCGAGGACTGCGCCCGCGTCGAAATCAACGACATCGGCTTGTGGCCGGCCGAACAGGCCGGCGGCGCCATCGGTTTCAACGTGCTCATCGGCGGTGGCCTCTCCGACGGCGAGCGGATGGCATCCGACATCGACCTGTTCATCCGGCCCGACCAGGCGGTCGAGCTCAGCCGCGGCGTGGCGCAGGTCTTCGGCGAGCTGGGCAATCGGGAGAACCGCGGGCTCGCCCGCATGCGGTACCTCGCCCAGGAGCTGGGTCCGGAGGGCTTCCGTGCCGCTCTCGACGAGCGCACGAACTTCGTCTTGGAGCCCGCCGGCCGGGAGCTGACGACCGCCTTCAGGGGCGACCACGTCGGCGTCCACCCGCAGAAGCAACCGGGCCTCTTCTATGTCGGCTGCTCCGTGCCGGTTGGCCGCATGCACGGCTTGGAGCTCGTGGAGTTGGCTCGGCTGGCCGAGACCTACGGCGACGGCGGTGTCCGCATCGGCATCGACCAGAACTTCATCGTGTCCGGTGTGCCGGAGGATCGTCTCGACGACCTGCTGGCCGAGCCGCTGATGGGAACCTACTCACCCTTCCCTGGTCCCTTCGAGCGCGGCGTCGTGGCGTGCACCGGCTCGGAGTTCTGCCGGTTCGCCGTGGTCGAGACCAAGGAGCGGGCGGTCAAGTGGGCACGGAGCCTCGACGCGCGGCTGGCGGAGGATGGCCGGGACGGCGAGCGCGGCGACGCCGGGGTCATCCGCATGCACTTCTCGGGCTGTTCGGCTTCGTGCGCCCAGCCGCAGATCGCCGACATCGGCTTCCGAGGTGACATCGCGCACGTCGACGAGCACATCGAAGAGGCCGTCGACATCGGCCTCGGCGGCTCGCTCGGGCCGGACGCAGCGTTCATCGACTGGCTCGCTGGAGCGGTGCCGGTCGATCGTGTTCCTGAAGCGCTGCTCCGCATCGTCCGCCGCTACCAGGACGAGCGCCGTCCGGCGGAGCCGTTCCACCTCTGGGCCCGGCGCAGCCCCCCGGACGAGCTGCGGTCGACACTGGACGGCGCCGCCCAGGCGGTGACGCAGTGAAGCGCTACCGGATCCGGGAGCAGATGAACGGGATCGTCGAGCCCCCCGGCAAGGTGTGGTTCTGGGAGCTCGAGGCGGGCGTGATCCACGCCGACCGTTGCATCCAGTGCGGCACCTGTGTCGCCGTCTGCCCCTCGAACTCCATTGGCGTCGACGAGGAAACGAACCTGCCCGAGCTCGTCAAGATGTGCACCGGCTGCTCGTTGTGTTGGGACTTCTGCCCCCGAGGCGGTCTCCGCTACGAGTCCCTGTGGCCACCGTCGACCGTCGGGACCGAGGAGGACGCCGAGGTGCAGCCCGCCCAGGTCCGCTCGGACTCCTCGGACACCTACTGGAAGATAAGCGGGGGACCACCGGCCGACGGGCTCGGCGCAGTGGTGGACACCTACGCCGTCCGCGCCTCAGCCGAAGTCGAGGACGCCCAGGACGGCGGTGCGGTCAGCGCATTGCTCATCGGGCTGCTGGCGGCGGGCGAAATCGACGGGGCTCTGGTGTCGAAGCCGAGCACCGACCCCGACGAGCAGTGGAAGGGCGTCGCCACGGTCGCCACGACGGCAGAAGAGATCCGGGCCGCGTCGGGCAGCTTCTACAACCAGACGATGGCCCTGGCCGAGCTCGATCTCTCGCGCTACCCGTTGCCACCCAAACCGCGTCTCGCGGTGGTGGGGACGCCGTGCGAGGTGCAAGGGCTGCGGGCCATGCAGGCGCGCCGCTGGCCCACGGGCGCGCACCGGGTGGATGCCGTCGTCTTGACGATCGCCCTGATGTGCACGAAGAACTTCGACTACGAGGCGCTGACGCTGAAGGAGCTCCGTGACAAGCGCGGCGTCGACCTTGATCGCGTGTCGAAGATGGATGTGATCCGGGGGCGCATGATCGTCGAGTACCGCGACGGCGAGCTGGCCGTCGACGAGCCTGTCAAGGATTTCCATGGCGCCGCGTTGAAGGGTTGCGACGAGTGTGCGGACTTCCTGGGCCGTTCGGCCGACATCTCGGTCGGGAGCGTCGGCTCCATGACCGGATGGACGAGCGTGATCATCAGGACAGAGCGGGGTCGCCTGGCGTTCCAGGCCGCCCGATCGAAGCTCGACGTGCGCGGGCTCGACGACCCGGCCGCCCTCCTCCGGCTCGACGCCCTCGACAAGAAGATCGCCGACCGCACCCTGCAGCGGAAGCTCGACCCGGATGCGCCGCTGTTCATCGACTTCGAGGAGCACGTGCGCGCCTACGATGGCTCGGACCGCCGGCCCGTGTTCATCCGTCATTGACCGCTACCGCGGCGCCCGTGCTGCACGTACCCGACGAGCCCACGCTGCGAGCCGAGCGCTGGCTGGCCGCCGTCCTCGACGGGGGCGACCTCGAACCCGTTCTGACTGGGGGCGACGGCATCGTGGCCTGGCTGTGGACGCGCTGGAGGACCCTGGCGACCGCGGGTGTCGGCGAGGAGGACCTCGGGCGGATCGTGCTGGGTTACCGCCGAGAGATGTGGCTCTGGCTGGCGGGCGAGCGGACGTGGTCGCAGTGCTGCTCGGGCCTCATCGGCCGCATCGACCGGCGCATCGCCGAGCGCGACCGCACGGGGGCGTGACCCGGGGCGGTCGGCCCGCTCCTGCGGTCGAGCTGCGCGGCGTCACGGTCCGCCGGGAGGGTGTGCCGGTGCTGGCCGGGATCGATTGGCGCGTCGAGATGCATGATCGCTGGGTCGTCCTCGGCCCGAACGGGTCCGGCAAGACGACGCTGCTCCAGGTGGCCGCGGCCCGGCTCTGGCCCACGGCGGGGACGGTGGATGTGCTGGGGGCCCGCCTCGGCCGCGTGGACATGCGGACGCTGCGCCCGCGCGTCGCGCTGGTCAGCGGCGCGGTCACGCGGCAGCTGCGGGCAGACCTCGCCGCCCGTGACGTCGTGGTGAGCGGCCGCCACGGCGCGCTCGAGACGTGGTGGAACCGGTACGGGGAGGAGGACTGGGACAAGGCGGACCGGCTCCTGGCCGGCGGCGGGGTGCAGGAGATCGGGGATCGTCCCTTCGGGGTCATCTCCGAGGGGGAGCGCCAGCAGGTCCTCCTAGCCCGGGCGCTCATGAGCGACCCCGAGCTCGTGCTCCTCGACGAGCCGTTCGCCGGCCTGGACCTGGGAGCGCGCGAGCGGCTGCTGGTGCGCCTCGGCGACCTGGCCGGGGACCCGTCGAGCCCGCCGGTGGTCCTGGTGACCCACCACTGCGAGGAGATCCCGCCGGGCTTCACCCACGCCGGCCTCGTGTCCCGCGGCCGGCTGTTGTCGGCGGGACCTCTGGACGACGTCATCACGTCGGCACGGGTGTCCAGTTGCTTCGGCCTGTCGGTGGATGTCGGGTGCACCGGCGGTCGGTGGTGGAGCCGCGCCGCCTGACGGTGGTCCCGCACGCCGAGGAGCAGGGCGGGGAGTTGGGCCTTGATTCGGAACGGCAGCGGCGCTACAAACGACGTGAGCGGAGAAGTGCCGACGAGGTCGGCGCTGCGCATTTCCCCAACCATCCACCATTTGGAAAAGGCCAATCAATAGGCTTTTTCTCCGGAGCGAAGGTAGGACGTCGGGGAGTGACGATCTTGATCCTGCTGGTCCTCGTAGTTTTCCTGTGGGTGGCGGTCCTGGCCCCGAGCGCTTGGCGGCGATTCGGGGAGCGCCAGGGCGTCGGCTCCATCGACCATTTTCACCACCAGCTCCAGCTCCTGGAGCATGCA
>Ga0181535_10006133_pt1 | contig 12595 bp, 16 predicted proteins | sample PEATcosm2014_Bin_44_FD_119774 | JGI IMG/M metagenome (GOLD analysis project Ga0181535, IMG submission 119774) | Peatland microbial communities from MTU Mesocosm Facility, Houghton, MI, USA - PEATcosm2014_Bin17_30_metaG | ecosystem: Environmental > Terrestrial > Soil > Wetlands > Peat | place...
CTGCACGCCGCCACCCTCGCCGTCGGGGCGGAGCACCACCGGCGCCACGTCGCACGCCGCGCAGAGCGGCCCGTTCTCCCCCTTGGGGTCGAGCATCAGCGCCTGGCGGCCGAAGACCAGCTGGCGGAAGACGTAGCTCTTGACCAGGGCACTCTTGCCCAGGCCGAGCTGGCCCAGCACCAGCATGTTGGGGTTGGTGAGCAGCCCCGCCGCGTACAGCTCCCAGGGGTCGTACGTGAAGGAACCGCCGTGGAGGTCGCGGCCGATGTAGACGCCCCGCGAGAAACCGCGCCCCTCGCAGATGCCGGGGTAGACGGACTGGAGGTGGGCGGTGGTGGCCCGGTGGAGGATGGCGCCGGGGCTGCGCAGGCCAGATAGCGCGGGCATCACGAGATCCCCCGGGCCAGCGGAAGGGTGGCGGCGAACCCGAGGTCGTGCTCGCCGTCCATGCGCCGCAGGTCCAGGCAGGACAGCGCTGCGTGCTCCTCCGCGCTGCCGCAGGCTCTGTCCATCTCGGCGGCCGAGGTGACGCTCACCGTGAGGTGGCCGGAGAACCGGTACTCGGCGTGGCCGTCGGCCAGCTCGGACTCGCGGCGCTCCACCGCCTCGGCCTGGCGCTCGGTGTCGATGGACGTCCGGAAGCCATGGCGCTGGCGGAGCTGCTCGTCGGCCAGGTGCTCAGTGCGCTGGGCCTCGAGGTCGCGCCGCGCCTGGATCGGGTCGATGGGGACCATGCAGACCGAGACGCTCATCCGGGCCCGGGTCTGGAGCAGCAGCGGCATCAGGAAGCCGGGCCCGACGGGGACCCGCGGCCACTCGCTGATCCAGTACGAGACGTGGAGCGCGGAGTCCGTCTCGTACCCCCGCCACGACGGCCGGGCGAAGAGCGGCCCGGCGGCCGATACCGCCACCCCCTCGTGCGCGGGGTGGTGGCGAGCGGTGAGCCGCAGCTGGTCGGTGGCGCCCGGGTCCCAGGCCTCGCGGAGCGTCTGAGCGAGCAGGCGCGGCGGCAGCGCCCCCTCCACCTCGATGTCGGCGCCCTGCATCTGGGTCTGAAGGGCGTGGAGCTGGCGGCTCAGGACCTCGCCGGCGCCGCGGTTGCCGCCGCCCGCCTGGCGGATCTGCTGGCCGGCGCTGCGCAGACTGACCTGGAGCGCGACCAGGACCTGGACCTCCTGGGCCTCAGCCACCGGAGCGGCGTCGTCGAGCAGGGTGAGGTAGCTGCGCACGATGGGGCTGCGCAGATCGAGGGTGCGCTGCTCGGCGAGGTGGCGTGCCAGCGCATCCGGATCCTCGGCCAGGGTTCGGACGACCACCTGAAGGGCGGAGATGGGGGTGCCGCGGCGGGCCAGGCTCGCCTGCACCGCCCCCCAGGCGCCCATGCGCCGGGCCTTCTCCCCCGAGTCCGTCATGGCGAAGGAGGTGCCGCGCACCCGCAGGACGGAGGTCCACGTGCCACGCCGCGCGTCCCTGATCACGCCGAGCTGGCCGCGCGGTACGGGGACGCTGAGGATGGTGCAGTCGCGCAGCACCGGCGGGAACGCGGGCTGCTCGTCGAGCACCCGCGTCTCGCCGCGAGGCGTGGTGCGCAGCACCTGGCCACGGTGTGGCTGCGGCGACCGCCAGGTGCGCTCGCCGTGGAGCAGGAAGTGGGCCACGGCGGGGAGCCACTCGTCCAGGGCGCGCCCCGAGATCGGCAGGAAGGCGGCGGTGCCGGTGAGAGCGACAACCACCACCAGGATCACGACGCCGGCGCCGCTGCCGTGCGCGCCGAGGAGCACGACCATCCCAACGAACGCGCCGGCGACGAGGATCGCGATCTGGCTGAGGCGAAGACCGAGGAGGACGCCCCGACGGTCGCGGGGGCCGAAGTGGTACCGGATGTCCGTGGTGCTCATGCGGGGCTCCCCTCCTGTTGCGGGGTGATCGGCCACGGCGGGGTGCTCGCGATGGAGGGCCCCTGCCCGGCCGTGGGTTGGTTCGCGCCGCCGCCAGTTGCGGAGGTGTCGACCGATGCGAGGGTGGGCCCGGTGTCCGCGCTGGGCGACTGGCCGTCATCCGCTGGCGAGCCGCCGGGGGAGGCGCCGCCCCCCACAGGGCCGCCACCCTGCTGTCCACCACCGTCCTGGCCCCCGCTGCCGGCGATCTTCAACTCGCCCTGTCCCGCCATCCCCCCGGGTCCAGAGCCCGGGGTGGGGGAGGCGGACGAGCCCCTACTACCCATGGCCGCACCGGCACCCACCACCTCCGAGGTGCCGCCGGACGCGGCGGCGGCGCCGGCCCGGGCACCCGTGCGGACGGCGGCGCTACCGACCCGCTTGCCGATGCCCGAGGCGTACCCGACCATGCCGGCGATAGCGGTCGCCTCGAGCAGGGGCAGGAGGCGGAAGACCGCGAAGGGGGCCAGCGCGGCAAGCAGGAAGATGAGCGTCGCGGCGAGCACGGAGCCCAGGTTTCCGCTGGGGCTGACGGACGCGGTCAGCGCCCCCGCCCCCAGGACCAGCACGAAGGCCATCACGAACTTGCTGATGCAGAGCACGAAGAGGGTTTCCGCGCCCCGCTTCAGGGCGTTGTGGGCCCCGGGCCACAGCGAGGCCACGGCGATCAGGGGGATGAAGGCGGCGACCACATAGATCGCCGCGTCGCGCGCCAGCAGCTCGAGGTAGCAGAGCACGGTCGCGGCGATCAGGACCAGGCAGGCGAGCACGGTCAGGAAGTCGGTGCCGAGATTTGACCCGACGATCTGCGACCACACCTCCAGCGACCCCGCCTGCGCGTTGCTGCCCACCTCCCATGTGGTGGCCAGGTCGGTCATAGCGAGGAGCTGGGTCACCAGCCAGATGGCGATGTAGGTGACGAAGACGGCGACCGGGAGCCGCACGCACACGAGACGCACCATGCCGGCGATATCGCCGCGGATCACCCCGGACATGACCGAGGCGAGGACCACGAGCAGCATCAGCCAGGCGGCGATGACCACCGAGCCCGGCGCACCGGTCCGCCCGGAGGCGGCACCGGTGCCGTAGTAGGCGTAGAGGAACCAGGGAGCTCTGAGGTCGGGATTGGCCGGGTCGACGACGAAGAGGCCGATGACGTCGTCGGCGGCCGAGACGGCGCTCCCGGTGATCCACCCCGCCACCGCGTCGATGGCCGGCCCAAAGATGAGGTTGGTGATGATCCCGCCGCTGCCCGAGTACCTGGGCGTGGCGGTGGGCAGCGGCGTGGGGGTAACGGTCGCGCCGGGGGACGCGGTCGGCGTCGGCGTGGCGGTGGCGGCCGCCGTTGGCGCCGGTGTCGCGGGTGCCGGGTTCGCCCGGACCGCGAACGAGGAGGCAAGCGCCGCGGTCATCACGGCCAGGACCACCAGAACCCCGCCGACCGACCGCAGGGCGAGCCGGCCGCGCCGCGGGGGACGCACGGTTACGGGTGCGACCGGAGTGGGCTCGGTCATCCGCCGACCTGGGTGCCGAGCGTGTAGAGCCACTGGATGAGCGCGGGGGCGGCGCCGACGATGAAGACGCCGAGCAGAGCCCCGAGGACGGACAGCTTCGCCCGCTGGGTCATGTACGGATTGCCCTGGTGGCTGGAGAAGGCCCAGACGGCGGCGCCGATGATCAGGGCGACCAGGCAAGCCACCAGGGCTGCCCAGCGCAGCCCGGCCACCAGGCCGAGGATCTGGGTTGAGCCGGGGAGCTGGCTGGGATCGGGCGACGGGTTGATCCAGCTGCTCGGATCGGGGGTGGCGTTGGCAGCCATCAGGTGGCACCTCCGGGGGTGGTTGCGACGCGCCCCATGCGATCAGGCGCCGCGTACGAATCGCGTACGAATCCACTCCGGCTAGGACCGTGGCCGTGGGCGTACGCGCCAGACGCCGCGTACGCGATCAGCCTGCCGTGACGTGACCGCGCGTACAGACGCGATGGGTCGGCGCGTCTGCGCGTACAGGAGCGGTCCCGGCGCCACGATCGCGCGTACAGGCGCGTACGCGCCGTTCCCGGACTCTCAGCAAACTGTTACATCGGGTGAGCCACTACGGCGCGCGGTTGTGTGCGCGGCCTGTCCCGCTGTGGTGCGGCTGCTCTGCTGGGCAGCGTGCTCCGGCCTCGCTCCTGGGCTCCGGGCACCACTGCGTTGGAGCCTGTGGCTCCTCCCTCCGCTCGCTCGGCCTCCGCGGTGTCGCTGCGCATCGCAGCCCACCCACAGGAGGACCGTCTCATGGAGCGCACCACCACCTCGGCGACCCTGCTCGACACCCTCGCACAGGGCGTGGCGAGCCTCACCAACTCCACGGCTTGGCGCGCCTGGCTGGACGTGCAGCGCCGCTTCCACCGGTACAGCTGGGGGAACACGCTGCTGATCGCCGCGCAGCGCCCCGAGGCCACGCGGGTGGCCGGCTTCCACGCCTGGCTGCGCCTGGGGCGGCACGTCCGTCGCGGCGAGCACGGCATCGCCATCCTGGCTCCGGTCGTCCCGCGCCTGCGAGTCGTCGATGCGGATTCGGGCGATGAGCGGTGGGTTGCTGGCAGACCCCACGCCTTCCGGGTGGCCTATGTTTGGGACGTCAGCCAGACCGATGGCCAGGACCTGGCCGCGCCCCCGGTGAGCCGTCTCGAGGGCAGCGATCCGAGCGACTGGTACAGCCAGCTGCGCGACGTGGCCCACGGCCTGAACTTCACCGTCGAGGAGGACTACCTGCCCGACGAGGTGAACGGCGACTGCAACCACGCGCTGCGGCGCATCCGCATCGAGGTGCGGAACGGCCAGCGCCACCAGGTCAAGACCCTCGCGCATGAGCTGGCCCACGCCATCCTTCATGAGGACCGCACCGGGCTGGCACGCGACCGCTGCGAGCTCGAAGCCGAGTCCGTCGCGTACATCATCTGCGCCGGGCTGGGCATCGACAGCTCCGAGTACTCCTTCGGTTACCTGGCCATCTGGGCCGGCGGCGGCGACGAGGCCCGGCGCGCCCTCGGCGAGTCGGCGCAGCGGATCCAGATGGCCGCCCGAGTGGTGCTTGACGCCGTCGGCGTGCACGGCGAGGAGGCCGCAGCCTGAGAGCTGAGCAGGGGCGGCGGCGTGGCAGCCGCCCCTGCCTGGCGCCGCCCCAGGCGGGATCGCTCGGTCAGATGTGGGTGAAGAGGAGCCCCAGCAGTCCCACGACGGCCCCGAGGGCGAAGACGCCGACCACGACGCGCACCGCCACGACCGCGGCGCGTCCAAGGATCTCGATAAGCATGCCCACCACCAGCACCAGCGGCGCCGTGCCGATCCAGCAGATCGCCAGGAGCAGCGCGGCCCAGGGCGAAACCGGTCGACGCAGCGCCTGGCCGGGGGCCAGCGGACCCGCGGCCCACCGCGCCCACACCCGGCTCACGCCGCCGCCTCCAGGAGGCCGTCCCCGCAGATCGGGAGGTCGACCACGGCTGCGACGGGCCGGCAGAGGAGGGGGACGTGGCGGGACGCGGGTGCTCCGCCGTGACTGTCCAGTGTTTCTGCGTACACCATGCGAACAAGTGTACCTGACCCACCCGCACGAAGCAACTTCTTCCGGGCCTGACACCAGTCCCGGATCGGGCGGCGGCGCTTGCCACGCGGGCCGACACCGGCTCCAAACCGATCGGCAGGCTGACATGCCGCTCGCTCCAGCTGGGGCGCGCGATCCTCAGGGTGTCTTGGTGACTGTAACTTCGGGCTGCGTCGCCTCCGGATCGAGCTCCGCAATGACGGCTGTCAGCCGAGGCCGGTGGGGCCCATCACCGAGGCGACCAGGTCGCTGCGCAGCCAGACGATCTCCGAGCCCGACTTGTCGACCTCCTGATAGCCGTCGTTCAGAACCGAGTTGATCTCCGGGTAGGCCTGCCTGGCCGAGCCCTCGGTGATGACGATCTCGGGATCGAGGTCGGCGACCTTCTGAGCCACTGGCCCGTCGTAGCCGAGGAGGACCTCGTCGTTGTAGATGGGCGGGGTCGGTAAGAGCAGCTGGAGATCGCTCAGCTCATAAAGCCAGGCGTCCGCCGACCAGACCACCGCCGAGCTGCCGTCCATGCCGTGGGCTTTGATCCACAGCGCCACCGCGCTGTCCTCGGACACCCGGTGGTCGAACTGATCCTGGTAGGCCACGAGCGACTGGCCTCGGGTCAATATCGAGATGGCACCACCGTAGTAGGCGGCGAGGCTGTGGTTGTTGACGGCCAAGATAGGGGGCCAGTCCAGTCCGGTCGGTGCCGCGCCCACCAGGGCGAGGCCGGTGGCGAGGATGAGCCCGGCGCTGGCGAGGCGCCGCCGGCTCGGCGCCCTCGCCGGCAGGCGCAGCCCCAGGCTGCTGAGTGCCAGTGCGGCCGGGACCAGCGACGGCAGTAGGTAGTGGGGATAGGGCTGCCCGGCCACCGCCGGGACGAGGAGGGCCACTGCGGCCCAGACCCAGAGCGTCCAGGAGATGTCGCGGTCCCGGCGGCGCAGCCAGGCGCCGGACACGACCACGGCGAGCACGACGAGCGCAAAGACGGCGCTGATCGGGATCGGGATCGGCAGGCTCCAACGACCGACACCCAGCACCTGGGCCTCGGTGGATTGGACCCAGTAGCCGACCAGGGCATATGCGACCTTGCCGGCCCCCGCCGTCAGCAGCGCAGGGATCAGCCACGCCGCGGTGAGACCCGCGACGGTGACCGCGTACATGGCCACCCTGCGCCAGCTCGCCCGGCCCGCCGTCGCCAGGATCAGGCCGAAGGCACAGGTGTCCGCTAGGGCCGTCTGCTGGTAGGCAATGCCGATCGCCGCCAGCGCGCCCACCGCGACCGGCCACAGCGGCCATCGGCGGGTGTCCGGGGCGGCGACCCGGGTGAGCAGGAGTGCCCCTGCCCAAGCCATGGGGGCGATGAGGAGGCTCTCGGGGAGGATCAGCTCGGCGTCGAGTAGGGGGGTACCCAGCATGATCGCGGCCAAGACCAGGGCGACCACCGTGCGGCGGCGGCCGAGGAGGCGGTTCCCCGCGTAGGCGACGGCGAGCAGGGTCAGCACCCCGGTCAGGAAGGTGACGACGTGGAGGACCGCCTCGCTCGTCCCCATGAACTGGATCACGGCGGCGACCGTCCAGATCTGAAGAGGCGGCTTGTTGGTCCAGATCTGGGAGTAGAGGACCTTGCCCTGGAGGAGGGCGCGGGCGGTGGTGACGTAGCCGGCCTCGTCCGTATACCAGTGGGGTTCGAGGAAGGAGGGGATGCGAAGCAGCGCGTATAGGACGAGGGGCCCGATCAGCCAGATGCCCCGGCGGAGCCGGTAGGGAGGCACGGGGCCCGTCGCATGCCCTCGTCCCCCGGCGGCCGCCGCCACTGCCGTCCTCCGTCCTGGCGGCCGCCTCGGCGACCTCGGTCCGTCCCGCGTTCGAGGACGCCCGATGCATCGTCCCCTGCAAACCTTTCGCGCACGTTAACGGGGCTCCTTTCGACATCAGGCAGCCAGTGCCTGAGTGGCCTCCTGAGTGGGACTCCGTGGCCGCCGGCCGCTGAGGCCACGATGCCCGGGCCCCGGAGCCTCTCCGGGCACCGCTGCGCTGGCCTACGGCCTCCCTCCGCGGCCGCGAGAGCCCGGGCTGACGTCGTGGCGCGGCCGGCGAGGCCGCCACGAAACCCGCCACAGGAGGAACCGTCATGGCACCGCTTACCGCCGATCGACCGCACTCGGAGGCCGTGCTCAGCCACTCGGCCTCGCACCTGGTCACCCTCGACGAGCTCGCCGCCATCCCCGCCGGTGAGCCGAGGGGCCCGCGCCACCGCCCCGTGCCTCACATCGAGCTGGTCAGCTCGGTCAAGCAGGCCTTCTCCGAGCGCGGGTACGCGGTGGCGCGCGAGCAGTACTCGGTGAGCCACGAGAACGCCCGACTGTTCGGCACCCTGGACCTGATGCCCACCACAGGTGCCTCGCTGGTCGAGGGTCTGGAGGGAGGCATGGCGGTGGGCCTGCGTCACGCCAATGACCAGGCGTTCGCACTTGGGGTGATCGCCGGCCTGCGAGTGTTCGTGTGCGACAACATGGCCTTCTCGGGCGGTGACAGGCTCCTGCGCCGGAAGCACACGACCGGGCTCGAGCTCGTGGCCGAGGTCGAGCGGGGACTGGACCGGACCTTCCACTCGTACCGCGACCTGGTGCAGCTGGTGAACCAGCTACGCGACACGAAGCTCACCGACATGGAGGCCAAGGTCCTCCTGTACGACCTGGCCCTGGACGGGCGGGTGATCGCCCCCGATCAGCTCGGCAAGGTCCACAGCTGGTACTTCACTCCCGAGGAGATGGCGAGCGTTGAGGACCGCGAGCGCGGCTTCAGCGACGTCGAGCCGCGCAACGCCTGGGCGGTCGCGAACGCGGTCACCCGGGTGGCGAGGAGCTGGCCAGCGGCCAGGCAGCAGGAGACCGGCGTCGCCCTCTCCGGCTACCTCGCGCGGTATTTCCGGATGCAGGCTCCCGAGAGCCCCAGCGCCAACTGAGCCCACACGACGGCGGGGGAGGGGCGATCGCCTCTCCCCCGAACCGTCAAGGAGGGTCGTGAAAGTGGCGAAGGTCCTCGCCCGGAGATTACCGGCGCATCACGCCTGAGGTCAGCGCCAGAGCGCCCGCCAGACCCCGGCCCGGGCGGCTGCCCGACCGATGATCTTGTTCTTGGCGCGCCGGGCGATACGGTGGGGATTGCCCGACGCCAGCGTCGTGACGTCGTTGGCCATCCGGGCGGCGCGGTAGAGGTTGGAGACGAGACTGCGGCGCCTCACCCCAGGGCCTCCGCCACGAAGTGCTGCGCATCCGCGGTCAGCTCCAGGAGCTCGGGCTCCTCCTTCTCGATGAGGCGGAGCAACCGACTCGCCATCTCTGGCTGCTCAGTGCCGATGGCTAGCCCCAGCGACAGCCAGTAGTCGGCGGTCTCCATGAGGACGGCGTGGACGTCCTCAGCGGTCTCGGCGCGGACATCCTCCATGGCGTGAAGGAGCGCCTGGCCATAGCGTCGCCAGGCCGGGTCGAGGCTCTCGTTCGAGCCCGGCGATCGATCTGTCGTCATTGGTGTGCCCTCATGCCCTGGCGCGGCGCCGCCAGTCTAGCGGTGGATCCCGGGGAAGGCGGCCCGGGTCGGCGTGGGATGTCATCTCGACGGCGGGCCACCGACTCCGAGTCCGTCGGCAGGCTGCCACGCCTCTCGGCCTTATTCGGTCCAGGCGGCCTGACGGCTCCGCTTCGCTCCGGCCTGGACCGCGGCTCGCGGCGACCAGCACCGCGGTGGGGCGAGCGAGGCGGCTGAGTAGGAGGAGCTGACGGCCGCCGGTGGGGTGGGGGGCGGGCGGCTGCACAGCGGGTGCTCGGCGGGGCCCGGCGAGTCGTCCTCCGTACCGACAGAGGCTGATCGCAGAAGGTGGCATCCAAGCAGCGCGCGGCCTCGCTGCAACCCCCAAGACAAGTCGCCTAGTGGCGAGGGGTTTCCGCTCGCCCTCCGGCGCGCCGCTTCACGGAAGCCACGCGATCAACCTCAACGGAGGACAACCCGATGCCCCGGAACCACAACCCCGACAGCAGCCGCGCCGACACCGTCCCCGAGGGGGCGACGGCCAAGCCCCGCTCCTTCGGCGTCAACCACTTCCACCTCGTCGGTCGGATGACCGACGCCCCCGAGCTACGGCACACGCCGACCGGCAAGGCCGTGCTCCACTTCGGCTTGGCGACGACGGCCGCGGGAACGACCACGTTCCTGGACCTGGTCGCCTGGCAGGGCGCGGCCGAGACCTTGGCGGAGTACGGCGGCAAGGGACGGGAGCTCTACGTCGAGGGCCGGATCGCCACCCGCACACGCGAGGTGGAGGGCCACCGCATCCGCCAGGTCGATCTTGTCGTCGAGAGCTTCCAGCTGCTCGGCCTGCGGATCGATCGAACCGGTGACGGCGACCGTGCGACGGGGGAGGCGGCCGCGTAAGCGGCCCCTTCCCACCTGCCCGGTGGAGAAGCGCTGGCGGGGTCGGACCCGGTGGCCCGATCCCGCGGCGCCGTCACGAGGGTGATCCTCAGGAGCGACCCCACATCACGCCAGGCGCTGCGCACGGGTCAGAGACGGGCCCGTGGGAACGCCGTAGCGGCCCGGAAATGGGCGGCGAGGTCCTCCGATACCTCCCCGTCCCCAGCTCGCTTATGAGCTCCAGGCACCGCTTCGCTGGCGCGACACGCCCCCAACTGGGCCGCAGGTGCGCCCGGAGGTCTCGTTCCCGCGCGGGGGCGCGCTGGCCTCCGGGGTCGTCTTCTCCTGGGTCAAGCCGCTGCGCGGCTCCTCCACTCCGTTGGGGCCCTGTGGGTGACCCCGGCGCCCCTGCGGCCGGGGGAGCAGCTGTGGCTGCTGCAGCAGCCCGACCACCCAGGGTCCACGAGGAGAAGCGCGATGAACACCGACGCCGCGAAGGGGGCCGCAGCCCTCAGCGAGACGGAGATCGATCAACTGGTGGCGGCGATGTTCGACACACCGGCGCTGCCCTTTGACGCGCGGCCACGGGAGATCGCGTGCGCCATCCGGCAGGAATGCGCCTGTGGGCGGGTCGGGACAATCCCACTCATCGGCAGTGGACCGGAGATCACCCGGGAGTGGGTATGCCCCATCTGCGAGCTGGACGTCCGGGGCCGGTACGATGGCAGATGAGATGGACGTTCAGGGACGGCTTCCCACTGGGGAGGGCACCCCGATGGTGCAGACCCACCGAGGGCTGAGCGGCCGTGCCGAGGTCCTGGCTGGGCTGCGCGAGCGGGGAATCGACGGGCCGCAGCTTCTGAGCCGCCTGGGGATGAGCCCGGACGAGCGTCTGCGTCACCTGGAGGAGTTCGTCGGCGACATGCGGGCGCTTCGCCGCGATGTGGCCCGGTCGCGGGCACGATCGTGATGGAGTTCCGGCCGCGCCAGGGACTGATCGTGCTGGCAGATTCCAAGGTCGAGTTCGTGGTCGTGGGAGGGGTGGCGGCCGCCATGCTGGGCAGCCTCCGCGAGACCACCGACGTGGACATCCTGGTGCGCCGGTCGTCCGACAACCTGGCCCGGCTGGCGCGGGGGCTCACTGAGGTCGGTGCTCGGGTCCGGGGCAGCGCACGGCCCGCCATGCCGATCTCGCCTGCCCTGCTCGAGGGAGTGGAGGTGATGACATTCGACACCGAGGTGGGCGAGGTCGACGTCCTTCTGGTGGGGCGGGGTGGGTGGACGTATGAGAGGGTGATCGGCGGGGCGGAGCGCGTCGACGTGGCGGGGCGTGAGGTGTCTCTGATCTCGATCGACGACCTGATCGCCATGAAGCGCGCCGCCGGCCGTCCCAAGGATCTGGAGACAGTGGAGGAGCTGGAGGCTCTGCGTCGCCTCGCAGCGGTGGCCGAAACCGGCGGTGACACGCCGGCGAGCGCGTCGGACCCTGATACCGGTCCGGGCGACTGAGCCTGCCGCGGTGAAACTCCGAGTCGCCTACGCGTACGACGACGACGCGGGCACCTGGGCCTTTCACGTCCCGGCGCTGCACGTCGCCGGAGGTGGGGATGCGAGCCGGCCTGCCGCCGAGGAGCACTGCATGGAGGCGATCGCCTTCACCCTGGAGGCGAGCGGCGGCGAGGCATATGAGCCAGCCCAGGGCGACGTGGTCGAGTACGCGGTGCAGCTGACCCCCGCCTCGCGCTGATCGGCAGCTGCATGCGGAGGCGTGCCCGGACGTGATGGAACGGCGGAAGGAGACGGCCACCATGGAAAGCGAGGACGAGCGCGACGACCTGGAAGCCCTGATCGCCGAGTTCAGCGCCGCGGACCCCGAGTTTCCGGTCGCCCTCGCCGCGGCGGAGGAGCAGCTGGCGGCGGTGACACGCCGACGAGGCCACCCCGCAAGGCGGGCTGAGCCAGCGGACCCGAGCTCGGCTCAGGGGCGAGCGAGCCTGTAGCCTCGGCGCAGACGACGGCGAATGACCGATGCCAGCGCGGCGGTCGCCCCGGTCTGATCGGGGTGATGGGTGACCAGGCGCCGCGGCCGCCGAAGACTCCCCCGCCTGCCCCAGGTGCGCACCACGTCGACGCCGCCCCAGAGGGCGGCCTGGAGGTGAAGCCGGTACGTTCGGTTTCGCCACCGACCCCGGGCGTCCGGAGCGGCGTCGACCAGGTCGAGGACGAGGCCTCGCTCCTGGGCCCGCTCCACGAGGTTGGTCACGACCTCGGCCTCCGCCACCTCCGCGCCGTGAGGGGTCAGCTCGCCACCGGCGCGACGAGGGCATCGCTCGCGAGCTGCTCGAGCTCCGCCCAGCTATCCGGGTCGACCAGGACCGCAGCGGGCCGGCCGCGGCGGGTGAGGAGGAGCGGCTGACCGCCGCTCACCGCGTCGAGAAGGACCCGGCTGATCACACCGGCCGCCTCCGTCGCCAGCAGCCCACCCTCGACGCACGCCTCGTGATTGCCCGTCCCTCGTCGCGTACGCACCACTCGCCCCATCGCCATCAGCTCGCTCCTCCCGTCATCGCCCCGCTCGCATCCTTCCCTTGGTCCGTCCCGCATGCCGAACGTCTGCTCCAATTGCGCGCCGTCCGTGGATACCGTACCCTTTGCACCTGATGGTAA
>Ga0181535_10006134_pt1 | contig 12593 bp, 25 predicted proteins | sample PEATcosm2014_Bin_44_FD_119774 | JGI IMG/M metagenome (GOLD analysis project Ga0181535, IMG submission 119774) | Peatland microbial communities from MTU Mesocosm Facility, Houghton, MI, USA - PEATcosm2014_Bin17_30_metaG | ecosystem: Environmental > Terrestrial > Soil > Wetlands > Peat | place...
AGTTCTGGCGCTTTTTCAATAACAAATCTGGCAAAGTCTTTGCGTGTCGGTGATAACTTTCCCGCTTGCATGTACAATAGGTACGCCTCAGCGGAAATATTAGCGGCAGCTTTGGTAAACCTTTTGACCAAACTTTGAATCCAATCTGTCACTGGCCCCGGAACGCTTTTGACCCACTCTGTGATTTGATTAAACTGATTTGTCTCCAACGCTTCCAAAATTGCCTTCGGGGTTGCGGAACGGACAATCGCTTGCATGGCTAAAAAGTTTTCATGCTTGATCTTGAGTTTCAGCGGCGGCGCTCCCGATATCGGATAGCTCAACACATAGCCTTCATGGTTGGTCCGATCCTCGGCAACCACATCGTCTACTGTCTTTCCGAAGATGTCTACAACTTCCATGCCGTTACGCTTGGCCCAAAAGTAAAGTGTGTTGTAGTCAGCCTCTTCACCAGTCTCGTTGTTAATCAAGGCGGTTAACACCAGCTTACCAGACCCCCCATAGTGAACGATATGGTGCTGCACTTGCTCGTTGATGATTTCAAAAATAGGCGTCCACTCGGTCGGCCATGCAGCATATTTATATTGGTTCAAATAGTAGAGCGTTGCCCATGTTGCATGGTCAGAATGGAATGATCCCTTAGTGGCGATACCCCGCACCCCATATTCACAAGTCGGGTCTGCTATTGTTGCATAATCTCTAAGTTGCCACAAAATGCCAAGACTGCCATCCAATTTTTCGGTAACAATGGGCACCGTCTTGGGGAGATTTTCAATGTGCGTCTCTGGCCGGTAGCTTGTCCCAAGATTAAAAAATTTCTCAAACGGTCGTGCTACTATAATGTTATTGGGACCAACAATCAAACCTCTGCACTTTGTCGTAACGTCGTCCCAAAGGTTCTCAAGTACCACTTTGCGCGAATACGTCAAAATGCGCATAGGAAGTTCTTTGTGATGATTGACCGAAACAAAGCCGTCACGGATATGCCGCTCAAGTTTAGCAACATCCATATAAGAATATAGGTACAAGTTCCCCTCCGAACTTAAAACCGCCGGTCTTTCCCGGCTGTCATTGGCCCAACTGTTACACCGGCATTTCTCGTGGTGGCTAGCTTTGTGCAAGCCGACTGCCACACAGTACCCCAAGTATTAGGTCAGCCGTTAAGGGATGCGCCACTGCAACCCATCACTGTCGATCACTTCAAGAATACGAAAGAGTTAAGGTAATAGTCCACAGAGTTCTCGCTTGGCGTTCCAATGGATACGAGAACGGCAACCGTGTAGACATAATCGTTGTGAACGTCCACCCATACCTTTCCACCGATCTTCACACCCGCATTGTTAGTTGTGTTGATTGAGCAGATTCGCGCAAAGTCGTCGTGATAGGTTGTATCTTGGCAACCATATGCTCCTAAGTCCGACAGATCGATACTCGACACAGTTTCCCGTGTATTCGGAACCTGAATGTTCGGACTGTAGACCATAACGCCAAGGGTATCATCACCGGTAAAGGATACCATCGCGTATGATGCCTGATTGCTACTGGATTCGTCCACCGTTCCCGGCACGTAAATGGCAAAGTTCTGTTGAGTGTTGGTGTACTTTGTCTGCGCCTTGCACAGCGGGGTCGCAAACAACAGCACAAGGGATACCACAAGGGCACTGATAAAACCTTTCATTTTTTGTTTCCTCCAAAGGGCGGGCTTGGCTCAACCGTTTCTTTGCGTCCCGGTCCTGTACCTTCCCGCCTTTTGCGTTACAGTGCCTCGCAGGTACTATATTTTTATCTCGCCCGTTGGATCATCACCCACCGGCTCCGTGACGGCGTCGTTGATTGCCGCATCGTCGTGGACAACGGCTGCCGTCGCTACGGCCTCGGTGTCGCCGTCGTCTTCAAGGCTTTCAGCGTAACCTACGAACTGCTGGTAGATTTCGCCAAACTTTTCCCGATCCTCAGCGGATAGCAGCTCGAAGTCCGAGAATACCGGCTGGTAGGTAATCACGTTGTTCTTCTGAGTCTTTTTCGTGGTCACCTTGAAGCTAATATCGTAGATGTTTGGGTTGAGACCTTTGGCACGCATCATTGCAAACTTGCGTGACAGGTTGTCCATGCCTTGCTCAAAAGCAGTCTTGGCGGTGCTACGCAGGTACCACTGAATCGGCATCTGGTATTCTGTATCCAAGAACAGACCACGGTAGAACAGGTCGCAAGGCGGAATGTCATCGCGGTCGTGTGTCTGCCGATACTTGGTCCAATCGGCCTTTGGACAGCTAGCGCATTTCAGTGCGCCCGGCACGCGAACGTTGTCATCCGGCCCGCTTGTCTCCTTGCCGTTGCGGTCGCGGGTCACCTTGGAGCAGAAACACATAAGATTTTCTTGTGTTCTATTCAACTCGCCCGGCTTGCCGAAGTAGTACGCCCGGCGCTCCACAGGGGTTCCAAGAAGCACCATCGTCATTTCGTCGTATTGATCGCCGGTCTGAACGATACGCAGCTTGCCCTTGATTGCTCCCTCTGCCTGACTGTTCGGCTGTACGACCGTAAGTGTTGACGGCTTGACACGGAAGATTCTCGCGCTAAAATCGATTCCCCGTCCGCCTTCTTGGTGAACGGCCAGCGCCGCATTGTTATTCAAAACGGCAAGTGCATTACTTTCAGTGCTCATGTTCCTCCTAAGTACCAATCGTTTCTTACTTCACTCCTTTACCATAACACGTTTCGGAGCGTTTGTCAAGTCGTTAATTAGTAGTGACAGAGTGTATCCCAAAAAGTTGCCCCGCAGCGGCGACATTTCTGGTCGTCACACGATAAACTTTCATCAAAATCGTGAAGATCAGACAAGCATTTCAGCCAGCCTATAAATTTGGGATTTACGTACTTGACTCCCGTTCTGTTGATTCATTGGGCTTTACCTTCTTTGTGGATTTCTTTCGTTGCCTTGCCGGTTTGTGCTTCGATTGTGGCCTGTAGTTGAGCACAAGATCAGTGATTTTGTTGAGGATTCTAGGTGCCTTCATTGAATCAACCTCGCATACGTCAGGCGCTTGCCGTCAACCGCAGCGATGAACGAATCCAGCCGGTCGAGAGTGTGCCGTTTCACGTCGCCCTCATTGAGCCGAAAGGTGAATTCATCAACGTAGCGATGCAGGTGCTTCGGGCTGGCATGGTGATAAACGCCGTGCATCCCGCGCTTCATGACGGCCCAAACGCTCTCAATCGAGTTCGTGTGAACCGGCCCACGGCGGTACTCACCCGCCGAATGAGCCACGGTGTCATGGTCGAAGAACAAACCGCCGATCCCCGAATAGCCGCTGGCCTCATCCGTCATGAGATGGGAGCCAACCTCTACGTGCTCCACAATCGCGCCCTGCAAGACTTCCTTGTCCGTGCTATCGACCGGGTGAGCGATTACCCTGCCGCCGCGCTCACGAAGCCCTACGACGGCAACCTTGCCCACAGCGCCCCGACCAGCGTACAGCCGTTTCGAGTGATGCTTATTGGCTTCCTTGCCTCCAAAGAACGCCTCATCGACTTCGACAACGCCTTGCAGTTTGGCGAGTTCTGTACCGCAAGCCTCGCGGAGCCGGTGAAGCATGAACCAGGCCGACTTTTGCTGGACACCGATTTCCTTGGCGATCTGCATGGAAGAGATTCCCTTGCGGGCGGTCACAAGCAGGTACATGGCGTAGAGCCATTTGTGCAAGGGAATGTGGGACCGCTCGAAGATGGTCCCGGTGCGGATCGTGAAGTCAAGCTGGCACTTGTTGCAGCGGTAGAAGCCAGCCTTCCGTGGTGTAATGCGATCCCGACCGGCACAGGTAGGGCAGACTGCGCCCTTTGGCCAGAGACGGCTTTCGAGATAGGTTCGCGCCGTCTCTTCGTCGGGGAACATCTCGAACAGTTTGAAGGTGCTGATTGTCGATCTACTCATGGAATAACCTCAGCAATTCCGGGTAGGCGATCCGCTGCCCGTCAAGTTTGTAAACACCGCGTTCGTCTCCCTTGGCCACAATCAACCGACCGCTTACGGTGTGGCCTGAGATCATCTCTTGGATCGTGCGGCCCGGATACCGTGCGATGCGGGCCGCAATGTCCTGAATCTGCTCGACGGCAGTCATGCTGCAACCTCGACAAGTCCAAAGCGGGGGAAGAAGCAGCCCTCAAGTTGGCCCGTGGAACGATTGAGGTTATTCCTGATGCCGTAATAATCGTGCGCCAGATCGAACTTATCAGCGGTGAGCATCTCATTGAGGCGCAAGGGGCACCCGTTCGCGTGGCAGGCCGTCAAATCCATCATGACTGTCTGTGTGTCGTCCGGCGTGGCAATCTCATTCTTGATGCGGCGGGTGATCGCAAAGATCATCCGAGTGTCGTCTGCTTCGGTGTGCCAATTGATCGTTTTCATTGGTATTCCCTCCATGTGTTTAAGGTAGTTGATTCCCGCACGTTTGTCAAGAGGAAAGTTGAGGATATTTTGTGGACAAGGGAATTAAGTACGTAAATCCCATAAATTTATCCCACAGTGTCATGTCCTACCTCCACTGGCTGCGTTAGGTACCAGCAATCAAACGGCCATTTCTGTCCATTATTGACGTGGGTGTGTAGGTAAAACTTCCGACGTGCCTTTAACCGTTCCTCAACAGGTAGCCACACCTTGTCGCCCACATGGAACCCAAGTACCGGGTAGGTAATCGGTGTGGTTTCCTCTATAGCCAAACGGAGCGGATCGCCCGGCTTGCCGATGTCCTCGATAACAAGTCGTCTCATGTAAGCCTCGGTTCACTCTTCCGTTAGCACCACAGTTGTACCCGGTGCGGCCAACACGAATAGATCAGTATCTTTATTATCATTTGACTGGTATACACCCATACGGCTAGTTTCAAACCACACAAGTTCCTCACCAGTCGATGCCTTCATGTAAACTGTACTAGCCTTCGCACCGGCAAATTTATAGAGCTTCCCCGATTCTAGGTCGCCCACTCCGAGTGTCCTTGATTCATCTTTTGTATTTGTCACAACAATGGACATGATTTGTCTCCCTTCATTTCAACTGATCCGTTTGTCTTGCTTTTTGTCCAACTCTTCTTTCAGCTTCCAGTAAAGTTGCGCAATCAAAGTTGCTGTAAAGCTATCCTCATGGCTGTATGACCCATAAAGAACAGTGTTACCGGAAAATGTCTGAGAGCAAAATGAACAAAGGTTCACAAGGCGCATGGGATTTCTGGCTTCAAATGATCCCATATCGGTTTCTTCGTGCCTACAGCAGTCACAACCTTTCATTTGTCCCCCAATTTTTTTATTACCATCCCTAGCGCCAAGCCTAGCAACGACACCGCCGCCAGTGCGAAGAACAGTAGAATCAGCACGGCGGCCATGATAACCACCACCGCAACCACGGCTTGTAGGATCACGCTCATTTCAGCAGACTCAGGAGACTGGTTGTCTCGGTTTTCCGGGCGTGCGACTTGGCAGCTTGCGCGTCCTGATATATTTTTAGGCAAGTCTCGCATCCTTTGCCGCCATTGCAGGTAGGCCGTCTGATACCCTGATACCGGTCGGCACCCCTGCACTTGATCTTGAGGGCTTCCCTAGCTGCTTCCTTAGCCGCCGCCTTATCTGCGGCCTTCTTAGCCTTTTCCTCGGCGGTCGCCTTGGCTTTGGCAACCTTCTTTAATTGCTTCTTGACCTCGCGCCGGGCCGCTTTGTAGGCGTCCATGCGCTTCTCAATGGCCTCAACGCTGTTCTTTAAAGCCAACGCCTCTAGGAACGCGCCCAAGTCTTGATCGAATGTCCCTTCCTCGCAGTGCCACGGGTCAAAATTGGCATCTTCTTTGCCAAGCCGGATCACCCACCTGTCCTTAATTAACGGTGGGGTTTCGCGTAGTGCTGTATGGAAGTCGGCCAATAACTCTTCGTTATATGCTTCGGTGTACGCCGCCCCTTGAAGGATGTACTCAATATAAAGTTGGTTAGAAGATTTCCAGTCAACGTTCGAGTACCGATCCTTGAACGGCACCGGGCAGCACGTTGGATCATCACACGAGTCGATGTAGGCGAACCCATCAGCCGTACCAGCAAACTTGTGCTTCCGGCTATAAATTTTTCGCTCCGTGCTTACCCACCGGACATTGTGCCGCTGCATCCAGTCCAGCGCCGCAAGGCAGCAATTTTTAATCCTCTCGTCAAAGGGGAAGTTGGCAAGAATCTCTTGGGTCACCGGAGAATCCACGCCGCCGTCTAGAACCGATTTGATGTACCGCTCAATCCAGTTGTGAGCAATGCTCCCAAGTTCGGCAGCCTCTTCCAGTCTCTCAGTATGGGCGCTCTTAGCGTCGAGTACCAACTTCTCCATTTCCTCAAAGGGCATAGAAAGGACAAATACGCCGCCGGGAATGTTGGGGTCGGCCATGACAACCTTGGTCGGCAAACTGCCTAACAATTTAGCGGCCATCATCTTGCAGCCCCAAGGAATCAGGAACTTGCTTTTGTCGAGGATGTGGCAGACAGACGTGACTCCCTGTTGTGGCTCAAGTTCGCCATCAGGTAGCACAAGAAAATAGGTGTGACTCTTTGGCTCGTATTGGAGCGTAACAGTCCCGCCATAAAACTTATATTCTTCTGACAGGCCAGAAAAACGGTCGATGAACTGGTCTACCGATGCTAGGTTTGGTATCGTACTTGCCATTTAAAACTCCACGAAAACTGCTTGCTTCGATGCTGGAATATGTGCCGACTCTGGCGGTAATTTTTCCACGTCAGCGATTGCTACCCAAGCATTGCGCCGCTCTTTGTCATTGGTTATGCGGTGCATAGGTTTAATTGCCAATCTTTTGCCAGCTTGCTTCACCAACATCCCAATGTGCCATCCGTGCGTTGTATAGTACCTAACCATTTCGCCGGGAAAAACTACTTCCCCGGATGCAAGCAGAATGTCTTTCGTTTTGCGCATCATGCTCCTTGCACAGCGTAGTTCAGTGGTTTCCGGTAGAGTGTTATTGCAGTCGGGCTTGGTTCCGGGAGATTCGATAGATTGAATAACACTGGCTTTTGCGGCCTGTATTCGTGCTTCGCTTTCAGGTCTGCGATTCGCTCGGCCACATAGTCAGCGTATGCAAGTCCGTCGTGCTTACCATTTTCGCAACGACAAACCCGTTCGTGACTTAGGTACTCGACTTCCAGTACGCCGATGCAAACAGTTTCCGGGCCGATTTTGTTGTAAATCTTATCGATGATATGGTTAATGGTGTTCTTGGTGCTAACAAAATCGTCAACGATCACGTACCGTCCACATTCCTTGAACCCTTCCAGCATTGCGGACGAGTGCGAATCGTCAGAGTCCTTGCGGACAAGAACCATGCCTTTGTGTAACCGCATTGCCAACGGCGGCCCAAGGAACGCCCCTGACATGCCACGGAACGCGATTGAATCAAATCTGTGCTCGTTTACTTTGAGTACCCTTTCGGCAAAGTTTAACCGTTCCTCTAGGCTTTCAGCGGTCAAATACGGACGCATGTGGGTACTGCAATTAAGGTCTTTCCATCTGTCTATCGGCGGCTCCGGTGGAAAGTCTAGTCCCAAGTGCTCCGGTTCCGTCGGTCCATTGATGATCCTCATGATGATCCTCACGCAAGTTGGTCTACCACAAATTTTAATAAGGCTTCCCGTTAATAAGGCTTCTTTTAATAAGGCTTCCCGGCAGTTTATTAAACCCGCTATATTTATATTGCGGTGGTGTGTAGACTTTGTTCACTGCTTTCGCAAGCGCTAGACCTGTCTCGTAGCTAATGGATTCGTCAAAGTCTTGATGATCTTGTTCAAGCATAGTGCCCTTTCCACCATGTTAATTTCATCTTAGCACACTTCGTGCCGTTTGTCAAATGGAGTACCAATAGATGTTCCGTGTGGCACCCACTATTAACGCTTAAAATTGCGGCACCGCCGTTGTAGGACGCTTTATGCCTACCCTCTCGGTTTGTCTCGAACAGGCGCGTACGGCCTAACCGTAGTCCCCTGCCGTCTAGCCGCAAACTTTTTATTAAACCTCCAGTTCGTTTCCTTGGTCGTCGTACACATGGCCGAACACGCGCTTAATGTCAGCCGCGCTCATCAGCTTGTACATCTCAGACTCCGGGGCCGTCTCGCCTTCTGGCGCGTCTATGAATGCAGCCTCGCCACCGGGGTATAGCTCTCGCTCAAATATCTGCGAGAGCGCGTCCACAGGCCCACGTGCGTTGACCAATACACCGCCCATGAAACCATTCTTGCCTTCTTTGGCAAAGGACACGAACATAAGGTGTACCGGCTCCAACGTCTCAAGGGCAGACCGAATCTTAAGGTTGGTAAGGGCTTCTTCGGCGCTCTCTGCCTTATCCCCAAGGGGCGGCAATTCTGCTAAATTGTTAGGCATTTTTTTCCTCCTCGATTTCTTCTTCCTCTTCGATGTCCGCCTTGTTCGCGGCGATTAGGCCGACAAGCGCAAGGACAGCAAGAACAACAAACAAAATGATATGAACGCCATTCGCACCAAGCGCACTAATTAGGGCCGCACCAAAAATCGATCCTAAGATGCTCTCGGTTATGTGATTCTTAACACGGATTGCGTGGTGCTTTGACATGGTTCCTCCAAATCCTTCCAATCTGTGATTATAACACGTTCCTCGTTGGCCCGGTCGCAATCGTTCATTTTCCAATAGCGAAACTTTGTGCCTAATGCTTCCCACGTCTTAACGTCTTGTCTGTAAATGTTTTGAACGTGAAAGCGAAGTTCAACCTCAAGACCATTAAGCGCACCTTGACAACCAAGTATCAACTTGCTAAAACTACGCGGCTCGTGTAGCCCCACGTTGACAGCATCGATTCCAATGAACGTGTGATTCTCGGCGTCGTGCCAGAATCCAAACGTCCACTTCCACCATTTCCACGCAACGTCCGGCTTGTGGCTCTTTAACTTCATTGCCGCCCTTGGTTAACATCGTTAAGCTGCGCTTCTAGTTTCTGCCACTGCTTCTTGTCGTACCCCGGAGTACCTACAGCTTTATCCCACAGGGCATAGAATAGGTGCATGTTGATCTTCGTCACGGCTTATCCCTCTTCGATCACCTTGTTGATGATACCCTCGCGCCGGTCCAACTCCTGCGCCCGCTCGTTGTCAATGTCGTCAATGCAGCCATACGTCGCACACGGGTCAGCTTGGTCGTAGTCGTACCACTCTTCCCATGCGGCTACCGGCTTCCCGTTGCTGTCGCTGCTATCCTCATTCCAGACCTCAAGGCCGCCCGCATTGGAGTAGTCGCCTTTGGTGCGATTTGCAAGCTGAAACAGGTCGTAGTGGGCCAACGTTGCTAATATAAGTTTAGCCTGAACGAAGCCCTGAACCGGAATGAAGAACTGCTTGCCGGGAATCTGTGGAATCCACCATACACGTAGCTTCATCGAAGGTAACCATCCTTTGCTAGTTGGATCAGCCCTTGTCTAAGTACCCGTTCACTTAGTGGCCAATTTTGGTATATAAAAGCCTTCACAGCAGCAGCGTTGAGAATCATTTCAAAGCCTACACCAGCTTGCTCCATGTTTACATAGGAACCAACGCCAAGAATTTGTTTAACTGCGGCAATAACTTGCTCTTGTCTTACCGGCTCGTTTGGCATAGTTCCAATCCCCCTTGCTCTAGTTGGCGCAGCCCAATGGCCGTGAACTTCCACACCGGCACTTCATATTTGGCGCAAATCTCGTCGGCATACCCGGTGAACGACTTCCTTTCAATGACTAGTCTGCCTCTGTTTTCGTTGGTGTTAACTTCTACGCTATAGTCCAGAGCAGCCAGTAACACCGTAGTAGGCATGGGTCCAGCGATGGACCATTCAGGTCGCACTAACCTAACCGCCCATTGTGCAATACCAAGCGGGGATAGGCGCCACACCGGGTTGTCGAATCTTGCCATAATCTCTCGGCGCGATCCGGTAAACACTCGTGCGTCTTTGTCATAATAGTTATATGCCATGAGTTCCAAACCCGCTGGCATGTGGCGGTCAACTTCCCACACTAGGCCGCGCAATGCAAAGGCAACGCTCATCGTCTTACCTCCCCGGCCACATGAAACGCACCGTATATCGCATTGGCTGCCTCATCGTCAGTGGCCTCTAAATAATGGCCGGTACTGGCGATAGAGCGGTGCCCAAGCCATTGCCGAACAAATTGTATGCCCACGGTGTTGATTGAGTTCATGGCCGTGGAGTGCTTGAGCGCGTGTGGGAATAGTTTTGTTTCGTTAATACCGGCACGCTTGCCCGCCCTCTTCATTAGTTTATAAAAACCGAACCTTGTCATAGGGAACAGGCGATCACCCGGTTTGAGAGTGAGTACCAGTGCGTTTAATTCTGTGGCCTCATTGAAGAGGGTATTTTTTGGATCACATGCAAGTCTTTGTGAAGTTTTTATGGAACCTTTCAGGCGCTTGACCACCAAGTGCCCATCCTGTATATTTTTAGTGGTAAGTCCAAGAACCTCTGAGGCCCGCAAGCCGTGAATCATGGCAACCTTAACCATGAGTTTCTGCCAACCGACAGGAATCTCATCAATCAGTGCCGTTAGCTCGTCTGGCGTTAGGTATTTCATGCTGCCGTTACCTTCCATGCCTTATGGTTTACAATAAGGCTAAGTTGTGCTTGGCTTATGTTAAACTCTTTGGCCAACTCTTTTCCGTTTCCCCTGCGACTGTTATATCGTTTGTACCGTCTACGAATTTCATCTACCTGCCTTTGCTTTAGCTTCGCAGTGGGAAAATTGTCACCCGATGCCGTTAAACCGTGTTCCCAAGCATGTTTCAGATTGCCCTCCACCATCCTGTCAAGGGGCCATAACCTTTTATCTTCGCCGCCCGTCGTCAGTGTTGTGGGCCAAGCACAGAACCATGATTACCAGAACGATTACAACTGGTCCCATTGTACTACGCCTCCTGCGGATAGTCAACGTCAATGGTCGTGCGCTGCATGGACTCAATCAAAATCCGAAACTCGGTAGTACCAGTACCAGCCGGATACGCCTTGCGGTAACCTCTTATAGCTTTTCTGGCCGCTGCCACAGTCGGCTCTGGCTTATCGTATATATTTATATTAAGAAATGCCTCGGCAATCCCGCTCCAATACTGCGCGTGAATGTTCGTGTAGCCGGGGCACACAACCACAGTCTCGGAATATTCCGCTCCTGCAAAAACATTTTCGCTCACGTGAATTCTCCTGATAAAACTTTTACATCAAATCCCCCTTTACGGGGGATGCCGCCTATACCAGCACGGGTTAGGTTACTTGACTACCGTTGAGTGATGGCCACGGTGAATTATTGCGCCCTTTTTGGCCTTGATAACTAGATTTTTGGGCGTACCGGTTGCCCAAATATCCTTTGCGTTTGGCGCATAGAGTTTTTGCAGCTTACGGCAACCCATTACATCTATATCATCGGCTTGCCCTGCGGATACATATTTCAGTCCCACGTTCCATGATACGTTCAGATCGCCCTCGGCCTTGGGTACGACCAGTCTCGTCAGCTTAGGGCAGCCGCTCACGGTTACGTCTGTGGCTTGGGTTGAAACCAGTGTCTTGAGTTTCGGCAAGTCAGAAAGATCAAGTTCTTTGGCGCGAGGGGCGCTAATCCGCCCCAACTCCCATGAATTTTTGACATTCACGCTGCGGGTTTTTGGAAGGCTAAGGGTTTTGAGATGTACGAGACCGTCTAAGTCCACGGTCCCAAATCCCTTCTTGGCCCGGCGTGCAAGTGCCTCGAACGCCCGTTTCTTGGTGTCACCCTTATCCGCTAGGTGCCATGCCGGTAACACGTCTTGATCGACAAGGTAGTTCCAAGTCGCAAGACTCGGCCATGTTTTCATGAACGTATCGGGGGTAATTTCAACCTTCACAATGTGAACACCAGTAACGTCACTAAACTCGTTCAGGTTGAAGCAGCTGATGATGGCATAGTGAGAATCAGAGGTCATCAAATAAAACTCTTTATCTCGTGTGATAACTGCTGACGCGAAGTTGCACATATTTTGTTTTCCTCTTTTCGAGTTTGAATTTGCTTGCAATTACAAACTGTGCTCTCTTTCCTTTCGCCGGAGCGTGTGCTTCCGATGCTCCGGCGCTTGCACAGCCTCGCCAGCACTCGGCTTGTATTCCTTACTGGCCCGCAGCCTTGCCTCAGAAGTCTTAGGCATGTTTGAGTGTCCCACGTGAATATTCCCGCAGTATTTGCACTCGTAGGGCCGCAATTCAAAATCGGGATAGGGATCGTTACCGTTTGCCTTAATAAAGTTTACCGCAGACCATCCCGCCTTCATGTCTGGATATACTTTTTTTCTCTCGCACGTCCTGAATCGCTGGAATGTGATATTACCTACTGGCACAGTGTTGCAGACCATGCGCTTGATCTTGCACCGTTTTGTATTCACGCCTGTCATATTCCTGTCCCACTGTGCCACTAGGCCGTTGCAGACCATGCGCTTGATCTTGCCTTGCCGTCTTTGTCAACCACATCAACAACGACAAGACCGTTCTCGCGGTTTACAAATAAACCTATACAGCGTCCATCCGGTAGTTTCA
>Ga0181535_10006135_pt1 | contig 12593 bp, 11 predicted proteins | sample PEATcosm2014_Bin_44_FD_119774 | JGI IMG/M metagenome (GOLD analysis project Ga0181535, IMG submission 119774) | Peatland microbial communities from MTU Mesocosm Facility, Houghton, MI, USA - PEATcosm2014_Bin17_30_metaG | ecosystem: Environmental > Terrestrial > Soil > Wetlands > Peat | place...
GGCCGTGATTGATGTGACAGTTTCTAGAATCCTGGAAACTCCGTCTTCCGAGGCTCACCTTGAATTTAACCCAGAACTAGGAGAATCTAGGAAAATGAAACTCGAGTTCAAGAGAATTCGACAGCTGCGTTGTGCCGCGCTGGCCATCGCTGCCCTTCCGATGCTAACTAATCCGTTTCCGTGCCCTGCGCAAATTACGCTTTCAGTATCTGCCGCCGCAAGCCTCAGGGATGCAATCACCGAGGTTGAAGCTTCTTACAAACTCACGCACACGCGTCTCGAATTCCAGAATAACTTTGGCTCATCCGGCACCTTGGCCGTGCAGATAGATCAGGGAGGCCTCGCTGATGTGTTCTTCTCCGCTGCCGAAAAGCCCATGGACGATCTTGCAGCGAAGGGCTTGATCGTTGCCGCGACCCGCCGCAACCTGCTCCAAAACACTTTGGTATTGATCACCCCGCTTGATTCCACTTTGAAAGACTTTCAGGACCTTACCGCCGCTTCCGTGCGGACCATTGCGCTTGGCGACCCTGGCAGCGTTCCAGCCGGTCAGTATGGACGGCAAACCTTGGCGTCCCTTCACCTGCTGAATCAGCTCAGCACCAAGCTTGTGCTTGCAAAGGACGTGCGCCAGGTTCTTGCCTATGTTGAAACCGGGAACGCGGATGCGGGTCTTGTCTATGCCACCGATGCCCGAATCTCCTCCAAAGTTCGCATTGTGGCCACCGCTCCTGATTCCGCTCACGATCGCATCGTCTATCCCGTAGCCGTATTGAAAGGAACTCACAACGAAGCCGAGGCTCGAGATTTTGTCGAATCTCTCCGCGGCCCCGCCGGCAGAGCCATCTTTGTGAAATATGGATTTACAATAGCCGCACAGTGACTCCGCCAATCGATCCGTCGCCGCTCTACATCTCGCTTGCTACAACCTGCGCCGCGACCATCGCCACTTTCTTTCTCGGGCTCTTCGCTGCCAGGATCATGTACGGAGTACGCGGCAGGCTCCGCGCCTGGATTGACGGCATACTGACTTTACCCCTGGTACTTCCTCCAACCGTGGTCGGATTTCTCCTCCTCCTGCTGCTGGGACGGCGAAGTGTGATTGGCCATCTGCTTCAACAAGTCGGCATCACCATCGTTTTCTCCTGGCCGGCAACCGTCATTGCCGCTACCGTTGTGGCTTTCCCGCTCATGTACCGCACCACCCTGGGAGCTTTCGACCAGGTGAACCCGAATCTTCTCGATGCAGCGCGCACGCTTGGAGCTTCAGAGCGCCTGGTCTTCCGCAGAGTTCTGCTTCCATTGGCCGGGCCCGGCGTCATTGCAGGAACCGTACTCGCCTTCGCGCGTGCGATGGGAGAATTCGGGGCCACTCTCATGGTCGCAGGCGACATCCCTGGCCGCACCGAGACAATGCCCATCGCCATCTTCTCCGCAGCCGCGGGCGGAAACATGAGCCAGGCATTTCTGTGGGTCGGCTTGATCGTCGTACTGTCACTGGCAATCATCCGTCTTTTGAACCGCGAGGGTGCCCTGCGCAAGCCAGTTCGCCCGCACCTTGGCTCATCTCTGGCCCCGGTGCCGGTTATCCCGCTGCCCGTCAGGCAAGATCCATCGACGCTTACTGCTTCCATCGACCTCGATGTCTCGAAGACCCTCGAACAATTTGAATTGAAGGTGCTATTGCTCGCAGGTTCAGAAGCAGTCGGCTTGCTCGGGGCCTCCGGTGCCGGAAAATCAATGACCCTGCGCATGATCGCCGGCATCGTAACTCCGGATCGTGGACGAATTGTTCTCAACGGCCGCGTTCTCTTCGACAAAGCCGCCGCCATTCACATCCCCGCTGCTCAAAGAAAGATCGGCTTCGTCTTTCAGGACTACGCCCTCTTCCCCAATATGACCGTGGCAGAGAACGTCGGATTTGGGTTGAGTGCGTTGAATGGAATGGAGCGCCAAGCGCGCGTACAAATGCAGCTCGACCGAATGCGAATCTCCGACCTGGCCGATCGCAACCCGTCGGAAATCTCAGGGGGGCAGCGCCAGCGGGTCGCCATCGCTCGTTGCATGGCCATTGAACCCGATGCCCTGCTATTCGATGAACCCTTTGCCGCGCTCGACCCGCACCTGCGCCGGCAGATGGAAGAGCAACTCCGTGCAACTTTGGCAAGCTATAACGGCGTAGTCATCTTTGTAACTCATGACATGGAGGAGGCCTTTCGCTTCTGCACAGATCTGCTTGTCTTAGACAGTGGCAGAGTCATCGCAAGTGGCCCAAAGCACGAGATCTTCGAGCATCCGCAAACCGTCGCAACCGCACGTCTAACCGGCTGCAAGAACATTGTTGAGGCATGCCGCATCAGCGCCGACCGCATCGCGGTCGGCGCCTGGAACTGTGAACTGCGGACGCAGCTCCCGGCGCCCAAGTCCCTCACTCATGTCGGCATTCGCTCACACCAAATCTTTTTCCAGGCAGATTCGAACCAGGCAAACACCTTCCCTTGCTGGCTCGTCACCACCAGCGAGGCCCCGCATGAGATGACTCTCTACCTCCGCTTGCACGCTGCGCCCAAACCCGGTGAGCCGCACCACTTGCAGGCCGATGTCCCAAAAGAGCTTTGGCGCTCCCTGAGCGTTCTGCCTCAGCCCTGGAAGGTCACGCTCGATCCGGCACGGTTGCTCCTGCTTGGAAACTGAGCCCTCGCAAATCTCTCCGCCGCCGGCAGGCTCCGTTGCTCCCATTGGGTCATTATTGAAACGTTCACGTGCAAAATCTCGGCGATTTAGAAGAAAATAGTATTAGATAATGTGCTTGTGCCGGATTGAGGATTGCTTGACACGTACAGAGATTGAAATTCCCAAGTGGACTGCCGAGGAATTTGAGCAGTTGGTCCTGGCCGCAGACCCGAAAGTCGCGGCCTTCGATTGTGACGGAACTTTGTGGGGCGGTGATGCCGGCTACGGATTCATGGCCTGGTCTCTGGAGCAAGGCTTGGTCTCGCGATCCACCAGCGATTGGATCGACACTCGCCACCGCGCATACCAGGCCGGTCAGGTCAGCGAATTGGTTATTTGTGGTGAAATGGTTCGCATTTACGCTGGCCTGCGTGACCAGGAATTACGTGCCGCAGCGGCCCAGTATGTGCAGGAGTTTGTCCGCCCCCGCGTATTCCCTGAGCTGGCCTCGCTCGTGTCCACTCTGCTCAAGAAGGGTGTCGAAATCTGGGCCGTCAGCTCCACCAACCGCTGGGTCGTTGCTGAAGGGGTACGGGATTTTGCGATTCCAGAGAATCGCATTCTGGCCGCCGAGGTCCGGGTTGCTGCGGGCATCATCACCAGCGAAATTCTCGACGTCCCCACCGACGAGGGCAAGGTCGCTTCCTTGGCGCGCGTCGGAATCACGACCCCTGACGTCGTCTTCGGCAACTCCATTCATGACCTGGCCATGCTCGAAATTGCGCGCCGCGCCTTCCCCGTCAACCCTTCCCAGGCACTGCTTGATGCTGCGGCAAAGCACGGGTGGGGCTTCTTTCGGCCGCAAGGTGCGGACGGAGCCCACCCCGGCGCAGGAGGCGAGTAGCCACAGCCTCACCGCCACCGCCCTCTCCGCGCTATGCACTCAAATGGAGCAATGTTACTTGCGCCATGAGCTGCATTTACACTAGAGCTGTGGAACAAGCCCAACCAGACTCCAACACAAGGCCCGCTGGTCCCGCCCTCCGTTTCGTTGCCGCCGCACTCATCGTCCGCGGCGGCGAAGTTCTCATCGGCCAACGCCGTCCCGATCAACCGATGGCCTTGCAGTGGGAATTCCCCGGCGGAAAAATCGAGGCTGGCGAAAGTCCAGAGCAAGCCCTCGCCCGCGAGCTCGACGAAGAACTCGGCATCCAGGCGACCATTGGTCCTCGGGTCACCCACATTCGTCATAACTACCGCCATGGCGGCGCAGTCGATCTGCAATTCTTTGCCGTCCATGAATTCTCGGGAGAGATTCAGAATCGCATCTTTCACCAGGTCCGTTGGACCAGGCTTGAAGACCTGCCCGAATACGACTTCCTCACCGCTGACCGCGGCCTCATCCGCGACCTCGCCGCTGGCAAGCTGCTCTAGCCGCCACCTTCACCAGACCACAACGTCCCTGCACCACAGCCCGCTCTCGAGACCATCACAAGCGCGGAAATCCGCAAAAAGTCCCCGCGAGCGATTAGCGAGCGACTGCCCCACCGCAGGTGGTTAGTGCCCCGGCATCATCCCCCACAGCATCACCATCGTCATCCCTATCACGATAATGCTGGTCCCCCACGCAATTACATTCCAAATGCGCGTGTTCTTGTGCTCGCCCATCAGGTCGCTGCGGTTGATCAGCATCAGCATCAGAATGATCACCACCGGCAGCAATACGCCGTTCAAGACTTGCGACAGGATCGCCACGTTGATCAACTGCGCATCCGGCAGCAGCAGCACAGTCAATGAGCCGCCCACAATCAGCAGCGTATATAGCCAATAGAAAAACGGCGCTTCCTTGAATCTCTTGTCCACGCCCGACTCAAGCCCAAGGCCCTCGCACACGGTATATGCCGTCGAGAGCGGCAGAATCGAGGCCGCGAACAGCGACGCGTTGAACAAGCCAAAAGCAAACAGCAGGAACGCGTAGTCTCCCGCCAATGGCCGCATCGCTTCCGCTGCGTCCGATGCCACCTGTATCGCACCCATCCCATGCACATACAGGGTCGCTGCGCATGCCACCACGATGAACCACGCCACAATGTCGGTAAAAAAGCTGCCGATGACTACATCCAACCTCGATGCCGCATAGTCCTTTACGCGGATGCCCTTCTCCACAATGGACGACTGCAGGTAAAACTGCATCCATGGAGCAATGGTTGTGCCCACCACGCCGATGGCCATGTAGATATACGCTTTGTCTTTCCAAACCGACTTTTGCGGCAGTTGCACCGTCGCCAGCAGCGCATCATGCCAGCTTGGCTGTGAAAGAACCCCTGCAAAAATGTAAGCAATATAGACAACTGACGCAATCAGGAAGATCTTTTCCGTACTCTTGTAACTGCCCCTGACCACCATGTACCAGACCAGCCCGGCGCAAAGCGGGACCGAAATGAACTTCGACACATGGAACAAATGCAACGACCCGGCAATGCCGATGAACTCGGTCACCACGTTGGTGTAGTTCACCACAACAAGCATCACCATCAGCACAAAGGTAAGCCGCAGCCCGAACTCTTCGCGGATCAGGTCGCTTAATCCTTTGCCGGTCACCACGCCCATGCGGGCGCACATCTCCTGAACCACGATCAGCGCAATCGTGATTGGAATCATGGTCCACAGCAGGGTGTATCCGTATTGTGCGCCAGCTTGGGAGTAGGTGAGGATGCCGCCGGAGTCGTTGTCGACATTCGCGGTGATAAATCCGGGGCCGAGAACGGCCAGAAACAGAAGTATCCGGATTCGCCAACGCTTGCCCATGCCCGAGATCCTAAGGAGGATTCATGAAAGTTTCCTCACTGACCATATCAGGCGGGACCAGCGTCCGCGAACCCATCCGGACATCACTCGCGGGTTGAGTCCTGAAAGGTGCTTGACAAGGCAATATTATCTTGGTACATTGGTACCAAGATAACAGGAGACGGCTATGTCGGCAGAACTGCAGAATCGTGAACCCGTTCTGGTCGAGCGTGTCCAGACGGGTGTCCGCTTGGAAAAGCGCATGTTGAAAGTGCTCAAAGCCATCGCGGAACAGAAGGATATGACGCTTGGCGACTTGCTTGAGGGAATCGTCCTCCACGCATTCGAGGGTAAGCTCGTTCCCTTCTCCACCCAGACGCTCAAAGAGATCGAGCAGTTCAAGTCCCTTTATGGGATGACCTTGAAAGCTTCAGACAGTCACAACCTCAAAGAACGAAAAAGATGAAGTCTCTCTCCTTGATGTGAGTGGTCTCTCCCATCACGTCCGCTGGCTTGATTCGCTTCTATGTCTTTCGGCCGTTGCCCATGTGCCTATCCACACTTGACAGCGCTCGGCGCGCGAGACTACAACTCGCTTTCAACCATTGCCAGCACAAGAGGTCCACTCTATGCATTCATCCGATCCGCTTGAAGGCTCACCAGCGCGCAGGAAGCTGTTGGGCACCATGGTCTCCGCCGCCGCTTTGCTTGGTCTCAATGCCGCCGGGGCTTCAGCAAGCGAACCGGCGCCGGTGGGTGGGGCCGCAGCGCCTCCTGACCACGCGCCCGCGGAGCCGGAAGAGCTTTTTGCACTCGCCCGTTTTCGCGGCTACAAGTCTCGCCGCTCCTCAAGCTGGGACCGGTCTGGCGGCAACGCCGATGCCATTCCTGTTGAATCAAACCAGACTGCAACCCTGCTGGATGTTGCAGGAGCCGGGGTGGTCACCCATATTTGGTTCACGATCAACTCGCCAGACTCGATGCACCTCAAGAACCTCGTCTTGCGGGCCTGGTGGGATGGAGAGCCAACTCCCTCGGTGGAAGTCCCCATTGGCGACTTCTTCGGCCTCGGACTGGGCGAGTATTTCATGTACCAATCAGCCCTGCTGGCCGTCGCGCCAATGAAAGCTCTCAACGCTTACTTCAAGATGCCCTTTGCCACCTCGGCCCGCATCACTGTCAACAATGAAGGCAAACTTCGGACTGACAATCTTTACTTCGCCATCGACTACATCACCCTCCCCGACCTTCCCTCCGACTTGGGCCGCTTCCATGCCCAATATCGTCAGGCTGCTCCATGCAAAGGCTGGACCGATAACTGGACCAGCAACGGAAGTCCCGGCATCAACGACAGGAAGAACCTGAACGGCGAAGGCAACTACGTCTTCCTTGAAGCCGCGGGAAAGGGTCATTTTGTAGGGGTCACCCATGCTGTCGAACAGAATCAGGATGGCTGGTTCGGCGAGGGAGACGACATGATCTTCATCGACGGCGACACCCTGCCCACCATCAACGGCACCGGTACTGAGGACTACTACAACGGGGCCTGGGACTTTGGCGGCCTGGCATTCGCTAACATGCATCAGGGCGCTCCTTATATAGTGGACCCGGAGCGGATCGGCGGCCGATATTGCCTCTATCGCTGGCACACCGAGAGCCCGATTACCTTTGAAAAATCAATCCGGGTAACCATGGAACACGGCCACGCCAACCACCGCTCTGACAATTTTTATACGACGGCGTATTGGTACCAGGCCGAACCTCACGCCGCTTTCCCACCCTTGCCTGCGCCGTCGGTTCGAATTCCACACATCTTCCGTGTCGGCGGAGCCGGAGCAGTGCCCCCGGCCGCTGAATAACTTCAAATGGGTGGGAGAACCGCTGACAAAGGCAAATGCAGGTTGCTTTAAAAGCGCACGGCTTCAGCCGTCTCGCATCTTGTCCATGAATTGAGTGGGCCCTTCAATCTGCGGGAGATCTTGTCGGGGCGGTAGGGCAGGGATTTATCCCAGGCGTAAAATCTGAGGAATCAATGTGGGCTTCAGCCCCTGAGGTATGCTTTTCGCCAATCCTGCCTGAAAATCGGTGCTCTTCCGCAGCCTGTTTTGCTCCTCGGAGCCTGATCGGTCCTTCGACCATCGGCTTTTACGCCGTAGCCAGCACCAAAGGCTCGACTTCGACAACCGGTTCCTCGGCGACCCCGATCAACAGGGACTTCACCACGTCCGCAGCGCTATAGGAGTCCCGGCCGGGAGCAACAAACTGCGCGATAGTGTTCAGGTCGTCACCTACGGTCACTAACGGCGGTTCCACAACAGCATCCTTGCGGGTCTGCGCGTAGCCGACATTTGCCATCAGGGCGTTGCAAAGGCACTTTCTGCCAACTGTTTCCTCGATCTTGCCGCCCTTTGCCAGGTAGTTCTCTACTGGTTCAGCCGCACAACGATAGCCGATCTTGCCGTCCTCGACCGCGTAGGGCTCACGCAAATAGCCCAGATCGCAAACGCGCTTCCGCTCCTGATAGATCGGGAACTCTGACGAAGTGCCTTCCAGCAGGGCTACCTTGAACGGGAAACCCGTCGGAGAAGCCAGCGGATCGGTAAACACCACGCCTGCTCCAACCTTGGCCTGCGCCATAAGTTGCTTCTTCAAGTCCGCCCGCATCCCGGATTCCTGACTGAACGCGAACGCAGTCCCAACCTGGATGCCTGCGGCGCCCTGCTCAAGGGCCTCACGCAGCTTTTGGGCGTTTCCATACCCGCCCGCCAGCCAGAAAGGGACACCCATGGCCCGCATTTCCTGCAGGTTCACGCGGTCGCGTTCACCGTACACCGGCTCGCCCGATTCATTCAGCTGCAGCTTTCCGCGCGGCGGCGCATTGTGCCCACCGGCCGTCGGCGTTTCGATCACAAATCCGTTCACCGGTCCGCTGGCCCGCCTCAGCATGGTGGTCGCCAACGTATTCGAGGAGACAATTGCCAGGAACCTCGGCCGGTGCAGCAACGGAAGCGGTCCTTCCGCGTAGCCTGCCGGGTCGAAGTGCATCTGAGTGTCCTGCCCCGGCAATGCTCCGGTAACCGACAACTTGTATTCCGCTGCATGGTGCGCTGCAAACATGTCAAGCACGCCCGGAATATGCAGCGGGATTCCCGCGCCCATCAACACATAGCCCACGCCCGCCAGCATCGCCCCATAGATTGACGACAAATGCGGCATCTGGACCTTTTCAAGAAAATTGATCCCTACCGGATTCTTATGCCCTTCCCGGGCCAGAAAAACCTCGACGAAGTTGCTGACGATGCAGAGTTCTACCAGTTTCCGCGTGTCCTTCCGCTGATGCAGTGGAATCGCCGGATACGGCATGTCGCTCGGCTTGCCGCCGGGAACAAAATACTCCTGCCAGATGCGCTTCGCCATCTCCGGAAACGGAAAGGCTTCCAGTCCCCGTCGCATGTGCCCGCCATCGTCTCCATCCACAAGGCGACGCACAAACAGTGAATCGAGCGCAGTACCTGATACAACGCCCAGTTGGCCGAGTCTGGAGACGGCATTCGCCAGGCGCCAATTCGACACGCCGACGCCCATACCGCCCTGAATGATCTTGGGAAGTTGCATCATTCGACAATTCTTTCACAAATCCAGATAAATTCGTGGATTTTCTGCCAGCATAGGCTTGTGGCGGGAATAGAAATGTTCAATTCTGCTCAACTTGCCTCGAATCCCGCACTCTTTCGGACTCGCCCTTGCATTCCCTAGAGCTTTTCTCGCAGGAAGCTGATCACATGATCTGCCTGAACAACCCCCACCATCCGTCCCTGCGAGTCCACCACTGGAAGTGCATGCAAATTGTACTTATCGAACAGTTCTGCCAGGTCATCCTGGTGCAGGTCCGCAGGACACGACAACACCCGCGGCTCGGTCAACACAACCAGTCTCGTCTCCGGCAAAGCCATCACCAACCTGGCCAGAGAGACCACCCCGCGAAGCACCCGCTTCTCATCCAGCAGGTAAACTTCCGTAACGCTCTCCGGATCGCCATCAAACCCGCGCAAGGCCTGAACAGCTTCCGCTACTGTCGACTGCATTCCCAGCTTGATGAAGTCCGTGGTCATCCGCCCTGCTGCCGAATCCTCGTCGAATTCCAGCAGCTCTTCCACGTCCTGCCGCTCTTCCGGCTCCATCTCTTCAAGGATCGCGTCAGACTGCTCCTCTGAAAGTTCAGCGAGCAAATCTGCTGCCGCGCCAGGGTCCATCTCCTCCACGATGTCGGCAATCTTCTCTTCGCCAAGCTTTTCAAGCAGCGCCTTCTGCAGCTTCGGATCCACCTCTTCCAACGCCTCGGCCGCCACTTCTTCATCCAGCGAAGTGAACACAGCTTCGCGTTCTGCCGGTGCAAGGTCCTCCAGAATTTCGGCCAGGTCCGACGGATGCATCTCCGCAAGCCGCTCGTACTCGATGCGCAGCTTGACTCTCCTTGCCGGATCTACCTCGATCACATCCACAAATTCCCAGGGTATTCCATGCGCTGCCAGCTTCCGCGAAACCGCCTCCAGCTGCGCCCGCGGCAGCAACCCCTTAAAGACCCTGCGGAAGGCCCCCCGCAACCCCACTTCAACTTCAGCCACGCGCAACAAGTGCGCTGCGCCGCGGCCCAGCCACTCCAGATCCACATCGTTCACCCGCACAACCTTGCGGCCATGAATATCGATGATCTGCCGGTCAACCAAGTCCTGTTGCAGGTAGAGGTAATTGCCCTCTTCTTTCAGCGGCGCCATCGTTCCCGATGAACGCAGCTCCAGCGTGCCCGCCGGCGTTTCCATCACGTCTTCTGACGCAACAATGAAAAGCCCGGTGCGCGTCTTGAGCACCAGCCCTGCAACCTTGCCCGCATCCGAACCCGTGGCCACCGCAATGTCTTTCAGCCGTCCCCGCAAATGCCCCTGCGCATCGGTCACAGGAGTGCCCAGCAGGGCGGTCAAACTCACACGGGCTGTGGTGCGCGGTTGCATGTGGTGAGTGTATTCCCTGAGAGCCGGATTGTGCCTCCCTTCCGCATCCGCTTAGGTAATGGAAAGTTCCAGCGCCGTGCCCCTGCGCCGAATAGCTCTCAAGCGCGCCCTCTCAAACACGCCCCGGTCGTGGCCAACTGCCCGGCAATCAACATCGCGTCTTGACACAATTCCCTGCCAGCCATGAAACTGCCAGCAAGGTTCTTGAGGCGCGGAGGGCGATTCAGCGCCTGTCTGCTCCGGAAGAGGCGGACTCGATCCCCGTGAGCGCTCCCAGGGCAGGACGAATGAGCTTTTCGCTGAATTCCACCATGGAAAGTGTCAGCGAGGTGGAGGCTGCCGCAGATAAACTTGCGGAAGAGGCAGGCCTCGAAGAGGATGAGCGCTTCCGCGTAACCATGGCAGTCCGCGAGGCCGCCGTCAATGCCGTCCTGCACGGCAACGAGTACGACCCCACCAAGCAGATTTCTGTCAGCCTTGAGAACACCGGCAAGGCTCTCATCTTTACCATTGCCGACCAGGGAAAAGGGCTGAATCCTGATTCGCTGCCCGACCCGCTTGCCCCTGAAAACCTCTTGCGCGGAACCGGCCGCGGCATCTTCCTCATCCGTTCCTTCATGGATGAGGTACACTTTCGTCAACTGCATCCTGGTACCGAGTTGACGCTTGTAAAAAAACTCGCGCCCACTGACCAAAAAACTTGAGCTGCTCGCGCGTCGGTCGTCTGCGCTCGATCGGGGACTAGATCAAGCCCGCGGACCGCTCATAGCTCTCGATTTCAAACGCATTGCTACCGGCGAAAGTGCTATAACCGTATTAACAAACAAGGAGGAATTTCCGTGGCACTTACTATTGCTTCCCGTGAATTGGACGGCGTCACCGTTCTGGACCTCAGCGGGCGGATCACTCTTGGCGAAGGAAGCGTGCAAGTTCGCGACGCCATTCGCGACCTGATCGGCAAAGGACAAAAAAGTGTCCTTCTGAACCTCGGAGACGTGAACTATATCGATAGCTCAGGCTTGGGCGAGCTGGTTAGCGCCTTCACCACGGCAAAAAACCAGGGCGCCTCCCTCAAGCTCCTCAAGCTCACCAAGAAGGTTCATGACCTGTTGCAGCTCACCAAGCTCTATACCGTCTTCGACATCTACGACGACGAAGCCAGCGCCATCGCCTCCTTCAAGTAGTCCCGGCCACGTCAGGCCTCAACCGGCCTGCGCCGTCGCCGTTGAAAAGGCCATCCTCCTAAAGGGATGGCCTTTTCAATTCTGGTGGGTGAGGCAGCCGCCTTGAGCTTGTGGAACGAGCTCGAAGGTCTCCTACTTTGGCGCAATGAAGCTAAGTCAAAGATAGGGCACCCGAAGTGTTGGGGTTGAAGTAAGGTGACAAAAGCACGAAGGGTGCGCCGCCCGTCAAGTCTTAATGCGAGCCAATCCCAGACCGCAAATTGGGCCGGAGGCTGGGGTATCCCATCCATATCGGTCGCTGTGGCGGCCGATGGATCGGATACCCTGATTGCAACATAGGAAGCGGGGGCAGAAAACCGCTAGAACTTAACCGCAGGCACCTCGCGCGCCGTGGGACTGGCCGTGAAATAAGCATCATTCTGTTTGAAGCCAGCCATCCCTGCCCAGATACTGTTGGGAAATTGAAGGATGAACGTGTTGTAGTCCTGGATCGCGTCGTTATACCGCTTGCGCGCCACCCCAATCCGGTTTTCCGTCCCTGACAGCTCGTCCTGCAAGCGCATGAACTGCTCGCTCGATCGCAGTTGCGGATAGTTCTCAGTCAGCAAGAGCAGGCGGCCGATCGCCGAGTCCAACTGCCCGTTCGCCGCGATCTTGGCCTGCGGCCCCTGCGCATTCAACATCCCCGCGCGGGCATTGGCGATATCCCCAAACACCGTGCTTTCTTCTTTGGTGAAGCCCTTCACCGTCTCCACCAGGTTGGGAATCAGGTCGGCGCGTCGTTCCAACTGAACGTCTACTTCCGACCACATTGACTTCACGTTCTGGTCCTTCGCCACCATCGCGTTCTTGGCGCCCACATAGCTGCTGAACACCATGAAGGCGCCCAGAACCAGCACGCCAACCACTCCAAGCACGATCCAAAGTCCCTTGCTCATAC
>Ga0181535_10006137_pt1 | contig 12587 bp, 9 predicted proteins | sample PEATcosm2014_Bin_44_FD_119774 | JGI IMG/M metagenome (GOLD analysis project Ga0181535, IMG submission 119774) | Peatland microbial communities from MTU Mesocosm Facility, Houghton, MI, USA - PEATcosm2014_Bin17_30_metaG | ecosystem: Environmental > Terrestrial > Soil > Wetlands > Peat | place...
CAAAATCTGGGCTGGGCGATTGCATACAATTTGCTCGGCATTCCGCTGGCCGCGGGCGCGCTTTATCCCAGCTTCCACCTGCTGCTAACGCCCTGGCTGGCCGCTGCCGCCATGGCTCTCAGCTCGGTTTGTGTGCTGGGAAACAGCCTTCGGCTGCGGGGATGGCAGACATCACGATAAACGGAATCGAGGTTTCCCCGCAACCGTTTTGAGACAGGGCGCACAGCGCGTTCCCGCACGGTAAACTAGCTCCAGAGCCTGCCTGTGCGCATCCTGACCCGTTACATTCTCGGCGAAATTCTCTCCCACACGCTTATCGGGGGCGTGATCTTCACCTTTCTTCTCTTCATGAAGGAGCTGCCGAAGATCCTGGAGATGGTGGTTCACAACAGCTCGACTTTTACCAGTCTGGTGGAAGTGGTCCTGTTCATGATGCCCAACTTTTTCATGGTGACCATTCCGATGGCCGTGCTGGTGGGCGTGCTGCTCGGTTATAGCCGCCTTGCCTCGGACAGTGAAGTCATCGCCATGCGCGCTTCCGGCCTGGGCATTGGCTACTTTATGCGCGTGGGCGCCATTGTGGCCGTGGGCGGGACGGTGCTGGGTCTGGCCAACAGCCTGTATGTGGCTCCGCGCGCCAATCAGGCTATTTTGGCGATGGACAAGGCTCTGGCCTCGCAGGCATCGTACGAGATTCAGCCACGCGTCTTCGACGAGGACTTTCGCAACTACGTTCTCTATGTGCAAGATGTACGCTCGGGAACGGGCGCAGCCAACTGGCGCCAGGTCTTCATTGCCGACGTCAGCGACCCCGCTGCGCCAAAGATTACTACGGCCGCGTCGGCTACGGTGGTGAGCGATTCGACCCAGGCGCTACTGATGCGGCTACGCAATGGATCGGTCCATGAAACAGTCGCCGGCCAACCAGAGCAGTACAACGTGTCAACCTTCGACAGCACCGATCTTCCCTTTGCGGCCAGCCAGCAAAACGAGGGCCACCTGGGGCGGGTGGATACGCCGATCTACGCAATGCCCATGGGCGAACTGCGGGAACATATCCATACGCCCGACGGCAAACGGTTCCTGATCGAGTTGCACAAGCGCTTTGCCTATCCCGCTGCCTGCCTGGTGCTGATGCTGGTAGGGGTTCCGCTGGGCGTAACCTCGCGGCGCGGCGGCAAGAGTTCGGCGCTGGTGGCCACCATTGCGCTGGTCATCGTCTATTACTCGCTCACCCTGATCGGCATTGCCCTGACCCGTCAAAACTGGATTCCCGCGTTCCTCGCGGTATGGATGGCCAACCTGCTCTTCATGTCCGGGGGCATCTTCCTGCTGTGGCAGATGGCCAGCGGCGGCGGCTTCCTGAACGCTATCGCACTATGGACATCGCATTCCACCAAACCCAAGGCCGATGCCCCGGCCAAACCAGCCGGTTCCCCGTTGGACAGGTTGCTGAGCAGGTTTCAACCGCGGCCCCAGCGCGCCAAAGCCCGCAACGTTTTTCCCCGCATTCTCGACGAGTACGTAGTGCGCGAATTCCTCAACATGTTTGTGCTGGTGCTGCTGGCCTTCGTTCTGCTCATCCTGGTCTTCACCGTCTTCGATTTGCTGAGCGACATCCTGCGCAACCGCATAGCGTGGACAACGGTGGGCGAGTACCTGATCAACCTCACTCCCAGCATGCTTTACCAGATTGCGCCTCTGGCGGTGCTGATCGCCGTGCTGGTCACCTTTGGCGTGCTGAACCGCAACAGTGAAATCATTGCCATGAAGGCCACTGGAATCAGCCTTTACCGGCTGGTGGTTCCCATCGTCGCCATTTCCGCAATCTTGGCGTTGAGCCTCTTCCTCTTCGATGAGTTCTATCTGCCCCAGGCCAACCAGAGACAAGAGGCCTTGCGCAGCATCATCAAGGGCCGTCCGCCGCAGACCTTCCTGCACCCCGAGCACAATTGGATCTTCGGCGAGCCCCGCACAGGTGAGCCCGCTCGCATCTTCTACTACCAGTTCTTCGATCGGGACCGGGAAGAATTCGCCAATCTCTCCATCTTTGAATTCGACCCATCCACCTTCGCGCTCTCCCGCCGCATCTTTGCCTCCCGGGTCTTCTGGGATCAGGCGACCGGTTCATGGCATTTTCAGAACGGCTGGCAGCGAGACATCAAGGACACCAACGTCACTGAATATCATGAATTCACGCAAACAGCCTTCGCTGAGATTCATGAAGACCCCAGCTACTTCCAGAAGGAAAGCCTGCAATCGCAGGAGATGAACTTTGGCCAGCTCGACCGCTACATCGGCGACCTGACCCAGAGCGGCTTTGACACCATGCGCCTGCGCGTCGAGCTATGGCGCAAACTCGCCTACCCGCTGATCGTCGTGGTGATGGCGGTGCTGGCTATTCCCTTTGCGCTTTCCATGGGGCGGCGCGGCTCGCTGGAAGGCGTGGCCGTGGCTATTGCCGTGGCGCTCACCTACTTTGTGGTCGATATGCTGTTCAGCGCCCTGGGCAACGTGAATTATTTACCCGCCGCCCTGGCCGCCTGCTCCTCCGATATTCTCTTCGGGCTGGTCGGCGGCTATCTGCTGTTGCGAACGCCAACGTAAGCCGTCAAAATTAGGGCCGTCTCAAGCGGCCTGGTTGCCCGTTCTAACCATCTACCCATCCCCATGCAAAATCCATCTTCTAAAAACTGAGTCAGTTCATGCTGATTCACATGTAGTTATTTGGCTTAATGCGTAAAGCATGATAATCTGATTCTATGAGTGAGCGGATCATCACCGTGACGGAGGCGGCGCGCAACTTTGCCGATTGCATCAATCGCGCCCGCTACCAGGGCACCACCTTCGTGCTGCAAAAAAACGGTTTGCCCGTGGCCCGGATTGTGCCTGAGGAAAGAAAACCCATTAAGGGTCGAGAGATCGCCGCGGCGTTGAGCGTAACTCTCAAGGACGTTCATCTCGGCGAAGAGGAGGCCACGGCGTGGCTTCGCGAACTTCAGGAATCTCGCAAAAGCCAGCTGCAGGGGGCCGACAAATGCCAACCCTGATCGCCTCCGATGTCATTATCCAGGCCGAGCTAGGCGCATTTGATCTCAGCGCCTGGCTGATCTCTCAGCCTCACGAAGAGTTCAGGCTCGCGGCGATCACTGTCGCCGAGTTATGGCAGGGGGCAGAGCGGGCGACTGGGATTCATCGGACAAAGCGGCGCCTGCTTCTGCGGCGAATCTTTGAGACCTTCGAGATTGTTCCATATGGCGGACCCGCAGCCCTCGAACACGCGCGGCTTGGCGCCGAGCTTGAATCAACCGGCCAACCGATCGCCCCATACGACTTGATGCTCGCGGCTATGGCTATCCATTCTGGCAACGCCGTAGCCACCTTTAATGGGCGCCAATTCTCCCCAGTAAAGGGCCTAAAGGTCGTCGAGCCACGGTAGAGCAGAGGCAAGACGCGGCCAGAACCACCCCCATTCCCCGTACAATAAAGCCATGCTTCGCGATCTGCGCCCCCTCTTCGTGTACATGCGCCGCTACCGCTGGGGATACCTGTGGGGCACACTTTCCTGCATTGCTACCAATGCGGCGGCGGTGCAGTTTCCCAGGGTTCTGGGATGGGCCGTGGACAAACTGCAAAAGCACCAGGCCACCCGCGAAGCGATTCTCGTCTTCGCAGGCCTGCTGGTCGCCATCTCGCTCACCAAAGGCGTCTTTCTCTATGCTCAGCGCTGGATTCTCATCGGCATTTCGCGCGAGATTGAATTCGACATGCGCAACGACCTCTTCCGCCACCTGGAGCGGCAAGACTCGGGCTTCTATCAGCGCTATCGCACCGGCGACATCATGGCCCGGCTGACCAACGACCTGAATGCCGTGCGCATGTTGCTGGGCCCAGCCCTCATGTACAGCGCCAATACGGTCTTCTTTACCGTCTTCGCCTTGTTCTTTCTGCTGCACCTGAGTCCCTGGCTCACCCTGGTCGCTCTGGCGCCCATGCCGCTTGCCAGCATTCTGGTGCAGTATCTTGGACACAGGATTCACGATCGCTTCGAGCGCATCCAGGCTAGCTTCTCCGAGATATCCTCGCAGGCCCAGGAGAACTACTCCGGCGCGCGCCTGATCCGGGCATTCGCACGCGAAGAGTCCGAGATCGGCCTCTTTGAAAAACTTAATCGCCAATACATCGCCCGCGCCCTCAGGCTGGTGCAGCTTATGGGCATGTTATGGCCCACGCTCGAATTCATCCTCGGCGTTTCGATGGTGATCACGCTGCTGGCAGGCGGCCATCTGGTCATCTCCCATCGCATCACTGTTGGCGATTTTGTCGAGTTCAATACCTACATGATTCTGCTCATCTGGCCCATCATAGCGGTGGGCTGGGTGATCAATCTCTTCCAACGGGGTACGGCGTCGGTCGTGCGCATCGACGAGTTGCTGAAGGCCGAGCCGGCCATCGACGATCGCGCCGCCGATCCGGCCATTCCAGTGGACGCTGTGCTACAAGGCGAGATTGAGTTCCGCCATTTGCACTACAGCTATGGTGAGACAGAAGTGCTGCGCGATATTTCGCTGCACATTCCCGCCGGCTCAAGCCTGGCCATTGTTGGTCCCACCGGCGGGGGCAAGTCCACGCTCGTGAACCTGATTTCGCGGCTCTTTGAGGCACCGGAGGGATCGCTCTTGATCGACGGGCGGCCGGTGCGCGAATATCCGTTGGCGGTGCTGCGCCATAACATCGGCATGGTCCCGCAAGAGACATTTCTCTTCAGCGAAACCATCCGCGAAAACCTGACCTTCGGCGCGCCCAATGCCAGCGCGGAGGAGATGCTGAAAGCAACCGAGGCAGCCCACATTCGCCGGGAGTTCGAGGAGTTTCCGAACGGCTTTGAGACCATGGTGGGCGAGCGCGGGGTCACGCTCTCTGGCGGACAGAAACAGCGCACCGCCATTGCACGAGCGCTGCTGCGCCGGCCAGCCATTCTCATCCTCGACGACGCACTGGCAAGCGTGGACACCTACACCGAAGAGCGCATTCTGGGCGGATTGCGCGGATACACAGCGACCTCGACAACGATTCTCATCTCCCACCGCGTCTCAACCGTGCGCCATGCGGATCAGATCGCTGTACTGGACCGCGGCAGGATTGTGGAGCTGGGAGGGCACGAGGAGTTATTGGCTCTTGACGGTTACTACGCCAGCCTATTCCAGAAACAGCAACTGGAAGAAGAACTCACGGTCGCCGGATGAAAGAAACGGGGACCATGGACTAAGGGACCAGGGGACTAGAAAAACCAACCCATCGTCTCTCGACGCGGGCGAACATTCCGTCCTGAATGAGCACCGCCGCAGACTGTTCCCTAGTCTCTGGTCCCTTAGTCCCTGTCTTTCACGCATTCCAGCTTGAGCCTACCGCCGTATCCGAGCCGTACTCGTCGCTGTCAAAACCCGACTGCCCCTGACGGGAGGCCATTGAAGACACCTGGAGCGGGGCAGGATTGACTTCGGGGTCCTTTGCCACCTGCCGCCATGCGTCGCGGACATTGCGCACGCAATCGATGGCGTGATCGAACTTCTGCCGCGACGCCGATTGCGAGGCCTGCAAAATCTCAGAGAAGATGGAAGCATAAAACTCGCTGAGCACCTGCGCCGGCCGGCCGCCCACATCCATGCGCAGCCGCGCCTGCAAGTGAATGATGATGTCCAGAGCGCGCTTCACGGCATTCCTGCGGCCGACAGCGTCGCCGCGCTCCACGGCCGCGCTGGCGGCATAAAGAAAGCGGAGAATACCATCGTAGAGCGCCACCACCAAGTCGACGGCCGAGGCGCTTTCCAGTGCATGATTCTGATAACTTCCCATCTGGGTAGGACTCCTTAGCCGTTGGTTTGCTGGTTATAGCCGGTGATGGCCGAGTAAAGCTCATTGACGCCCTGCAACTCGGAGGGCAGTTGCTGCATGATTTCGTTGGCGCTGGTCAGCTCAGCCGTCAGGCTCTTCTGCTCGGCGGAAATCAGGCTGTCCTCTCTGGCGATGTTGGCATTCAGCGTGGATTCGATGCTGCTGTTGGAGCTTTGAGCCAATTTGAGAATGCCCGTCGAAGAACTGGCGCCGGCGTTGGTCAGCGTAGTGGAAAATCCCAGCCCCCAACTGTTTGCGTTCTGGAAGAAAGCCTGCACTCCGCTGTAGTCCGAGTTCAGAACCGAATCGAGAGAGGTGGCATCGAGGGTAAGCGACCCGTCGTCGTTGACGCTGATGCCCAGGCCCGTGAGGCCGGCAATATCCGACGAATTGTTGTAACCCAGTGTCGTATTGGTCTTGCTGGTGGTATCCAGCAGGTTGGAGGAGACCGTCAACGCTCCGGCGGAACCGACCGTTCCGGAAACGAGCGAGATGCTCGATACGCCGTTGTTGGTGACCACGCTGGCTGCGACACCGAGGTTGGCGGCAGTAATCTGGCCAGCCAGCCCGGCGAGCGTATTGTCCGTTGAATCGAGAGTCAAGGTCTGCGCCGTGCCAGTGCCCACCTGGATGGTGACCGAGCCGCTAAGCACATCGGCACTGCTTGGCAGCGCGCCCAACGTGCCGCTGGCGGCTGTGGTGCTTGTGTAGGAGGCGCCGGTGTAGTTCACATTGGAATCGCTGGTGGCCAGGATCGACGAGGTCACGGTCAAGGCGCCGCTTGAACCGGCGGTACCCGAGTCCAGCGTAAGGGTGGATTGGCCGTTGGCGATCGACACCCCGGCTGTAACCCCGATGTTGGCCGCGTTAATGGCGGCGGCCAGCCCGGCGATGGAGTTGACGGTGCTGCCGGCGTAGTATGTGTTGGCCGCCGGTGGGCTCGGCGCGTCGCCCAGATCGATGGTCTGCGCCGTTCCCGTGCCTACCTGGATGGTCATCGAGCCGGAGAGCGTTGTTTCGTTGTTGTTGGAGATGGCATCCAGATAGCCGTTGGGATTCTGGACGTTGATGCCGCTGAGAAGATCCTGCTGCAGGAGCGAGAGCGTAGGCGAGCCAAACAACGGCTCAACCTGTCCGGAACTGTTAAGGCCTTCCTGCGCGTTCATGGCGCTGATCAGGGAGTTGTAGTCGCTTACCAGAGAATTGACGGTGCTCTCGACGCCGGTGTTGTAGTTGCCGATGACCACCTGCACCTGTTCCAGGCTTGAATCCGATTCGGTGGCGCTGGGCGCAAGCAATTGGAAGGTCACGCCGGGGATGAGGTTGGTCACTGTGTTCGAGGCGCTGGTAAGGAACACGCCGTCCACGGTCAGATTGGCATCCTTGGGAAGGACGCCGACGTTGTAACCGAGCGCGGTGTTTGAGTTGGTTGCATCGACGATGGTATTCGAGTTGATCTGGATGCCGCCGTTCTTGCCCGAGGTGCCCGAGACCAGGCTCAGACGGGAGCCAGAAGAATCGGTCAGCACGCTGGCGGTGATGCCAACCCCGGATGAGTTGATGGCCTTGGCCAGCCCCGCGAGCGTATTGTCCGACGAGGTGAGCGTGATGGTCTGCGGCGTGCCCGATGCGCCTACCTGGAGCGAGATGGAGCCGGAGAGCTTGTCAGAGGAATTCGTAACGGCATCAAGATAGCCGCTGGAGGTCTGGGCCAAATTGGACACTGTTACCGCATGGGTTCCGGCCACCGCGGAGTTGGTGGCAGCGGTGAGATCCAGCACGTTAGTGTCGGAGCTGGAGCCGGTCTTCTGGGCAAGAACGCCCGTCGCGTCGGTAAGGCTGCTTACGTCGTTTGAAAGGTTCGACAGCAGGGTTCCCAGGCTGGAAATGACTGTGTCCTGGCTGGTGAGCGAGGTCAACTGCGTCTTCCAGGGCGTCTCCACATTTTGCAGATTGGCCATAATGGCGGAGACGGTCGAACTCACATCGAATCCGGCCCCGCTGGTCGGCGACCCGAAACTCAACCCTACTGTGCCCATCGCACCCTCCATCAAGACGTAAGCAGCCGGGGAACCAACTCGTATTGAACCGCATTAGAAAAGACTCATCGGCTTTAACGACGCCAATGAAAGATTCTTCCACGCAAGGAACTTATCGGCTCTGCAAAGGCAAGGCTTTACAGGCCGCGCCGATTCAATGCAAATGCTGTTCTGATCGCGCAAAGAAGGGCGTCCTTGCGGACGCCCTTCCTGGGTTATCGGCTTGCGCCGGTAGATTGCATCCCTGCGGCGAAGAAGTACCGCAAGGAGCCTTGGTTTACTCCACCCCTGCGACGAAAACCTGTCGCTGGGCAACGGTTGATTACTGCAGCAGCTTGGTCACTTCCTGCTGCATGCTGTTGGCCTGGGCCAGGGCACTGATGCCGGTCTGGCTCAGGATTTCGTACTTGGACATGTTGGAAGTTGCCGACGCATAGTCGGTAGCCTGCACCGCGTTCTGCGCCGATTGCACGTTCTCCTGCTGAGTGCTGAGCACCTGGCTTACGGAGTTCAGCGTGTTGATCATGGCGCCGATGTAGCCGTCCTGCGCCGCCACGTCGCTGATGGCGGTGTTGAGGTCGGTCAGAGCGGACTGCGCATCGGCGGCGTTGGTCAGGTCGGTCTGGCTGAGCGACTGGCCGGCCGCGTCCGAGTAGCTGATGGTGGCTACTCCGCCGCTGCCGTTCATGTCGTTGGAGAGGCCCACGGTGCCGGTGCCGCCGCCTGTGCTGGTGTCCGCCACGGTGCCGCTGACTCCGACGCTGTAGTACGCCGAGGAGGTGACAGCGTTGTTGGCTTTGGTGAAGGTCAGATTGGCGTCGGTATTGGCGTCTGTATTGCTTATGGTCCAGTCATAGGCCGCAGCGATGTAGGGCGAGGAGGTGCTCGAGGTACTTTGCCCCCCTACGGCCGCTACCGTTGTGGGCAGCACAGTGCTGGTCGTGGCGTTGTCGGAGTTGGCCGAGGTGAAGGTGATGGCTGTTCCGGCGGAGTTGAGCGTTGCTGTAACGCCGTAGGTGCCGGCGTTGATCGTCGCCGCCAGATCGGCCATCGTATCGGTCTTGGCGGATCCGGTCGTCGTGCCCAGCGTAATGCTCTCCGTACCGAATGTGAGCGTTCCACCCAGCTTATCGCCCGAAGCGCCGGTTTGGGCCTCGTTCGTCGGCAGAGCGAGTGTGCCCAGTACGGTTGAGTTGGCGGTGCCCGCGGCCGTCGGCGTGCCTGATAGGGCAAGGGTGGAAGTCACTCCCGTGGATGTGAGAGCTACATCAGTACCTGCTGCTACCGTGTCCGTGGCGTTGGTTGCCAGAGTCAGAACCGTTCCGGCGGAATTAAGCGTGGCCGAAATGCCGTCGGCCGTGGCGTTGGCGTTGATCGTCTTCGCCAGATCAACGAGGTTGTCGGTTGAGCCTGCGGTTCCCAGCGTTTCGGTCTGGTTGGCGCCGGCGGTGAGGGCTTTGTCAATGACGATGGTGCCGCCGGAGAAAGTATCGTTGGCGTTGGTGACGGTGATCGTGCCTAAGGTAGTCGCAGAGGCGGTGCCGTTGGTGATCACCGTCGTACCCTGTTGCACGACCGGAGCGCCGGTGGCTGCCGCTGACTCCTCAACCGCGCTGTTTGCGTCGATGGCGATGCCCGTGTTATGGCTACCGGCGCCGGCGACAGCTATCGTGGAGAACGTTGCGACGCTCTGACCATTGTTGTTGGTGGTCACCGCGACCGAGAGGTTAGCGGCAGTCAAGGCGGTAATCGCTGTACCGTTCGTCGAGTTGAACAGGCTTTGCAGTGTTCCGCCGCCCAGGTTGAGTTGAGTTACGACAGCAGCGCCCCCGCCCGCGCCGTTCGTGAGATCGAGGATACCGGTCAGCGTATCGGTAGCCGTGCCCGCATCGGTCAGTACACCAACCGCTGTAGTAGCAAGTTGAGACCCGGCAAGACTGGTGAAGGTTATGCTGGTCTGTGCGGCTTGTACATCGGTAGCGCTGGTGGTGTTGACGGTTGCCGCAGAGTCGGCCGAGGCGAAGGTCAGCACTGTGCCTTTAGCCTGCGAGACGCCATTCTGTATTGTCTGAGCCGTAGTATTGACGGTCGCCGTAACACCATAGCCAGCGGCGTTGATGGTGGAGGCCAGGTTGGCCAGCGTGTCGGTCGAGTTGGGAGTACCAAGAGTAATTGCATGGCTCGCACCGTCGAGGCCGACAACGGTCAGCGTACCGCTGAGAGCATCGGTGGAACTGGCAACGGTCAGGGTGCCGACCTCGCCCGCGCCATTGGTGCCGGTGGAGTTGACGCCGACGCCTGCGCCGGATATGATGATGCCGGTGTCGGTAGAACCAGTCTCGAGATCGCTGTTGGTGTCATTGGCGGTGGTCGCCGTGCTGGTGGCCCCGGCGCCTGCCTGCGCCGCTGTGCCGAAACTGGCGGTCAAGCCCAAGCCGGAGTTATTGATGGCGCTGATCAGGCCCTGCGCGGTGTTGGCGTAGTTGGTGCCCGCGCCGACGTTGATATTCGCGCTGGCTGTGACCGCAGAGCCGCCCGCGCCTTTGGTCAGATAACTGACCGCAACCGTGGTGGTGGCCGTGGTGGCGCCCAGCGTATCCGTGACCGCGGCATTCTTGCCGGTAGTCGACAGATCCAAGAAAACATTGTTGGTTCCGTTGCTATAGGCCATGGTGCCGCTGGTGTCGCCCAGATTGGAAGCCGACAGCGTGCGGATGTTCAGGGCGGCGACAGATGCGCCCTGCGTCGAGGAATCGCCAGTGTAGATGTTGGTCTTGGAGTTGAAGACCTGTTCCTGGTTATAGGTGGTGGTCGATCCGATGTTCGAGACTTCCGAGAGGATCGACTGGTATTCCTGGTTTGCAGCCAGATCCTGAGTCGAGTTGAGGGTGCCGTTCGAGGCTTCGGTAGCCAGCGTCACGGCCCGGTTGAGCAGGCTTGTCACTTGCGAGAGCGCGCCATCGGCGACCTGCAACAGACCTACGCCTTCTGTTGCGTTGGTCTGCGACTGGTTGAGAGCTTGCTGGTTGGCTTGCAGGCCGTTGACCAGAGAGAGGCCTGCAGCGTCATCCGCGCCGGAGTTGATCTTCGAACCGGAAGATAACTGCTGGAGGACGTTGGACAAGCTGTTGTTGGTGTTATTCAGGTTGTTTTCTGCATACACCGCTGAGATGTTATTCAAGACACCCAGGGACATGGGGTACTCCTTGTAGATGCGTGGATTTGCGGCCCTGCCCCTGGAGTGCTCCCAAATATTCTGTACAACCCTGGGCTGCTACTTCCGGTTTGGGTACCGCCGCATCTTGCCCCTTCTTCGGCGGGGGAGTTATGGACTTTATCCAAGCGCCATTTGTGTCCAGCCGGGGACACTGATAACCCTTTCGTTTTAATTTATTAACCTTTTTCCTTATCTGTCGATAACACCACCAAAGGAGTTTGTGGGCCATGATCGAACTTACCCGGCTCAACGGCACACCGATCATAGTGAACAGCGATCTGATCAAGACCGCCGAGTCCTCGCCCGACACGATGCTCACACTCATTAACGGAGAAAAGCTGATTGTGCGCGAACCTTGCGCCGAAGTGACCGAGCGAGTGCTCGCCTACCGGGCGCGCCTGTTGGCCGCGGTAGCACGTCGCCTGCCAGCCTGGGCCGACTTGCAGAATGTTGTCTCTATCGCCAGCCTGGACGTTTCCGTCCAGCCCAACACAGCGTCGCAGGGACGCAAGCCAGAATCGGCACGTTGAACGATTGAACCCCGGACGAACCGGCTTCTGACGGAGCTTTGCATGAAGAGGCGAGTCATGGATGAGGCGAGTGATGGATAAGGCGAGCATTGGCGGAGTGTTGCTGGCAGTTTTGGGCATTGTGGCCGGGTTGATGATCGAGGGTGGCAACCTGGGCCAGATATTGCAGCCGGCCGCGGCCCTGATCGTCTTTGGCGGCACGCTCGGGGCAGTGTTGTTACAGTTTCCGCTCACCACGGTGGTGTCCGCATTCGGCAGCCTGGGGCACGTTTTCGCTGCGCCGCGCAAGCAGAACGACCAGCTCATCCAACTGCTGGTCTCGTTTGCGAACAAGGCGCGCCGCAATGGCGTCGTAAGCCTGGACGCCGACCTGCGGACCATTCAGGATCCGTTTCTGAAGCGGTCTCTGATGCTGGCCGTGGATGGAACTGAGCCCAGCGACCTGCGCAACATTATGCGGGTGAGCCTTGACTCAACGATGGAGCATGAAGACCAGTTGCCCATGGTCTTTGAGTCGGCCGGTGGGTTCTCGCCTACGATTGGCATTCTGGGCGCGGTGCTGGGGTTGATTCAGGTGATGCAACATCTGGACAATATGCAGGAAGTGGGCCGCGGCATTGCAGTAGCCTTTGTCGCCACTATTTACGGTGTGGGCATCGCGAATCTATTCTTCCTGCCCTTCGCCGGAAAGATGCGCATCCGCATCCACGACGGCCAGCAGCGGCGCGAGATGATGCTGGAAGGAGTAATCTCCATCCTCGAAGGCATGAACCCGAGGATGCTGGAGGTGAAGCTGGCCGGCTTTCTCAACGATTCAAACCCGGACAAGAAAGAGAAAGCGGCTTGAGCCGCCGCGCCCATAAGAGCCACGTGAGCCAGGAGCGCTGGCTGGTTTCCTATGCCGAC
>Ga0181535_10006140_pt1 | contig 12587 bp, 13 predicted proteins | sample PEATcosm2014_Bin_44_FD_119774 | JGI IMG/M metagenome (GOLD analysis project Ga0181535, IMG submission 119774) | Peatland microbial communities from MTU Mesocosm Facility, Houghton, MI, USA - PEATcosm2014_Bin17_30_metaG | ecosystem: Environmental > Terrestrial > Soil > Wetlands > Peat | place...
CGGTTACTCTGGAGGGCCTTCGACAGCGGGCAGCAGAGAGTATGTCGCGATATGGGTTGACTGGGGTTCGGGGTTCCAGTATGAGGGGACAACCTCGGTGGTGGTGCACGACTTTAGCAACCTTCCCGCAACCGGTTTGGAGTACAAAGTATTTCTGCCGGTGAATGTACTAGAGGAAGTGCAACTAAGCAGTGAAGGCGCAACAAGGGTGAAGGTGCGGGCGGTGCTTTCGTGGAATACACCGCCATCTACCACCAATCCTTTTGCTCCTGTGGTCTGGGGAAACAGTCTGGATGGCTTAATCCTGATTCCTCCGGGCATCAACGTAAGCAGCGGCGCACGATCCAGCACAAAGGAAATGCCGCTGGTTCTTGCCTGCGAGAGATAAGCAAGCGGGATCGACTGGCTTCCCCCAGAAGCAGACGGGACCCGCCGTAAGGCGCGGGTTCCGTCTGCCGCCAAGTAAATAAGGAGAAAGTTCGAGATGATCGATATAAATTATGCCTGGCGTTTTGCTCTGTGCGCGCTGGCTATCTGGCGGATTGCTCATTTACTGGCCAGGGAGAACGGCCCATGGGATCTGATTGGGCGTTTCCGCGCCTCTCTGGGCTCCGGCGTGTTGGGCCGCTTTATGGATTGTTTTTACTCTATGAGTTTCTTGATCTCGCTGCCTCCTGCTATCTGGATGAGCAGCCACTGGACACAGTTTCTCGTCCAATGGCTGGCACTCTCGGCAGTGGCATGTCTGCTGGAAAGGGCAATGCAGGGATTGCAAAGGAGCCTCCGCGTAATTCCCATTCCCACATCTTATCTGGATAAAGTCATCGACGGAGAGTGAGGGCGATGCGGATGCAACCACATGCGAACTATGAGAGTCCAGGCAGGGAGAGCAATCTGGGACAGCCATCTTCTTGGCCGGAGTTATTGTCTTCAGGCGAGTTATCGAAATACGGTAAGCCTCTTACTATGGCAGGGAGAGAGACGAAGTTAGATATTCCCTTAAAATCGCCGTGGTTCTATCTGGCGCTGATTTTGATGATCTGGCTGCTCTTGCTCTAAAGGGACACGGAAATGCTCGGCTGCCGCGTTTGGCGTCCGGTTCGGCTTTTTGCCAGATTACATAAGTTTAGTGCGCTAGCAGCGTTTGCAATGCTATACTTTTGCCACTCACCTTGGCGGAGTCTGCGTTGCAATTTTATTCATTCAATGCCGGTTATGTGGAGAGTCTATGTGCCGGTGACCCCCAGGCACAGGAACACTTCGTCGGCTATTTCACTGAATTGCTCCAGCTCAAGCTTCGCAACCGCCTCCAATCCCAACAAGCCATTGAGGATATCCGCCAGGAGACCTTTGCTCGCGTCCTGTCGGTTTTGCGTAGGGACGGCTTGCGCCAGCCAGAGCGCCTCGGCGCATTCGTGAATATGGTTTGCAACAATGTGCTATTTGAATATTACCGCTCCGCCGGTCGCAGCGAGTCGCTGGATGTGGAAGGGCGGCCGGAGCTGGCCGACAAGGGCGCCGATGCCCTGGAGATGGCGGCAGCCGGGCAAATCAAAGTTAAAGTCCGGGAGATTCTGCTTGACCTTGACCCGCGTGACCGGTCGCTGTTGCAAGCCGTTTTTCTGGAAGAGCGTGATCGCGATGAGGTCTGCCGGGAGTTTGGGGTGGACCGCGATTATTTGCGGGTGATGCTGCACCGCGCCAAGCAGGAATTCAAATCTGAGTATGTCAAGCGCATTGGCAATCCGATGCCCCTGGGCGCGAATATTTGAAGAGTTTGTAACGTTTTGCCGTCTGCGGCCACTATTTACAGGTTGGACCGTAACTGAAGGTGAAGAAGATGGATCACAGCGAAGCATTACAACAGATGGCTGCTGAGCGTTATCTTCTGAATGAGCTGACGCTTGATGCGCGCGAGGCCTTCGAGGAGCACATGTTCGATTGTCAGGAGTGCGCCCTTGATCTTCGCGCCGGAGCCGCATTCGTGAAGGTGGCTAAAGCCCAGTTGCCTAAGCTGACCGGCGCTGTGTCGGCCCATGCCCAGGCCCTTAACCGCAAGCCACAGGGTTTACGAGGCTGGAGTCTCCAGGACTGGAGTCTCAGTTGGCTTAGGCCGGCCTATGCCGTTCCTGTATTTGCCAGCTTGCTGCTGGTTCTCGGTTATCAAAATCTGGTCACTTATCCCGCATTGCGGGCGGCGGCCAGCCAGCCGCATATTCTTCCCTGGGCTCCTCTGCATGGAGCTATGCGGAGCGGCGCTCCCTTGGCCATCACCGCTGATCGCCGCTACGGAGTGGCGCTTCCCGTCGATCTTCCCGCGCCGTCCAGCACGGAGGCCTACGCTTCTTACAGCTTCGACCTCTATAATCCTGAAGGAAAGCTCGTCTGGACCGGCGGAATGGCCGCTCCCAGCGACAGCGGCGCTCAGCGGTTCTCCCTGGTGATTCCAGGCGCTATGCTGCAAAACGGCGCTTATTCCCTGGTGGTTTCCGGCGCCGGAGCGCATGGAGAGCGTACTGTGATCGACCGTTACGCCTTTGACTTTCGTTTGACCGATTGATGCGTTTTCCCCGGACGCTATAAAGTTCTCCCCCTACTCTAAATAGGAAAGGTGTAAGCGCCATGTCCGAAGTGAACGAAAGAACGCATCGATTCGACGCGGAAGCCACGGTCCTTTCGGGCCAGCTGGACCTTCCGATCTCGCAAAAAATTGCACCCCAGGCCTACTCGAAACTCCCGGATAAGGGCGGCTACTTAAGCAAGCGCTCGGATAATTTCCGGGTTGAATCGATCATCTCCTACAGCGCCGCATATTCCCATGTTTCGGGCAGCAAAAGCCCCAAACCGGGCAGGGGATGGGACACCTTAACCACCACGGTGGTGGAAGGGCTCAATGTGATGGAGGTGCTCACGGCCGACCGCGTCGTGGGCCAGACCATCACCGAACACCCTCTTGCAGGCTACGTGCCGACCATATCCTTCCTCGGCACACGCTTTGAGAATCTCCGCATCGCCGGCTTCCCGGTCGAGTTGGAGTTCGATCACGGCATCTTTGGCCCCAAGCCGATCGACGACGCGCCCTACACCCACGATGCGGGCGTGATCAGCCGCGTCGCACGCCAGTACGACCGGATCGGCTCCAGCAAGGGTTTACCGGCTGAATTGCAGGAACGGTATAATCGACTATCCCCCACGTTAGGCAACACGGAGGCGGTCGAATGTTCGCTGGTCAACCGGGCGTCGGGCTTTTATCCTGGGATGAGCTTTGGGCACATCATCAGGGTTCCCGGCTTCGGGATCATCACTCTGGCCAAGCTGACCGTGAAGCACGAAAATCCTCACGTCAAGACGAAAGCCCCCCAGAAGACCACCTTTACCCTGACCATGATCGATCTCCAGTTGGGCTGCCCCGCCTCTGGGCACGTGCCGGTCGGTGGCGGCTCATCCAATGGGGATACTCAGTAGAAGATCAAACCACTGCTCTAAGTGCCCGTCAGACTTGGCAAACGGTTATAGGGCTGGCGGGCATCCGGAAATGGTTGGGCAGAGCATGGCGATGCTACCTCCTCCGCCTTTTTCCCTTCGTTTTGGTACTTTTGTTGTTGTTGCTGATCCCTCTCGAAGATTCGAGTCCCGGCAGCGCTCAGGCTGCGTATGACCATGCCGTACTAACCTTTCAACGGGGCAATCTGGCAAAAAGTCAGCAGGAAGCCGCATTGGGAGCCTGGCAATTTCAGTTGATGAATCCCAGTTGGGCAGCGAAGTTTCAACTCCTGGAAGCGGAAATAATGACGCGGCGCGGGATGTACAACGATGTCCTGCGTCTTCTCGCTGGCTACCACCCCGATTCCAGCCATCCGGAAGAAACCATTCGCAAGCTGGCTATAGAGGCCGATGCCCTGGCCCGTCTGCAACAGTTGTCTGATGCTAATCAAAGGCTCACCCAGGCCGATGGCCTCTGCAAGAGTGCCGATTACTCATCCTGTGTCTATGTATTTCGTTCGCGTGGCGGACTAGCCGTCCGGTTGGGCCAATTGGCCGCGGCGCGCCAGTATTATCTCCAGAGTCTTCTCTTTGCCCGCGCTCACCGGGACCGGTGGATGGAGGTTAACGCGCTCAACAATCTGGGATATGCCGAGATGCAAACCGGACGCTTTGACGAAGCGGTGGACTGGTTGAGATCTGCCCAACAGGAGGCAGCGCAATTGGATTCGGATTATTGGATACAACTTGTCGTAGGCAATCTCGGATGGGCTTATTACCAGTTGGGAGATGATGATAGAGCTCTGGAACTGTTTCTTGAAGCGGAGAAGTCCGCCGCAAAGCTCGGAGACATTCGCTTAGAACTCAAATGGACCAATAATGCCGGGGCTGTATATCACGATCAAGGCGATTTACCTCGTGCCGCTCAGTCCTATCGCCAGGCGCTCGATCTTGCCCGGCAGATCAACAGCAAGGAAGACATGGCGAACGCGCTGGAGGACCTGGCTCAGAATTCGGTGGATTCCAGTAAGTTGGACGATGCCGGAGCCTGGCTCGATCAGGTAACTCCACTGGAGAGCGCGGGCGGCAATAGACTCAGCACGAATGTGATGCTGACCAAGGGAATGTTGGCCGCCGCGCGCGGCCAGTATCAGCAGGCGGAATCGCTCTATCGCGCCATACAGAACAATCCGGCAACCGCTACTACAACACGATTAGACGCCGGGAATTTGCTGGCTGTTTCCTTTGAGCGGCAAGGCCGCGCTATCGAAGCGGAGCTGACCTACAAAGCCACGCTGTCCGCCTTCGAGTCGGCGCGATCGCATCTCAAGCACGAAAGCTCGCGTCTACCCTTCGCCGCCAATGCCACCGGCATCTACGACGACTACATCCACCTGTTGGTGAAAGAAGGCAAGGGCGAAGAGGCCCTGGCAGTGGCTAACCAGAGCCGCGCCCGGATGATGGCGCAAAGCCAGGGCGTGTCCGAAAACAAAACCTCTCCCCAGCCCACAATTTTGAATCCCCGCCAGATCGCCCGGCAAACCGGCGCAACCTTGCTCTTCTATTTACTGGGTGGCGAGCAGTCGTACTTGTGGGTCATCACCCCAGCCAAAATTACGCTGATTAAACTACCCTCGCAGATTGAGATTGTGGCTCACGTCAAGCGCTACAACAAGGCGCTGCTCGACATGGAGGATCCGCTGCAAACCGGCAATGAGGATGGACAGGCGCTCTATCAAATCCTGGTCGCTCCCGCAGCCAAGATCATCCCGCGGAATTCTCCGGTCATGATTCTGTCCGATAGCTGGTTAAGCCCGTTGAATTTTGAAACCCTGCTGGCTCCCGGTCCCAGTTCCGGAACTAGTCCGAAGGCTGGCCACGGCGTAGACCCTGCTCCAAACTTGCATTACTGGATCGAAGACGCAACACTGCTTTCGGCCCCGTCACTGGACCTGCTGGCAGCGGCAAAACCAGCACGCGGAATCAGTCGAAACCTCCTCCTGCTGGGCAACCCCGTCTCGCCCAGCCCGGAATATCCCAGCCTGCCGCTCTTCGGCGCGGAGATGACCCGGATTGAAAAGCATTTTGCCGCGCGCCGTGCTGCCGTCTTCGCGGGAGAACAAGCTCGTCCCGCTGCCTATCTCACCGGGAATCCGGCGCAGTACTCCTATATTCATTTTGTCTCTCATGCAGTTGCCAGCCGCACAGACCCGCTGGATTCGGCCATCATTCTTTCTGGTTCCGCGCTATCAGGCAACAATTCCGGCGATGCTTCCTTCAAGCTTTACGCGCGCGACATTATGCGGCATCCCATCGATGCCAGGCTCGTGACCATCTCGGCCTGTTACGGCAGCGGCACGCGCTCCTATGCGGGAGAAGGATTAGTGGGCCTCTCCTGGGCATTTCTTCGTGCCGGCGCGCATAACGTAATTGGCGCGCTTTGGGAGGTAAGTGACGATTCGACCCCGCAACTGATGGATACTCTCTATCAAGGCCTGGAAGAAGGCCGTGCCCCCGCGGTCGCCCTGCGCAACGCAAAACTCACCTTATTACATTCACAAAGCAGATTTAGCAAACCATTTTTCTGGGCCCCATTCCAGATTTACACCAGGCAATAAGTCGACCACGCTTGGGCAGTACGCTCACCGGGCAAATTCGTCGATATTGACCGCGCAGTACTCCACGATGCGTGTGTTGCAGCCCACGCAAGAGCTCACTTCACAGACCGTTCAACAGGGGATAGGGACCGTGAAAACGGAATCAGGTGAGATGTTACAGGCCTGAAATTCAGGGCCTTCAAGCTATGTCACGACTGGATTCGTATCAAACTACAACTATTGATAAATGAGCGCATTACGGATTGTTTGTATGCATGTACCCCCATATCTACCCCCATTCAGCAGCTTGCGCCCAGTTTCGTCTATAGGGGTCCGTCGCTCTAGGCTGCGGCCTCGTGCAAACAGAGCGCCAATTCTTCCGACCCGCAAACAAGAATGATAGGGCGCATCACCGGCCAGTGCCCCCTTTAGCCGTCGCTCGGTGCCAGAGAAAACCGTCCGCTATCCCTCTCTGGCCGAGGCATTCAAAGGGGGGGACAATTTGTCCCCTCCCTTGCGCTTCCCTTTGCAACGGCGGCGGGATGGAACAACAGGCAGCGCGAGAACGATTCTTCCAGACTTTATTCTTTCTCTCCGCCCTGCTCTCTTGTCCATTCAACAAGTTTTTGTTGCAGTTCTTCTTTGCTTGGCAGGTAGAGCTGGTATTCACGGGCGTGAATGTTGGCGTCTTTGGGAAGGGTAATCTCGACCAGAGCGGAGTTCTTCTTCTTGCAGAGCACGATGCCGATGGTGTGGTTCTCCGCCTCCGTTCTGACGTGGCGGTCAAAGTAGTTGACATACATCTGCATCTGGCCGAGGTCCTGATGCGAGAGTTTGCCAATCTTGAGGTCGATGAGTACGTAGGATCGCAACAGCCGGTTATAGAACACAAGATCGACGAAGAAGTGCTCTTCGTCGAAGGTGAACCGCTTCTGCCGGGACTCAAAGAGGAAGCCCTTCCCCAGTTCGAGCAGGAACTTCTCAATGTGGGTAACGATAGCCGATTCCAGATCGGACTCGGAGTAGCGGATCTTTTCCTCCAAGCCGAGAAACTCCAGCACGTAGGGGTCTTTGAGCAGGTCTTGCGGCTTGGCAACGTGCTGCCCCTGTCGCGCCAGGTCACGGATCGCCTGTTTGTCGCGGCTGAGGGCCAGCCGCTCATAGAGACCGGCATCGAATTGGCGCCGGAGTTCGCGCAGAGTCCAGCCCTGCTGGGCAGCCTCGATCTCGTAGAAGTCGCGCTCTTCCGGCTTGAGTCCGATCAGGAAGACGTAGTGCGACCAGCTCAAAACAAATGGCTTATGTGTCGCCTCTGCCGAAGTCTGCAATTCACCAGACAATGTCTGGTGAATTGGGGCAGTCAATGTCTGGGCAATTGGGAAGGCCGGGAATTCGCCAGACACCGTCTGGCGAATTGGCGCAATGCGTTCAGGATAAGCCAAGTAGAACTGGCGCATATACCTGAGATTACTAACCGAAAAGCCGTTGCCGAACTCGGCGGTAAGTCGCGCAGCCAACTCATTCAGAAGCTCCCTGCCATACTGTGCGCGATCCGCGCCGTGCTGTTCCTGCTCGACGATGCGCCGGCCAATCTCATAGTTCGTATAGACTTGCAGCAAGTCCACGCCCCGTGCGGCGCTCTGGCGAGCCGACAATACCAGGCTGCGGATGCCGTCATAAAGCGGATTGGAATCCTGGCGCTTACTCATAGCAACCCCCGAATGCCCTGCAAGATTCCGACACTCCCAGCATCGAGCGTAGATTCCTTGCCGTTGGTGGACTAAGCATAGGATACCCCGGCGAGAAGATCGGAGAGGCGCAGCCCATCTTCACGGCCCTGGCCGAGCTTTCCACGCGTTAGATTGCGGAGACGGCGGCGGCGGTGGACCTGCCCGCCAACAAGAAGGCTGCAAAGATGGGTGGCAAGATCGCCCAACGCGCCCGATTGGAATTTGAAAGCAAGACGGATCGAAAGGTGGTTACCGGCGAGAACTATCTGTCGCCGTCCAAAAAGAAAAAGGGCGTCAAGGCTTGAGAGCGGACTGCGGATCCGGCGGATATTCCAGGACCCCAAAAGGGGAGGGGTACCAGGACAGTCGCGGCTGTGCTCGGGAAGATTCCTTTTTTCGCTACGACATTGCCGAGCGCGAGGCGGTGCTACTCTATTGTGGGCTGCGGCGCGGGGATAACTATTGATCGCACTCCCAGGTCTCAAGGATGTCCAGAGACAATCTGTAAACCATGTCCTGGCACTTGACAGCACTCGGCAAGGGCAAAGGGAATAAAAGAACAGGAAACGGGGACGGAACTCCAGGTCACTCGTTGTTGAAATGAGATGAAGCCGACCGCTGACCGCCTGAGGCGGGATGAAGAGACCGTCTTTTTACGCCAGTGCATTCGTAACGATAGTGCGCGTCTGGCTGAGACGGAAAGGATAAGGCAATGCAATCTAAGTTTGAAGAACAATTCACCGTCTATATTGATCTCCTCGGATTCGTAGGGGCAGTCAGCAACGAAGAGGAAACTAACATCTCTGACATAAATGGTCTTCTAACAAAGATAACAACAATGCGAAGCAAGTTCGCAGTGAAATCAGTTGGCACAAAAAGCATCAAAACTATATGGATCAAGCCAATGATTACTACCTTTTCAGACCACATCGTAATCAGCTATCCTTTGAAACGATCTTGTAAGGCCATTGGAGACACTAAATCTACCCTTATCACCATAGTGCTCCAGGTCAATCATTTCACGGCGCAGGTTGCGGAGGATGCTCTCCGCATTGGACTCCTGGTTCGTGGAGGGGCAACCATCGGCAAACTTTATCACACACCCCGTGCGATATTCGGAAAAGCACTTAACGATGCTTATTACATCGAATCGAAGGTCTCAAATTTCCCACGCGTGGTCTTGTCGCCTGAAATTACCAGTCAGCTCACAAAATCAGATATAGAAGGATTGGGCCTCCTCAGTGACGACTACGGGTGGTATCATTTCGACTATTTCAAACAACTTGCGAAGATGGGTTCCATTTCTGCTGATGGCATAGCCGTAGATAGGGCGGCATGGGCCGAGCAGGTCAAGCGTATCGTGAATGACAATCTGACCAAATTTGATAACCAAATCAAAGGATTAGCTTCAAAGAATCTGACCAAACTTGAAGAACAAGTCAGATCAGTGAAACAGGCTGAAGATCTGGCCAAGACCAAAGCCAAGTGGGCGTGGTTCGGTAAAGAATTCTGCAGCGGGGTTGAGAGGTCTAAAGCTCAACCCCCTAAATCCTCAGGCTACGCGACAGATCTCGATTATTCCCCGGTCTGAATTAGCTTCCACGAGGTGAGGTTCCACAACCATCAAGCGCCGCCATAATCCCAGCGCCTGCATCGTTCCCTTACCTACCAGTTCCTTCACCCGCTCCGCCCCGCCGCGATCCGGCGCCAGGCTCATCCACTCCTGCTCCAGGATCACCGCGTACTCGCCCTTCTTTTCCAGATGCATTGGATCAGTTCGCTGGAGATTGAACTTAAGCGCCCGCTGCGACCCCTATCGTATGTGCTCTGCAAGGTGCACCGTCCCCAGGCAGCGCTTGACAAACGCTGCCGGAAAAGGCTCGGCAAAGCCGCTTTCAGCCCCTTGCGGCCCACGGGGGCCGGACGGCTTTACAATCCCTTCACCAGTTCCGAGAGCGTTGTTTCTTAGAATTGCGCTGCTTTTCCAAGTTTTCATGCCAACCGTTGAAGATTTCTCAGATTAGTGCTAACAACCACCAATTGAAGCAATTGAGTGGCCATTATCCTGCGCATCTTGTTGAAAAAGCGCAGGATAACTCAAACTACGATTTGACACTCCCACAAGAAATTCGTATTTTACCTACAAGGGCCGAGCAGGGCGGCGGGGCCTGCCAGATAGCTTAGAGCAGCCACTAAAGGCCACGAGCTCACTCTTGGATAAAATTCCGCCGGTTTGGACTTACACTCACCTGAAAGGATGGCACTCAAATGACCGAATCAATGGGACCGTTGTACGACGCGGTAGGAAAGTTAGGAGAGGCGAGGCAAGAACTGGAGAAGGGTTTCAACAAAAGTGACCGTGACGCCGCGAAGGTGATTTTCAATGCGATGTGCGCCGCGAATTTGCAGTATTTGGATGAAGCAAATGCCATTCACCGCCTGGCTTGGGCGTCTCTCTTGTATGCCCAAACCGTCTTGCGCCAGCACATGAGCGCACAGGCTACAACGCAGGGATAAAGGTCCGCTCACAAAACGGAAGAAGTCGTACGCTGGGCAGGGATTCTAAGCCCCAACTTTTTGACTAGAGGCCCAAGCCAAAGTCTTCTCCTTGCTCCTGCTTCTGTGCGATCTCCGCTGCGGCCTGACAGCCTGCTCCTTCTTCTGTTCTGGCTTCATCTCCGGCGCATGGGCGCTGCTGTGCGATACATCGTGCCCAAGCGCCGCGCCCAGCTTCTCGCGGTCGTTGGTGAAGATTTGCGCGTCGTATCCTCGGTGATCAGGTTAAATCCGGCCATACGTGATCGGGTTAAAAGCGGCCATAGAGCGTGGCCTAAGACGTGATTGTTTTACCTTGCTGACGTGTATCTTTGCAAGCCGGCCAGTTGCGCGTTGATGTTCAGACCCTTTGATTGCGTGTTAGTGTTGTAGTCGCTCTGCCGGGGTCGCGCCTTGCGGAGTGATCCAGGGCCGATGACACGGGGCTGGCTCCGAAGGAATCGGTAACCGAGACCCTCTGTGGTTAGCCTGATAGGCTGGCCGGCAGAGGGTTTCGTGTCTTTGCCAGTATTCCTATGGTGAGGCTCCGTCGTGGGAGGCTTCTGGATCACGAGTCGCGACGCCGCCGGGCGTTCTTTGCCCGGCATCCATATCGCTTTTGCTTTTGTCATTGCGCATCTCCAGGGCCGCCGGTTTTGGTACGCCAACTGCGCGGGCCGCACTTGAGAACGTGTCCGTGATGTAGCAAGCGATCCAGCATTGCTGTGACGGCGGCACTGTCGCCCAGCAGTTTGCCCCAGTCGTCTACAGGTCGATTCGATGTGAGCAACGTGCTCGCACGTTCGTAGCGGCGCATGATGATTTCCAGTAGTTCTTCGGCTGCAGTCAGCGGCAACTTGCGCATTCCCAGGTCGTCGATGATAAGCAGCGGCACGGTGGTCAGCAGGTCCATAAACTCCTTGCGCTTGCCATCGAGCGTGGCATCGGCCAGTTCTTCCAGCAGCCTGTGGGCTTCGCGATACAACACGCGGTAGCCCTGCTGGATGACGGCATGTCCGATGGCTTGTGCGCAGTGACTTTTCCCGCTTCCAGGTGGACCAAGAAAAAGGGCATCTTCGCGCTTCCCGATCCAGTTCGCAGTGGCCAGTTCGAAGACCAGGTTGCGATTCATCTTGGCATTGAACTGGAAGTCGAAGTTGTCCAGACGCTTGTCGGCGTCGCGGAACTGCGCCTGTTTGTGGCGCCGCTCCAGAAGTCGCTTGCTGCGACAGGCGAGTTCGTCAGAGACCAGCGTGGAGATCAGGTCGATGGGCGCCATGTTCTCCGATTGCGCTTGCAGCAGACGAGTTTCCATCACCGCCGCCATGCCGCTCAGGCGCAGTTGTACCAGGGAACGATTGAGTTCGATCAGGTTCATGGATTGGGTTCCTCGAAGTTGATGCGTTGTTGGATCAGATCGCGATACTGGCTCAGTTCGCGGATGAGCGGATCGACCTGCCGCAGAGTGAGAGGAGCCTTTGGACTGCGCTCCAGATAGCGGCGTACGAAGCGATACTCGGGGACGCGCAGTTCCAGCGCCGCCGCACATGCATCGTCCGAGGCTACGCTGCCATATTGCTTGACGAGTTGGAGAACGCCTTGGATGCGACGCATTCCGAGCTCGCCCTGGCGAGCATGGATCGCGTCGCAGACTGCGCCGATATTGGCTCCCGCCTTGTGTGCGCGTGCCAGCAGCTGAAGCAACGGTGGCGGTGTACGATGCGGACGGTCGGCATCGCGGATGCGATGCCCGCCCCGCTTGCCGGTCAGATGCTCGCGCAGCAACTCACCAGTGCGAGGATCAAGCAGACGCACGAACAGCGCGTCCCACTGCACGTTGACCTTCCGCCCGATCCAGCCCGGCGGCGCTCCGTAATAGGCTGCTTCGACCTCGACGCAACCATCGATATGCACCGTCCGCTCGCCATACTGGTAGTAGCGGAACGGTTCCAACGGCAGCGTTTGCAGGAACGGCTTCTCTTCGGCGAACATCGCCGCCACCTGCCGCTTGGTCCGGCCGTGGATGCGCGTGTCGGCCCAGCGCTCTTCCCAGTGGTCAAGATATGCCTGCGCTTCTTCCAGGCTCTCGAACTTCTTGCCCTTCAACGGCGTCATCTGCGCATGGTTGACGCCACTCTCGACTTTTCCTTTTCGGTCCGGATCGCGCACTTTGCATGGCAGCGCTGTCACGCCGTAATGCGCTAGAACATCGCGATACAAGGGGTTCAGACCCGGATCGTAG
>Ga0181535_10006141_pt1 | contig 12586 bp, 11 predicted proteins | sample PEATcosm2014_Bin_44_FD_119774 | JGI IMG/M metagenome (GOLD analysis project Ga0181535, IMG submission 119774) | Peatland microbial communities from MTU Mesocosm Facility, Houghton, MI, USA - PEATcosm2014_Bin17_30_metaG | ecosystem: Environmental > Terrestrial > Soil > Wetlands > Peat | place...
CTCAGGTACACCTGGAGCCGTTACAAGCCCGATGTCACCGATTTCAGCCCCCGGGGCTACACCGGGAAGCCCACGGTGGATTCCCCGACCATCAACGCCAGCTTGATCGTCCGTCTCTAACTTGCAGGCCCCGCTGGGAAGGGGGCGCCCCTGGGCAACCGGGCCGGCGCCCTCGCTTGATTTGCCCGCCGCTCCGCCTCAACGGCCCCACAGGTTGAACGGGCGGGTGCCAACCAGCACGTTCAGCTGCGCGCTTTCATTGGCGCCGGGGGTGGAGGTGTACCACCGGCCGGCATCGACCTCGCAATACCAGCGCCAGAGTTCGCCGCGCAGGCCCACGCTCAGGCCGCGGATCTGGGGTTTGGCGGTCAGTTCGCCGGGCTCGGCGGCAGCCATGCGCCCAAGGTCGAACCTGGGGACGAACTGGAGGTTGGCGCCGAAGACCCGCACCACGCTGATGGGCAGCCCCACCCGGGACATGACGAAATTGGGAACCCGGAAGACCCCGCTGGGCGTCCCCGCCAGGAAGGCTGGCCCGCCCGCGCTGTACCACTGGGAGAAGGGCAGGCGCCAGCCCAGCCCTGTTTCCAGTTCACCCTCCAGGCTGGCCCAGGCCGTCAGCGGCCAATAGTGTTTGAATTGTCCGTAGGCGGACTGGAAGGCGTTCCGCCCGGACCAGAAATCCGCCCGGTCCAACCGCCCAGCGCCCGCCTTGATCCGGGCCACGGTCCCATCCGTGGGGAACAGGCCGCGGTCCAGATCGTCCCATTCCCCCATGACCTGGATCCGGGTCGCGGCCGGCAGCGGCTCACCCTGGGCTTGGGGATGAAGGTCGGTCCACTCGCGGCTGCCGGCGAGGGAGACCATACCCTTGTCCTGGGCGCCGAAGCGGTCGGCGACCTCCAGCGTCAGGCTTCGGTTCTGCAGGGAATGATGCACCAGGGAGCCCTGGAAGGAAGCGGGGGTGTAAGGCGTCCGCAGGGACTCCGGGAGGAACCGGTAGTCCGACTGGGCGGCGACGATCCGGTAACCCAGCCGGAGCCAGGACTCCGATATTCTGGACGTTTCCCAGGCGGCCGAATCCTGGAGCCGGTCGCTGCTGGCCCGCAGCCCTGAGCTCCAGGCCGTGCCCAACACCCGGTCCCGGTGCAGGTCCAGGACGCCGTGGACTTCCCAGGTGCTCTCATAAGCCAGTTGGCCCTCCAGGGTGGCCCGCTGGTCCGGGACGGGAACCACCTGGAAGGCGGTTCCGGCCGGTTCCGCAGGCAGCGGTTTGAACTGGAGCGATTCCAGGCCCAGGCGCTTTTCAGCGAGCATGAGGTTCTCCACCACCGCCGCGGCATCCGTCGGATTGTCTTCGAACGGCCGCATCATGTTGCGTAGGGCGGCGGCTTGGGCTGGGGGAAGGGCGTTCTCCTGGACGACCAGCCTTCGGGGCCAGGCTTCCCGTACGTCCAGCAGGAGCACCTGCCGGTCCGGGTCGAAGGCGGCCTTTTCCACCTTTACCCAGGGCCGGCCCTGGAGGGCGATCCTAAGCAGGAAGTCGTCCAGGCAGCAAGCGAGCTTTACGGGATTGTAGAGGGTTCGCTCCTTCACCCGGTACTCGTCCAGGAGCTGGCTGAGCATGCCGCGCATGGCCTCCGGCGCGTTCACCTCCACTCGCCGAATCTCGGGGAAGGGGTCCAGGGTCAAGACCGGCCCCGTCCCGGTGAACTGCAGATCCACCCGACGGGCCAGCCCCTCCGCCTCGATGCGCCGCAGCCAACGGAGATAATGGCGGTTCTGCCGCGGCCCGTCCGGGAGGCTGGTCAGGACCAGCGCCCGGACCCGGTCCAGCAGCGGCGCGGGACCGTTCACGACCGGTACGCCGCCGAGGGCTGGCTGCGCGGCCGAAGGCCCGTACAGGAGATCTTCGAGCGCGTCCAGGTGCTGATCGAAGGCTTTCCTGCCCTCCTGGGCGGCTTCCCGGACATGCCGATGGAAGTCCAGCCAGTCGATGGTGTCGGTGCGCGGCCGGAGCAGCAGATCGGCGGCGCGCCGGCTGATCTCGGTGCGCTCCTCCAGGCTCACGTCCAGAGCCCGGGACGCCAGGCCCAGGACCGAGGTGCGGTAGGCCTTGTCGAGGCCCTGCCCGACCTCCACGGCCATGACGGCCGCACGGGGCTCAAGGCCTCGGGCGGTCTCCACGGGGAGGTTCTGCACCAGCATGCCGTCCACCAGCTGGTCGCCGTCCCAGAGCACCGGGCTGAGGATTCCGGGGACGCTCATGGAAGCGCGGACGGCCAGGGGCAGGTCGCCCTTGTCGGGAACGAAGGCCCGTCCGGTCTGGAGGTCGGTGGTGACCGCCCGGAACGGCACCCGCAGGCGGTCAAAGGAACCGTAGGCCTGACCTCCCGTGCGCAGCAGGATCAGCTGCAGGATGCGGTTCAGGTTGCGCCCGGAGGCGCCGCCCGGGGCGAAGGTCAGCCCCTGGCGGGCATCCAGGAGGAAATGCAGCCAGGTGACCTCCCCCTCCTCCTGCTCCCCGAGGGTCTCTCCGGGCAGCCGCCAGTCCCTGTCCAGCATCAGGGTGCCGATGTCGTAGGTGTCCAGCAGCCGTTCAATGCCGAACCCGGAATAGTTCGTCGCGTACAGTGCGCCGACGAAGGCGCCCGCGCTGGTCCCGGCGATCCCGGCGACCGGAATGCCCTCCTCCTGTAGCCGCTGCAGTACGCCGGCATGGGCGATGCCCTTGGCGCCGCCCCCGCCCAGGGCCAGGACCAGCGGCCGCTGCCCGGGCGCGAGCGCGACCGGATGGTAGTCCAGGCTGTTGGCCGACGGAGTCAAGTCATAGCGGAAGGCGAGCGTTCCGGCCGGGACCGCGGCAGCGATGCCGACCGAGATGAACGCGGCCGGCCAGATCTTGGCGGGCATATCACCTCCAGCTCATGAGGATAGACCTGCAATGACCACCTAGATGAAATCCCCCCGTTCCCCGTCGTCGACGAACCCGTCTCCCTGGTGGATGGGAAACATCCATTCGTTCAACAGCCACTTGTATCCGGCGGGCTGGAATTCCAGGATTTCCACCGTGGCCATCTGGTCGGCCAGAAGGGGGTCCTCCTTGAGGAACCAGTCCAGGGTCTGCTTGGACTCGGCCCTGGCCACCGCGATGAATCCATCTGGTGGATTACGGGGGCCATAAAACAGGAACAGGCCCAGGGAGAAGCCCGCCCGGAAGTGCATGTCATGCTCGTAGCGTTGGCGAGGTGGGATGGAATCCTGTGACGCCTTTAGGGAAACGTTAACGAAGAAGTGTTTCATTGGCAAACCTCCTGAGTGATCCGGTAACGATTCTGATCCGGAGCCGGGCCCCTCGGCGATTGCGGGCAGCGGCACCGATAGACGGGGCTGCGCGCGGCCGGCGGCTCTGGATCGACCCGATCGGACCGGTCGGTCGGCGACCTGGCGGATGGTCGGTTCGGGGAATGGCAACGCCAGCGTCTTGGTTCTCTTTGGCGTGGAGCCTCAACATCGGAACGCCTCCCCGAAAAGGGCACAGCGTTCCTATGCAGGATCTGCGCCGAAAAGGCCCCGTAGGAATAATTTAAACATTTCCAAAATTTAAATTTCGAATTTTATACCTCAAGTCCTATCATGTGACGAAACAAATGGCGATATTTCGACCTTATGTCTTTATTTCGACCTTCACCCCGTTCTCAGGAAATCCCAATTTTTTTCGATCTTGAGTTCAGAGTCATACACGGGGAATGCCTCGAGCGAACCCGGACGACGCCGGAGGGAGGCGGCATGCTGTCAGCCGCGGCGGTGTTTCGCCGCAGTCATCGCGCATGGGCCGCCTATCGATCTCCAGCATCGTTGTAGGAATTGAAATATCTATAAATACATATAATACTCATCATGGCATCGATCCTGCCTCCTTTTGGCTGGCGTGAGGCTGAGGTGGTTCACGAGGCCATGCCACGCCGATCTTTCCTTACCTAACAGCCGGATTTGAACCATGCGAGTTACAGCGACCGTTCTACTGACCCTGACCCTGGCCCTGACCGTGCCCGCCCAGGGCCAGGAGCCAGAACACCTGGGGCCGGCCCCCACACGGGACCAATTCCCCATAAATCTGGAGACGCTCACCTACATGCCGGCCCCACCCGACGTCCTGCCGGCCGGCGCCTTCGAGGCGAATTTGCAGTGCGTGGAGGCCAACACCTTCGAGTTCTCTGACATCGTCAAGCAGGATCTGCAGCAAGAGAACCCGTCCTCGCGCCTCAGCATCACCCTGGCCCAGGCACAACAGTTTGCAGCGCAGAACCCGAAGGTCCCGTTGATCTTCTTCCTCCAAATGGAAACGACCCTGACCACCCTCCGGCTGCGTGCGGGATTGGGGGACAGCCGGGAGGCCTGGATCATGGTGCCCGTCCTCAGGTGGTCCGGCGGCTTCGAGGATGGCTTGATCGATTGGACCCACAAAACCTTCGGGTTCAACCAGACTGGTCGCACCAACATAGAAACGAACCAGGTGCGGGTTGTGGTGATCCAGTATGGGAAGGTGACCGAATACTCCGACCATAGTGGCGGCTCAAGACTGCAGGATCCAGTGCTGGGCCTCACCCAGAGCCTGTATGACCGTGGTGCCTTGGCCGTGGCCGCCAGCTTCCAGGTGAAGCCGTCGGTGGTTTCCAGTTTGTACGATTCCCGCTCGGGGTGGGACACGGGCCTCCAATTCACCAGCCGATGGACCCCCAACGCATCCATGGACACCTATTTCGGGATCGGTGGCGTGCACCGGCGATCGGGCAACCTCACGTTCAACGAATATGGATTCCGGGATCAACTGGGGGCCCACGCGATGATAGAGGGCTGGCGCACCAGCGCCTGGCGCCCCTTCTTCCAGCTGGTTTATCTCACCGGAGCCACGCGCTCCTCGCCGGGGCAAAACCTGGGCAAGTCCTCCCTTCAGCACGACCTGGGTGTCCATTGGGTAGGCAAACCCAACCTGGTGTTCACCCTGCGCTATATGAACAACATCACCAACAACGAAAACACCGCGGACATGGCCCTGATCGCGGATGTCACCTGGAGGTTCAATTAGAAGTCGAACATGGCCTGCACGACGTAGGGTACCCGGAACCGCAACACCTGTGCCTGCCCGTTTACCAAAAGCGTGCTGATTTTTCTAGTGCAACGCCCCTTTGGGACTGCGGCCGAACTTATCGGGTTGCCCGAGTCCCAGATTGTACCTCTTCCCGACCAAGTATCGACCGAGACGGGAGCTTCTCTCGGCATTCAGCTGCTGACGGCATGGTACGCGGTCCAGGTGTGTGGCGGACTTCTTGGCAAGACGGTTCTGGTCTATGGTGCGACTGGCGCGGTAGGCGGCTACGCCACCCAGTTGGCAGCGCGCTCCGGAGCCCGGGTCATTGGCGTCGCGGGCAGCAAGGAGAGGTGCGAACATGCGTTCCGGCTAGGTGCTGAGTGGGCCATCAACCGAAACGAGCAGGATGTCGTTGCCTCCGTGCGGGATATCACGGGGGGCGAGGGCGTGGACGCCATCATCGAAGTCGACGCAGCTGCGAATGCTCGCAATTATGGGCAACTCTTGAAGATCGTCGACATTCGCGGGTAACGATCCCCTGAGTGAAGGTGCGTTGGGGACACTGCGTCACTTTGGGCCCCCAGGTTGCCTCGTGAGCATCCCTTCACCCGGGAGGCGGTGGAACTCATGCGCAGGCGCATGGACCGCGACGACGTGGACATCCACCTGTTCTCCGGGGGTACCCAGACCAACCGCACCGCGCTCTCGGCCTTCCTGCGTCCGCACGAGGCCGCCGTGGCGGCCCGCACTGGCCATATCCTGGTCCATGAGACCGGGGCCATCGAGGCTACCGGACACAAGGTCATCGCCATCGACACGGACGACGGCAAGATCCGGCCCGACCAGCTGCAGGTGGTGCTGGACCTGCACACCGACGAGCACATGGTCAAGCCCCGGTTGGGGTCCTATTCGCCGCAGAAACCCGTCCTCGCGGCCGCGTTGACCAGCAGGCGGGGGGTGCGCCCCGCCAGCCGGGGGTTGCGTCTGGATTCCTGCGCTTGATCGACCAGTTGCATTTCGGAAAGGGGAACCCGCCCCTGGAGCGCTTGGGTCCAGAAATTGTTATCCGCGAGGATCACCACGGGACCGGGCGAGGCGAGGACCAGCTGAATGGAGGCGAGGTTGTTGGCTTCCGGCAGGTCATGGTGCAGTTCCAGGCCCGCATAGCCCAGCATGGATTCGTTGAGGTTCCCGGCAAACACCCGGACCCCGTGGGCTTCCATCGTCCGGGCCACTTCGAAGGGCCTGCGCACCGGGACCCACAGCTGGTCCAGGCGCGGCACGGCAAGGACCGTGAAAAGGAACAGGAAGGCGAGCCAATGCAGCATGACCGCCTCGAAGGCAAAGGGCGATCGGCGCTGGCAGAAGGCGATGCAGACGCCGCTCAGCCCCAGCGAAAGGCCGGCCAGGCCCAGGGCAAAGGTCCAGGGTGCCATGTGCTTCAGGGCGATCGCCACCGGGACGGCGATGCCGATCAGGCCGACCACGGCCAGGGTGGCCTTCAGAATGGCGCCGGCCCTGGGGCCGAGGTCATGGACCTGCTCATCCAGCCACAGGGCCGTATGGACCAGCGTGAGCGGCAGCATCGGCAGCAGGTAGATGTTCCTTTTGGCCGTGGAACATGAAAGGATCCCGGCCCCGATGACAAAAACGACAGGAATGAAGTGCTTCCGCATATCCCAGGGGCCGAGCTTCCGCGGGAAGGAGGTCCAGAGCGCCACCATCCAGGGGATGCTCCATGGCAGGACGCTGCCGGGGGTATTGAGGATATAGAAATAGAACGGGTTGGCATGTTCGCGCAGGCGGCCGGTACGGGACACCAGCGACGGATCGGCGGCAAAGCGGCCCCAGGTGTTCCGCACGAACACCTCCCCCAGAAACCCGAGTCCTCCTCTCATCGCCAGGGGAATGACCCATGCGGCGATCAGCCCCGCGGCCACCGCCATGCCCCAGTTGAGCGCCAGGAACCGGCGCAGCCGTTTCGGGCAGCGGTTCATGGCGATGACAGCCGCGAGCGGGACCAGGATCAGGACCAGGCCCAGCACCCCCTTGGCCAGGAAGGCCAGGCCCAGGCTGGCCCAGAACCAGGAGATCCAGCGGTGGGAGAGCAGGGGCTCCACGACTGCAAGCAGGGCCAGACCTAGGCACAGGGTGACCATCGCGGTGAGGGTCATGTCGACCACCGCCATGTGACCGACCTTGAAGAACAGGTAGCTGGTGGCGACCAGCACCCCGGCCCAGCAACCAGCCCTGGGCGAGCGCAGTCTCCAGCCGAGGAAACCGCACCAGAACGCCGTGGCGATGGCCAGCAGGGCCGAGGGCAGCCGGAGCGCCCAAGGCTCCGTGGTTCCCAGCATGCGGCAGCCCCAGGCTGCCAGCGCGTAGAACAAGGGCGGCTTTTCCAGGTACGGATGGCCGTTCAGCGTCGGCACGACCAGATCCCGGGAGGCAACCATGTCCCGGATGATTCCGCCGACATAAGGCTCATGCGTTTCCCAAAGGGTATGGTTGCCAAGACCCAGAAGGAACAGAAGGACGATGGCGAGCGCCACCCCGCCCAAGATCAGCAATGGCTTTGGGCCATGGAGTTGTTTGGGGGAGGGAAACATTCGGGCTCCGTGCGGAATTGACAAATAATTAAAATTATCTCATAGCTTTGGTGCGTTTCCGGCAGAGCGGCCTGACTTCCATAGGGCGTCCTGGTCAGGCAGTCTTCCCTGCCTCCCATTCGGGTCCAGCCCGGATTTCCACGAAGAAGGAGAGTCTGTCCAGGAACCCACGCTTGGCCGCCTGATCTGCGGCCTGTTTCAGAAGGCCAAGCGGAGAGGAGGCCCGCCCAACCAGGGGATCCTTCCGATTCAGGCCCAGCGCCGAAAAGGGACTGGGGCTCGGTACCACCAGGATGTTACCCAACTGTACCATGCGGCGCCCTGGGCGGACCCTAAACTGCTGACAGGAAACCATCCCCTCGTCCATACCGGCCAAGCCGCCGGCTCGTATAGCCATCGCTGTTCCGAAGGACTGTCTTCGTTTCAGTCACACCATCCTCCAAGGAGCGACTAATGACTCTCGTTCGCACCCTTCTTCTATCTACGCCGCAACCGGCGCCAACACAGGGGCCATGGTCATCTCCTACACGGATCCCGTCACCCACGCCACGGTGACCCCGACCATCACGCTCAGCTCGGCCACCGGCGGCGGGCAGACGCTGGTCCAGAAGGTCTCCATGACCGCCCTCTCCAGCGTGGGGCTGGACGCCCCCGCCAATTGGCCGAACGACCTCACCACCAACGCCAGCAAGGTCTGGGTCGCCGCGGTGCCGCAGCCCGGCGGCGCCCTGGACGCCTACAGCATCGTGGTCCTGGAATAACGCGTTCCGCGGGACGGAGGGGCGCCCTAGGTAAAGTAATCAGATGGCGCCGGCCTGGCCAGGAGCATCCTGGCCAGGGCTAGGTACTGGGCGGCCCCGGCGAGGGCTTCCGCCAGGTCCAGATGCTCTTCGCTGGTGTGGGCCACCCGGATGGAACCCGGGCCGGTCATGACGATGAAGCGGTTCTCGGCAAGATGGCGCAGGGTATGGGCGTCCGAGCCGAACGGAACTTGGGCCATGGGGAAACCCTCCAGCGTGGGGAAGTACTCCGGATCCCGTTCGAAGATCACGTCCACCTCCCCCTGTTCCGGCCGCAGCCGGGTGACTTCCTGCCTGAAGGTCGTGCCGGGCACGGTTCGCGCGAACAGGTCGGCCTCGCCTTCATCGGGGACGATATTGATGGCCCGGCCGGCCCTGAGGGTGCCCAGATTCCAGACTTCCGGCCCCAGGCGCGGGTCTTCGGGCAGGGGCAGGGCCCGGATCGCGGCGATCCAGTCGAGCAGGGGGAAGGCGGCATTGATGCCCTCCTCCGGGGTGGCGCTGTGGGCGGCCTTGCCGCGGCACCTTAGGCGCAGGTGCAGGGAACCCTTCTGTCCCGTGGCGAGGGTGTTCCCGGTCGGCTCGCCGTTGATGACCGCCTCCACCTCCTGGAGCCGCTCCTTCAGGTCGAGGGCCAGACGCGCGCCCAGGCTGTCCGTCTCTTCCCCCACCACACCAAGGAAGGCGATATCCCGCTCGCCGCCCGCGAGCAGCGCCCGGATCGCCTCGGCCATGGTCGCCAGGATGCCCTTCGCGTCGCAGGTGCCGCGCCCCCAGAGGAGGTTCCCTTCGCGCCTCGGCGGGAGGAACGGCGGCACCGTGTCCATGTGGGTGGAGAACATGACCCGGGGCCTGCCCCAGAGGGCCAGGAGGTTGCTCCGCCCGCCTTCCACGGGCTGGAGCTGGACCTGGGCCCCCAGCTCCGTGAACAGTTCCAGCAGAAGCGGCAACATATGACCTTCCTGGCCGGTGGTGCTGTCCACCGCGCACAGGTTCAGGGTGCACTGGGCGATCCGTTCGGGGTCGAGGATGGACACGATGCTGGACCTCCGCGGCCGGCTCAGATGGCGTAGTTCAGGGAAGGCTCGGTTTCCTTTTCCCGCTGGCGTTCCAGCAGCGCCGCCAGGGAGATGCCCCGGTAGAGCTGCTGGAGGGCCTGGCTGCCCTGGGTCCAGAGTTCCTGCACGGCGCAGAGCTCCGGATTGCTGCAGCAGGACGCTCCGGAAGCGCAATCCGCCAGGTTCAGGGGGCCTTCAAGGGCTTCCAGGATCGACAGGACGCTGATTTCGGCCGGATTGTGCGCCAGGGTGTACCCGCCGCGCGCTCCCCGCACCGCCAGGACGAGGCCCGATTTCCGCAGCGGCACCATTAATTGCTCAAGGTAGGTGCCCGGCAGACCTTCGCGCTCCACGATGTCCTTGAGGAAGGTGGATCCCTGGCCGTGGGTTCTGGCCAGGGCCAGCATGGCGCGCATTCCATAGATGGCACGTGAAGAAAATTTCATGGGAACGACTCCAGGGGAGGGGCATCCTGCTTAGGCCCCTACCCAATGATAGCTATTTCTTATCAAATTGCTGGGTAATGTTCATCACGCCTCAGCCTCCCGGGTGGCCAGTTCCAGCAGGAACAGGAAACTCCGGTAGAGCCGGCCGGTGGCCCGGGTGACGCCGATCTCGCAGGTGCGGCTGCTGGAGAAGTGGCCGTCGCAGTCGTGGGCCGTCACCTCCAGCGCCTCATGGCGCGTGGCGCTGGCGGTGAGTTCAGGGAAGAGCAGGCCCCGGTCCCCGGCGAAGCCGCAGCAGCCCGCGTCCCGGGGAACCAGGACCGCCTCGGCGCAGGCCGCGGCGATCGCCTCCAGCCTGGGGGTGAGGCCCAGCTTCTCCAGGGAGCAGACCGGATGCAGGGCCACGCGGCCCAGCTTGCGGCGCACGGTGAGCCCGGGCAGCAGGTCGTCGTGGGCGAACTCCACCGGATCGAGGATGCGCAGCCGGTCGAAGCGGGCCTGGTTCTCGGGGCTCAGGTAGGGACGCGCCTCCTTCATGCCGCGGGCGCACGGCGAGGTGTCCATCACCACGGGCAGCAGGCCTTCCCGGCTCCAGGCCCAGAACCGCTCGACGGCCTGGTTCACCGCGAGCCGGTGGGCCTGGGCATAGCCCTTGGAGGAGAACGGCACGCCGCAGCAGACGCCGGCGGGGTCCCCGGGGATGTGCAGCGGCACGCCGGCCCTGCGGGCCAGGGTCACCAGCACCTCGGGCAGGCTGGGGTGCGCGGGTTCCCCGGGGAGGGCACCCATGGTGCGGGTGATGCAGGAGGGGAAGTAGACCGCCCGGGCGCCCTCGGCGCTGGTGCGGGGCAGGGCCCCGGCGGCGTTGGGCAGTTCCGCGGACCACTGGGGCGTGGCCCGGCGGGCCGCGACCCTGATCAGCCGGGTGAGCGCGACCATGGTCCCGGCCCCGAACAGGCGCTGGACCAGGTGGCCCGAACGCAGGCCCAGGCGGAGCATGGGCTCCGCTGCCGCGAGGTGCCGCTGGACCGAGGCGGCGATGCCGTGGGCCCAGGCCGGGTGGCTCTGGGCGCGCAGGCGCTTGATGAGTGCGCCGGTGTCGATGGCCACCGGGCAGGCGCCGGCGCACAGCCCGTCCGCCGCGCAGGTGTCCATGGCCAGGTACTGGTAGTCGTCCCGCAGTTCCCGCAGCAGCCTGGGTTCCGCGCCGCTGGCTTCCAGGCGCGCCGTCTCCCGGCGCAGGACGATGCGCTGGCGGGGCGTGAGGGTGAGCTCGCGGCTCGGGCACCTGGGTTCGCAGAACCCGCACTCGACGCACTTGTCGACTTCCTCCTCCACCGCCGGCATGGGCTTGAGATGGGCCAGGTGGGCCCGGGGGTCGGGGTTGAGGATCACGCCGGGGTTCAGCAGGCGCGCGGGATCCACCAGGTCCTTGAGCCGGACCATGACCTGCCTGGCCTCGGGGCCCCACTCGGTCTCCACGAAGGGCGCCATGTTGCGCCCGGTGCCGTGCTCGGCCTTCAGGGCGCCGTCATACTTGCGCACCACCAGTTCCACCACGTCCTCCATGAATCGGGCGTACTGGTCCACCGCGGCCTGGCCGTTGAAGGACTGGCTGAGGACGAAATGGATGTTGCCGTCCTTGGCGTGGCCGAACACGATGGCGTCGTCGTAGCCGTGCACGGCGAACAGCCGGGTCAGGTCCAGGGTGGCCTCGGCGAGCGATTCCAGGGGGAACACCACGTCCTCGGTGATCACCGAGGTGCCCCGGGCGCGGATGGCGCCGACCGACGGGAAGGTGCCCTGGCGGATCTTCCAGTAGCGCGCCTGCTGGGCGGCGTCGCGGGTGAAGCCGGCAGGCTCCAGCAGCGTGAGCCCGCGGCAGGCTTCCAGGGCCGCGCCTTCCAGCTCCGCCTGGCTGGCGCCGGCCGCCGCCTGGAACTCCGCCAGCAGCGCGGCGGCGCCGGCGGGGAGGCTGCGGATGCGCGGGTCGATGCCCGGCTGGTCCTGCACCGAGCGCAGGGTGGCGCGGTCCATCAGTTCCAGGGCCGCGGCGCCGGCGTCGCGCAGGGGCACGATGGCCCGGCAGGCGGCGTGGACGTCCGGGAACAGCAGGAAGCCGGTGACCTTCACCGGCAGATCGGGCACGGTGCGCAGCACCGCTTCGGCGATGAAGGCCAGGGTCCCTTCGGAGCCGACCAGCAGGTTGCGGAAGATGTCCACCGGCCGTTCGAAGTCCAGGAAGGCGTTGAGCGAGTAGCCCACGGTGTTCTTCATGCGGTACTTGGCGCGTATGCGGCCGGCCAGGGCGGGGTTGCCCTGGAGCTCGGCCTTGAGCGCCAGGAGCCCCTGGGCCAGGGCCGGTTCCCGGGCGCGCAGTGCCGCGTCGGCGCCGGCCGCGGCGGTGTCGATGACCGTGCCCGAGGGCAGGGCGAAGGTGAGCGATTCCAGGGTGTGGTAGGCGTTCTGGGCCACCCCGCAGCACATGCCGCTGGCGTTGTTGCTGAGGATGCCGCCCACGGTGCAGGTGCCGATGGAGGCGGGGTCGGGGCCCAGCTTGGCCGACCAGGGGCGCAGGGCC
>Ga0181535_10006142_pt1 | contig 12584 bp, 9 predicted proteins | sample PEATcosm2014_Bin_44_FD_119774 | JGI IMG/M metagenome (GOLD analysis project Ga0181535, IMG submission 119774) | Peatland microbial communities from MTU Mesocosm Facility, Houghton, MI, USA - PEATcosm2014_Bin17_30_metaG | ecosystem: Environmental > Terrestrial > Soil > Wetlands > Peat | place...
GGTTGCGCCGATCGAACGACTGTGCCGCGACGAAGACGCAGAACGGAGGTCAGTCCGATAGAAACGTACCAGGCGAGAATTCCCTTCGCGATGCGGATTTCGTTGCAGCGCGAACCAAGCTACTGTCTATACGTGACGTCGCGGAGTTATGTATAATCGAGCAGCGAGAGAGATGAGCGGGCGTCGTACAATGGCAGTATAGAAGCTTCCCAAGCTTCGGACGTGGGTTCGATTCCCATCGCCCGCTCCAGATTCTGAACGATCCACTTCGAGCTGGGTGTTCCCCGACTGCTCTTGGATTCCAAACCTCCAGAACACACTTGTGATTGAGAAGCTTGGCCGTCGCCAGGGATAAGTGGAGTTTGCGGCGCGCAGAATTAGGAACACTCAGGAGGATTCGTTGAAGAGACACCGTATTCCCGGAGTTCTCGACGTCTTTGAAGTCTCGGATCCTCAGGAGATCGAGGCCATAAGCACCGATCCCCGCTTCGATCGTAAATTCGATTCGCAAAGCTGCCCGGTGAACTGGCTTCTTCTGAAGCGCTCATTGAGTGCGTTGTCGTACACGGGAAACCGGTTTCCCACGATGAAGCCTCGCGATTCGGCGGCGCGCAAGTCGGCTCAGCAGGCGTTATGGAATCGCCTCAATCTCAAAGTACCTCAGGTGAAACTGGGGCCCGAAGAGCTCGCGCCTTTGTCAGATTGGGTGAGAGGCGATGGCGCCGATGAATCTATAGGTCCGCGGGCGCAGCAGATATTGGGGCGGCTGTTTTCTGAATCGTTCGTCGCTACCGCCGAGAGCTGGGACGCGGCGGCAACGTTGGTCAAAGCTCCGCGTGATTCCAATATTTTCCGGCTGATTTGCTGGAACCTGAGTGGAAAGGTGCGGCGCGCCAAGCGACAACTGGCGGGCATGGTGAACAATGATCTTTCCGCGGTAAACGCGATTGGCATCGCGGTGCACAATCTTGTGAAGAGCTTGCGCCGGATGAAGTTGCTCTATTCCGACAACGGACTGCGAATGAACTTGTCTCCGCCGGAGGCTGCCAATCGATGCCTCACCGCTCCTGTAAGCATCTATCGGCAAGCAACGGTCGCTGGCGAGTTGAAAGGAAACAAGATTTCGAATAACTCCCTATTCATTCTTAATATCGGAGAGGCAGCCAAGATGGAAGGCGCGGGGGATCTTGTTTTCATGAGAGATAGTTGGAGCACTTGTCCGGCGGAACGATGGGTTCCGGCCATGCTCGAAGGGGTGTGGCTGCGCGCCAACGCGCAACATCAAGTGACTGCGAGACAGCTCAGCAGTTCGCGGTTAAATCGCGATTCGCCTGACGAACCTCTCCGACGTACCACCCACTGCGCTGCTTTCGCGCACTGCTTTCGCGGACTTCTCCCAAGAGCTGTGAAGCGGCGCGCGTGTGGACGCGAGCCGCGGTGCGTTCCCTACCGGACGCTAAACTTTGTTCGTTTCCCGACGATATCGCTTGTGTAAGTGTGTGCGGTTAGCTCCGGGAGCATCGGTGAGATTGCGACAAAGAATGCTGCTGATATTCGCGGTGACGCTGGCGATCGGCACCACGATCGTGTACGTGGTGTCGCGGGAAATGGTACTGGCGAGTTTCCGGCAGCTGGAAGACGAGCAGATGAAGCGCGATGTGGAATTCGCGACGGCGGTGCTGGACCTTGATTTTCGGAACCTGGCGGACAGCACCGACGATTACGCCTACTGGGACCGCATGTGCGAATTCATGGTGACGCCTGGGAAGGCGGATATCCGAACGGAATTTGAAGATAACGAGATGGAGCAACTGGGATTCGACTTGGTGGTGATCCGGGATGTGCAAGGCCGGATCGTATTCGCGCGCGCATACGACCGGCAAAAACATCGACGGGCGGCAGTGCCGGCGGAAGTTCTGCGAGAAATATTCTCGCGGCGGCAAATGGAGCCGGCGGCGGTGGCGCTGATGCCGCAGGACGGGATGGTGGAATTTGCTGACGGGCCTTACGTGGTATCGATGCGGCCGATTTTGACGTCGCAACGCAGCGGCGAATCGCGCGGAGTTTTTATGCTGGCGCGCAAATTCGACCAGAGCGAAATCGAGCGCCTGGCGATCGTGACGCGCACCACCATCACATTCGAGCGAATGGATTCAGCGGCGCTTCCCGATGATTTTCTGCAAGCGCAGGCGGAGCTGCGAGGCGGGAAGGATATCGCGATCGAAGCGCTGTCCGACGAAAAAGTGGCGGGGTACGTGACCGTGGAGGATATATTTGGCGCGCCGTTCCTGCTGATGAAGGTGGATACACCACGCCCTATTTATGCTCGCGGTAAGCTCAGCCAGCTGTATTTGTTTGCAACGATATTGGGCGGGTCCGTAATTTTTTCGCTCGCGATAATTTTTTTCCTGCAGAAGTTCATTTTGTCGCGCATCGGCGGGCTAAGCCGCGAAGTACACAGCATCGGGCACAGCAACGCGACGGATGAACGCGTACACGTGAGCGGTCAGGATGAGCTGAGCACCCTGGGAAACTCGATCAACGGCATGTTGGAGGAACTGCAGAAAAACCAGCGGGCGTTGCGCGACGCGCGGAGCGACTTGGAACAGCGCGTGGCGCAGCGCACCGCGGAGCTTGCCGAACGCGGCGAACTGGTGAAGCTGCTGCTGGACTCGACGCCGAGCGCGATGTACGGAATCGATTTCGACGGAAACTGCACGTTTTGCAATCCCGCGGCGCTGCGTTTGCTGGGTTACGACGACGCGAACGAGACTCTGGGCAAAAGAATGCACGACCTGGTGCATCACTCGCGCGCGGACGGCTCGCCCTACCCGCAGGAAGAGTGCCCGGTGTTCGAGAGTCTGCGCACGGGCGACGATGCGCACTTGATTGAAGAAAGTTTCTGGCGGAAGGACGGCAGCAGTTTTCCCGGCGAATACAGCTCGCGACGCGTGCGTCGCAACGGCGCGGTGGTGGGCGCGGTGGTGACATTCGTGGATACCACGGATCGCAAACGCCAGGAAATCGGAGTGCGCCAGAGCCAGAAGCTGAAGGCCGTGGGGCGGCTGGCGGCGGGGATTGCGCACGAGATTAATACTCCGATTCAGTTCGTCGGGGACAACACGCGCTTTCTGGTGAATTCCTTCGAGCACGAACTGAAGCTGATGGAGAAATACGAAAGGCTGCTGCAGGCTGCTGCAGATGGTTCGGTGAGCGCGGCGTTGCTGCAGGAAGTAGCCGCGGCGCAGCGCGACGCAGACTGGACTTATCTGAAGGAAGAGATTCCTCGGGCGATGGACCACATGCTCGAGGGGCTGGGGCGGGTTTCGACGATCGTGCGCGGGATGAAAGAATTCTCGCATGTGGATCGCAGTAACCAAAAGTCCGCGGGCGACATCAACCGCGCGATCGAGAGCACATTGATCGTGGTGAGCAACGAATTGAAACCGGTGGCGGACGTGGAAACGGAATTGGGAGAACTGCCGGCGGTGAATTGCCAGCTGGGCGATTTGAACCAGGTGTTTCTGAATCTGCTGGTAAACGCAGCGCATGCGATTGAGGACGTGGTGAAGGATACGGGCGCGCGGGGAATAATTCGCATTGCCACACGCAGCGATGGGGATTGGGTGGAAATCTCGATTACGGATTCCGGGACGGGGATACCGGAAGAAGTGCGCGACAAGATGTTTGATCCATTTTTCACGACGAAAGAAGTGGGGAAAGGGACCGGCCAGGGATTGGCGCTGGCGCGCGCGGTGGTCGTGGATAACCACGGGGGGACGCTCACTTTCGTGACGGAGATGGGGAAAGGAACTACGTTTCTGGTGCGGCTCCCGTTGCGAACGGCGGACGTGAAGGAAACGGCGTTGGTGCGCTAGTCGCTTCCGCTGCACGGGCGTTGCGGCGGAGATCGGGCCTGTGGTTTTTCCAGCTATGGCTCAAGCTGGCTTCGCTGGGAGCCATGCGGCGGCAATCAAACAAATCGAAATCAGGCTCGCGAAAACGATAGGCGTCGTGAAGGCGTACCTCCAGCTCAAGGCCGTGACCGCAACAAAGCAAATGGCGAGGGCCCAGGCGATGCTTCTCACCCGCGCCAAAGTCTCCGCCGGAAGCCCGGCCAGCAACCACGCTAATACCGCCGCGAACAAAAGAAACACCGAGAAGAACAGTCCGAAAGCGGTGAAGAAGTCCCAATAGGTGCGCCTGAACCCTTGCGCGTCAAAGTGCACGGAGCGCATCAGGCCAAGCACGCTGTCCGCCGCCCACTCTGGATTATTCTGACGGAATCCGAAAGTATGTCCGGCGGCAAAAAGCAGCAGAAGAACCGAAGCGATGCGATAGAGGATTTTCACTTTCACCTACTGCCTCCTGCAAACGGTGGACGAAATTTACCACAGTGGTCAAGCCGGGCTGATGCTCGCTGCCGCTCGGCCTGGCTTGTCGCGCACACAATATCGAACGGACGGAAATGAGGAAAAAAATAAGAGGCGGTTGGGGGGCTTGCGATGCGACGGGGACATCGGGAAGTGGAGGGAACGTCAAAAGACTACGCTTCGCCACCTGGATATTGTATACATACGGCGCGCCTCGACTGTCAGGAGGAACCGTGATTAGACCCAATTCCCTTATCTTCCCGGCACTAGTGCTTATTTGCGGCATGCTGCTTGCTCCGCATCACGGCTTGCGCGCGCAAGACTGGGAGGCTGCGGGGAAACCGATCGGCAAAGCCTCCGTTACGGGAAACTTGATCCTGCTGGAGTTGGATGAAGGCGCGCTGGGGCAGCAGAAGCTATTCGACCTGGGCCAGCGCACTCTGCGATTTACTCCCGCTGGCGCGGGATACCGCGTGGAAAATCTTCCGTTGAATTGGGACGCTGATTTTGGCCAGCCGCTGAGCGGACATGACGTGACGCTGAAGAATTTCGCATTTCCCTTTTCGGGGAAGAGCTGGAATACGTTTTCGGTGGGCGTTACCGGATCGATCCGGTTCGGCGAAAAAAGCAACGAGACAACTGAATGGAGCGCGCCACCGCGCGGTGATGAAGGAGGAGTCTCAATCGGACGGTTCGATCCGCTCAGCGAAGGGGCCGCGAATCTGGTGAATACCGTTCCCGCGATTTGCGTGTTTTTCAAGCCGCGCATGTCTGGCAATGAATTCGTGAAAGAGCTTGCCGATCGCGTTGTGGTGACGTGGGACGTGACGGAACCGTGGGGCAACATTCAGGATTTTACGTGGACCAAGACGCTGAACCGGTTCCAGGCGGTGCTGCACAAGGACGGCACGATTGAAATGTCCTACCAGGAGCTTGCAGCCAAGGACGCAATCGTCGGCGTGTATCCGCTGATCTCCGGCGGAGTGGAAAAAGCGCTGGCAACGCTGAGCGGCCCGAAAAACTCGCCGTCTTCTGCATCCAGTGCCGCGGGGGTAGCAGCGAACCTGGATATTAAAAACGTGAAACTTGCGTTGGTGGATGGATTTTTCCTGAAGGTCACGTTCGAAACGGCGGGCCCAATATTGCCCGAGGGAGATCCGGGAGTTTCTGGAATCAGCTATAACCTATTTTTTGCCACGCACAAACTTTCCAGCGACGCTGCAAGCGCGGCCGATGCCGACGCGGTATGGACGATTCGCGGCTTTGCGCCACGCCGTGCCAACACTGGCAAATCGCGGTACATTGCGTTCGGCCCCGGCCTCTCACGCGGTGTGAAAGTCAGCGGCAACACGATTTCCATTCGGGGGATACTGCCGCCGACGTTGCGCGGCGCCGCACAAATCGCGGTGTTTGCCGAAAGCACCGCTGCGGGCTCAGAGACGCCCGCGGCACGAATTCCCGCGCGGCCGGTCGAACTGAGAGCGGTTCGCAATCCAGAAGTGCATCTTTCTGCGCTCACGCAGCAGGACGGGCCGTTTCCGTTGCTCTACGAATCTTTCCATTATTATGCGCTGCCGAATCCGCGCGATTTGACGTGCAGCGTGATCAAGACTCTGGGCGACAAGTACGACTTCCTCGCTTACTACTCGGATTTCCGTGTGGATAACCAGGAAGCGGGGACGCCGAGCGACGGGCCTCTGGGAGCAATCGGTGGGGCCGTCACCGGAATCGGCGCGAAGCAGAGCGGGCTCGACAAGTACTGCACACCTGGAAGATTTCAATGGCAATACATCCAGCCGGTTTACGTCGGTTCAAACCAAATGCAGGAGCGGCCGCCGCAGGATGCGCCCGTGGGCGACGGTCATGACATCACTTTCTACCAGCAGCAGCTCGCGGAGATTTCGCAGGACGGCAAGATGCCTCCTTACATGTATGGAATGTCGCAGATCGCGCACGAGATGGGGCATCGCTGGGCCGCGTTCGTTTCGGCGAAGGTGGGCGACGAGACGATTCCGCTCGGGCCGACGCACTGGGCCAGGGGCCTGCAGGCGATCGTTCCCTTCCCTTACGTGCGGCCTTCGGAAGCTTCCATCATGGGCGGCGGAGTGTGGCTGGATAATTTCGACGGGACGTACACACAGCTCGATGATGATTATTATGTGCCCGCGACTGGATTTTCGCATCTCGACCTTTATTTGATGGGACTGATTTCTCCCGCCGAGGTCCCGGACTTTTTTATTTTGCGCAACCTGGTTCCCGGGGGGAAGGATGCGAACGGGCATCCTATTTTCAAGGCGGACAGGACCAAGGTGACGATTCAGGAGGTGATTGCGGCGGAAGGTCCGCGCGTGCCCGATGTTGAACACTCGCAACGGAAATTCAATACCGGCATGGTGATGGTGGTGCAGCACGGCGCCAAGCCCAGCCCAGAGCTGATCGAACGCACCAACGGGATTCGCACGCAGTGGATCGATTATTTTTCAATCACGACGGGGCGCCGCGCGTCCATGACTGCGGATCCGAACTGAGTGGCGAAATGAGTTAAATGCTACGCGCGCGGAGCTAGCGGCAGAGCCGTGCGACGGACACCGGTGGCGTCGAAGATGGCATTGCCGACCGCGGGGGCCAGGCCCACCAGCGGAGTTTCTCCTGCACCGGCTGAGGGAATATCTTTGCGATCGACGAGGACGACTTCCATGTCGGGCACGTCGCGGAAGCGCGGGACGCGGTAGCGCGAGAAGCGTGCGTTGGTGATGCGGCCGCCGTCGAAGGCCATGGCTTCAAAAAGCGCGCCGCCCAGGCCCATGATGTTCGCGCCCATGATCTGATTGCGCAGGCCGTCTGGATTGACGACGGCGCCGCAATCGAACGCAGTGACCACGCGGACGACGCGAATTGTGCCGCGCGCGTCGTCTATCGAAATCTCCGCGCACGTTGCCACGTTGCCGCCTTTCTCGATTCCTCCCGCGATTCCAAAGCCCTGTCCAGGCTTGGATTTTTTGGCCGGCCAGCCGAAAGATTTCGCGGCGGCTTGAAAGACGTCACGCAGGCGAGGGTCGGAAATATTTTTCAGGCGAAAATCCAGCGGGTCCATCGCGACGGCATGTGCAAGGTCGTCCATGTGCGATTCGCGGGCGAAATGATTGGCCGTGGCCGCGAGACCTCGATACGAACCCTGGCGGAGGGGCGAGCGCACCGGGTGAAATTCGATGTGCTGATTCGCGACGGAGTACGGGGTAGCGATACCGGCGGCGCCGGAATTGTAATTGTGAAATTCCCAGGCGGTGAGCATGCCGTCGGCTGCAACTCCGCTTTTGATTTCGATCACGCCGGCTGGGCGGAAATAGGCCCAAGTAAATTCTTCCTCGCGCGTCCAGACGATTTTCACGGGCCTGCCTGCGGCGCGCGCGAGCCGGGCCGCTTCGAGAGCGGCGTCGGGCGTGTGTTTGCCGCCGTAGGCCGAGCCGGTATCGGGCACGATGACGCGAACGTTTTCTTTGGCGAGATGGAAGGCTTCGGCGAGATTGTCACGCGTGGCGAACGGGCGCTGCGTGCCCGTCCAGACCGTGAGCTTGCCATCTTTCCATTCGGCGACGGCGGCGCGCGGTTCAAGTGGAGCGTGGGCGATGTAGGCGACGGTGTAGGTGGCATCGACTCGATGTGCGGCGCGGGCGAGACCGTCTTGTACCGAGCCGGATTGCGTGAGGTCGCCGCGATCGCTCGTGTCTACGTTTTGCTTGAGGTACGAAAAAAGTTCGCTGCTGGAAGGCTGCGGAGTTTCTTTCCATTGGGCGCGAATTGCGGCGATGGCTTCTTCGGCTTCGTTTTCGCTGGGGGCGGCGGCGGCGACGAACTCGCCGTCGTGGACCACGACCGCCGCGGGCAATTTTTGTGCGGCGGTTATATCGCACGCGGTCATTGTCGCGCCGAAGGATGGCGGGCGCAGAACCTTTCCGTACATTAGGCCGGCGAGGCGCAGATCGGAAGTGTATTGGTGGCGGCCGGTGACGAATGCGCGGCCGTCTACTTTCGGCAGCGATTTGCCGGCGATCGTCCATTCGGATGGCGGCGTGACCGGGTCCGCATCGGGAAGGTTTTGTGCGAGCGTTTTGCCGTACGCGAGTTCGCCGTAGCTAGCGGATCGCCCCGAAGCTGGATCCGTGATTGTCGCGTTTGCTGCGACGAGTTTTTCGGGCGCAATGTTCCATTCTTTCGCTGCGGTTTGCAGGAGCAGATCGCGCGCGGCGGACGCGACGCGGCGTAGTCGCGGTGCCATGGTGGGAGTGGTGCGGCTGCCGAACGTGCCCACGTCGAAAGGCGTCAGTTGCGTATCGCCCATGACCATGCGCACGCTTTCGAACGGGACGCGCAATTCGTCGGCGACACTTTGGGCTAGCGAAGTGCGGATGTTCTGGCCCATCTCGACTTTTCCGGTGAAGGCCGTGACCTTGCTGTCTTCGGCGATGTGCAGCCAGGCGGTGATTTCCTTGGGCAGCTCGTCGGAATGATTTTGGCGCGTTCCGCCGCCGGATTCCTGCAGGGCCAGCGCGTCATTCGCGGCAGCAAAGACCATGATGCCGGCGCCGAAAAATTTGAAGAAATCGCGGCGGTCGAGCCCGAAGTGGTGGATCGGGGCTTCGCGGAATTCGTAGCGCTCGGGTTCGGGGGCGTGCGCGGTTTCGTGCGTAATTTTGTTGGCAGGAGTGCTCATCGCGCTTGCTGCTCCATAGATTTCGCTGCCTTTTGAATGGCGTCCACGATGCGCGGGTAGGTGCCGCAACGGCAGATATTTCCTTGCATGAATTGCACGATTTCAGTCGGCGATGGGTTGGGCTTCTGCGTGAGGAGCGCGACGCTGCTGATGATCATTCCCGAAGTGCAATAGGCGCACTGGAAGGCGTCGGAATCGAGGAAGGCTTGCTGCACGGGGTGGAGCTGGCCATTTTTTTCCAGGCCTTCGATGGTGGTGACTGGCTGCACTACTTCGCCGAGGAGGACTTGGCAGGAACGGCGGGGGGAGCCGCCAATCAGGACCGTGCACGCGCCGCACTGCCCTTCGCCGCAGCCGTATTTCGTGCCGGTGAGACCGAGCTCGTCGCGCAGAACAGTTAGGAGGCGTGTGTCTGGATCGGAGTGGACTGGATACTTCTGGCCGTTGATTTCCAGTTCGATTGGCGGAGCCATAGTGCCTCGCGGCGGGCTGGTTTCTTAATGGCGGCTACCTGCAAAACACGATTCTAGCACTTTGGACGCGAGTGCGCTTACCGTACGGGCAGTCCGCGAACGGGGAGCAGATTGTACGCGCAAGATTTCGTCGAACGATTAGAATGTGCTGCGTATGGGAGAAATCTATGCGGGGACTTCGGGCTGGGCGTACGGGAGCTGGCGGCCGGGGTTTTATCCGGCGAAATTGGGAGCGGGAAAATTCTTGCAGCATTACGCTGGGCGGTTGAATTCGGTGGAGGTGAATTATACCTTTGGGCGGCGGGTGAGCGAGGAGTTGCTGGAGCGCTGGGCTGCGGCGGTGCCTGAACATTTTCGGTTTACGGTGAAGGCGCACCGGCGGATCACTCATAGCAAGCGGTTGCGGGATGCGGGGGCGGTTACTGCGGAATTTTTGGCTTCGCTGGAGCCTTTGCGGCGAACTGGGAACCTGGGGCCGGTGCTGTTTCAGTTGCCGGGGAATTTCAAGTGTGATGTGGGGGGGCTAAGCGATTTCTTGGCTTCTTTGCCGGCTGGGGTGCGCGCGGCGTTTGAGTTCCGGCATGAGTCCTGGTTCAGTGAGGACGTGTATGCTGCTCTGCGCAAAGGTGGGGCGGCGCTTTGTCTGGCGGAGGAGGAGAAGCTCGCGACACCGGAAGTAGTAACGGCGGATTTTTGCTATTTGCGGTTGCGGAAGAAAAGATATTCGCGGAGGGCTGTGGCGGAGAGGGTCCGTCGGCTTGCTTTGAGTGGAGATGTGTTCGTTTATTTCAAGCACGAAGATACCCCGGTGGGGGCTTTGCGCGCGGAAGCGGTGCTGCGGGCGGTTCGGAAAAACTGAGTGAGGCAGGCGACGGGTTGGCGGCCGTGATTTTTCTAGCTTGATATAAAGCGAGGAACTCTTGAGGACTCACGCGTTGGGATTGCGGCTGGCCGTAATCGGAGCACTACTTTGTGCAGTGACCGCTTGGGGCGGGCGTCGAGCGCAAGACACGACGCAACATGGCACGCAGCGCAGCGTCGCAATTACGGTGGACGATTTGCCGGGGGCGCTTCCGGGCAATGATTTTGCGTATGGCGAATTGAAGGAGTTGCAGAAGATTAATCGGGGGATCCCGGCAGCGCTGAAGGCGCATCATGCTTGGGCGATCGGGTTCGTGAACGAACGGAAACTGCAAGTGTCAGGCGAGCGCGACGCGCGGGCGGAACTCTTGCAGATGTGGCTGGACGCGGGACTGACGCTGGGGAATCACAACTTCGCGCACGACGATTTCAGCAATACGCCTCTGCAGAAATATGAGGATGACCTGATTCGCGGCGAGGTCGTCACCGAAACGCTGTTGAAGGCGGCGGGACAGAGCGAAAAATATTTTCGGCATCCCTATTTGAACACGGGGATGACGCTGGACGTGAAGACTGCCTTCGATGCGTTCTTGAAGGAGCGGGGTTACACGATTGCGCCGGTCACGATTGAGGATGCGGATTACGTGTTTAATGATGCGTTGGGGAACGCGCTGGAAAAGAAGGACAAGAAGATGGCGGCTCGAGCTAAGAAGGAGTATCTGGAGTATGTGGATACAGTTTTTGATTATGCGGAGAAGGAATCGGCGGAGATGTTTGGTCGGCAGATCCCGCAGATTTTGTTGGTGCACGATAATGCTTTGAATACGGAGTGTTTGGATGCGCTACTGGAGAAACTCGAAATGCGCGGGTACAAGTTTGTGTCGCTCGATGCGGCGATGAGCGATCCGGCTTATGCGACACCGGATCTTTACGTGGGGACGGGAATTTTGTGGATGGACCGGTGGAAATTGGCGTTAGGGATGAAATTAGATTTGAGCAAGGGGCCGGAGCCGCCGGGGTGGGCCGAGCAGATTTTTGAGCAGATGCGGAAGGAGCGGCAGAAGGAGTAGGGGCGGAGTAGCGGGTGTCCCCGACGCTCCGTCATCCTGAGCGCAGCGAAGGATCTCTGTTCGCTTTCCTCTTCCTCTCGCCTTCATCACTGCCTTTATCTGTGTTCATCCGTGGCGATTTTAAATTTCGCGCCCCCAACCGCGCCCGGCGACGCATCGTGTGGTGCGTGAAGTTATGCGATCGCCTGCGGAATGGCTTTTTTCCAGCGCCCTTGGGCTTTCAGGATGAGTTCGACTAGTTCGCGGACGGCGCCTTCGCCGCCGCGGACTGTGGTGATGTAGTGGGCGGCGCGTTTTACTTCGTAGACGGCGTTTGCTACTGCTACGGCCAGCCCTACTCGCTGGAGGATCGGCAAGTCCGGAAGGTCGTCGCCGATGTAGGCTACCTCGTCGTCGGTGACTCCGGCGCGGACCAGGATTGCTTTGTAGGCTTCTAGTTTTTTCGGCTGGCCTTGAATCACAAATTCCATGGAGGATTCGCGGGCGCGGCGGGCATTGGCCGGAGAATCGCGGCCGGTGATCAGGCCAGTACGAATGCCCATAATGCTGGCCAGTTTGATGCCGGCACCGTCGTGAGCGTGGAACATTTTCATCTCGGCTACGCTGTTGTCGGGAAAAGTCTGCAAGCAAACGTAGCCGGGGGTCATCGTGCCGTCAACGTCCATTAGCAGGACGCGGACGGGTTTGGCGCGGCGGAGGACTTTCGCAGGAAATTTCAGTTCTTTGATCGGCATGGGCGATTCCTTCGTATTGCGGCGTTACAAATTCAACTGCGACGTCAAAGATGCCCGCCTAAAAAGAAAAAGCAGGCGGCCGCTACAAATTCAAAAGCAACTGCAACGAGCCGGCGAGACGCCTGCCGGCAGTCAGGCCAGCGTTACGAAGTCAACTGCAACGGCCACGCCAAAACTTCAGAGCAATTGCAGGGTCCATAGATCATGGATGTGCAAGACGCCTTCCAGTTTGCCTGCTCGGTCTGTGATCAATAGGCTGGTGATCTTTTTCTCTTCCATTACGCGCAGGGCGCTGGCGGCTAGTTCGTGGCGCGAGAGCGTGATGGGATTTTTGGTCATGCAATCGGCGGCGGTGAGCGCGA
>Ga0181535_10006145_pt1 | contig 12577 bp, 9 predicted proteins | sample PEATcosm2014_Bin_44_FD_119774 | JGI IMG/M metagenome (GOLD analysis project Ga0181535, IMG submission 119774) | Peatland microbial communities from MTU Mesocosm Facility, Houghton, MI, USA - PEATcosm2014_Bin17_30_metaG | ecosystem: Environmental > Terrestrial > Soil > Wetlands > Peat | place...
CTTTCCCGGCAGCGGTCTGCCCGAACCCTCATCAACAGCTTTAAGACCGGTTTTTTAGATTCCTGCGTCCTACTTTCCAAATTTCTGTTTTGGGGGTTTGTGTCAAAAAAACATAATTGACAAAAACGGGCGCGAAACGCGTTATGCCCTATGAACAATATGGTTGCATTTTTAAAGAAATGTGTCACGGTTAGTTCCCCCTCTCCGACGCCAGTGCTGCCGAAGTCCGGGAGAAAGCCGCCCTGTGGCCTCAAGGGCCGGAGCAAGGCCGTCCTAATCTTGCCCTTAACCTTAATCCCCCAGTTCCCCTATCTTCCCTCCAGTGAACGCTTGCGGTCAATCTCACACTCAGCTATCTTGCAACCGGTCTTATGATGACGTTAACCGAAAAAGTTCTAGCCCGGGCCGCGGGCAAAAAAAAGGTGGAGGCGGGAGAGAATATCTGGGTGCAAACCGATATTCTCATGACCCATGATGTGTGCGGACCAGGCACCATTGGCGTTTTTAAACGCGAATTCGGCCCCCAAGCCAAAGTGTGGGATCGCAACAAAGTTGTTATCATCCCCGACCACTACATTTTCACCGCCGATTCCAAGTCCAATCGCAACGTCGATATTCTGCGCGAGTTCGTGCGCGAGCAGAACCTGCCCTATTTCTACGACGTCATCGACGACCCCAACGGCAGTTGGAAATTCGACGCCGTCAAGGGCAATTTGCTGCGCCAATACGGTTCCCGTTACGCCGGCGTTTGCCACACCGCGTTGCCCCAAAAAGGCCACACCCGGCCGGGCGAGGTCCTTTTCGGCACCGATTCCCATACCTGCATGGCCGGCGCGTTCAATGAATTCGCCACCGGCATCGGCAACACCGATGCCGGATTCGTCATGGGCACGGGCAAGCTTCTCCTGAAAGTCCCCGAGACCATGCACTTCCGCCTCGAGGGAAAAATGCAACCGGGCGTCATGGCCAAGGACATCATTCTCTATTGCATCGGCGAAATCGGCTCCGACGGCGCGACCTATCGCGCTTTGCAGTTCGACGGCTCCGGCATCGCGAATCTGAGCATGGATGACCGCATGACCATTGCCAACATGGCCATCGAAGCCGGCGGCAAAAACGGCATTTTCGAATTCGACGACCAAACCCGCGCCGCCGTCGATCAACGCTGCAAACTCAACGGCACCAAACAGACTTATGACCCGGTCACACGCGACCGGAAGGAAAAGTTTGTCTATGAGATGACCCTTGATCTGTGCAAGCTCGAACCCATCGTCGCCTGCCATCCCAACCCCGGTGAGCGCAAGCTGGCCAAGGAAATGACCGGCACAAAATTGGACCGCGCCTACATCGGTTCCTGCACCGGCGGCAAGACCAGCGATTTCGTGGAATTTGCCCGCATCCTGCGCGGCAAAAAAGTGGTCATCGACACCTTTGGCGTCCCTGCCACCCCCGAGATTGCCTCCGATCTGCAAACCACCTTCTGGGGTGACCGCACGATCTGGCAGGTCATGACCGACGCCGGAGTGCAGATGACGGAAAACGCCGGCTGCGCCGCCTGTCTGGGCGGCCCGGTGGACACCTTCGGACGCATGAACGCGCCTCTCAAATGCATCAGCGCGACCAATCGGAATTTTCCCGGCCGCATGGGCCACAGGGAGTCGCAGGTTTTCCTCGCCTCGCCCGCCACCGTGGCGGCCAGCGCGTTGACCGGCCATATCACCGATCCGCGGGAATTCGTGTAACCTCCCGGCTTTGGCTCCTGTCCAACAGGCAATCGTGGAAGCGCCGGCCCAAAGCCGGCGCCGCCTTTTGGTTGACTTGTGTTGCGAACGCGGCCTGCTCGGGATTGTGCTTTTGATTGTATTGTGGGGGCCGCTCGCTTTCGGCGGAGTCCCCGCGCCCGCCTTTGTTGTCATCCAGGGCCTGACCGTTGTTGCGCTCGCCTTATGGGCTGTGCGCATCTGGATGCAGCGGCCTTTCCGCCTTTTCTGGCCCCCCGTCTGCTGGGCTGTCTTCCTTTTTCTTCTTTACGCCCTCGTCCGCTGCCGCCTCGTCCCGATTGAATATGCGGGACGGGAGGAATTGGTCCATGTCCTCGTCTATGCCTCCCTCTTTTTTATTGTCATAAATAATTTCCAGCGCCGCAACTCCGCCACCATCATCGCCGTCTGCCTCATCGCGCTGGGATTGCTGCTTTCCCTCGACGCCATCTTTCAGTTTGCCACCAAATACCCGCGCATCTGGGGAATTGCGCGCCGCGCCCAGTTCCTGGACCGGGGTGTTGGCACTTACATAAACCCCGATCACCTGGCCGGCCTGCTGGGCATGATTGTTCCCCTGGCGATTTCTTACACCCTGATGAGCCGCTTTACCTCCGCCTTCAAGGTGTTGTGCGCCTATGCCTCGCTCGTCATGCTGGCGGGGATCGGCGTCACCCTTTCGCGCGGCGGCATCCTCGCCACCGGCGCCATGCTGGCCGTGTTCTTTCTCGTGCTGCTCTTTCAAAGGGGATGCTGGCTGCCCGCCTTGGGCGTGATTGCCGGCGTCGTCGCCCTCTGCTTCGCCTTCGGGGTCGAAACCGACTCCGTGCAAAAACGATTCAACCTGATGACGGTGGGAAACCCTTTGCGTGACAGCCGCGTTTCTTACTGGTCGGCCGCCATTCATATCTTTGAGGACCATCCCTTGTGGGGCGGCGGCCCCGGACATTACGACTGGGAATACGCCCGCTACCGCGCTCCGATGGAAAACGCGCGTCCCGTTTACGCCCATAACGACTACCTCAACACCCTGAGCGACTGGGGCGCGGCCGGCCTGGCCATCATCGCCGCCACCCTCGTTCTCCTCTGCGCTGGCGCCTGGAAAACCTGGCCGGCCTTGAATCCCCCCGAATCCGGCCTCAAGAGACCGCCCAAGACCAACAAAGCCGCCTTCCTCATGGGCGCAAGCATGGGGTTGGTGTATATGCTGTTTCATTCGGCGGTCGATTTCAACATGCACATCCCCGCCAACGCCATTATCGCGGTCCTGTTCATGGCCTTGATCAGTTTGCATTGGCGTTTTGCTTCCGAGGCTTTTTGGAAAAATCCCCGCCAAATCGGCAAGGTGCTTTTGACTCTCGCCTTGATCCCCGCCATGGTCTGGCTCGCCGTTCAGGGAGTGATCCAGGCCCGCCAATCCTACTGGCTGCATCGCGCGGACGACGAATCGGCCCCGGGGGACGTCCGCGCGGCCTGCCTCAAAAAAGCCTGGGAGGCGGAGCCGTCCGATTACGTCACGTCCTACAATTTGGGGGAATATTACCGACTCGCCAGTTTTCAAGGCAACCCCGGCTACGAAAAGGAAGCCCGGGAAGCGATGCCGTGGTACGCCCGCAGCATGGCGGCCAACCCGCTCGACGCTTTCGTGCCCGCGCGTTACGGCATGTGCCTGGATTGGCTGGGCGAAACCGTCCCGGCTGCGCGCTATTTTGACCGGGCGGTTAAGTTGGATCCCAAAAGCAACCGCGTGGCTTATTACATGGGCCGCCATTGCATGGAGTCGGGCGACTACCCCGCCGCCGCACGCTGGTTCCAGCGCTCCATCGACCTGCACTGGACGGAATTGGCCGGCGTGGCGTTGCAGGAGGCCAGGGAAAGGATGTCCGACCCGCGCGGATTATATAAAAAATGAGTTGGACAAGTCCGCCTGAGATGGTTAGAACAATAGGCAGGTTCAGTTTAGCTTGACTTTTTTAGGGAAATGTTCAAACTTTTGCCATCAATGACGTTAGCAGGAATTTTATGAAAAGAACTCAAAACATGTTTATCTGCGCGCTGGCTATGGCTTTGGCGTGCTCCACCTCCCTCCGCGCCGCGGAAGAAGGTCAAAAAGAAGGCAATGCCATCGTTCGCAGCACCACCGGTACTGTTGAATATTTGGATAACGCCGCCTGGGTGCCTGTTAAAACCCGCATGAAATTCGCCCCCGGCGTGACTCTTCGCACCGGGTCCGATGGCGTCGCATACCTCAGCGTCAATGGCGTTTCTTCCGCCGTTTGCCTGACCAACAACACCACCTTGTCCATCCCGTCCATGTCCTATGTCGGCTCGGCCAACGAGGGCGACACCACCACCATGCTCAAGCTCACCACCGGCTCCGTGCTTGGCAACGTGAAGAAAATCTCCGCCAATTCCCGCTACGAAATCACCACCCCTCACGGCGTGGCCGCCATCCGCGGAACCGATTTCAAGATCGAAGTCATTACCACCCCGGACGGCAAAGTCACCGTCAGGTTTAACAGCATCACCGGTATCATCACTGTTTCCGCCATAATCAACGGCGAAGCCGTCACCCACACCTTGACCACCGGCACCATGTGGGAAGTCGGCGAAAGCCCCGAGAAAATCGCGGAGCAAATCGAGCAGGATTACCAGCACCAGATCTTGGAACTCATCCAGATCATCGAAAATGGCCCCGGCCCCGGCCCTGGCCCCGGCCATCATGGTCCCGGCAACGGCCCTGGCAATGGCCCGGGTAACCCTGGGTCTCCTTTCCCTGTCGGCGGCCCGCCCCAAGGCCCGCCTGCCTCTTAGTTTGACTTTGGTTTGAGTCTTTTCGCCCGGAGCAGCTTGTGTTGCTCCGGGCTTTTTGTTTAACTGCGCCAGTGCGCTGGAATTTTCTAAAATCGCCGATTTGTTTTACTGCCGCGCCGGTCATTCTTGTCGTCTGTCTCCTCCAGATTTTTCAGGTCCGCGCCTTCCAACGCCTCGAATGGATGACTTACGATGCGCGGGTCAGATTGGCCAGCGAATCCCCGGCCCGCCTCGCCCAGGACGCCCCCAACCTCGGCATCGTCGATATTAGTGACAACACCATCGCCGCAGTCAACAGCGGTTCCCTCGGATACCGCTTCGGCCTCTATTGGCCCAGACAGGTCTATGCCCGCGCCCTGGACGAATTGACCCGGGAAGGCGCCCAAGCCGTGGCCTTTGATGTTCTTTTTGCCGAACGCCGTCCCGACCAGCCCGGCATCCAATTGCCCGGCGGTTCCACCCTGCCGTCCGACGATTATTTTGCCCGGCAACTGAGGCAATCCGGCAACGTCGTCCTTGGGGCGGATCGCAACCTCCTGCCCGACTCCCTTTTCAGAACCAACGCCTGGCGTCTCGGCGATTTCACCACGGACTTGGATTCCGATGGCATTTTGCGCCGCACCCGCGCCTTTACTGATTACACCGACTGGCACTGGGTCATCCGCCAAATCGCCGCCGCCTACAGCCTTGACCTGACCCGCGTCCGGCGGGAACCGGGCAAAATCACCTTTTACCGCATGGATAAGAACGAAGACCCCGTCGTCTTCCACACCGACGCCAACGGGGCCATTGATACGACCGAAATCGTCAACCCCGTTCCCCCGCAACTTCCCGCCCGCCTGCAACCCTGCAAGGTCATTAGAGTTTGGAGCATGGGCATTGTGCTGGCGGCGCGCCAGTTGAAGCTCGACTTGGATCATCCAACAGTCGACCTGCCACGCCATCGCATTGTGCTCCACGGCGCGCCCGGCGTGACCCGCGTCATTCCCGTGGACGCGAACGGTTGTTTCCTCATTGATTGGTCCATGGGATTGAACGCGACCAACCTGGCCAAAATGCCGTTCGAGGACCTTTTGCGGCTGCATCAGGAACGGGAAGCCGGCCATCCGGTCCCCAATCGCTGGCGGGACAAATTGGTTATCATTGGCTCAACTGCCACCGGCAATGACTTGAGCGACGTCGGCGCCACTCCCCTGGAAAATCACACTCACTTGGTCAGCACTCATTGGAACGTGGCCAATTCCGTCCTGACCGGCCGCTTCATCACCGTCACTCCCATGACGGCGAGCGTGTTCCTGATCATCCTGATCGGCGCGATGTCGGCCTTGATCACCTGGGTTGTCGCCCGTCCTGTCACCGGTTCCATCCTCATGATCGCCGTGGCGGGCGCTTACGTGGCGGCCGCCGTGGCGCTCTATGACTACCAGCGTGTCTGGCTGCCCATCGTGCTTCCCCTGGTTGGCGCGGGATTCATCACCCATCTTTCCGCCCTCACTTATCGCGTTACCATCGAGCAATCCGAGAAAAAACGCATCCGCTCCCTCTTCTCCCGCCTCGTCTCGCCCGAAGTCGTCAACCAGGTCATCGGCGGCGAAGCCATTTCCCTCGATTCCCTTGCCGGCAAACGCCGCGAAATCTCCGTGTTCTTTGCCGACATCCGGGGCTTTACCGAGTTGACCGACGCCGCCCAATCCGAAGGCACCGAGTTTGTCACCCGCAACGCCCTCAGCCCGCAATTGGCCGACGATTATTTTGACGAGCAGGCCAGGGAGGTCATGCAGACGGTCAGCCTTTACCTCGGCACCATTGCCGACTGCGTCAAACTTCATCACGGAACCCTTGACAAATATATTGGCGACTGTGTCATGGCGTTTTGGGGCGCGCCCATCGACAATCCCCGCCACGCCCTTGCCGCCGTGCGGTGCGCCATCGAAGCGCAGCAGGCCCTCCATTCGCTCAATCTTCAGCGCGCCGCCGAAAACAAACGGCGCGCGCGCGAAAATTTCGGGCGTCTCGCCACCGGCCAGCCGATGCTTTCCATCCTCCCCATCCTGTCCATGGGCACCGGCATCAACACCGGCCTGGCCATCGCCGGCTTCATGGGCTCCAACGCGCATATTGTCAATTACACCGTTTTTGGCCGGGAGGTCAACCTCGCCAGCCGCCTCGAAGGCATCTCCGGCCACGGACGCATCCTCATTGGCGAAGGCACCCGCCTCGCCTTGCAGCGGGACGATCCCGTCCTGGCCCAATCCTGCATCGAACTGCCCCCCCAGCCGGTCAAGGGCTTCCGCGAACAGGTCCGGATGTTTGAAGTCCCGTGGAAACCGTCCGATGCGCCCGCTCAACCCCCGCCCACCGTCTCATGACCGCTGCCTCACCGCCGCCAACTGAAACCGCTCCCGTCCCCGCGCGCCGCTGGCTCTCGCTCGACGCTTATCGCGGCTGGGTCATGTGCCTGATGATGGGCGAAGCCCTGCAATTCTACACCGTGGCCGGCGCCCGGCCCCAAAGCGCTTTCTGGCGTTTCCTGGGTCAGCAACAGACCCACGCCAAATGGACCGGCTGCTCGTTGCATGACTTGATTCAACCTTCCTTCACTTTCCTCGTTGGGGTGGTGCTGCCGTTTTCGCTCGCCAGCCGCGCCGCCCGCGGCCAGTCAGCCCGGCGGATGACCTGCCACGCCCTGGGGCGCGCCCTGTTTCTCATCCTGCTCGGCGTCTTGCTCCGCTCCATCAGCGCCGGACACGTCAACTGGACTTTTGAAGACACTCTTTCGCAGATCGGCCTCGGTTACGTCTTTCTTTTCTTCCTCGGTTCCCGGCCCGCGCGCGACCACTGGATTGCTCTCATCACCCTCTTGGCCGGATACTGGGCCGCCTTCGCGCTTTACCCTGTCCCCCAAAACTTCGACTACTCCAAGGTTGGCGTCCCCGATCACTGGTCTTATTTGATGTCCGGCTTTGCCGCTCATTGGAACAAAAACAGCAACCCGGCCTGGGCGTTTGACACCTGGTTTCTCAACCTTTTCCCGCGCCAAACCCCGTTCCTTTTCAACAAGGGCGGCTACCCCACGCTCAGTTTTATCCCAACCATCGCCACAATGATTCTTGGATTAATCGCCGGGAATGTTCTGCGCGCGCCCGGTTCGCCCGGATCAAAATTCCGCTGGTTTGTCTGCGCCGGGGCCGTCTGCCTGGCCCTCGGACTTCTGGCCACCCATTCCGGCCTCTGTCCCATTGTCAAACGTATCTGGACGCCAAGCTGGGTCTTGTTCAGCGGCGGATGGTGCTTCCTTTACCTCGCTGGATTCTATGCCGTGATTGAAATGCTGGGCTTTCGCCGCTGGGTTTTCCCCCTGGTGGTGGTTGGGAGCAACTCCATCGCCGCCTACTGTGTCGCGAATGTCTCCGACCCCATCCTTGACCGCTTCAGCCGGACGGCGGACGCCCTGCCTCCCGGCCCCTACGCCACCCTCTGGCGGGGCGGCATTGTGCTGCTCATTCTCTGGCTGGTCCTCTACGCCCTTTACCGCAAAAAAATCTTCCTCCGCATCTGACCGGCGTATTTCCGCCAAATGCCAATTAACTGCTAATTTGTTGAAAATGAGTGGTTCGTGGAAGATCCGTCCGGTAGTGTCCTAATTTGCCGAAAAATCGTTTTCCGTCGGGATGTGTCAACTTTTTTTGCGAAAAATCCGAACGCGCCGCGTTGAGCGTGCAGCATGTTTGGAGCGCACTCGCGGCGCGTTCGCAGTTCTAACATGATTGTATACAAAGCGTTGTGAAATATTTTGGGGATTACGCGCTGTGTTTTCGGCCATGATAAAAGCACTTGTTCCGCAATGTGGTTTGGGAAAGACTGCAAGCTATGAAATTCCACTTCAAACGAATCATTCATGCCCTCGACTGGTGGGTTATTCTCAGCACGTTTTTGGCGGTCGCCGGAATGGTTTCAAAGTGGACTTCAAACAGCACAGAGCCGTCAGCAGCTCAACCGGGGACATTTAAAATGAATTCGACTCCGTTCTTTTGGCTTGCCGCCGCTGCCGTTATCGTTGGCTGTTTTCAGACATGGGTTAATTATAGGCGCGAGTGGTACGACTACACCCTAGCTCTAAAATATCAGGATTTGCTGGAAAGAAAAGTGGTTGTGGAAAAACGCCAAAAAGCTGCGCGACAATTTAAGGAGCACAAAAAATACAATGCTGAAACGCGGGAAGTTGAAGCGGCATTAGATTTAATTGAGGACATCGGATTTTATGTTCGCAATCACAAAATGAGCGTGGAAGTCGCGCATCATCATTTTTACTTTTGGATACGGGGCTACGTTCAAACCGGAAAGGATTATATTGCCACCTACCAAATTGACGATCCACTGGCATACGAATATTGCGAAGAACTTTTGAAAAGCGTTACGGATTACGAGGCAGCAAAGCTTAAATGTGACCCTCGGACGCTCACCTGGGACGAAAAGGACATCGAGGAGTTTTTGGAGGGAGAAATTGAAGTCTAACCTTTACGCTTTGCCTCTGCCAACATCGAAATTGCCATGACTTTCTTTTCGGTTGTTAAATTGTCACAGGACGGTTGAAAACCGGCCACTCGAAGGACTTTTGTTCACATCGGGTTTCTTGATGCAAGCAAGGGCCTTTTCAATTTCTTGACGCGGCGACGCGGCGCGGAATTTCTTTTCATCGCCGGGAGATTGCCTGTTGGACCAGGACCATCAACCGCTTTGCTTCTTTCTTTTCTTCCTCCGTGATTTCCTCCTTGGCGAACACGAGGACATCCTTTAACGCTGTCTCGAGTGCCGCGTATCCGTCGGTAAGCCCATTCAGTGCGAAGTAGCCGGGAAGAAAATGCAACAATGGCTTGAGTGCATGGCGCTCACACCAACCATCCGCAAGCTTTTGCAGATCTCGCAGGAACTCATCGTTTGTCATATTATCACCAGGCGGTTGAAAACCAGCCACTCGTGTGCGGTTGGTCTCAAGTCCATCTACTCGCTCCATCGAAGTGTGGATGCCGCTCGATTAGCGAGTGAACGAACTCAACAAGACTCCTTGAACAAACTGGGCACCGTAAATCGCCGGGGGTCAACTCCTGTGCTGCATCTCCGCAACCAGGACAAAACCAAATACCGCCAATCGCGTGCGGTCTGCCTTTACGAGCATACACGGTATCTTTCGGCTCACGGATCTTTGTGACGTAACAATCTCGCAACCGTTGCGCCAACTCCTGTGCAAAATCCATTCGACCGCGAACACACGCCAACTGACCATCTGGCGCCTCGGTCAGAATGTCACCGCACTTAGGGCAATGAAGAGGCATGGCGGCAGTATGGGTGGTTCGCGGCGAAAATCGAGCGTTTTCCATAATCGTGAGCGGCGAGGTAAAACGAGCAGAACCGGAAGCGAGCCATTCAGCTCGCCGGTTCTGCGGTCGAAGGTTCGTTGGACTTGGATTTGGTCTTTTTGTTTTTATCCTCTTTACCGGCAACTGTGGCGTGGTCTTTGAGGTGGTAACTCCGCCCGGTAATGGCAACGGTCCGGGCGTGGTGCAGAAAGCGATCCAGGATCGCGCCGACGGTCGGCACGGCGCCCAGGAGTTTGCCCCATTGGTTGCTGGTCATGATGGTGGACCGGTTTTCATACCGGCGCATGATCACCTCATAAAGATGCTCGCCAGCCGATACAGCCCGGCGGAAGTGGTTAAAATCGAGAAGACAATCGTTTCCAAGATGCCCGACATTAGCCGGATTTCCACTTCCCATGTTGAAAAGCAGAATCACACCTTGCGGATGCACTGCCGCCGATTGACCCGGTTGACCAACGCTTTCAGCATTGAGAGGGGATCAAGAGCGCACTTTCCAAAAATATGTTATTGATAAATTTGTGCATGAAGAATGCACAGCTTGCCATGAAAAAATTCCCTGGTGTAATATGTTCTCCGCGATTGAATCGGGAAAGTGTGTGGATTGCGATCCCGATTTGCGGGCAGATAGGGAATAAATCCAAATTAGGACACTACTTCAATTCGCGCCTGGCGCGGCTTGGGCGGACGCGACGCGCACCTTGGAGCCTGATTCAATGGAATCGGATGGGTTGATGATGACTTGATCGGCTTCGGACAGGCCGTGGACGATTTCCACTGTCGTGCCGTAATCGCGTCCCACCGTGACGTTGACCAGGCGGACGATGCCATTGGAATCAACCAGGCCGGCTTGCACCCCGTTTTCGTTGCGGAACAAAAGTGTGTTGACAGGCACGACCACCGGGTTCACGCCGGTGGCCACGTTCACCTGCACCATGGTATGCGCGCCCGGGAACAGTTTCCCGTCGTGGTTGGGAACCTCTATTTCCGTGAGAAGGGTGCGGGAAACCGGATCAATCGCGCCGGCCGTGCGGTCCACCCTGCCTTTGAAACTCTGGCCCGGCAGTTCGGAAAAGGTCAGCACCGCTTCATCATTCGTCTTGACCATTTGGCTGTAGGCCTGCGGCAAACTGACATAGACGCGCAACGGGTCGATCCGGGCCAGACGAAAAATTTCCCGGGACGATCCGGCGGTGATGAGCGTGCCCGCGTCCATGGTGCGGACGGTGATGATGCCCGAAAAGGGGGCGGTCAGCGTTTTGAAACGGTCCAACTCTTTCAGCCGTTGGACGTTCGCCTTTGCGGAGTTCACATCCGCCTGGCGCGCGCGCCAGGTCGCAACCTGCACATCGGTTTCCTGCTGCGAAACGGATTGGGTTTTGAGCAGGTTCTCCCAGCGCTCGGCCGAGATGCGGGCGATTTCGAGGTTGGCATTGGCTTGGGCCAGTTGGGCGTTGGCTTGATTGAGTTCCTGGTCCAATTCCGGCGCTTCAATTTCCGCCAGCAACTGGCCTTCGGTAACGTGGGCGCCGATGTCTGTCAGCCAGCGTTTCAGGTAGCCGTTGACTCGCGCGTAAATGGGAGCCTCCTCATAGGCGGTGATGTCGCCGGGCAACTCAAGCTGAATCTGCGCCGGGGTGCGTTTGGGGTGGATGACGTTCACGGTGGAAACCAGATTTTGGAAGGTGTCGTCCTTCAGTTCCGCATCGTTGTGCGAGCGGACTGCGACCGTGACGACGGAGGCAACGGCCAGCAGCAGCCCGAAGGCCGCCAGCACATACAGCGGCATCGGCCCTGTTGGCGCTGGAGAATCAGCGATGGGTTCTTGTTCTGTTTGCTTCATAGGTTCTAAATCGTCTCCATGGCTTCCTGGCTGGCGCTGCCGTCAGGTTTGCCGCCGCTCTTGCTTCGGATCATGCAAAACACAACCGGCACGAAAAAGAGCGTGGCTACTGTGGCGAAAAGCAGCCCGCCGATCACGGCCCGGCCCAAAGGCGCGTTTTGTTCGCCCCCTTCGCCCAGACCGAGGGCCATCGGCACCATGCCGATCACCATGGCCAATGCCGTCATGATCACCGGGCGCAAGCGAATGTAACCGGCGTCCAGCGCGGCGCTGAAGGCATTCCCGGTTTCTGCCAGCCGTTCCTTGGCGAAGGTGACGACCAATATGCTGTTGGCTGTGGCCACACCGATGCTCATGACCGCGCCCATGAGCGAAGGCACGTTGATCGTGGTGCGTGTCAAGAAGAGCATCCAGATGATGCCGCATAACGCGCCCGGCAACGCGGTGATGATGATGAACGGATCGCTCCAGGATTGGAAGTTGATCACGATCAGCAGATAGACCAGCACAATGGCAAAAAGCAAACCGAACCCCAGACCGAGGAAGGAGGATTGCATCGTCTTGACCTGTCCCCGCACGATGATCGAACTGCCGCGCGGAAGTTGTTTTTCGGCCTTGGCCACGATGCCTCGAAAACCGGCGGCCACGCTGCCCAGGTCGCGGCCCTGGACGTCTCCGTAAATATCTATCACCGGCTGTATATCGTAATGACTCACCACGCCCTGCTCGGCCCCGCGCTCAAACGTGGCCAGATTGCCCAGCAACTGGGGTGTCGCCCCGCTGGA
>Ga0181535_10006146_pt1 | contig 12575 bp, 9 predicted proteins | sample PEATcosm2014_Bin_44_FD_119774 | JGI IMG/M metagenome (GOLD analysis project Ga0181535, IMG submission 119774) | Peatland microbial communities from MTU Mesocosm Facility, Houghton, MI, USA - PEATcosm2014_Bin17_30_metaG | ecosystem: Environmental > Terrestrial > Soil > Wetlands > Peat | place...
GCATGCGCGCCATTGCCACTACCTGCTGCGTGTTGCGTCTTGCGCCAAGCCAGTCAGCGCACCTCGACCCGCGCATCTTCTGGGAACATTCACTCGGCTGCGCCCTGGTCGCGCGCCAACTGGCTCGGCGCATTGGCTATGCCGACCCCGAGAAAGCATATCTGGCCGGGCTGCTGCATGATATCGGATTCATCGTCAACATGATGTTTTTTCCTGAGCAGTTCCGGCAGACGTTGCAGAGGGCCACGCGGGAGAAAGTCGCGCTCGGCGTGCTGGAACAGAAAATCTTCGGCTTCGACCACTGTGGCGTGGGAGAGTTGCTGGCCGGACGGTGGTTGTTGGGCGGCGATTTGCAAGAGGTCATCCGCCACCATCACATGTCTGATCATGCAATCATCGATCGTGCGCTCGTCGGCATTGTTGCTATCAGTGACCTGCTGTGCAGAACCTCCGGACTCGGATACGGGTACGACGAAATTCTCCACCTTGACTTGAAAACTGACCCCTCCGTTAAGACGGTTGCAGGTGAATTCCCCAGGTTCAGCGATTTGGATTGGGCCCGCTTCCTGACGGAACTGCAAGCCTACGTCAAACAGGTCCGGGACCTCGTTTCAGTTCTATACCGGACACACTGAGATGCCAGCCGGCACCACCGGTTATTACCGCAGTTCGGCACCGAGGGCGGCGTCAGGCTGAGAGCCCGCGATTTCGTCGGCCAGCGGCGATTGGGTAACTTGCCTAACCTTGCCAACTAATGCTTCCGCCGAAAACGGCTTCGCGAGATAAGCCATGCCGGTGTCCCCGAATTCGCGCCCGATCATCTCCCGCTCGGTGTAGCCCGACATCAAGATCACCTTCAGCAGGGGATCACTTCCGCTCAGCTTTTCCGCCAACTCTGCGCCGCTCTCACCCGCTAGGCCCAGATCTGTCAGCAGCACTCCGATGCTGCCGCGATTTCGGTTGAAAATGTCCATGGCGGTCGTCGCGTCCTTGGCCGCCAGCACTCGATAACCGCAGCCTTCAAGCACTTGCGCCGTGACATCACGGACAAATTCCTCGTCTTCCACCAGCAGTATCGTCTCGCCTCTTCCGGAGCCGTAAACCCCATGATCGCTTTCCGTGCCGACGGGAAACAGAACTTCATAACGCATCCAGCGCCCAGCAGCGGCTCGCAGTTGCAGCACACAACCGATGTCGCGAAGCCGTGTCGAAAGCTCCCGCATGGTCTTCGTCTTCGGTTCTGGCACGGTAATTTGCCGACTGTAGACTTCAATGCCAAGACTTACACGCGACCTCTTCGCTTCCTCCGCAGCTGTCTGCTCCGTCCAAATCACGAGGCTATCGACTTGACCATACGCGCAGATCTCTTCGACCAGGACTTCCAGAAGGTCTTTGGCCAAGCCAGATTGAACGCCGGCGTGCTCAATACCGGTGCTTAGATCCGTGGTGATCGGTTGCGAATACGCGGCGGCAAGAAGCGATTCAAGCTGTACGGCAAGCTGATTGAGGTCCATGTGATTTGATCGCGGTTCCCTTTCTAATGTTTCTAAAGCAACCCGCGTTCCAATGCTTCTTAGCCCGACGGTAACCCTTGAATAATTACCCGCCGCCCGGAATCAAGTACTTACAGTCCCACGATGGAGCGCACGCACCACCACGGACCAGTGGCGCGTTCGTTGAGTTCCAAATGTGAACTGCATTTCGGGAAAAGTGATTCGAAATGGGAATCGCCGCCTCGCCCAGACTCGCCTCGCGAAGGCACGCCCCGCCGATGCCAGAAAACTACATCGCCGCGCGTCTGATCTGTTTCGCTCGACGTTCAATGGAGAGTGAAAGCACGGCGCGCGACATGTCGGTTTTCCAGATCTCGGCCGAGCGGCAGATTTCCAGCATCAGATTTTTTGCGGCTCGCCGCAGCAGGGCGCGAAGGCGCGACTCGGCAAGCGGCAGCAGACCGGAGTCTGCAGCCGACAGCAGCACCAAGCCGCTGCGGACCAGCAACTCGGGAATCACTGCTATGCCTCTGGCGGCCAACTCCGCTTTCGCCGCTTGTGAAACAGAATCGGGAACGCCCTCCACAATCAACTTCGCCTGCACCTGGGCGGCATTGGCTCCCGTGATCTGCATGGGCGCTTGCAGTACGAGCACATCACATACGCACTTCGACAGCTCTGCGCTGTAGGCGTGCTCAGCTCCGGGGTAACCAAACAACATCTGTTCACGATGAATGTGGCTCTCCAAGCGCGCGATATCCAACCCGGCGTCGTTCAGGACTGCTCCGCTGCCGTCTGACATCATGATTACCTTGGCACCGGTGTCGCCGGACAAGGCCGACGACTCGTGCCCGGAAACGGCTTGTGCAATCGCCAGCCCAAGTCCGGCGCTGCCTTGAATCGCATAGGTCCGCAGCGCTGGCTGTCCAGCCGCGGCGATCAGCTCGGTGATCCAGCGCGCCAGCAGCGTCCACTGCGATTCCGCCTGGCGAACTGCCCCGAAGCTGTTTCCCGCTCCTTCGAAGTCATGGCCGAGCCAACCATGAATCGTCTGGTTGCCGCCGTACACGCGCGAAAAACCAAAGAAACTCGGCAGCGTCGCTCGCAGCCGCTGGCAATAGCCGCGAAATAATCGGCGCATTTCTCGTTCGGAGTATTGCGAAAGATCGCAAATGATGCCAGCTGCGCCGCCGCGTAGCTCGAGTCCTAGCAGGGCACAGCTCAAGTCGTTGGCGAAAGCCGAAGCGCGCACCTGGTTGAGAAATACGCCAGGTCCAATGGCAAGCTCCGTGATGCAACCGCAGGAATGTGAGTACAGGCATTGCAACGTGCTGATGTTAGCTGCCACCCCGTCGCAACGCGATGCCGGCAGGTGGATCGTGAGTTCCAGCTCCGCGTGGCGCATTTGCTCCAGAATCGCGTCTTCCACGTCGATCGCGCGTGCAGTTCGTTCCAGTTCCACCATCTGCAAAAGGTGAGGATCGAACCCCTGTTCCGCGTCCTGATCGATTTGTGGCAGAAGAGTTTCCTGATTCATAGCATCCTCCCCGCCGGCCGGCAAGCGCTTCGCAATGACCGCGGGCGATCCCCGGCAAGTGTTTTTCTGCACTTGCCGGGGATCTCTCGAACCGGTCCAACACTAGCGAGTTGCTGGGGCTATGCCTCAGCCGGAGACGACACCCACTTGACCGTGGGCAGCGGTTCGCGCTTAGGCACTATGTCGAGATAAATGATCGCCCAACGGAAAGCGCACACACCTGCGGTCAGCACGGCTATGGTCAAGGCGAACTCGGGCCACTTCGGCACGTAATTCGCTCCGGTCATCGCATCGATTGCTGTAATGGAAACGTTGAGGCGGTTGGCCATGAAGCCCATGACCACGATCGCGCACGTCCAGTACAGAGACTGCGGATTGTTGCGCACTTTCGACTGGCTCAACAGCGCCAGTGGCAGCACCACCAGCAGCAGCATCTCGATCCAGAAGTAAACCGTTTCCACCCGCCGCGCGAACAGATACGGCAAAGCTCCGTTACGCAACAGGTCGAGCGCGCGGAATACCCCGTACACGCCCAGCAGCAGCGCCATCACCCGGCTGAACTCCTCCAGGATGGCGAACTCGATTTGTGCGTTCAACGATCGCACGCAGAGATAAAGCGCAATGATCAGCATCGCAATTCCGGCGGGAATTGCCGACAGATAGAACATCGTCGTCAGGTAAGGGCTGTACCACAGTGGATAGACCCTGCCCTTGGCGATCAAAAACAACGCACCCAGATATGACTGGTGCATCGAGGAGAGCAACGTGCCGGCCATGACCAGAGCGATCGTAATCCGGTGATGCCAGTGCAGGTACAGCTCACGAAGCCGCGGGTACGGCAGCTTCTCCATCAGCGACGGTGAAAACTCCAGTGCCAGCACGCTGGTATAGCACATCACGCACATTGAAACGTCGAACAGCACCGAGTGCGGATTCCAGTAGATGATCGGATGCCAGATGCGCCAAGGCAAGCCGAGCTCATAGAGCATGCCGGTGCATACCGTCGAATAACCAAGAAACGAGAGCAGTACCGAGGTCTTCAGCACCGGTCGATAGCGCTCCAACCCGAGCAGATATACGGCCGCGGCTATCGCGAACCCGGCCGCCGAGAGTCCGACTCCGCACAGCGTGCCGAACCCCACCCACAGCCCCCATGGCTGCGCGTCGGTCAGATTGGTGCTCGCCTGCCATCCTTTGACGTAGCGCAGATAGGTGGCGTAAATGCCTACCAGGAAGATGACGGCCACAACGGTGCGCCAGAACGTTAGCTTGGGAACATTACTATTGCCTGACATGACTACTTTGTCCCTTTCCCCGAGTCGTGCTGTTCTTCCTCGGCTTCTGCCAGCGCCACCAGTTTGCGGCGTTGCGTAATCCAATACAGTGCGGAGAGCATCGACCCGCCCACCAGCACCACCAGTGGACTCTCGCTCAATGCCGCGGCTGAAAGCGTGGGCAAAGGCTGGTTGCCAATGGGTGGTTTCACAAAGCCGAGCTTTTCGAACGGCACGTCGGTCAAGTAAAACACTGACGTTCCGCCAAACTCTTCCGCTCCGTAGATCCGTGGCACGTAACTGGAATCGCTGCGAATCCGGCTCCAGGCCTCACTCAGCAAGGCATCGCGGTTGCCGAAGACGCTCGCCTCAACCGGACACGCCTCCACGCACGCCGGCTTGCCACCGGCACTGATGCGGGCAAAGCACATGTCACACTTCTGCACCAACGGCGCCAGCTTCGACCATTGATACTTTGGGACCCCCTGCGGGCACGCAATCATGCAGTACCGGCAGCCCATGCATTTGTTTTTGTCGTAGGTCACCGGCCCGAGCGCGCTCTTCTTCAACGCACCCACCAGGCACGCCGACGCGCACGCCGGTTCTTCGCAATGCAGGCACATGCGGCGGACAAACTTGTCGTCCCTCTGGTCAACGAACGTGTAGGCCACATCCGACAGGTGTGCCGGGTGCTCCTTGGGGAACTGATGAATATCCTGGCAGGCCTGTTCGCAGGCTTGGCATCCGACGCAGCGCTTGATATCAACGAGTATCGCCTTTGTGTTTCCCATAAATCCTCCTCCCTGTATGCGGTTTGCGCTACGTTAGAAAGAACTCGTGAACAATCTTGCGCTGAGAACCGGAATCCAACTGCGATATCATCCCCGAGACCGGCACGCCGCCGTCTTGCGCCAGAGCCGGCGCCATCTGCGTCGCCATCGAGCTAATGCGGGAGATGCTGTTTTGCATCCAGGGTGCCACCAGCGGACCCTGCACCAGGTTCCTCAGGTTGGTGGCAACTTCGGGAGATTTCACTACGCAGATCCATCCGTTTTGGTACGGGTCCTTGACCGCCAAACTCGGATCCTTGATCACCTCAGAATTGACCGAGCTGACAACGCCTTCGATAGGCGACAACATGTCGAAGACCAGCTCACCGCGCTTAATCGTCAGCACCTTTTGCCCTTGGCGAACCCACCGATTCAGCCCAGCGACTTCGATGCCGTCGATCTTTCCAAGCACTTTGCCGGTGAATGCATCGATGCCGACACGCGCGTTTTGCCGGCCTTCATCAAGCACCCAAGTGTGGCCGGGATGGAAGCAGTAGCCTTTCGGGATTTCAAACCCCAGCTCCGGAGTCATTTTCGGGGCCGCCGTGCGGGCCCACATTTCAGGACGTGGCTGCACAGCCGGCCGTGGCTCCGGGCGCCGCTTAAAGTAAGTAATCGTAATCACCAGCAGGAATGTTAAAAGTACGAATAAGATTGACATGATAGCCTCCCGGCCCGCCCTCTTATCACCGTTCAGATCCTGCGGTTGAGCGGAGCCGTCGCCCTTGTATGTGCAATTGGAGTGCAAACGTTAGTAGATCTTCAAACTGCTGAAAAGATGAGGCTTACTTCGGAAGATGTAATTTTCAAAAACCAAAGCACTGCATTTTGCTAATAACCACTGCATTTTGCAGCACTGCAAAATTCGCAGGATGCGCGCCGCGATGCGGTTGCTTACGCTCGCGACAGGAGTCAAAGAGGTGAAGCCGCGTGACGGACGTCACCGCCGCTACTCGCCGTCTTCTTTTTTCAATTTGCGCAGTAGCGATGTGGAGTGAATGCCGAGGATGCGCGCCGTCTGTGCCTTGTTGTTGCCGGTCGCCGCAAGTACCTCGTGAATGTACCGCTGTTCGAGTTCCCTCAGGCTCACGAACTTCCCTTCAGGGCCAGCCGCGGAATTCGTTAAGGTTGGACTAACTGCGTGTTGGAACTGGTAGTCCCGTATCTCTTCCGGCAGGCTGATGGCGTCGATTTCGCCCTCGGGTGTGAGAATCATGGTGCGCTCGATGACGTTCTTCAGTTCGCGGATATTCCCCGGCCACGGATATTGCGTCAGCAACTCGGCGGCGGCCGGCGTATAGCCGGCGAAGTTCCGCTTGAGTTCCGTGTTGTACTTCTTCATCATCTCGAGCGCCAACGGGACGACATCTTCCCGACGGTCGCGCAGAGCGGGAATGTATAGCGGCATCACGTTCAGGCGGTAGAACAGATCCTCACGGAACTCGCCTCGCAGCACCGCTTCCTTCAGATTCTTATTGGTCGCAGAGATCATGCGGACATCGACATTGATTGGTTTTGTTCCGCCAAGACGCAGGAAGCTGCTCTGTTCCAGCACCCGCAGCAGTTTCGCTTGCACGGTCACCGACATGTTGCCGATCTCGTAGAGAAACAATGTCCCGCCGTCCGCTTTTTCCAGCAGTCCTTCCTTGCGGCGCCGGGCGTCGGTAAAGGCGCCCTGTTCGTAGCCGAACAGTTCGCTCTCCAGCAGCGTGTCGGGCAGGGCGGCGCAGTTGATATCGACCAGCGGATTCTGCGCCCGCGGGCTGGCGTAGTGGATCGCCTTGGCCAGCACTTCTTTTCCCGTTCCGCTTTCGCCTTGGATCAGGACGGTAGTCCGATCGCTCTCGGCGGCCTTGCGGGCCATCTCCAGCATCTCCCGATAGCCGGGATTCCGGGTGACAACTTTTCCGAAGTCGTATCGGCCCTGTTCGGTCTGCACCGAATCGCGCACCCGCACGTGCAGCGTGAGCATCTCGCTGGCACGGCGAACTGTGTTCAGCATGTCGACGATGTGGAACGGTTTAATCAGATAGTCGTAAGCACCCAGCTTCATCGACTCCACGGCACGATCCACCATGTGGTAAGCGCTCATCATCAGCACTACGGCCGCGCTGTTTCGCTTCTTGATCTGCCGCAGCACCTCGATCCCGTCGATGCCGGGCAACACGACGTCCACCAATGCCAGTTCCGTCGCCTCTTCCTGGAAGAGCTTCAGACCTTCTTCGCCCGACATTGCCACGCGGACTTCATAGCCATCCCCTTGCAACGCGCGGCCAATGGTGCGCAGGGTAAGTGCCTCATCGTCGATAACCAGGATCGAATAAGCCATGAATCGTCCCTCTCTGTAATTCCATCCCGCGCCGGGGAACGACTTCTCGTTAGACCAGTTTAGCGAAAGGTGTAGTGGTCGAAGCAGCCGGGCAGTCTTTCATCCCCGGCGGTGAACGAGGAATACACGAATTCCTAAACTGCTCTAGACCGGATTCGCGGAAGCTGTGTCCGGTAAAGTAGCCGGGCTTTCAGCCCGGCGATGATCGTGCCGGATACACTGACTCTGAATCCGCTCTAGATAATAACTTCTTCGCTTTCGACAAAAGCGCCCTGCTGGCGAATCGGAAGCGTGAGCCGAACCGTCGTGCCGCGTCCCGGCAGGCTCTCCAGGCGGATGTCGCCGCCGTGGCTGTGCACGTAAGCCTGGCTGATGCTCAGCCCCAAGCCAGTCCCTTTGCCGCGCTTGGTGGTGAAGAACGGCTCGAAGACATGCGGCAGAATGTCGGCCGGTATTCCCGCTCCGTTGTCGGCAACGGCGATTTCGACGTTTTCCTCAAACTTGATTTTCGTCGCCGAGATCGTAATCCTGCCTCCCTCCGGCATCGCCTGCGCCGCATTCAGCAGCAGGTTCATCAGGATTTGCGAGAGCTGGTTGGCATCGGCGCTGATCATCGGCACATCTTCGGAAATCTCCGTCGCAACATGGATGTTCCGGAACATCGGCTGATGATGCAGGAAGTTCATGGTTTCGGTCACCATCCGCTCGACGCTGATTCGGCTGATGGTAAGCGGACCCGGCCGCGCGTAGTTCAGCAACCCGCGCACCGCCGATGAAATCCGCTTCGCGCCTTCAATGCACTGTTCGATTTCGATCCGGCTATCTTCGTCCCGCGCATCCATCAGTTCCAGTTCAAGATGCGACAGCATGCCCAGCAACGGGTTATTAATCTCGTGGGCCGCGCCGAGCGCAAGCTGCGCCAAGGAAGCATACTTTTCGTATTCGGCAAGTTGAGCCTCGAACTGCATCTTCTGCTTGGCCAACTCGCGCTCTTCCTCCAGTTTTCTAAGCAACTCCTGCTGCGCCAGGTCGCGTTCGCGCTCGCGAACCGCCGCAAGCTCGCGGGCGCGCTGCAATTCGGCATTCACCCGCGACAGATCGCGGTTGCGCATCGAGACGCCAGTTGCCACCAATGCCAGCATAACGGCAATTCCGAACAAAATCGCGGTCTCAAACTGGACAAAGTCCGGCACCCAATTGGGTCTGGCCCAGCGCACCGACTCCGGAACCCCAGCCATCAACAGGCGTGGCAAGGCCACCACGGCGAACAACAATCCCCCGCAGACGATTCGGCTTTGCTTTTTGCAGGGCACTAGAGCAATTCCATAGTTGATATATTCCTACATATCACCGTCGGGCCGGACACCCGGGTCGTTGCCGCCATAATTTACGCGGGTCTAAGCTGACTTCAACACCATTGTGCCGGAGGACACAGTGATAGTAATCGCCTGGGAAGGTCACTCTCAACCCCAAAATTCGTGGCGAATGGCTGCATGCCCGAAAACATCCGCCCGCCGGGCGATTCAATGGCCGCCTACTCCGCCGCCTACTCCGCCGCCTCCCCGCAAATGCCGAGGCTTGCGCATGATCAGAATGAAGGGGACCATAATGAAGAACAGAATGCCCAGAAGCCGGAACGCCTTGACGAACGCGAGCATGGCTGCATGCTCTTGCACCATCCCGAACAGCACCCCATAGGCTTGCCTCGTCGCCGTCACATAATCAGACCCTTTGGACATGAACATCTCCCGGGCCGCGCTGATCATGCTTTGCGTGCTGAGGTTCCAGACGTTGACGTGCGCGCCAAGGACATTCGCATTGCTCTGCTCCGCGCGAGCCACCAGGGTAGTGACCGAGGCGATCCCGATGCTACCTCCGACGTTGCGCATCAGGTTGAAAATGCTGGTCGCGTTTCCCATTTCTTCCTTCGGGATGGGATCGTTGGTGATGGTCGTCAGTGGAACGAACAGCAAGCCCATCGCCGCTCCCTGGAGAATCTGCGGCCAGAAAATATCCCAGTAACCCGCATCCAGGCTCAGGTTGCCGAGCAGCAGCAGCCCGGTTCCCGCCGCCAGGTATCCGACCAGGAGCAGCTTGCGCGGTTCGACCTTGCTCATCAGAATGCCGACGAGAGGCATGAACAGGAATGAACCCAAGCCGCGAGGCAGTACGGCCATCCCCGCCTGTAGCGCCGGATAGCCCATGAGCGTTTGCAACCAGATGGGTATCAGCACGGTGCTGCCATAGAGCACGAAGCCCAAAACCGTCATCATGAATATGCCGGTGGCGTAGGTCCGGTTGCGGAATACCTTGAGATTGACCACCGGATCCCGGGTCATCAATTCGCGAATGATGAACCCCGTCAGGCCCAGCACCATCAGGACTGCCAGCACGACAATGAACTTTGAGCTGAACCAGTCTTCCTGCTGGCCTTTGTCGAGCATGATCTGAAGCCCCGACATACCAACGATCAGCAGGCCGAATCCCCAGTAGTCGATCCGGTTCGAGGTCCGCCGGATGTAGGAAGGATCGAAGACAAAGAGCTTCGCCATGACCGTGGCCGCTATGCCAATCGGCAAGTTAAGGTAGAAGATCCAGCGCCAGGAATAGGTGTCGGTAATCCATCCGCCGAGCACCGGCCCGAGCATCGGCGCCACTACAATCCCTAACCCCCAGAATGCCATGGCTTTACCGCGATCCTGCGGTGGAAAGGCCTCGAGCATGATGGCTTGCGATAGCGGCTGCAAACCGCCGCCGGTTGCTCCCTGGATGACGCGGAATACGATTAGCGTTTGCAGGTTCGGAGCCAGACCGCAGGCCAGCGAAGACACCGTGAACCCGAAGACCGAGGCCAGCAGGATGCGCTTGCGCCCAAAGTGATTGGAAAGCCATCCGGCGATCGGCAAAACAATCGCGTTCGAGACCAGATACGAGGTCAGCACCCACGTCGTTTCGTCGACGGTGGCCGATAGATTTCCCGCGATATGCGGCAACGCCACGTTCACCACCGTGGTATCGAGCACCTCCATGAAGGTGCCCAACATCACCGCTATCGCGATAATCCAGGGATTGATCTCGGGATGCGCCCCGGGCACACCGTAGCCGTTCGGCGCCGATTCCGTGTTCGATCTCGCAGTCATGCCACGCCCGCGGGCTACTTGGTAATCACTGTCGGTACCACTGACATCCCCGGCCGCAGCAGATGATGAGGGTCTTGCCCAGCATCAAAAACCATCTTGACCGGGATGCGCTGTACCACCTTCACGTAGTTGCCGGTGGCATTCTCCGGCGGAAGCAAGCTGAACCGTGCCCCCGTAGCGCCGCCGATACTGTCGACGTGCCCCTTCAGATCGCGATCATAGGCATCGACGTGAATCGTAGCTTCCTGCCCGGGCCGCATGTTCTTGAGCTGCGTCTCCTTAAAGTTGGCCGTGACGTAGATATCCTGGACCAGCACCAACGCGGCTAATGGCTGGCCCGCTTGCACCACCTGCCCAACCTCCGCGCTGCGTTTGCTGACGATACCCGCCCCTGGCGCGCGCACGGTGGCGTATTGCAGATTGAGACGCGCCTGTTCCAGCGAGGCTTCGGCACGCTGCACCAGCGCTTCTGCCGATCCCGCTCGCGCGCGGATCACTGCAACTTGCTGTGGCGCCGTTTCGGCCGTGCGGACCATGGCCTCCGCCTGAGCTACCTGGGCTTGTGCGGCGGCAACCGAGGCACGCGCCGCGTCGACCGTGGCTTTCATCGACTGGTCAGAGGCAACCGCCGAATCATATTGCTGGCGCGAGATCTCGTCGCGCTGCACCAGTTCGCTCATACGCTCGAGGTCTTTGGACACTTTGACGTTGTTTGCTTCCGCTTCCCGTTCCCGGGCCAAGGCAGCCTCAACCTGCTTCTGGGCCGCATTGCGGGCCGCAAGCGCGTTCTGCAGTTGATTGGACGTGCTGGTATGGGTGATGGGGATGTTGGTCCCGGCCGCGACCGCTGTAGCCTTGGCATCGGCAAGATCGGCCTCGGCGTGCTGGATGGCGACTTCATAGTCCTTCGGGTCGAATTGGACCAGCACCGCACCTTCATCGACAAATTGATTGTCACGATAGTTGACCGAAATGACCGTGCCGCTCACGCGGGCGCTGATCGGAGTGATGTGGCCATCGATCTGCGCATCATCCGTCGACTCACGGACCGCGTAGTACCTCCAAACCACGATCAGAGCCACCAGCAGGACGATGCCGCCGATGAGAACCCCCCATTTCACGGCGGGATGTTCGCGCAGATAAGAGCGCGATCTGCTAGCTGGTGGCTTTTCCTGCCACTGCTCCTCCGGGCCCGGCTGATTCTCTCCCGTCGTCTCTGTCACGTTCTCTGCCACCCTACTTCCCTCCAAGGAACTTTTTCGTCGCTTCTTCGGCGATGCCAAGCGCACGCGCCAGCGCGAGTTTGGCGTAATTGTGCGCAAACAATCCCGCTATGTAATTCTCCTCGGCCGTCGCCTGAGCCTGCTGCGCCTGAACAATCTCAACATTGTTGGTCACCCCGTTGGCGAAGCGGTCTCGCGACTGCTCAACCTGCATACGGGCCAACCCCAGCGCGCTCGTCGCAACCTCTAATTGCTTGCTGGCGGCATTCACATCGAGAAATGCCGTGCGCACTTCGTATTCGACGCGAGAGCGGAGATCTTCCAACTCCGCATGCGTCCGTTGCAGCCGCGCGTCGGCCTGCAACACATCTCCCCGGACTTTGCCGCCCTGAAAGACCGGAATCTCCAACGCGCCCCCTGCCGTGAACGTGCCGTGCGAATTGCCCGGAGTGTTGCCGGTAACTGCGTAATTTCCGCTAATGCCCACCGCCGGTAGTCTCTCGCCCTGCGCGGCCCGCTTCAGCAACTCCGCCGAGCGCACCTGCGATTCAGCGCGCTTGTAATCCGGACGGTTGTCATAAGCCCTTTGCAGCGCCTGCTCCAAGGTGAGCGCCACCGGAGCGGGCGCGGGAATCTTGTCTGTCAGAACAAATTTCTGACTCTGGGGAAGTCCGATTACGCGAGCCAGGGTGAGTAACTGCTTCTCGTAATCGTTCTGTGCCACCACCAACCGTTGCTGTTCCGCTTCC
>Ga0181535_10006148_pt1 | contig 12572 bp, 12 predicted proteins | sample PEATcosm2014_Bin_44_FD_119774 | JGI IMG/M metagenome (GOLD analysis project Ga0181535, IMG submission 119774) | Peatland microbial communities from MTU Mesocosm Facility, Houghton, MI, USA - PEATcosm2014_Bin17_30_metaG | ecosystem: Environmental > Terrestrial > Soil > Wetlands > Peat | place...
AACGAAGATTCGTGTCGAAAGCCTTATAGGTGATGCCCATGGCTCCCCTGCCCAATTCCCATAGACTGCCATCAACGCGCCTGAGAACTTCGTAATGCTGATAACGCTCAGCGTCCGCCATTTTGTGCGCTGTCAGTAAAGCAGACCGCAATCTGCGGCGCAACGAAACAAAGGGATAACTAGTTTCCCAGCTCGAACCGCACCGGAGCCGAGAACGCGCGCCCGTTTGGAGGAGGAGGCAATTTTAGAAGTTTCTTTCCAGCCTCTCGAACCGAATCGTCCACCACGGCGTTCCCAGAACCTTCAACAATCTCAAATTCCGCGACCGTACCGTCGGCCTCAATTTTTATCCTTACAGTGACAGCGAGCGTGTTCCCCAGCGCCATCTCGCTCGTCGGCTGGTTCCAAGCCGCCTGGAACCGATTTGTGAGAATCCCTACGTACGCTTCCAGGCCGGAGCCCACGGAACCGCCCCCTCCGGATTTTCCGCCTGCTGTTTCCTCATCGCCCCCAGCAGGCGATCCACTCGGTGTCTCCTTCTTTTCCGGGTTACCAGGCGATGCCTTCGGCTTGGGTGAAGATTCGCTCTTGGGTTTTTCGGCCTCCTCGTCGGTCTCCTTCTTTTTGTGCTTCTCGTTCTCTATTTCTTTCGGTTTCTCCTCCGCTTTCGGAGACTGATGTGGCTTTGGCGAATGCTCCGGGGAAGGTTTTGGGGTCGACTTGGGCTTCGGCAGCGGTTTTGGGGTTGGTTTGGGAGTGGGCTTTGCGGTCGGCTTCGGGGTGGGCTTTCGTGTCGGCTCGGCCGAGGGGTGGGGCGTCGGCGTGGCTTTCGGTTCCGGCGTCGGTGTCGGTGTGGGCGTGGGGGTTGAGACCGGTAACTCTGATTGCTCCTCGACCATCGGAGGTGTCGGGGGCGGTGGTGGCGTGGTCTGGGGAAGTTCGGGAGTCGGTTCCGGTGCCGGCGGTTCCGGCGTCGCTTCTTCCCGGTCGGTTTGCGGTGCAGGCGTTGGTTGCGACTCTTCCGTTTCCGGCGTCGCCGCTTCTTGCGGTGTGGCGGCCTGCGACGTGCCGGCGCCCGAATCGCCACCGAACGATCCCGGGCTCATCCAAACCAAGGTCTCTTTGTTTTCCTTCGATTGGAACCGGGTCAGAAAGTACAATCCTCCAAGCAGAACCAGATGGACGGCTGCAATCGCGACGAAGATCTTCTTAAAGCCTCCGTCCGGATCGTCGCTACGGTAGTCGGCCATTCCTTACGGCTGATCTGGACGCGTCATTACGCCGACCTTGCTAATTCTGGCTCGTTGCAGGATATCCATCACATCGATAAACTTCTGGATCGGCAATTCCTTGTGCGGTCGCACGACAACCGCCAGATCCGGTTTTTCTTCATGCAACGCCACCAGGCGCGACTCCAGTGTGGCCGCATCGACGAGTTCCCCGTTGAGTCGCATCACGTCGTCCTGATCGATTGATATCGTTTGCACCTGGGATTTGTCGACCGGCTGCGTGGCTTCCGAACTGCTTGGGACAACGAGATTGACGCTGTTCTCCATGAGTGGCGTTGTAATGATGAAGATCACCAGCAACACGAATGCCAGGTCGAGGAGCGGAGTGACGTTGATCTCCGTCAGGGTGGTCATTGAATGCCGGTCTGAGAAACGACGCATAATGTGGCCCAATTATTCAGTTACTTGTTTACGAGAACCGGCCGAGCCGAATGATTGACGTACTTGTGCTCAAACTCTGATGAAAGTTCCGCAGCAAAATTATCGTTCTGCACGATCAAGGACCGGATACTCGTCACGAGGAAATTGTATCCGAACATCGCCGGGATCGCGACCAGCAACCCTGTCACCGTGTTGATCAACGCCCCGGAAACACCAGGAGCCATCGCCTGCAGGCTGGCAGAGCCTGCGAGCGCAACACCTGAGAACGTGTCCATGACGCCCCAGACTGTCCCGAGCAATCCCAGAAACGGCGCCCCGCTGACCGCTGTCGCCAACAGGATCATCTGAGACTCGAGTCGTAGCGCCGATTCGCCGACGGCTCGTTCCATCGCTGTGGTCACGACCCGCATCTGCGATGGCGTGATTCGTTCCGCAATTTCCAAACGGGCCCAAAAAGTTTCGTCAACCTCCGTCGACCCGAGCAGGTGAAATGCTAACTCTTTGCAGCCGGCTCGATAAATCGAGAACAGCGGAGAACCGTCAAAGCGCAGCTGGGACTCGAATATTTTAAGCGGTTGCCGGTCCGAGCGAAACAGGTCAAGAAACCGGTCATTTTGCATTCTGGCAAGGCGTACGACACGGATTTTCGTGACCATGACAGACCAGCTGAAAATCGATGCGATAAAGAGTGCCGTCAGGACCAGTTTGCCCTCGAAAGTCGCTTGCGTGAAAGCGTACACCAAGCCCCCGGACTGAGCTGCGAGCGGAAATGTCAACACCAGCAAATGATACTATGTTTAATACGAGAAACCGCAAAGGCAATCTGCGAGAGTACGGCTCCGGCGGCTCCGGCGCGATCCTTGAGATTCGCCGGATTCGCCTTACAGGTAGATACCTCGACATGGCAAAAGCCGTTTGTCAGGGCATCGCATTTCTCAGATGAGATCAGGTTTCATCGATAAGTTGATCGAGCGAATCCGGCGGGTTCAACCGGAGGAGGTCCAGAACTACCTGGTCCGGCTCGCGCGAGAAAAGGGGTTCCTCGAACGAATATTCGACGCCCTGCAGGAAGGGGTGATCGTCACTGACACCCAGGGCAAGATCCAATTTACCAACGCCGCCGCCGCCCAGCTTTTTGGCGTTGAAATCGACGAAGCCGTTGGCCGGCCGGTGACCGAAAAACTTCAAGGTCTGGATTGGACTGCTCTGCAGTCGGATCAAATCTCTCTGAGCCGCGATATCGAAGTCTTTTATCCTCAACACAAATTCCTTAATTTTTATGTCGCGCCGTTGCATCTCCACAAAGAGGAGCAGGACAACAATGCGACGCCCCAGGATCTCGTAGGCTACGCGATTATTCTGCGCGACATCACCGAGGATCGCCGGATGGCTGAACAGACGATCGAGAGCGAGCGGCTTTCGGCACTCACGCTCCTCGCCGCCGGAGTGGCCCACGAAATCGGGAACCCGCTCAACTCGCTGAATATCCATCTCCAATTGTTGGAGCGCCGCCTTCGAAAAGCGCCCGCAGAACTCCGGACCGACGTCAGCAAACTGATATCGATCGCCAAAGGCGAGATCCAGCGCCTTGATTCAATCGTCTATCAATTCCTCCGCGCGATACGTCCGACGACTCCGCGGTTCGAGACGCACGACCTGAACGAGGTGCTCGAAGAATCGGTCGCGTTTTTGCGCCCGGAAATTCGCGACCGCGATATCATTGTCGAGATGGATCTCGATCCGAGTCTGCCGCGACTGCAACTCGATCGTGACCAGATGAAGCAGGCCTTCTATAACGTGATCAAGAACGCGTTTCAGGCCATGAAATCCGGGGGGATTTTGCACGTTCGATCCTGGCAGAACGATTTGTATGTGTCCGTCTCTTTCAACGATACAGGGGGCGGAATTCCACAGGAGCAGATGAGCAAACTGTTTCAGCCTTATGTCACAACCAAGTCCTCCGGCTCAGGATTGGGCTTGCTGATCGTGCGGCGTATCGTGCGGGAACATGGCGGCGACATTGAAATCGAGAGCAACGAGGGCAAAGGCGTGCGGGTCACCATCCATCTGCCGATAGGGGATAAGCGCGTGCGACTGTTACAGGACCAGACAGAAAATTAGAAACGCATGCGCGGCACGATCCTGATCGTCGATGACGAAAAACCAACGAGGGAAGGGCTTCGGCAATCGCTCGAAGATGAGTTCGACGTCTACATCGCCAGCAATGCGGATGAAGCGTTGAATGTCCTTTCCGCGGATCAAATCGACCTGGTCCTTACCGATTTGCGCCTCGGCGCCGATGACGGAATGGCGCTGATCGAAAAAATCCTTCAACGGCCACGCCCGCCGGTCTGCATGTTGATGACCGCCTACGGCACAATCGCAACCGCGGTGGAAGCCATGAAACGGGGCGCGTTCGACTTTGTGACCAAGCCGGTGAATCTCGATGAGCTTGGCCTCAAAATCGCGCGCGCCATCAACGGACGCCGGACCGAACAGGAAATCGTTCAGCTCCGCCAGCAGGTGGACAAACGGTTCGGTCTCGAAAGCCTTGTCGGCGAATCGCGAGCGATGCACGAAATCTTCGATGTCATTCGCCAGGTCGCACCGAGCCTCGCCACCGTTCTGATCGCGGGCGAAAGCGGCACGGGCAAAGAATTGATCGCGCACGCGATTCACAATCTCAGCAACCGGAACAAGACCCGATTCATTGCGTTCAACTGTGCAGCATTCGCACCGCAACTGATTGAAAGTGAACTCTTCGGCCATGAGCGCGGCGCGTTCACCGGCGCGATGGAACGCCGGATTGGCCGGTTTGAACAGGCCGCCGGCGGCACGCTCTTCCTCGACGAGATCGGGGAAATCGATTCGAACATTCAGGTCAAACTCTTGCGAGCGCTTGATCCTGGAGTTTTCGAGCGGGTCGGCGGGAACCAAAGCATCCGCGCAGACGTGCGTTTGGTGGCGGCAACGAATCGGGACCTGGCCTTGCTCGTGCGCGACGGCAAATTCCGGGAGGACCTTTATTACCGCTTGAATGTTGTTCAAATCCGTATTCCGCCGCTCCGTGAACGGAAAGAGGATATCCCGCTGCTTGCAAATGCGTTTCTAAAGGAAATTTCTGAACGGGACGGCAAAGCGTTCCGGCCATTGTCTTCGGACGCCATGGATGCCCTTTTACGGTACGATTGGCCCGGGAACGTCCGCGAGTTGAAAGGCGCCATTGATTCTGGTGTGACGCTCGCAACAGGAAACCAGATTACGGTCCGCGACCTTCCAATGACCGTCCGCGGGGGTTCAGCCCTGAGCCTTGCGCGTGAATCCGGGGACCAGGACCTCGTCAATATTCACGATAACGAAATCCGTCTGATTAAGCGTGCGCTGGACGAAACCGGTGGAAATCGCTCGGAAGCGGCAAAAAAGCTGGGGATCAGCCGGCGGACGTTGCACAGGCGGTTGAAAGAGCTTCATCTCCCGGAGTAGTCCGGCGCGTTTCGATTTCTTCTCACAACGCGCAGTCACCGGTATACCGATGAAGCTCCATGCTCCGCATCACGGTGCTGCATTCCTCGAGCGCTTCCGCCATCGATTGATGCCGGTTCGTAACTTCGAGTACCTGAATGACGGCATCCAGGTTGAGTTGCATCAACTTTCCGGTCTCACGCGCAATTCTGAGATTTTCATTCAAACTGGCAACGGCTTCGCGCAGACTCGGGAATGGCCGCCGGCAGTCCCCTTTCCGGAAGCATTCAACAAACACGTCCAGCATCTGGCTGAACCCTGCCTCGAGTCGGCTCAAATCCGGACGCAACAAAACTTCGATCGGTTCGGGAAACACGTACCGGTTGGAAACGAGCGTCGAACATTGCAAGACCAAAGCCTGGGAAACTTTGATCAACTGGTCGACCTTGACTTTCTCCTCGCCAGAAAAACGCCGGATTGGAATCTGATGAGCCGCCTGTTGCGCTTGCACCGGAAGGATCGCTAACGCCGTCCGAATTTTCTCAACATGTCGATCCCGATTGAGGAGTTTCTTGAGCTGCTCGTAAAACTTTAATAGATCCTCTCTAAACACTTCTTGCGGGAGTACCGGCCAGATCAACCTTCCGACGAGAGCGGAAATCAGCATCCCAGTCGCCAGACCGAGGAACGAATTGATAATCGAAATGGATGGCACGGGCACCTGCGGGTTAAGACCCACAAATACGCTCACTCCGTATATCGCCAGGAGCGACCAGAAACTGATTCCGGCCAGGCGGGCAGTGCAAAAGCCCAAAGCGAACACGATCACGAACAATACGACATTCATGGCGGCGTAGTCCGCCAAATACGGAACGAGCAACAGAAGCAGAATAACGACCGGGATAAACAGCGCGGACGCACAAAACATGCGCTGAAATATGCTCAGGTCCCCCTGTCCCCCCGCTTGCAAGAACGGCCGGCTCAAAATCGTGAATGCCCACGCCGCCAACGGGATAATGCTGGGTCCGGGAGGATTGTACGATTGAACCAGCACGAGGCCGATCACCGTTGCCAGGCCCCCTTTTATCCCGTTCTTGACCCAGAACCAGTCAATGGTTGGGAGATGGTCCCAAATCATGTTGTGCTCTGGCAAACTGTGTCGATGTCTCGGCAAGCCCGCCATCGTGTCGCGGATGTTTGCCAGGTTATCGCACACTCTGCGCAGCGCGGCATAGTGTGCCAGAAACGCGCTGCCAACCTCCAAAGGCAATAAAAAAAACAGTCTCTCCGGTCCGCTCCGCAACTGGACAATTTTCTCCTCCAGAGCTGCGAGACGTTCTTTAAGCTGGCTGGGCGGAAGGCTCTCGTGATCGAGCCGCGGCTTTGATAAAACGGAAAATTCTTCCGCGATTGCGGCATCCAGGCGTTCCAATTCCTCTCGTACGCGCCCCAGAATGGGCGTCTCGATCTCCCGGCGACGTTCCAAATCGGCTGCGGACTGGAACAGGTCTGTCAACGAGACGACGAATGCATTATAATTTGCGACGCGCGCCCGAAAATACGTGCTTTCACGCGCACCGACCTGCAATAAGTTCCGCACCGCAGCGAGCTGGGAACCGAACGTGGCACGGATGCGATCGACGTCAACGGGAAATTCCCGCTCGTGGATGTACGCATCTTCCTCCAGCGCAAGAAGTTTCCCTGCGGTCTCCAGGGCAGATCGGCCCGCCTCAAAAAATTCTTCTCGCGCATATCTCGGCCAAACAACTGTTGTCACAATCAACGCGGTGAGCGCGCCGATCAGGGTTTCCAATGTTCGATTCAGACCGGTTTGCCAGATTTCATCCGGCGCCGGCACCCCATAAGTCGAAACGGCGATCAGCGTCAAACCAATCAGATAATAGGCGTAAGGAGTCTGGCTCGCCGGGTATTGACCGAACTTATAGGTCGCCAGCCCGACTATAACAAACATGCCGGTTAACAGCAGCACCGGCGACGTGTCATATGTGCCGACCAACCAGACGCCCAGGAGCGCCCCCACCAGCGTACCCACAACCCGCATAATCACTTTGACGCTGATGGCACCGACGTGCTGCGAGCTCATCATCACCAACACCGTGAGTACCGACCAGTTCGGGTGTTCCAATCGCAGGACCAACGCCGCATAGAGCGCCGCTAATGATGCCAGCCCCATTTTGAGGCCGTATCGAACTCTCAAGTCGCGAAACAGACTCTCAAGCGGCCATTCGAATTTCGCAGAAATACGGCCTGCTTCGGTGCGAGCGATCATACCCGGCGCCAGATTAGCCGGTAGTGCAAAGCACCGTCAAACTCCGACCCGACCAAACCGTTGAGGCTTGCCACAAATTCTGATAATTTCCACTCCGTGTCCGAATTATTGAGTGTTTTCGGAGTCGCGCGCCAGCCGGAATTCGATTTCCTCGGACTCTTCATTCCCTGGATTTTTGTCGTATCGGTTGCAGGATTTTTGACGGCCTGGTTGCTGATGGCGATCCTGGAACGAACCGATGTATCCCGTCATATCTGGCATCTGCCTCTTTTTTTCCTCGCGCTTGTGGTTTTATTCACCAGCATCTTCGGTTTCGTTCTCTTTCCATGAAGGCCCGCATTTTCAATTATCTGGTGACCATCGTTCTCATTTGCGTCGCCGCCTGGGCCGGCTGGCAGCTTTACGAACGCTACACGAACTATCCCTGGACACGCGATTCGCAGGTCCGGGCCAATATCGTCGGCATTGCGCCGCGGGTTTCCGGTCCGATTGTCCGCATCGCTGTCATCGACAATCAGCAGGTGAAAATCGGCGATTTATTGTTCGAAATCGATCCCACGGATTTTTCAGCGCAGCTTAGCGTTGCCTCCGGACAAGTTCTGGATGCCGAAGCAACGCTGAAACAGCGACAACAGGATCTCGATCGGCAATCCAACCTTTACAAAAATCACGTCGTCGCCGAACAGGATTTCCAGAATGCCCAGGACAATTTCAATGCGGCTCAGGCTCAACTGATCTCCTCAAAAGCGAATCTGGAACTCGCGCGACTGAATCTCAGCTACACGAAGGTGTTTGCCCCTGTGAACGGGTATGTGACCAATATGAACACGAGCGAAGGCACCTATGTTTCTGCCGGCAAGCAATTGTTGGCGCTGGTGGACGGCAGTTCATTCTGGATCGCAGCATATTTCAAAGAGACGCAGCTGCCGCATATCCGGATCGGCCAGGAAGCCGATCTGAACCTCATGGGATACAATCACCCGTTTGTAGGCATTGTCCGAAGCATCGGTTGGGGAGTCTTTGTTGAGGATGGATCCGGCAGCGATGCAACCGGGTTGTTGCCTTCGATCAGCCAAACCGTCGACTGGGTTCGTCTGCCTCAGCGGTTTCCGGTCCGCATCGAGCCGGTCGGGGTTCCACCCGTACAACTCCGGATTGGACAAACCGTCTCCGTCTCCCTCACTCGGGCGGTTGAACAAGCCGAACACCCTCCTGAACCGCAGCGGTAGTCGCACCCCATCATACGCTGGTAGCCTAATCGAACCTCGATGGCAGCTGGAACCCGCGCTGAAATTGGGCGGCAGGCATAGCGCGTTTGCCTTCAAGCTGCACCTCCAACGGCAATAGTCCGCCCTGACCGCAGGCAACCTGGATTCCGCGGTCTCTGATTCCGATGACGCGCCCGGGGTCTCCGGACAACCGATGGACTGGGAGCGCTCGGTGGATCTTGAGTCTCTTGACGGTTTCATGTGAGTCGCGCACGAGCGTGTAAGCGCCGGGCCACGGGTTCATCGCGCGAATCAGCCGGTCGAGATACCAGCAATCCATTGACCAATTGATCCGGCCTGAATCGCGATCGAGTTTGGAAGCGTAAGTGGCTTCGGATTCGTCTTGCGGGATTCTGGGCGCGCTGTTTGAGAGAATCCGTTCAATCGCCGCGCCAAGTGCCTTCGGGCCAAGTGTCGCCAGTCGCGCGTGCAACGAGCCACCGGTCTCGCGACGGCGGACCGGTATTGATTCCCTCAGGAGGATGTCCCCGGTATCGAGGCCCTCAGCCATATACATTACGGTTAATCCTGTCTCTCGATCCCCTGCCAGAATGGAGGCCTGGATCGGGGCGGCGCCACGGTGCTTTGGCAGGATCGAGGCATGCAGGTTGAGAGACGCCATTGTCGGCATATCGAGCAGGCGTTTCGGCAGAATCTGCCCATAAGCCATGACAACAATGAGATCCGGGGCGAACTCAGCGATTCGATCCAGTGCTTCCGGTCTGCGGACCTTGACCGGTTGAAGGACCGGTAGCCCCAGCTCTGAGGCCAGCCTTTTCGGAACCGGCTCGGATAATGTCTGTGAGCGGCCCGCCGGTTTGTCGGGCTGCGTCACAACCGCGACCAGCTCAACCGTTGGAGAACTGGCCAGCCACCGCAAGGCTGGTAACCCGATCTCGCCGCTTCCCATGAATACGACGCAAGGTTTGTTCTTCATCCATACCAACGACAGCTGAGACAGCCGCCTGATCAAGCGGTAAACGGCATCACGGAATCGTGCATACTCCAAATCGCGGCAAGAATATCCTGCAGAACTTTTACAGGCGGTTGAAGCGCGTCAATATCGGTGACAATCCCGGCGTAGTACTGCAAGACCGGCTTAGTTTCCGATTCGTACGTAGCAAGGCGTTTCCGGATGACTTCTTCGTTGGCGTCGTCCAACCGGTTGTCTTTGATTGCCCGTTTGCGGAGCCGGCGAATGAGTTCCTCCCGTTTTGGACAAGAGAGATGAAACACCTGCTTCACGTCGATCAAGTCTTCCATCAGCTTTGCCTGATTGACGTTTCTCGGGATACCATCCAATACGAGCGCATCGATATCCGGTTTATATTCGGCATCGAGCACTTGAGAGTCGATTTTGGTTCGCCAGAGTTCAACTGTGAGGTCGTCCGGCACAAGCAGCCCCTGGCTTGAGTACTCAATAAACTTTTTCCCCAACGGGCTTCGCAGATCGAGCGAGCGAAAGGCTTCGCCACATGCACAGTGAAAAAACCTCGGGACGGTCCCAAGGACTTTGCCCTGTGTGCCTTTGCCGCTGCCGGGGGCGCCCATGACGAGAAATGTAATATAGCGATTCATGCGGAGGGGGTTGTGGAAAGTGGAAGGAACAGGTTCAGCGGTGTCGGCGTTTTGGTTTCGTGTGATAGACCAGCTGGGACCATGGATCAGTCGTGGCACCCGGAAACTCCCGAGGAACCCTGCGAAACGCAAGAATTATTTTGCGGAGTCCGCGACCGGATAACTGGTCGGTTGTCTCACACCCGCAGCTGACCGAGCGTGCCTGAATACGCAAATTGCGCGCAATGTCGTTGGCATCGCTTCAAGATTAAGTTTTAATGGACCGGTGTTCAGTTTGACGGTCCTCGGGAGCGGTAGCAAAGGTAACTGTTCATTGGTCGCTACCAGCCAGTGCAGGTTGCTTTTGGACGCCGGATTTAGCGCGCGCCAGATTGTGCAGCGGCTCGCATCGATCGGCGTGGATCCGCAGAGTCTGGACGGAATCCTGATCACGCACGAACACAGCGATCATGTGTCCGGCCTGAACACGTTTTGCAGACGATTTGGCGTGCCGATCTTTGCAAATCCGTTGACCGCAGAAACGCTTGGCCACGGAGTTTTGGACGATTGGGCGAGCTGGAACCTTTTTGCGACCGGATCGGTTTTTTCAATCAAGGACATCGAGGTTCAGAGTTTTTATGTGCCTCATGACGCGGTTGATCCGGCGGCTTTCGTGTTCACCGCCGATGAAGGGTCAATCGGTTTTCTGACCGATCTTGGGTATGCGCCGAAGCTTGCGCTGGAGCGGGTCCGGCATGTCGATATGCTGGTCGTGGAGACCAACCACGACGAACGAATGCTCCAGGAGGATAGCAAACGTCCCTGGTCAGTAAAACAGCGGATCCTCTCCAGGCATGGCCACCTTTCAAACGAAGCCGCGGCGAAACTGGTCGCATCGATCGCAGGCGACCGGTTGCGGCGCGTTGTCCTTGGACATTTGAGTCGGGATTGCAATCGTCCGGAGCTCGCCCTCGAGGCGATGCAGCGCGCCGGTATCACCGGAATCGATCTGCATTGTGCCGACCAGCACACGGTCAGCCCGGGATTCACCGTCTTGCCCGCAACGCAGTCAACGGTGCGCGAGCAGGTAAATCCAGTTCGCACCCAGGGCCGCTGCAACGAGCATGCCCAGCATCCGTTTGACCTTGGCTGGCAGGCTGGCTAACCGCGGCCGCGGCAGCCGGAAAAGCAAAACGGCCGCCGCGTAGAGATTGATGACAAAGGACAAACCGTAACAAACGACCATCAACGGATTCTGCTGGATCGCACCGAGCAGATCCCCATGCACGAGAGCGATTGCGCTACGTGTTGCTCCGCAGGTCGGGCAAGGCAACCCGGTTAATCGTCGAAACAAGCATCCCGGCCAGGGCAACCCAAGGCTTAGCCAGGCAAAGCAGCTTGCAGCGAATCCCGACGAAACCGTCAGAAAAAGAAATTCAAAATCGGTTTCCTTCGGAGCCAGTGGCCGGAAGGTGAGACCGATCCTCCGGTTAAGTGCTTGCGTGTCCATGTGCGGCAACAATGACCGCGATCAGGGCGACGTATGCAGCAAACACAATCGCACAGCACAGCACGATTGGCAGCAAAACGCCGATTGCTGCACGCCAAGGCTCCGTTTTATGCACCTTTGAGAGGCCGACGATCATCGATACCAGGCTCCAGATTCCGCCGACGCTGCTGCCCACGAATGGTACCACCGCAAATACGTACGCGCCGGAACAATAGGCAACGACGCGATAGGTGGCTTCGTAGCCTTTGGAGGTCCCTTTAAAGAGCGATAGACACAGATGGATCAACCCCGCGTTGAGGAAGATCGACGCGATCCCGATGGGGATCATCAACACAACCATAATAGCGGTGAATACAGGTCCGAGCCCCATCGCCATGTGCGTCGCAGTTTCGTCCTCGGAGGAAGCTCCCAGCGCCGCGAGATTCATCAGTCCGGAGGTCAAAAATGAATACGCAAATGTCGGAACAGCCAATATCAGCCACATCACGGTATTAAAACCGAGCGGCGCACCGAAGCCGCCGCTGGTTTTCATCACAGGAAAACTAATACCCGGGCGCAACAGGACCTCTTTCCAGGTTTCAACGAGCGCCTTCCAAAAGCCCAACTCGTTCCGATGCTCCCACGAAGGCCCATCTTCAATCGGCGGTGTGAATGTCGTCAGCGGCTGCGAACTCATCGAAGGTGGACCAGACGGCGCCGGCGATGTGCCCGGTTCTGTCAATGGGCTCTGAGGCGGTTGTGGCGGTGAAATTTGGATCCCGGGGAACGCCGACAGCGGTTTCCAGGTCTCCATGCCTTGCTGCCAGGCAAGATCG
>Ga0181535_10006150_pt1 | contig 12570 bp, 10 predicted proteins | sample PEATcosm2014_Bin_44_FD_119774 | JGI IMG/M metagenome (GOLD analysis project Ga0181535, IMG submission 119774) | Peatland microbial communities from MTU Mesocosm Facility, Houghton, MI, USA - PEATcosm2014_Bin17_30_metaG | ecosystem: Environmental > Terrestrial > Soil > Wetlands > Peat | place...
CCTGAATCCGTGAGCTTCGCTACGGGCAAAGCGTGAAAAGGGCTTGTTCTTGCGATGATTTTGTGAATGATGGAGGGCATCGACGATTCACCCTGGCGGTGAGGAAAGGATGCCCATGAAATTCATTATTTCCGAGACGGACGAAATCCTGGTATCGCATTCCGGTCTGGGCCTTGCAGGAGCACTGCTGCAAGGGACCGGCATCCGGAAACGCAGCAACGCCATCCGCCTGGGCGACCGCAAGCGACCCGAGGTCTGCCATGGAGACGTGCTGACGGCGATGATCGCTCTGTTGTGCCTGGGAAAGCCGGACTTCGGGGCCATCGAGCCGTTCCGGCAGGACGAGTTCTTCCGCCGGGCCCTGGGCTTGAAAAAGGTCCCTTCGGAGGGGACGCTCCGTCAACGCCTGGACGAACTGGAGCACCGCTGCGACGCCATCCTCCGGGAGGAGTCGGCGGCCATGGTTGCCCGCCATGCCCCCACGCTCACGCCTTGTTATGAGGAGTGGGTGGCGTTGGACATCGATCCCAGCCCCTTCGACAACAGCGGGACGAAGAAGGAAGGCGTGTCGTGGACGTACCTGCACTTCGACGGCTTTAGCCCCTGCTTTGCTTACCTGGCCAACGAAGGTTACCTGGTCCACTGCCGGTTGCGAGAAGGGAGCCGACACAGTCAAGATGGGATGCCGCAGTTCCTGGATGAGGCGATCGACTCCTCCCGGCAGATCACGTCGGCCAAGCTGTTGGTGCGGCTGGATGCCGGGGAAGACGATCTGGAGAACATCCGGCGTTGCCAGAAGCGGAAGGCAGATTGGATCATCAAGCGAAACCTCCGCCGGGAATCGTTGGAGGATTGGTTGGAGGAGGCCCAAGCCTACGGCGATTGGGAATTTCCCCGAGAGGGCAAGGAGGTCTACACGGGGGAGACCTGGAAAGAGCGAGAAGGGAAGCTGTATCGGGTGGTGTTCGAGGTCAGCCAACGGACGATCACCGCCGATGGCCAGAAGCTCTTGGTTCCCGAGATCGAGGTGGCCACCTTCTGGACGAGTCTGAAGCTGCCCGCCAAGCAGGTGATCGAGCTTTATCACCAGCATGGCACCAGTGAGCAGTTTCACTCGGAGATCAAATCGGACATGGACTTGGAGCGATTGCCCAGCGGCAAGTTCGCCACCAACGCCTTGGTATTGTTGTTGGGCCAGGTGGCCTACAACATCTTGCGGTTGTGCGGGCAGACTTCCCTCCAGCAGAATGGCCGGTTGCCCACGGCGAAGCGGATGCCACTTCGCAAGCCGGTAGCTCGCCGTCGGCTGCGGAGCGTGATCCAGGACTTGATGTACCTGGCCGCCCGCTGGACCTGCCATTCCCATCGCCGGGGCCTGTCGTTCTGGCGGAACAATCCTTGGCATGGGATCTGGGAGAGACTGTATCAGCGGTTTACCCGTCGGGTGCACCCGGCCACACAATAACCATCGGAAAGGAAAAGCATGCGACCGTTCGCCGGCAATAGCATGAAACTCAGGGGATGCTCTGTCCTGATGGTGGCCCGAGCACCGCCGAACGCTCACACCGAGCGATTTACAACGGTGACGTGACACATCCTGGTCGCCGTGGCCCCGCTCGGTTCGCATAAAAAAGCCCGCCGAAACTAAACCAACCATTTTCGACCGCAATCGTCACGGATTCAGGGAGAGGTCTTCATCAGATTGTTCCTGCATAAGGGTTGAAGCAGCCGTTTACGGGCATCGGAAGCGATCCGATAAGTCATGTCTCAGGCGGCCTAGTCAGTATCATCGCTAACCCGTTCTCGTTGTTAGCCGGGGTTTTCGTATAGGATTGCCGTGGAGGTATGGCAGACAATCAGTGTTGGGCACTGTTTTCGTGCTGCGTTCTGGCCAATATGCGAAGCCGTTCTTTCAACTTTTCCACATAGGCCGCCGGGGACTTCATCATCGGCAAAGGCGACTGTCGGCGGATGGCCACCTTGCTTAGCATGTTGTAGGCCTCGTTGGCGGAGTTCGGCCGGGTGACGCCGAAGTTCGGCAGGCGGTACTTCTCCGGCATGCCGGCCTGCCAGGTGCTGTGGTTCTCGACGAAACGGATGACTTGCGCCAAATCGGCCGTGGTTTCGGGATCCGAGATGAACCCCGCGAACTCCAGAATGGCCTGCTCCGGTGTTGCCGAGGGATCCTTGCAGAAGCGGCCGAAGGCGTAGAGATTGAGGCTTTCCGCAAAAATGTTCGTTGCCATCGCGTTGGCAATCATGCCGTTGAGCCCCAACCGCCGACCGGTATCGATGACCTGCTTGATGTAACGGGTCTCCGACTGCGTCATGCCGGCCGTGTCCGAGCGGAAACCGTCGTCGCACTCATCGGTCAGGAAATAGGGCCAACCCCATAACCGCGTGACACCGCGTCGCCTGAGTGCGGCAATGTCTTTGGTCGTCGGAAACAATTCGGGCGACTTGCCCGCATCGACGTAGAGTTTTAGCGCCAACGAGCGATAGTAATTGTGCAACGGGAACTCGATTCCCATTTCAGGGACAACAAGGTCGGATCGATGGATCAGATCGCTCGACAACCGGACATCTTTTTCCCAATTCACGACGTCGAAAGGCGACGGAAACCCGTCCCAAGCAGCAATTCCCCACATGTTGACGTTGATCGCCGCCTTTGGCGCTTCCCTCGCGATCAGCTGGGCGATCTTCTTGATCATTTCATAGAGTTGTGTGGGCATTGCTTGGCGATGGCCGCCGGGATCGCCCATACCGATGGTGAAACCGTCGGCCGCCTTCAATTTCCGGACCGTGGCGGCAATATATTCGAGGCGTTCGTGCATCAGCTTCTTGTCGGCTGGGTCGAACGTTGATTCGCCATACCCTTCCGTCTCACCCGCCTGACGCTGAATCAGGTTGAGGCTCAGCGTCACGTAGACCTTGAATCCGGCTCGCTGCATCCGCTCGACGTCCTGCGCCACGTCGGCGTAGTACTGTTCGTGCTTCGCCGGCCACCTCGTCCATCCCATATCCCAACGTTGATAGGTGTTGTAGCCGCAGGCCTTGAAGAAGGGGATCGCCTCTACCGGCATGCCGGTATAACAGTTGTAGATACCGATCGACGGAATGGCGGACGGTTTTGAGTCGGCCGCCGGCGCACCTTCTCCCGAGGCACGCAGAGGCAACACACATGACAGGCACGCCAAGAGCCACGGTATTCGACGAAACATAATGTGGACCTCCTAGTTTCTCGCGGGGGCCGTGGCGGCCTTTTCGTCGGGACACGGGCCACTGGCGGCGGGTTTTTCGCCACCGGTGTCACCCAGGGCATCGCGAGTACTTCGACACTGTATCACGGCCTCTGCGTGCGTAAGCAGCGAGACAGAATCGCTAGCATTTTCCAAACCTTCCAGAATTTACGGTATTTTCCGCGGTTTATCAACGGTTCTGTGCCAACATCTGTGCCAGGGCGGCGGCGCGTACCAAGGCATGGTTGCGAGTCGGATGCCGCCCACCGGAACCGAAGTGCTCTCCAAATTGAACCAGAGCCCGCCCGTATCATCGGGCCTGGAGGAACAGCTTATGCAGTGCTGTTCCGCCCCGCAACCGAAGCTTCCCGACGAGTTCCGGTGCAGCGAACAGCTGGATGAGGGCACGTGTCAGGGCCAGATCCTGCTCGACTTGGGCTTCGTCGAGCCACGGTGCGTGGGCTCGCCATGCGGTGATGTTGGCCTGGGGAATCACGTATCGACCTCGATGGGATGGTTTACCATTCAGGCGGGGAGTGCAATGGCTGGATGTGGCGGTAGACTCGCAGTCGTAACAGGACACCTGCCATGCCAGAATCCGACGCTCGCCGACGATTTCCAGGGCGTTCCGGTGCGATCCGAAACCCGCTCCCGCCCCCCAGCGGCTACGGATAGTCTAAAAGTCTAACGGTTTTTCGGTTGCCCGCCGGAGCGACGCCAGTCGTTTGCGTCTCGGGCTGCCGCGCGAGACTTCGGCATCGTCTTCCCTGGGTGTGTCCTGCGCACGAGCGCCTCGCCGAGGCCGAGCAGTGGAACCGGCCCTCGACGCACTATATACCGTATGCAGACCTTCTTGGAGTGGTCGAGACTTCAGAGCCTCCTCGAAGCCGCCTGGTACAGCTTCGACCCGGCTCAGTACAACGCGCTCTTCGACAGCGAACTGGAGAAAGTGATCGCCAGAGTCCGAGACCTAGCCCATCGCCAAGTCCTTGAACGCCTCAAGGGTTTCGACTGGCTCTCCTACGTCATTGGCTCGGTTTGGCACGCAGGTTACCGTGACCAACGTGAACGGGACGAGAAGACCCACGAGATCGTGACGAAGCTCCTGATGGGCAAGCTCTTCCGTGGCTACGACCCCCGGATTCACGGCCCGATGGACAAGCGGTTCAAGGCGAGCGTTGCCAATGCCATCCGTAACCTTGTGGCGAAGGAACGAACCAGGCGACGCTACCTTCCGAGCGTTCCCATCGCCCAGGAGTTCACACCGGGCTCGGTGACTGCCGAGGAGCTGCCCACCATGCCCCCTCGTGACGACGACGAGAAGATCATCCATGACTTCAGGCATCTGGTGCGGAGGCGGCTCGGAGGGCTGGGGGTCGCCATCCTGGATGCCCGGCTTTCCGGGGAGGAGATGAAGTCGCTGGTGGACTCGCCTGCGTTGGGCAGTCCGGGGAGGTGGACGATCAAGAAGGTCGTGGGGAACATCAAGGCGTTGGCGAGGGAGTACGCCTTGGGGATCGGCGATCCCGAACTGGTGCGAAGGATCGAGAAGGCGATGGCGGGCGAATCGGAGACGATCGGGAAGAGGAGGGCGGCGATGGCGGCGAGGCAGGCGGCGGGGGCGTGAGGAGGGGCGTCGGGTCGAGAAGGTCGGGAAAACGCGAGTCCCAAGCCGGAAAGAAGGATACGACCCGACAAGGTCGCGACGCTAACCGTTCAGCGGGAGCCGCTGGTAGCCATGTCGTAGCTCGTCAGTGGACACTGGTAGTAGCCCATCGCCGCCATGATGACATCGCTGCGATAGAGCGGGTCTTGCATGAGGCAGACGTGCGGGTCAACGGCGGGAATCGTGGTGGTGTAGATGCGCACCTCGCCACGAACGCTGGTAACGATTTCCTCCCGCCAGTCACCGCAGAGATCGACGACGGCCAGCAGGTTGCCCTCGATCTTCGCGAGTTTCGGTCCCTTGTACTTGAAGAGCGTGTGTCCCCGCAGCAGCTCGCGCTGCGGATCGGCGTCCCAATAGACGGGCCGCAGTTGGAGGCTCATGTCCTCGGTGGAGAGCACGTTGCCCTTGCAATCGCGGAGCCATCGCTTGTCCTTGGAGTCGCGCTCGCCGCCATAGCATTCGCTGCCGGGACGGGTCGGGTCGATGTCGGAGCACATGCCGGAGCCATGAATGTGGATCGTCGGCTCGGAATGTCCCCAGAGGATGCGCCCGGTAGCGGCATCGACCATGCACATGCCGTTGCGGCGATTGCGGGTTTCCATGTTGTAATAGATTTCCAGTCCGGGCCGACTGGGATCCAGGTCGCCGAGATAGGCGCTGTCGCAATGTCCCAGTCCGGTCGTCCACAATTCGTGGCCCCGATGATCCAGCACGCAGGAGCCGAGAATCACCTCGTCGTGCCCGTCGGCATTAACGTCGGCGCACTGCATCCAGTGAGCGCCCTGGCCTTGATACGAACGCGGCAAGTTCTTGTTGTCCCATCGCCAGCGCTCATGGAGCTTGTGGTTTCGATATTCGTAGGCCACGGCGGTCATGTAGCCGTAGGTGCCGCGGGCGGCGATCAGGCACGGCGGCTTGCCGACGCCGTCAAGCCATGCTACACCGAGCTGATTGCGAGAAGCACGGTTGTAAGAAACCAGGCGGTCTTTGCCCATGAACGGCTCGCGGGAGGGCCAGTCGGTTCGCGCCACCGGTCTGCCGGTCGTGCCGTCGAGAACCGTCAAGTACTCCGGTCCGCTGGTCACCCGACCGTCGTCGTCGCGAGGATCGCCTTCCCCGGTCTTCACGGCCACCTCGGCCTTGCCGTCGCCGTCGAGATCGTAGACCACGTAGGGCGAATACCAGATGCCGCGTTCGATGGCCCAGCCCAGGTCGTAGCGCCAGAGGAACTTGCCGTCGTGACGGTAGGCTTCCAGCTTGTAGGTGCCGGGACTCCGTTGCCAATACGCCCGAAATGGATCGATATTGTCGCTAGGCTGTTTGACGACGAAATCGTAGCGGCCGTCGCCGTCGAGGTCGGCGATGCCGATCTTCTGCACGGTGTAAGGGCCATGCAGCGGCACCCGAATGTACTGGGAATTCTCCGCGACTCGCACCGGCGAATCCGACGGCGTTTTCACTTCTCTGCCGCCGATGACGGATCGGACGAGGTAGCACAGGTCTTTCGTCGCCGGGGCCGCTCTGTCCGTATAATCGGTGGTCCGCAGGACGGGTTGCGAATTGATCTTTATCGGACTCGACTTTCCGTCGCGGCGGTAGACGTTGAACGCCACGCCCTTCGGATCGGACTGGAGCAGCCGCCAACCGACATAAACCTGGTTCGGTTTTTGTCGGATGGCGACTAGTCCGCGATCGATCTTTTCATCAACACGACGAACGGCGATGCCTTGTCGGTTCACGGCAACGGCGGGTTCGGCGGCAATTCCAGAGACCGCAATACCACAAGCCAGAACAAGACAAATGGCGAGTTTCATGACGATCTTCGCTTGGTTTCGAGCGGGAGGGGGATTGGGGCGGGCAAAACCGGGGCAGATTTCAACTTACCGCGCTGCTCGTTGGACGGCAAGTACGTGGGTAAAATCTGCGCGTCAGCGCGGACTCCGCGGTTCCCGCCGCCCTTTCCTTTTCCCCAAAAAACTTGATTCACTCCGACGGTTTTTTCTAGGATGGCACTAATCTAAAGCAGGAGGGGCGAACCATAAACACCAGGACTGGCACGATCGTCACGTTGCCGAGGCTGGCGAAGGAGATCGGGGCGGACATCACCCAGCTTCGTTACCGCATCCAGACCGGGCAGATACCTCGGGGCATCCGGATAGGGACAGCCTACGTCTACACGCCCGAGCAGGCGAGGCAGATCGCCGAGTGGTGGAAGGCGAGGCAGAAGCTTGTGTTCTTCGACTGACCCCGAAAACGAAGCAAGCCGCCCGGGTGCGGCGGCTCGCTCCATTACCCGTTTTCCCCCGGTTGCGGCGCCCGAAAGCCGACGGAGTGGATTCGCATCTTTCCCTTGCCCGGCGGAAGCAGCAGCAACAGTCGCGTCATGGCCCCGTGGTAATCCTTGTTCGCACTCAGGTCGATTTCCAGCGTGCGCGTCTTGCCATCGCCTTGGATGTTGAAGGGGATGTGAATCGCCGGATCCGATTTGGGACGTTTGTTCTCGCCCCAGGCGGGCCAGTCGCCGGCGTCCACACTGTCGAACCGTTGGACGGCAATGACCGCGGAGGCGGCGTCGGTCTCGAAGGCGGCGCGGACGTACAGCTTCGGGGCCCGCTCGGCCCGCCAAAAGGTCTTCGGGCTCACCAGCGCGGCGTCCCTCGGCCCCGAAGTCACGACCAGGCCGTCGCGCACCGGCCAGCCGTCGTCGGTGGTGTTGCGGTAGTGCCAGTGCTGGCGGTCGGCGGTGAAACGCCATTCCGGCAAGGCGTCCTTGCTTTGACGCGAGTAGACATAGTCGCGGATTTCCTTGAGCGCCCCGACGATCAGCGTGTACTCGTAGGTGTACGTGATGTTGTGGTCCAGGATCTCGACATGCCTCGGCGTCATGTAGCCGTTGGGATTGTCCTTGGACCCGCCGGCGCCTTTCTTCCCGGCGAAGCCGCCGTGGAACTCGCAGGCGTCGGGCAGGTAAACGCCCAGGCCGCGGTCGTCTTTGTCCAGCAGCGCCGCCCAGTGCTCCGGGCTGTAGAATTGCCGCCACGGCCGTCCTTTGCCGTCGTCACGGTCCACCAGCACGGTTGTCGCCGCCGCGGTGAAGGGCTTGTCGCCGAGGTAACTGACCAGCTTGTACCATGGCCCGTTGGTGTAGACGGCCGGAAGCTCCTGGAGGCGGCCCGCATATTGCGTCCGGTCCTCGCGGCGGTTCGTCAACCGGCTGCGGGCCTGCACGGTCGCCCCGTCGAGTCGGAACCAACACTCGAACTCGCACTCGCCCGGCACGTTGTTGAGCGGCCACTGCATTGGTACGCAACGCACGTAGAGCGTCTGGCCGTCGTTGCGGTGTTCCACGACGCGCGAACGGTGAGCATGGCAATCGCCCGACTGGATCGGGTTCCAGCCCAGGCTTTTCCAATGGGGACTGACCGTCGCCCCTTGGGGCACGAAGGGTACGGGCCCGGAGTAAAACGACATCTGGATTTGCCGTCCCCGGTCGTAGCTGTTAATCATGTTTTGCCCGGTCCGCACCTCCGCGAGCCAAGTGATCGACCCACCCAACGACAAATCGATGCCCAGCCGGAGCCGGCCGTTGTCGAGCCAGCTCATCTGTTCCGGGGAGGTCTTCCCATGTGGGCTCGGTTCCGCAGCCGCCGCGGTTCCGACAGCCACGAGCAGCACCGCGATCGGCGCAAGCCACTGAGGCGTTCGCGTCCATCCGCGGATCGATAGGAGGTCTGATGTCATGAATGCCACCGGGGGTCAAAGCCTGGCGTTGGAAGCGGGCCACCTGTTGCATAAACGAGGGCGGGGATACAAGCATACCATTACCCGGGATTCCCCATATAGGCTCCGTTCGAATAGCGTGTACGCAACGCTGATCCCTCCAACCCGTAAGACCATCAGCAGGTTCCGCCCAATCGAGGTGTCGGGGGCTTCGGCGGCGAGGCAGGCGGCGGGGGCGTGAAGGGGTGTCGCATATAGGAGAACGCTCCCGATGCCGTCGCAAGGCGACAGGGAAAGCCGCATGGGGGCTGTTTCTTTTCTTGGGCTCGCAGTGTGAACCTGAATCGCCTCGCACGCTGCTCCAAGCTTCTCGGTAAGACAAACCACTTGCCCCCATTGCGGCAGTATATGCATCCGCCTATGCTGACAATAGTAGAAACCCCTAAAGAGTGAGTTAGCCTCAGGTACCAGATGAAGCTCCTCTACTTGGACAACAACGTACTCATATACCTCTTCGAGAAAAGAGATGCCCGTCAAGTGGCGGCATACGACGAATTGCGAAAGAATGCCCACCGGCTTGTTTTCTCGATGACAACCATCATCGAAGTGTGTCAGTCTCACTCCCAGGACCAAGCACTGGCGCTGGCCACCTATATCGATGACGCAGATGCGTGTTGGCTCGATTGGTATCTCGACGTGCAGCGTGCAGAGTTCCAGACATTTTTAGCACGATCCTTCTTCAAGGAAAAGCAGGTAGTCGCCTACACGCCTGTGCGTGCCCGTCTTGGCGACTTGTTTGCCGGGCTCGATGACGCACAGCGAGCAACTATCAGCGCATCATGGCTCGTTCAACAGATGTGGCGGAATAATGAGGCCATGAAATTCGGCGAGCGTCATGAGCAGCACGCCGCGGTTGTGGCGGAGCTGCAGGACAACGTCGCAAGGGGCGCTGTGACGAGCATGGTCGACATGATAGCACTGAACAACTATCTGGTTTTCCGCCTCCCGGAAAGACCACCGGACGGCAAACCACTTTCAATAGATGACAAGCGTGAAATGATAGCCTTCTCTCTCAGGAACAGAAACATTCTTTTTCAACAGTGTCCGTCGATTGCCGCGGAATACTATTTGAGTGATTACCGGACAGCCAATCCGGACAGGGTTCCAAAGCGATCAGATTCTCAGGATCTCATGTTCTCATGCGTTGCTCTTCCGTATGTTCACTATCTCGTCACGAATGATAGATACTTGCGAACTGGATTGGAGCATGTTGCAGCAAAACTGGACGGAATCCACTGCCAGGTGTATAGACACTTGTGGGAAGTAGCCGAGGAGCATGGTTAGCGTATATTGGTCGCTGCGGTGGCTCTCAGCGTGGCTCGCCTTATTGGCGTGGGTGGGCTTGCCGAGTGCCGAAGCCGCGCCGCCCCGAGCAGTCGAGGTCCATCTGTTTGGCGGCGACGTCAGCAAGGGAGCTCCGCTGGCCTCGTGGTACCGGTCCATCGGCATCACCGACGTCTGGCTGTACCCCCTTCAGGGTGCGTTCCCGCAGGATCAACGCCCGGAGACGCAACAGTCGGTAAGCGACCTGGAAACCGGCGGCACGCTGGACTCCTACCGCAAGAACCGCATCCGCTACTGGTGGTTCGAGCGTCCCGTGCCCGACTATTTCTACGTCACGACGAAACGCGCGGATTCGCCGAAGTCGAACCTCTGGGACTCCCGCGAAGAGACCAACGCCCATTGGGCCAAGGTCTGCAACAAGATCGCCTCGATCTATCCCCAGGTCCGCCGCGCAGGCTTCTCTGGCATCGTGTACGACACGGAAAGCTACTACAGCTACCAGGGTGACGAGAAAGGCACGTCGAAGCCCTGGGTTTGGGGCGGACATGACGATCAATACGGACCCGGCGGCAACTACTACCGGCGCGGCCTGCAACTCGGCAGGGCCATTCATGCCGTATGGCCCGAGGCGAAACTGGTCATGGCCTACGCCTTCGGCTACCAGGGCGAGGTCTGGTGGTATCGCGGGGTGAAGGACGGGGGCGTCGATCTTTTCATCGGCCCGGAGCATACCTACGGAGCAGGCCCGCCGGAACTCGGCTCCCAGTACTATCAGTCCTGGTGGCAGGGCAAGACCACCAAGGAGACCTGCGATTGGAAGCGGACCCAATTCCCCTACGTCCTCGACAACCAGCACGTGATGGCGGGCGTGTTTCCCATCGATTTCGGCGCGAAGAAGCCGAACTATCGGGCGAAATACTTCCGCGAACAGTTGGCACTGGCCGCCACGGCCGATTCCAGGGGCCCCATCGCCGTCTGGATCTGGCCGCAAGGCCCCTTCACCCCGAAAAGCTGGCGAGAGGTGGAATACGTTCGCGGCGAGACGGCTGACGACTATTTGCGCGTCCTCCGCGACTACAGCCAGGCGTTTTCTGCGGCGCATCCCAAGTGACGGGAAGAAAACGGCTATCAAGCGGGTCGTGCGGGCGATGGCGGCGGAATCGGAAACGATCGGGAAGCGACAGGCGGCGGGGGCGTAGGGGCTCTCCTCATCGACGAAGCAGCTGTTCCCGTGATGCGGCGGCGGGATCTTTCTTCGCGCCCTCGGCCCGGCTATACTGACCTGGAACCGAAAGGAGCAGCATGAACCCGACGATTTCGCGACGACATTTTCTCGTGACTATGGGAGCGACCGCTGTCGGCGCAGGCGGACTCGCGGAATCGCTCGCGAACGAGCGGGCCAAGGACAACATCCGCCTGGGCATGATGCTCCAGGGCGGTTCGGCTGCCGACCTGTGCGAGAAGGCCAAGGTCATCGCCGCCGTCGGCTTTAAGAGGGTGCAGCTGAGTTTTTTCTTCCCTCCGACCGCGGATGACCTTAGGACACTGTCCCAGACCCTCAGCGGGCTGAAGCTGAAGACCGTGGCGTTTGGGACCTACTTCAACCTCTTCCGACCCGACGACACGAGCTTCATGGGCTCCAGCCGGGCGACCATGCGGCTTGTCGCCGCAAATGCTGACCTGTTCGGCTGCAAGCAGTTCGTGACGTGGAGCGCGAGCTACTCGCCGCAGTTCGGCGGCGCCGATCCTCGCAACCATACCGCCGAGGCCGTCGCCCGCCTCCACCGCGCCGTCCGGGAGATTCTCCTGCCAATCGTCGTGCCGATCGGCGGGCGGGTGGCCTTCGAACCGTACTACCCCCACGTCGTCGGCACCCTGGAACTGGCCAAGGAAGTCCTTGCCCCCTTTCCCGCGGACCAGATCGGCTTGCTATTGGACCCGCCCAACTTCATCTCGCCCGACCTTTATCCCAGGCGCGAGGACGAGCTGCGTCGCTCGTTCCGCGAGCTGGGCGATCGCATCCAGATGGTCCATCTCAAGGACATGAAGCTCAAGCCGACAGGCCGGAGCGTGGACCTTCCCGGCCCGGGCGGCGGCGAGATGAACTACCCGCTGCTGATCTCCGAGCTCCGCAAGCTGCGCCGCCCGCTCAACTGCATCATCGAACACATTCCGTCCGAACTCGCCGTGATGTCAAAGACCAAGACGTGGGTCGAGACACGACTTCGCCAGCAGTGATAGGATAGCATCCGAAGCGTGGCACCGGCGCGAGGTTATTCTAGAGGCGCACCATGAAGACTGCTTTGGTTGCAATTGTGATTCTGGGCTGGTCGGCCGCGGCGCGAGCCAGGGAAATGGGGGTCGTGTACCAGATCGATTTCGGACCGGCGGCCACGTGCGCCAAGGGGTTCCTGCCAGTGGAGGTGAAGCCGGCCGATCCGCGGTTCTTCTGGAAGGGACACGGACTGATGATGCGCGACCGGGGCGGCGACGATCTGCTGCGGCGCGACTTCATCTCCGGCGAACGAGGCGAGTTCCTGGCCGGGCTGGACAACGGTCGCTACGAGGTCGAGATCACCCTGGGCGATCGCGACTACG